>Ga0214543_1000010_pt1 | contig 364844 bp, 319 predicted proteins | sample CNSS2metaG_FD_160094 | JGI IMG/M metagenome (GOLD analysis project Ga0214543, IMG submission 160094) | Root nodule microbial communities from cowpea collected in UCLA plant growth center, Los Angeles, California, USA - CNSS2 | ecosystem: Host-associated > Plants > Roots > Nodule | place: USA... | reverse complement strand
CAAGGAGGTGGAGGACGGCATTTGGCTCGTCAGCTTCATGCATTATGATCTGGGATATATCGACCTGGAGCAGAGAACCCTGCAGACCATCGACAACCCGTTCGGCACGAGGTTGTCACCCATGTCTTAGGGACAAACTGTTACCTATGTCTCCGGGCTGGACAATGGTTCCGATGGTGAGCGCGCAGGGATTCGAACCCTGGACCTACTGATTAAAAGTCAGATTCCCTCAATTCCCGCTGGTTCCCTGCTATTCCCTCGTCAGTCGGAAGTCATAGCGTTTCGAGAACATTTTGTTCCTTGGCGTCACCTCATATTCCTTATAGACTGGTAGCCACTTGGTTGCCAGCCCGAATTGGCAACCATCAACGGAGATGGGACGTGCTTCAAAAAATCACAAAGCGGATCGTGGATCAGCTAACGCCAGGGGAAACGGTGTGGGACACGGAGGTGAAAGGTTTCGGCGTTCGCTGCCGCCCGTCAGGCGCGAAATACTATGGCGTCAAGACGCGGATCGGGGGCAGACAGCGATGGATTACCATTGGCCGGCATGGGTCACCTTGCACAGCCGACAGTGCCCGCGCAGAGGCACTGCGTATTCTCGGCCAGAAAGCCGCAGGCAAAGACCCGGCCAGCGAACGCGACCAAAAGAAGCAAGCAGTCAGCGTGAAGGAGCTCTGCGAGAGGTTCTTGGCCGATTATGCCGGTACTCATGTCAAGGCGAAAACGGCAAAGGACTACGAACACCTCGTTCGGAAGCTGATCATTCCCGCACTGGGCCGCCATCGGATCGCCGACGTGAAGCGTCCCGATGTAAGTAAGTTTCACCACGACCTCCGAGACAGGCCATATCTGGGCAACCGTGCATTGGCCGTGTTGTCAAAGATGTTTAACCTTGCCGAGCAGTGGGGCCTTCGGGATGACAACACCAACCCATGCCGCCACCTGGCTAAGTTCCGGGAAAACAAGCGGGAACGGTACCTCACGGACGGCGAGTTGAAGCGCCTGGGTGAGGTGCTGACGGAGGCGGAGGCGTCAAATGCTGAAAGCCCCTACATGATCGCGGCGATCCGCCTTCTGATCCTCACAGGTGCTCGCCTGTCTGAAATAACCACACTTCGATGGGAGCATGTTGATCTCGAGCACCGTCTGCTTCGCCTGCCGGATTCCAAGACAGGCAAGAAGGACGTCGTACTCAATGATGCCGCCCTCGACGTCCTCCGCAGACTGCCTCGGGCATTGGATAACCCGTACGTCATTGTCGGGGGGCGAAGCGGCCACCACCTTGTGAATGTGAAAGGACCTTGGGGGCGTCTTCGGAAGAAGGCTGGTCTGGATGATCTGCGCATCCATGACCTTCGGCACAGCTTTGCATCGGTTGCTGCCAGTATGGGGGAAAGCCTGCCGATCATCGGCAAATTGCTGGGGCATACGCAGGCGCAGACAACAGCCCGGTACGCACATTTGCAGATGGACCCCCTTCGCGCCGCATCTAATGCCATTGGCGTCGCCGTGAGTGCGGCGATGAATCCTGGACGCGATTCCATTAGCCGGCGAAAGAAGCCGCGCGTGCGGTTGAATGAGAATTAAAGCATTAATTCAATTCGATTTTTTTGGAAATGAGGTGCGCTGGCGAGACGGCAGATTCTGGAAACGTATAGGTAAAGGTTGGCACCAGCACGAAAAGGAGTTTGTCATGGCCCCAACCCGGAACCGTATTCAAAAGGAACAGCAGGCCAAGGAGAAGCTCTTTCGACTTGTGCACGACGAATTGAGGAAGCAATTTGAAAAGCAATGGGCAAAACACCCGCTGTGGCACATGCCGGGCAAGTTCGCACCGAGCGGGATGCATTTGACAACACGGGAAGCCGCCGACTTCTTGAACCTGTCTCCGAAGACACTTCAAAACTGGAGGATCCAAAAACGCGGTCCCGCCTTTCGCAAGTACGAGAACGGATCGGTACGCTATGACCTGAGAACGCTCCAAAAATGGGCAGTGCGACAGCGCCGAACCAGCACGTCAGAGATCAGGTAGCGCAATGCCGGTTCGTCTTACCATCTCTCATTTAGGTGCAGCTTACATCGATTTTGATCAGGTAACGCTGGGATCGACGGTCCAGCCGGCCCAACTTCGGGCAGACCTGCCGATGGCCGAACTGAAGGCCGCACTATTCAGATTCGGAGTGTATGACAGCCCACCCAATGGCTATTACTGGTCAGAGATTAGGGCCACGTGTACGACAGGGGGCGGCGGTCTCGCCGCCCTTCTGCCGTATGCGGCATTACTGGGACGCCACGCTGCCACAGAGGTCGAAGTGGCAGTTGATTTCCCTTGCAACTCAGCCAAAGCAACAGCTGAGATGCTGCCACGTGTCGTCGGACAGCTTGACAAGCGCTATCACAGACGGGGTCAGCTAAGGGTCGAGGTTGACCTGATGCAGAACAACCTTCCCCGTGGCTGCCTGCCTTTGCCGACGTTCTACTTTGAGGACCCGTGGGCAAGAACCCGCCTGAAAGTGTACGGTCGTGAGCGGAAGTGCAGCGGTGGCGACTTGGATGGCTACGTTGTTCGGGTCGAGTGGACCCTGAGGGGAGACGCGATCAGCAACCAACTGCGGCTTGGAGGAAGGCAGGTTCAGGAGCTGCACGGCGCCGACCTCGCCGATTTCGTGAGGCGCAACCTTATCCAAGCTGAGGTCGATCATTCTAGGCTGGGTCGTTTGTTCTTGAGCAGAGGGCAATTGCAGCGCCTTGGCCGCCAAAAGGCCGATCCGCGGTTCGTGCCTGACGGGATGACTGCTAAGGATTACTGGGCGATGCGGGCCGGAATGCATTTCCTGTACGTTCGCGCGGTCCGAGATGTCGATCGGCTTGGGGGCGAAGAATGGGCAATCCAGGTTGCCCAGAACAGCCCTGCCCAGGTTCGCGGCTATCTGAAAGAACTGCGACAGCGTGAGGAAAAGCGGCTGTCGCAATCAGGGCGCACCGGTGGAAGAACGCGCCGCCTTTTCAGTCGCCATCGTTTAGCGCAGGTCGTTCGAAAGACGCCGGGAAGCTAACCCCGCCTATAATAGAGAGCCCCCATTTGCAAAAACCATCATTTCACACAGTCCATTCAATGACATAACAGTGAAAAATGCACACGACAACCTGAGCAGACAACCACTGAAGAGCCATTGATGAGGAAGCGATTGTTCTTCTGAAAGGTACACCCGACAATTGGACCCGGCTTCCCGTTTGTGGAGCCGGGTTTTTCATCAAACATGCAGATTGGAGCGATCGGGCCCGATGATCACCGCCGTGCTACTCTTTTCCTTGACGTGGAAGGGGGACGCTGGTGGCTGGGTCCGCTAGTGGTGAAAATCTGACGTATGGTACTCTTGCATCGCAAGATACTTTGCACCTCGGGTACAGGGACCCTGACCGTGCCACTCTACAGTCTCATCGAAAAAGATTTGCGCGATCACTGCAAGCGCGCCATCGAAGCCCTCGAACAATGGATGCGTCGCCTGATTGATCAGAAATTGACGGAATCCTATGGTGCCAACTATCTCGACGCGACGCGTCCGAACGGTGATCGCGTCATCAACAAGAGTATTGCTACGACGCTTGCCGCGAGGATGGCCCAGGAACCGGATCGTTATCCCACTTTGATCAGCGCCGCCTTGCTCGAAGACGAGATTTCATTGCTCTGCAACCCAGAACTCTACAAAGAGCACTTTATCGATGCTCTGAAGGGGGCGTTTCCATTAGGCAACGAAGAGGCCCGCACATTTCTGGAGAGGCTTATTCCGAGCCGCAACGCGTTGTCGCATGCGAACACGATTTCGGTGCATGATGCCTACCGCGTGCTCTGCTATAGCCATGACGTCATCCAATCCATCAAGGATTACTACAAGGCTGTGAACATGGGGCGAGAGTTTAACGTACCGACAATCATTCGCGTGACTGATTCACTCGGGCACGACCGCCCCCTGTCTGATCCAAATCGCACCGCCGCTGCTGCCCTTGACTTCTCCCGCGACGACAAACACGTTCTGCGTTGCGGGGATACCCTTTCAATCGAAATCGAGGTCGATCCAACTTTTGATGCGTCCACCTACGAAATCAAATGGCAAATCGCTAACACCAATAACCCGACCGTCCAGCACGGGCCCAAGTTTGTTCTCCCACTTGAAGAACATCATGTTGCGGCTCGGTTCAGCGTGGTCTGCCACGTCACGTCCAACGCCAAATGGCATAAGCTTGGAACGCACGACGACCAGATTGATATCGACTATTGCGTATTGCCCCCCTGAGCGGGCCGACGACTCCGGGCACCAAGCGTTAGATTTGACCACTAGCTGCGCACAGCCCGACATTTGACCGACAAGCGTGATCGGCACTTTGGCCGGGACGCGCGTACTAGCTGAGCCAAGAAACGCGCCAGCGGCCCTATATGGCCGTGCAATGTACTCATTGCGTCCGACCGCAGCGATGTAGGAGGGGGCGGTCCCGATTTGGGCTTGGGCGGGGAGGCACAACGCGGTTGGGCCGCTTCGAAATCGGGCGGGATTTTTTGGCACTTCTTGATGTCACGCCCGCGCCAACCGCAGTGGCCAACTGGCAGCCACTAGGAGCCGTCAGCAATGAAAAGGCAAATTAATGCGCTTGACGTGGCGACAAAGCGCCGGCAGCAGCCTCTAGCCGTGCAGCGCCGCCAATTGCGCCTCTTTCCATGCACAAACTTCGGTTTAGCCATTATGCCATGTGCGGTGTAGTGTAGTCATTCTGCCGAATGACTGTTGGCTCAATACTTTTCCAGGCGATTGGAGATCATGTATCCACATTTGCCTTTCTCCGTAACGCGGGAGCAAGGCGCATGGCGGTCATTGTCGAAGTGTGGAGCAAAGGGTAGTCCATGTTGCAGCATCGAGTAGGAAACGCAGCAAGCATTCCGACGGTGCTGCGTGACGATATCCGTGATCGCAGCCTTCGCCGGTTGGCGAAGGTCTCCTCTACGTCCGAAAGCCGAAGAGGCGTCGTGACGTTGATGATGAATGCGCGATTTCGGCGCAGTCCTTGCCCTTCGGCAGGGCGCCCCTTCGACCATTTTCCACTGGTTGGTTGAGCGTCTTCACAAGCATGGCATTTCTTTAAAACGTGGCTTGCCTTCAGGGTGCAGCCATTCTGGCCATTGAGCCGCAGACCGGCGGGCGGGACCGCGGCGATGTAACCTCACCAATGATCATCCCAACTCATTAGGCGACGAGTATGGATAATCCTCATGGGGGTGGGTTCAACCTCTTTGAGAATACCCTGAACCTTACTCGTAGAGGTGGACATAAGTGGGCCTTTATGGAATATAGTATTTGCGAATAATTGCAGCCAAGCCAACGAGCATAAGCGAAGTTTCCTTCTAACTATCAGGAGACAGTCATGCTTCACGTTAGACCCACTGAATTGTTGGATGCGCTGACTAAGCAAGTCAACGGTGGAATTGATGCCGACCAGTCCAGCGTGCTGAGAACGCTACGTTTCGATGTCGTCAGGGACGAACTGAAAAAGTTGGAAGGCCAAAGCAGCGAAGAGAAAGTGGCATGGGCGGGTACGATACCAAGTGCTGAGCTGGGACGCGTTAGTGTTTCATTCGTGCTTTACCGTGGCGAATCTGTGCGGTCACTAGTCGTAACCTACGATGCCTCAGAAAATAAGGTTACTGACTTGAGCTATAGATATGGACAGGACGTTCGCGGACCGGACATCGGCCGCACTCCATTTTTCCTACGGGCACCATCATTCACTGAAAGTACTGCAATTCCCGAGGGAGATGCTGCTCTTACCAACGTCGAGCGCCGTCGCTCGGCCTTCGTCCTGGACCTTATTTCATCGTTATCTCCTGGCGAAACGAATTGCGATCTCTTCTTGCGACAACCAACCGCCTCAACAGTTACCACCACATACACGACTGCAGGTGCCACTACCCCTAACGACAACGACGAGAAGCAGGATTCCAAGACGGACGATAGGACAGAGACATAACAAAAGAGACGCGCGACCGATGGTGGCGAGGGACTGGGAATGACCTGCGTTCTGATAATGTCATCACCAGACGATTTGCATGCGCTGTCTGTCGCGCGATCGATTCGATCTCGCTATCCGGGCGTTCAATCTTTAATTGTTAGTGGGGACGATTTCCCTACCAATTTGTCGTTGTCTATAGAACCGTCGGGGTGGTGCCTTATTGGGGAAAAAGCAGCGCTTCGATCGACTGACGTTTTATCCGTCTGGTGGCGCCGGCCTGGCGCACCACGGATCGAAGAGGGTATTGCCGACGCTAATAGCAGAGACTTCGCTCGTCGCGAGTCTATGCATGCTTTTGATAGCATCGCTCTTTCGAATGATTATCCAGTCATAAACCGCCCTGATGCAGAATATAGGGCAAATAAGAAGCCTGTTCAGCTATGGGAAGCGCAGAAGGTTGGCCTTAGGGTTCCAGAATATTGTATTACAAATAAATACGATAGTGCGATTGAATTTATAAATCATTATAACGACGTGATTTTTAAATCATTAACTTCACCAAGAAACACCTTCGGTGAAACAAGGCAAATGAAGTCTGAGTACTTAGAGCTATTACATGACATTGATCTCGCCCCCGCAATTTTTCAGCGTCGCATAAAACGCAAGAGAGATTACAGAGTAACTGTTATTGGCCAAACAACGTTCGTGCACGAGATATTTATAAACAACGAATCCGTCCGAGTTCTCGATGATTGGCGGCTTGATGTATCTGCTGAAGCTAGAAAGGCCTCACTCTCGGAAAAGATACTGCAGGCAATAGCGAGCTTAATGGCGAGGCTTTCACTAAGCTATGGCGCTGTCGATCTCATCGAGGATGAGAACGGGGAGGTGTTCTTTCTTGAGGTCAACTCCTCAGGACAGTTCTTGTTTGCAGAAATGGATACGGCGGACCCAATGTCACTTGCCTTCGCGGATTTGCTTTGCAAGCCAGCGAAGCGACAGTAGCGTGGAGAGTGGCGCTTTGATCTAAGCGGTACATGAACACCGTCTTAATCGGTGACCGCACGTGTTACTGTCGCCCGATGTCGATAAGCGGCAACGCTATCAATAATACTAAGTCGTGAAGCCAATACGCCGGGTACGGCTCACTTGATGACGTTACTTTGGGCAAACGACATACGACGATCGTTGTCTCGATACTTGTTCTACGATTGGTTTAATAAGATAGTCGAGGGGAATGGAAGCTCACATTGTTAATATTGGGGATCGTATAATCATGCGTTTTTATATGATTATTGGAATGACGATGTACGCCACGGGAGCAATGAGCCAAAATATTGACTTTCGCGATGCCGGCTTCGGAGGTGCTGAGCTCGCAGACACGGCTCTGGCCGTTAGATCAGCGGGATACAACTGCCCTTCGTCAAATGGTGTGGAACGCATTGTCGAGAATGGAACGCCGTCGTCCTTTTTCAGAGTTACATGCTCGAACGGTGAACGCTTTCAAGCAAGCGTTGTGGACGGAAAAGTGTTTGTGAAGCCATGGACCGGAACTCTGATAGGTAGATAACTTTCCATGCTTTTCAAAATAGCGCTGCTGTCCCATTGCGGTCGTGGCTTACGAAAAATATGACTTCTAATGTTCGCACATTACTTATCATAAGAAGCTATTTCGGCTTTAGCGGTTCAAAAACGCCGTTGTGGTGACCAGCAATGAGCTTTCATTTCACTGAGAGAGATTTGGACCTAATTCACCTTGAGGAGCTTCATTCCGACAGCGGATACGCGGAATGGTTCTCCGGTAGGATCGGGCTCGGTGGCTGGACTTTTCAGAGTGCCAGCCATTCCATCGCCGCCGAGGCTAACGGACGATGGGGAGAGACAGACGTTCTGGCCATTTTTGTCAAAGAACAGCAACGTCATGCCGTGCTTATTGAAGATAAAGTAGCCGCGCAATTCACCGAGCGACAGGCGCAGCGCTACCATGAGCGGGGCGAAGACCTCGTTCGTCACGGCGAATGCGATAGCTACCAGACTGTTCTTGTCGCGCCGGCAAATTACTTAAGCGCCGTGCCAAACGAGGATCGGTGGGATTGCAGGATTTCCATTGAGGAAGTCGCCGGATGGTTTGAGCAGGCCCAGGGGCACCACGCACGTTGGCGCGCAGAGGCTCTCAAGGGTGTGCTTGATCGGTTGAGGCAGAGTACAGCGCCGAGCGACGCTGAAACCATGGCGTTCAGTGCAGACCTCGCAACCTATCTCGCGACCCGCCATGCGCCCGCGCTCACGCATCGGCCCGGAAAGGATACGAGTGGACCGACGCTACTCTTTCCCGGCTCCAGCCGTGAGAAAACTCTGTGGTGGAAGTTCGCTTCGGCTCAAATGGTGCTCCAGCTGACGGGAGGGTACCGAGGCTTAGCAGAGGCCATTTCCCTCCCTTCAGATATCAACTTAGAGCGAGCTCGTGACTACAAGAGAGGTTCCGATTACCTTGTGTCTGTGGTGCCTCAGGTGGATTTGTCCAAGGCCTTAGTGGAACAGCTTGAAGTTGTTGAGGCCGCTGTTCGTGCTGCCCTGAAGCTGACAGCGCTGGTGCCGCGACTGGATACCCTTGCCGGCGGCAGGATAGGAGGGGCGGTCCCCGATTTGGGCTTGGGAGGGGAGCAACGACGCGGTTAGACTGCTTCGAAATCGTCGTCGTCCACGGACTAAATCGTGTGCACGGAGCCAGCAGCTAGGACATTCTAAGAAATGGTAGCTTCGGCAGCAACCTCGGTTGATCCGGAGGTTGTGTCAGCGGGCCGTACAATGTGCCCGGTCAGCGTCAGGCCACAGCAGTAACGCGGCGACGGCTAACGCGGAGCAGTGAGGCTTAAAAGTCACTGAAATCCAGGCTTACAAGCACTTTTGTGGGTGATATGCGATTCGTTGTCATGAAGTCATCCAAATAAAAGTGCCCACTTTCGTCTAGCAACTTTGAGGCTGATCCGAGCGATAAAACAAAAAACGCTCTCTCCTCAAATGTTTCGTGAGGAGCATATTCGGTAAGCATTCCTTCATCTGTAAGAAGACGCAAGTCGCCATCCAAATCCTTGTAGGAGAGTAGCCGCCGCAGTTTGTCATCCGTTATGCGAAAGCGGTCAATTGAGCCGCCGCTATGTATCTTTTCATCCCGGCGTATCCACATGAAGGCGAAGACTTCTCGCGTAATGCGGGGGAGCCGCTTCAAACTTGCGACGAGGGTCTCGATGAACCTTCGTACATCGTCGTCGGTCGCGTCAGAGTCGGCCTTTACACAGGCCGAGAACTTGCCGAGGTTGGAGAGCCTTTCGTGCGGGATTGCCTCGGCATAAAGCTCGATCCCTGTGGGATAGATTCCGTTCTCATCCGGAACCTCGAGCTCAATCTTAACCCGAGCAACCTGCTTACTCACCATTGCATGAAGAGCCTGAAGCTTGTCGAGAGGAAGGTTGATCAGTCGCTTGCAGACATCGGTGTAATCCCAAATATTATCTGCCATAAAATTAGTACGCGTAAGCAGTTCCTGATCTAATCCGGGATAGCTTTGCTGCTTCAAGCCGGCGACAAGTATGATGATCTTCGAATATTTAGCGATATGATCTTCGCTTAGCACCCTGAGCGTGTCATTAATTTTTGATGACCCGCGTTGGGATGTTACTTGAACCGCTACCCTCTGCGCTTCATCTGCCAAATCAATCCCGGGAGCGTTGCTCCGCTCGTCATTGCAATTAGCAAGATTGAAGGCGTAGACTTCATTGAGAATGTCGCGATAAAAGTTCTCTAGCAATTTGCTGAGGTCAGTCAGACCAACACGGTTCCTGTTTGAAACTTGTGTCCCTATTGAGGCAAGATCATCGAGTAGCTGCCCTATATAATAGCCTGCAGTAATCACGCTTTACTCCCTTCAAGCTACGGATATTCTTTCTCGATTGAAAACAAGCCGCAGACGCGTGTAAAGACCGGCGCGTGAGGCCATTTCAGCTTCAATTGCCGCGTTTGGGGACAAAGCGATTTGCCGACCCATGTACCGACGGACGCTAGTCCGTAATTGATAGTCGAGTGATCGGCACGTGTCTGAAGTGGATTTGCGGTTGTCAATGAATGCTTTCCCCGAGGTCGTTCAACAACGGTTCCATCTCGCTCGGAGTGAGTGGCCAATTGGATTTTGCTCTCCGGACAGAGTTGTGGACCGCAAGGTAGACGAGCAGGACTGAGGGCTGGCTAAAGATAGGATTTAGCTGCTTGATATGATCTCTTATGCGCTCTGCGATGAACGAATTGCCGGTCAAGAAGTCCCGCACCCGCTCGACATATCCCTCACCGGCTGCCTCTTCGTATGCGCCAAGCAGCAAGCCTTCCAATACCGTCGGCTTAGGATCAACGCCCACAACCTCGCGGTAAACGGTTGTCAGATCGGCAGTCATTCTTCGAACATTCGACAAGGTGCGATTGACATCCTCTGTCACCTTCTCAAAATAATCGTTGGTCGCCTCCAGCAAAGCCATGGCCTTCGCGGCATTGCGTTGCATATACGGGGTGGCTTCGATTTGAGGTTTATAGATCGTATCATGCGTCAGCTCGCTGTACGCGTGTTGAAGTAGCGTCTTAATCTGGACTTCACAGGGCGTATCTGCGGGAATGCGAACGCCCCCCAATTCGAGGTCGCTTTCAGGGCGCACAACAAAATGTACCGCCGCATAGTCGAACTTCAAAGGGTTCTTTTTTTGTTCTTCTTCGTAGTCCCGATCCTTTGAGAAGGTCCATCCCGGAATAGCCGTGAGTGCTTCCTCAACAATGCGTAGTTCACTGCCGAGCAACACTACGAAACGTGTTCCGACCTTATCGGTTATGTCCTCATAAGGATTTTGATAGTTCTTATTGCGGTAGAACGCCTTCTCGATAAGCTTCTGATCATCCTTCAATCGCGGCGCGACAAAGGTTCGCAGAAAATAATCGGGCTTCAAGGGGGCAATTCTCGGAGCCAAATGCGTCTGCACCTCTGAAGAGATCAGCTGACCCCAAGCAAGATAAGCTTCCTTTTCGCGTTGCCAGCGATCAAGAAACTCTTGTTCCTTGCTCATTCCTGCGCCTCGATTTGACCACGAATCGTGATCTGGGTCCAAGCAGCGCCGTCTTCGCCTTCAAACGCACTCACGCTTACCAGATCCCGCACGGCGTCCGGCGGACCGGTAAGAGTGATGGCGCGAGGGAATTTGAACCTGCGGAGGCGAAGATTTCCAGAGATTTCCGATATGTCTTTTGCGACTGCGCCGTCGGGAAAACGCTGTCGACGCATATGCGCAATATAATCATCGGCGAGATCATCGTTCATGTAGGTTTCGGCAAATCTCGTTGTTTGTATCGTATTCCCACGATCCAATTTTAAATACGTATAAAGTCCGTTATAAAGGTCTACTTTTTGCTCTTCTGGCAGGTTGGTTGCTTTGATAAAGGCTTTGGTTTGCTCAAAGAACTTCTTGACCTGCTGCGCCGCATTTTCTGGGAAATCGAGACCAAGGAACGTACTATGAAAATACGTCGCCGCATTGTCGCGCTGGGAGGCAGTCATCGCGCTGTCATATACGGTCGCCGACCATCCATCCGGCAACTCCGGGTGTGGATTTGCGCCATTACTAACAAACAGCCCGATTTTATAGAGCTTTGTCTTGGGACTGAGAAACAGGTCTGAGACAAACTGGGCTTGCAGATCGTCCGTTTTGATGAAGCCCTCATGGAGTTCGGCCTTCATCAGGCCGAAGAATGGTGTGGCCGGATGACCCAGCGTTCCGTCAAATACTACCATTAGCCCGCCGGGAATTTGGCGCGAACCTTGTGCGTTTGCCAACGCATCCGCAAAGAGGCGTGAATGCTGGATGAATTCTGGATTTAGGGTGCTAACCAGATGAGCACCGTTAGAAATGACGCTGCCGTGGCCGAACTCGCGAATGGCCATTTCCATGCATTGTGCTGTGCTCTTGAAAGCCGCGATCACTCTACTGCGAAACGCACCAAGCGCCTGCGGCGACAAGGCGAGCAACCCGGCGCCATATGTGGGGCGCACTACGCCCCCTTCGTCCGACCTGCGATGCACTTCATGCAGGCAGATGCGGTTGATGGTGACATTCTCCAGTGCCATTTACCGCCTGTCCCCCTCTGAAAAGCGAATCCCCACGAGATAGTAGGTTCATTTTCACCTCACTTTGCAAGTAGAAGTTTAGACGTGGACCGCCATCATCTTCGCTGGCTAGGGTCAGTGCCTTGAGGTGAATGAGAGGTCTAGAATGCGGAACGAATGTTCGGCGTTTTTTTGAAGCGATCAACGAACTTGAAACGCGGACCTGTGTCGAAAGGAGCGCTGTCCTCGGTGGATGGATGCCCATGTGTCGTGGAAAACTGCATCCGTCCTCCCGCCAGCAAGGGGGATTTCCGCCCTTGCTGTACGGCGACATATGCACCGACAATGGCGCTTCAACCCGGGCGGCGGCATTGCCCGCCTCGCACGATGAATCGCGGTTGTCGGGCTTTTGTCGCTGGACGCCGATCCGCCATCAGCGCTGTGATATCCACTTGCCGTCAAACCATCAGCGCTGTGATATCCACTTGCCGTCAAATGCCTTGGCGGCGATGAGCAATGCACCCCGAGGCCCGGATATGATAGGTCCGTCAAGGGTCGCGTTCCGCCAACATCAAATCGGCTCTGTGCGCTTTTGCTTGAGGAATGGGGCAGATCGTTAGAGGCGCCGTAAGGCTTGCCCGCGAGGTCATCTGCGCTCAAATTCTGGACGATAAGCTGAACAATCTACCGCTTCGTTCACCCCAACTTCAGTTCGTCGAATCTTGCAGAATACCGGCTTTTCCAAGGTGTCGAGGCCTGCGTACCGGCACAAGAAGCAGCATTTAATAGGGATGCCTTCCCCAAGCGCCCGCAGTACCTCCTTTCGATAGCCGTCCGTAGCGAGGAAAGGTAGGACGATGCCGTAGGATATCTCGTGAACAACGCGACTGTAAATTGTCGCTGGCCGCCGCCGTTCTGCAGCAATTCGCTCGGGTATATCAGTCAGGATGCGCGATTTGCCGCTCCTATAGACAAAGAAAGCTGTCAATTCAGTGTCGCAGTTGGGCGAGCAGGTCACGTTCAATGGCAATTGTCGCTTCAGGTTATAGGTTGCAACATGGGTAGCCCGAGCATCGATGCCGACCGACAATAACGCGAGCTGATCCTCGTCGCTGACTGAAACCTCCACGATCCGCAGTCCGCTGCTTATTTTAGCCGGCTCGCATCGATGGGTGACAGCTATTTCGATGAGGAGCGTCTCGTGGCTCTGAGATGACGTGAGCAGGATGTCGGCCACGAACCCGCGTACCGCCGCTTCTTCCTGTACGATGTCGAAATGATTGGTGAGATCGAATTTGCGCCGTCCTATCGATTGTTGGCAGATGTACCCCAATTCATCCTGCCAGCGCGTGCAATGGCGTTCGGCAGGAAGTTGTAGTGTATATGGTTTTCGCGACTGAACCGCAGCCAAGAACCCTTCGACTATTTGTTTTTTGGCAAGGGCATGGAGGTAAGTTTCGCGGGAGCACACTACGTCTTCATCCGGGCGGTGGCGAAAGTGTTTCTCGCGTCGGAGCCCAATAACCGGAATCAAATCACGCTCGCAGCCGATGCAGATAAAGCGATCATGCGAAGGGTAGGTATCCTTCGTCAAATCAAGGATATCAACCTTCTCGCCATTCTCTCTCCGTGCATACCGATATTTCATTGGCTCAACCGTGTGAACGGTGCTCGTTTGAGGGAACATCTGCCAAAGGCTTTTCGTCCAATTGCTGCGAGGGCCTGCTTCGCGGCAACGCTAGCCCCGCACCACGTGCCGTTAGTCGGGCCCCTGGGCGTGAAATTCGGGACAAACGCCACGGCGAACCCGAACCTTCGTTCGGCTGATGCCAGCGGTGTGGACATCGTTGGGCGGATAGTTACCTACGAGGCCGTCAAGTCGCTTGCGGCGAGTGAGCGTGCCGCAGGATTGCAACTGCCTACATTCGCCATTGACGAGCTGCTGAGTTCGCTTTCCGTAGATCGCGAATGCCAGCTCACAATCGGACAATCCGGGACGGCGTTCGATTATGAACCTGATGGTTTGACCGAGAGATTGCATTTGCACCTCCATGTGACCGGCTCAACCATTGGGATCATAATTCCCAGGACTGTCAATGTTAGAAAACCGCAACTTGTTGCTTTGCTTGTTCTGCCGTCTGTGGTCACAATGGCTGGTACGCCACCCCGATAACGCGTTCTGCTTGCTCAACCAACGAATCAACCAGACGCTCTCCGTCGGCATCGAGCGCGCCACAGCGGCACCGCGCATTACGGCGATGCCCCCAGGGGGTGCCAGCTACTTTACCGCGAGTGCCGCTCGGCGCCGTCTCTCGAGCGCATTGCGGGGAGGCCGATCAATCTGCTCGACGAGCTTATGCCGTGGAACTTGAAGGCCTGAACCGCCTCAGCTGTTCGCTTACGACGCAGTTAGGAGCAGCCTTAGTCGACGTGCAATATCGGGCCACGGCAACGAAAGGTCTACAGTAGCAATTGTAATTTGATGGCCCTGGAGATCATACTTGGCGTGTAGTGCGGCTCCAACTTGGGGGTATAGCAGCATGCCTTCTGAGACCACCATTGACGGTTCCGCAGCTGCGGCATTCTTTATGTAGGCATACAGTTGGTACAGATTCTCAGAGCGGAAACTCTTCACGCCGTGATGCTCTTGAAGGGCTTCTGTGTAGTATTTTGTGTCGACGATAATCCGGCGCTGTAAGCCGCGAAGGAAGATGTCTGTTCGCATGGACGGCAGCCGATCGCCCTCGCTCACTAAGACGGGTTGAGCGTCCCACAGAATTTGTAACGGCTCGACCCGAAATTCTGTTTGTTCGGAGCGATAAAAATTCCGGACAAAAGCCTCAAAAACACCGGCCATCTTCCGCTCGTCGCGAAGTACGTCAACAAAGCGGAAACCGTCGCCACCGGGGTCAGGTAAGAGGGTATCAAAAGCTAGCTCTGCAACCCTCAGGATATGATCATAAAAAGCGTTGTTCCGATGAAGACGTATGCCGGAGAAATCGCTGCGTCTTAGCTGTAAATCGCCGACGTGCGAAAACCGGCGAGCTGTCAGGCGCAACTCGTGTGCAAGCGCTTGATCTAGGGAAGGGGCGCGAGACAATCGCAAGAGCGATGATTTCAGGACACGGTTGAGATGTATATTCTGGGTCAGTTCATCAAATTCGCATGCAAGGCGTGGGGCTCTTCGAGCTCTTAGTGCATGGCTGGCATACAGCTCAATCCGCCCTCGTACCGTTCCAATGTCCTCAACACGCGACTGATAGCCTTGATCTAGGCCTCGGCGGAGCAATCTCCCAGCGCTGGCAAGCAGCACGCGGGCGAGCAGGTTGGGCAGATCGGGACTCTCGACGCCACCCAGTCCTATCGATTGTGCTTCCCGCATGCGGTCCCAGGCGTAGCAGAACATATAGTAGATGTTTGCTATTGGGATCAGAGGAGTTGCCGTCATAGGTCTGCGAGGAGTCTGTCTTCCCAGATCTTCGCCTTATCGGGTGAGTCGAACCAATATTCGCGCAAGAGCGGGACTATCTCCGTGCGCACGACACGCCCGTACCAGGATAGGCTATCTTCGTTATCCGCTGGGGCCGTGCAGAAGAACGAGTGCCCAATCATGTACCCAGGTCCAAGATTCGCGGGATCTTCAGTGATGGTAATATTGAGCCGCCCCACGCGCTCTCGAATAAGTTCAACCAGCTTGTCACCAACGCCAGCGCTCAAAAGGACATTTCGGAACTTTTCGCTATCGATTTTCGGCACGAGATCCATGAACGCAAATCGGCGCCTTAATGCGTAATCGACGACGGCCAGCGATCGATCCGCCGTGTTCATCAACCCAATTAGGTGCACATTTGGCGGAACATGGAAGGGCTCGCTGCTATACGCCAGGGGCATTTCCCAACGCTTGTCGCGCTTGTCCGGCTCGATCAATAGCATGAGTTCGCCCAGAATCTTGCTGAGGTTGCCCCGGTTGATCTCATCGATGATAAAGACATAACGATTCTGAAGATCGTTTGCCGCACGGACACAGAAATCAACGAATTTTCCATTCCGAAGCTCGAACCCATTTTGGGTCGGGCGATACCCTTGCACAAAATCCTCATAAGAATACGACTGGTGGAATTGCACGAAGCCGGTCCGATCCTTTGTTCTGGACCCAATTAGGAGGCAGGCGAGGCGCTGCGCAGCAAACGACTTCCCTACTCCGGGCGGTCCCTGAAGGATGATATTTTTTTTGGCCTGCCACAGGGTAAGGATCGACTGTACCTCGTCAGGTTCCAAAAACAGTTCACGCAAGACTTCGTCGTTGGTGAACTCGAGTTCTGTATTGCTTTGCGGACTCGCGGCGGTGTTTACCGGCCGATCGATGAATGGGAGGCCCTTTCCGCTTATATGCCGGTAAGCGTCGTCTAGGATTTCGACCAGCTCGGGAGGTGCCTGGGTTAGATAAGCACCTTGGTTTAGTTCGAGCTCAACGTTGTAAAATAGACCCTTGGCGCCACCGATGACTAATTCTTTGAGTCGGCTTGAGTACGGTTCGGTTCTAAAGAAGGCGTCCCTTTTGAGAGCAGGCGTGAGCTCTTGCGCGTCGCGTAACTGAATGCGGTAGGAGGCTTGGGTGCCCCATTCAGTGCCAGAAATACCTTCGAAACTCTCGTCGACTGGGGCAGCTGCAATGGAAACATGGGAAATGGCCTGATTGTCGGTAAGATGCAGGACCACGTCGCCCACTTTCACCCGCCGCATATTTGCATATATGTCGCGGTTCCCGCTTGCGCGCTGGGGCGACCAAAGCGCCCTCCCGAGGGCATTTTCACCCGTTATTCGATCAGGCCGGCTTTTGACTATGGTCTTTTCAATCCACACGCGAGGGGCGGTTGGTTCGTGAACTGGCTCGCCGATCTCCGACGCCTTCAGCCAACGGTTGCGTAGAGGTGGAACATAAAAGTCGAGGTCGGTTGTCCCGTATTCACTCTCCAAGCGTTTCCTCAGCCCTAGGATCCTCCGATCGATTACTGTTCCCGCGAGGCCCTCCCTGTCAATGGCACCAGTCTCGCCAAACTCTGCCAAAATCAACCGTTTATGATTCCAGCTGCATATGCGTTCGAAACTGTCGGGAAAGCAGAAATAGAGGAACATGTGGCGAAAGCCGCGGCTGCCGCTTCCAGGTATTGTAGAAAGCCAGTCGGACAGCGGCCACGGATCGGACAGAAGACTCGACTGTTTTTCTCGGTCAAGCACCTTCCACGCGACCATAATTGTGATCAAGTATTCCAGTTCGTTGGGCATCTTTGCCATGAACGCAGCGCCCGGGTTTGCGAGCCCGGAGAGGCCTGGATCGTCAAGCATTTGCGAGTGAGGGAGACGAGAACCGCTGAGTTTCCAAATTTGTTCGATTCGTTCGCGCTTCAATCTCTGGCCAAACTGATCGCTGCTTACGAACAGATACAGCAACCAAAGCGCTTCAGCTGCTAGTTGCTTCACCTCCGTGCTGGCGGGTTGAAGTTGTTTTAGCAGCTTGTCTATGAACGGCTCTGGTCCGAGAAGCGGGTTGTCTACAAACGCTCGCTTTAACCCGTCGAAGTTGGCAGTCGTCCAGAGATGGTTGTCAGTGAAAACACTCAGCGAATCGAGAAGGCAGCGTTTTCGCCAATGTTCAGCGGCCCCAATAACGTCGGCGCTCATTGCTTTTCCTGTAAACACCGCCATGCTTTGTCCATCCTTTTCCGCAGGACCTTGCTGATTTGAGTGGTGGTATCAAGAAATTTCAACGACTCCTAGCGTCGCCGCGAATTTGGGGCGATTGGTCAGCCGCAGAATCGAACGTCTATCAAGGCAAGCGACAGATGGGAGGAATAACGGAATAACTAACCTGCTCGCCACAACGAACGCCACAATGCAAATCTTCACGCGACGATTATTCTAGTCAGGCGAGGCGAGTTTTGAGACCGCGGGTAACAAAAGGCATCCTCGGGAAGTCTAGGGTATCGTGAGCAAACGAATTTTTGCCCGAAAAGCGATCTATTCGCCAGTGTATGAAAATGCAGACGCGAATTCGCGCGACGTGTCGTGTTTCAGATACGTTCGTGTGCAGGCGGGACATCGAAGACGTGCTCGAGTGCGTTCGTTCGCCGTTGCAGCGAGATTCTTTTCAGCGGTTGCCATATGGTTGCCAGGCAATTCGGATCAAATTTGATTGGTGAAGTAAGTATTTGATTTCTATGGTGAGCGCGCAGGGATTCGAACCCTGGACCTACTGATTAAAAGTCAGTTGCTCTACCGGCTGAGCTACGCGCTCCCGTCGCCCGAGCGGAAGCTCGGCGGAAGTGGGCGGACATATGCACGCGCCTTTCGTGCCGGTCAACCCAAAAATTCGCACAAAACCCATTAATGATAGGCGCGCCTCCCGATGGAACGAACCGAGGGCGATCGGTTCTTCGTCGTTGCCGCCGCAGCGGGCGAGTTCACGCGATCATTCCAAGAATGCGTTGCGCGTGCGGCAAATTGATCGCCGAAAGGTGATTGGTTTCCCACTATATATGCGCTTAAGAAGGCAGCGAGCCTGAGCGCCGGAGTTTCTGACCTTGTCGATTGCCGATATATCCATCTGGACCGCCATTCTCGCGGGCGCTCTGTCGTTTCTCTCGCCTTGCGTCCTGCCGCTCGTACCGCCCTATCTCTGCTACATGGCCGGCGTTTCGGTGGACCAGTTTAGGGGCGGCAATGCGGTCGCGGTGGCGAGCACGCGCAGGGCGGTGCTGCCGGCCGCTTTGTTCTTCACGCTCGGATTTGCGACCGTCTTCGTCGCGCTTGGGGCAGGGGCGTCCTCGATCGGCCTTTTGTTGCGGCAATATATCGACCTGCTGTCGCGCATTGGCGGCGTCATCATCATCATCATGGGGCTGCATTTCCTCGGGGTATTCCGCATCGGCTTGCTCGCCCGGGAGGCGCGTTTCCATGGCGGCGGGAAGCCGGCGACGCTGTCCGGCGCCTATATCATGGGCCTTGCCTTCGCCTTCGGCTGGACGCCCTGCATCGGCCCCGTGCTCGGCACGATCCTGGGCGTCGCGGCCGCGCGCGAGACGGTCGGCGACGGCGCGTTGCTGCTTGCGATCTATTCGCTCGGCCTTGCGGTTCCGTTCTGGATCGCCGCGGGCTTTTCAGGCGCCTTCATGCGCTTCCTGTTACGCTTCCGGCGTCACCTCGGGCTCGTCGAGAAGCTGATGGGTGCCTTGCTCGTCGCTGCCGGACTGGCGTTCCTCTTCGGTTTCGTCAGCGCCGTGGCGATCTGGTTCCAGCAGACTTTCCCCATCTTGTCGCAAATCGGCTAGGTTGATCATCGGTGGCGACAAGTCCCCATCCTCTGGCCGGCAGGCCAGAGGGGAAGGCGCCGTCGTCCTAGGCGGTCTTCCTGGTGAACGTCTCCCGCAGGCTTTCCTTGATCGACTGCAGCGCACTTCCGGGATGAATGCCCTCGCGCATCAGCAGCCCCCGCAGCGGTCCCGCGGAGGAGAGAAGTTGAAGACCGACCGCGCGCATCGCCTGGACCGGCAGGAAACTGGAGAGCAGCGAACGGTTGAGGAGGTCGACGCTTGCCGTGCGGCTGACGATATCGATACGGCGGCGGCTGTCGAAGCGGTCGCCTGTGTCAGCCGGCAGGCGGCGGCCGGTCGGAGATCCAACGAGTTCGGCGACCGTCATGACGTCGCGCAGGCTGAGATTGAGGCCCTGTGCCCCGATCGGCGGAAACGCATGCGCGGCCTCGCCGACCAGCATCACCCTTCGCTTGCCGAAGCGCCGGGCCGTCATGCCGGAGAGCGGGAAGGATTGCGGTCTGCCTTCGGCAGTCACCTTGCCGAGAATTGATTCCATCTGGTCCTCGATGGTGCGCGAAAGCACGTCCAGTGGCAGTTTCAGCGTTTCCTCCGCGTCGCGCGGCTTCTGGACCCAGACGAGGCTCGAGCGGTCACCCGGAAGCGGTACCTGCGTGAAGGGCCCGCTTCCCGTGTGGAACTCCGTCGAAACCTCCTGATGCGGGAGCTCGTGCGCGAAGTTCAGGACGACGGCCGTCTGCGGATAGGACCAGGTGAACGTGTCGATGTCGGCAGCTTCCCGAACCGCCGAGCGCCTGCCGTCGGCGCCGACGATCAGATCCGCGGTGAGCATTCGCCCGTCCTCGAGGCCGACTCGTACCTCCACTTCGCCGAAGTCGAAGACAGTCGCCGCGACCGGCACCCGCTCGAGCGTGGGCAGGCTCGCCTCGTGCTTCTCAAGGATCCCGAGGAAAGGCGCGTTGGGGATATTATGGCCGAAGGCTTCCAGTCCCACTTCCGCGGCACGGAAGTTGACGGGCGGCGCGCGCAGCAGCCGCTTCGTTGCGTCGATGATGTGAATGGCGACCAGCGGCGCCGTCAACGGAGCGACATCGTCCCAGACGCCGAGCGTCTTCAAATAGTCGATGGACTGATCCATCAACGCCGTGGTGCGACCGTCGGCAATCGCCGGTCGCGGACCGATGAGCGCCACCCGATGCCCCTCGCGGGCAAGAGCGATTGCGGCCAGCGAGCCGGCAAGCCCGGCGCCGATGATGACGATGTCGTAATGCTCCATGACCGACAGCACCCTCTTAGCGGCGGTCACCCGCCTCATTTTCCAGTAATGCCTTTCTACCCTCTTAGCCCATTGAAATAAATGGGCTCGATCGAGAGCGGCCCTTGCACCCGCATGTCCACAAGACAATCCCCGTTGAGGCTTGACTTGCTTTGTTTTTGCTGGCGATGCCCGGCAAACGGTGCATATTACCGCTGATGCAGTCGGCGACGGTGTGAATTGCTGCATGGTGGCTGAAAAAGACGAAACAGCTGAAAAGACGAAACAAGGGATGGGCGGCATTCGCGGATGAAATTCTTCAACTACAGACGCGTCCCCTACGCCGAGATCCGCGCTTTTTCCGTGCATGTCCTGACGGCGTCGGGTTCCTTCCTCGCCTTCCTCGGCGTCGTGGCGGCGGCCGAGCATCGTTTCGTCGACATGTTCTGGTGGCTAGGCTTGGCGCTGCTCGTCGACGGCATCGACGGGCCGATCGCACGCAAGGTGCAGGTTAAGGAGGTGCTGCCGAACTGGTCGGGCGACACGCTCGACAATGTCATCGACTATGTGACCTATGTCCTGCTGCCGGCCTTCGCACTCTATCAAAGCGGCATGATCGGGGAACCCTGGTCCTTCGTGGCGGCCGGCGCCATCGTGGTATCCAGCGCCATCTACTATGCCGACATGGGTATGAAAACGGATGAGTATTTCTTCTCCGGCTTTCCGGTCGTCTGGAACATGATCGTCTTCACGCTGTTTGTCATCCAGGCGAGCGAAGTGACGGCATCCATCGTCGTGTTCCTGTCGGTCGTCTTGACCTTCCTGCCGATCAACTTTCTGCATCCGGTGCGGGTGAAGCGATTGCGATCTCTCAATCTCGCGGTGTTTTTCCTCTGGTCGGCTCTCGGCATTTACGCGCTGCTCCTGCATTTCGAGACGCCGATGTGGGTCGCCGCCGGGGTTGTCGCGACTGGGGTCTATCTCTACGTCATCGGTTTCATTTTGCAGCTTTTCCCGAATCTCGGGCGGGGCTAGAGGGGCGGGAACCGCGCGCTTCTTCGCTCGGATCCCCCTGCGATTTTCTGAAATCAAGGAGTTGCTCATGGCACAGGCGATCGTCATCCGCGAGCTCGGCGGGCCGGAAGTTCTGAAGATGGAAGGGGTGACGCTGGCGCCGCCCGGGCCGGGTGAGGTTCAGATCCGTCAGGTGGCGATCGGTCTCAATTTCATCGACGTCTACTTCCGCACCGGCCTCTACAAATCGGCAAAAGGCCTGCCCTTCGTTCCCGGCAAGGAGGGGGCGGGGATCGTCACGGCCGTCGGCGACGGCGTCAGTCATTTTTCGGTCGGCGATCGCGTGGCATACGCCTCCGCCGACGGCGCCTACGCGAGCGAGCGCAACGTCGATGCGTCGCAGCTGGTCAGGATTCCCGAGGGGATCAGCCTCGAGACGGCCGCGGCGATGATGCTGAAGGGCATGACGGCGCAATACCTTCTGAACCAGACTTTCAAGGTCGGTCCGGAGACGACGCTGCTTTTCCATGCGGCGGCCGGCGGCGTCGGCCTCATCGCCGGCCAATGGGCCAAGGCACTCGGCGCGACCGTGATCGGCACCGCGGGTTCTCAGGAGAAGATCGAGCTCGCCCTTGCCCACGGCTACGACCATGTCATCAACTACAATGCGGAGAACTTCGTCGATCGCGTGAAGGAGCTGACGGGCGGCCGCGGCGTCGATGTCGTTTACGATTCGGTTGGCCGCGACACCTTCCCGGGCTCGCTCGACTGTATAAGACCGCGTGGCATGTGGGTGAGTTTCGGCAATTCTTCCGGGCCGGTGGACGCCTTCAACATCGGCATTCTCGCGCAGAAGGGCTCGCTCTTTGCCACTCGGCCGACGCTCTTCGGTTACATTGCGACGAGACCCGCACTGGAAGCGTGTGCAAATTCCCTGTTTGATGTTGTGCAAAGCAACAAAGTGCGTATCAATATCAATCAGACCTATCCGCTCGCCGAGGCTGGCCGAGCGCATACGGATCTCGAAACAAGAAAAACGAGCGGAACGACATTGCTGATTCCCTGATCGTTGCCTTGACGGCTGGGAATTGAGGGGAAAGAGGGCGGCGTGCCTGTGAAGGGATCAACTGCGAGCGGCCCATTGCTGGCCGTGCGCAACCTGACGAAATTGTTCGGCTCGTTCGCAGCCTGCAATGCGATCGATCTGCAGATAGAATCCGGAGAAATCCACGCGCTCCTCGGCGAAAACGGGGCGGGGAAATCCACCCTGGTGAAGATGCTGTTCGGCGTGTTGGCGCCGACAGCGGGCGAAATCCTGTGGAAGGGCGACGCAGTCCGGATAGCCAGCCCGGGTGACGCACGCAAGCTCGGCATCGGCATGGTGTTCCAGCATTTCTCGTTGTTCGAGGCGCTAACGGTTGCCGAGAACATCGCTTTGTCGATGGACCGGAACGTTTCGCTCGGGAGGGTCGCCGAAGAGGCCTCGCGACTTTCTCGCGCCTATGGCTTGCCGCTCGATCCGAAAGCACATGTTGCCGATCTTTCCGTTGGCGAAAGGCAGCGTATCGAAATCGTGCGTGCGCTCCTGCAGAATCCGCAGCTTATCATTCTTGACGAGCCGACCTCGGTATTGACGCCGCAGGAAGCCGACCGTCTTTTCGAAACCTTGTACAAGCTGAAAGCGGAGGGAAGGTCCGTCCTCTATATCAGTCACCGGCTCGAGGAGGTGCAGCGACTTTGCGATCGCGCCACCGTCTTGAGGCACGGCAAGGTGGCGGGAGCCTGCGACCCGCGCGCGGAGACGCCGGCCTCGCTCGCCCGAATGATGGTCGGAAGCGAAGTCGCGGCCGTCACCCCCGAGGGAACGAACACCAAGGGGGCGGTGCAACTGGAGGTGCGGCATCTCTCGGTCGCCGCGCGCACGCCTTTCGCGGTCTCGCTGAAGAGTGTTTCTCTCAAGGTGCGGGCCGGCGAGGTCCTGGCGATTGCAGGTGTTGCCGGCAACGGTCAGAGCGAGCTTTTCGACGCGCTTTCGGGCGAGTATCCGGTGGCCGATGACAATGCCGTGCACATCCGACAAACGCCGGTCGGCACAAAGGGCATCAATGCGCGACGGCTGATGGGTGCCGGTTTCGTGCCGGAGGAGAGGCACGGCCACGCCGCCGTTTCGGCGCTTCCCCTTTCCGATAATCTGGTTCTCGCGCGCAACCAGTCGGACCGCCGCGCCTTTCTCGGCGGCGGCTTCCTGAAAGTCATCCGCCAAGATGCGGTGAAGGCCGCGACCAGGCGCATCTCCGAGAATATGGACGTTCGCATGAGCGGTGACGATCCGCCGGCCGGTTCGCTTTCGGGCGGCAATCTCCAGAAGTTCATCGTCGGGCGCGAACTCGACCGCGAGCCGTCGGTGCTTGTCGTCAACCAGCCCACCTGGGGCGTCGACGCGGGCGCCGCCAGCCGCATCCGCCGGGCGCTGGTCGATCTCGCCAAGGCGGGCTCCGCCGTCCTGGTAATCAGCCAGGACCTCGACGAGATATTCGAGGTGGCGACGGAGATCGCGGTGATCAGCGACGGCAGGCTAACGGATGCCTATCCGGCCCGGGAGCTTTCGCGCGAGAAGATCGGTCTGCTGATGGGCGGCCTGCATGGCATGACTGAAGGCGCGGGGGCGGCACATGCGCATTGAGCTCGAAAAGCGCGCCAAGGTCTCGATCCTGTTCTCGATCCTTTCGCCTTTCATCGCCTTCGCCTTGACCCTCGTCTTCGGCGGCATCATGTTCGCGCTCCTCGGCAAGAACCCGGCAATCGCGCTCTACAGCTACTTCGTCGAGCCGCTGATCGAAGTCTGGTCGTTGCATGAACTGGCGATCAAGGCGGCGCCGCTGATCCTGATCGGCGTCGGGCTTTCGGTCTGCTTCCGCTCCAACAGTTGGAACATCGGTGCGGAAGGCCAATTCATTATGGGCGCGATCGCCGGCTCCGTTCTGCCCGTGGTGTTCCACGATTGGCAATCGCCGCTGATGCTGCCGCTGATGCTCGTTCTCGGCATGATCGGCGGTGCGCTCTTCGCGGCGATCCCGGCCTTCCTGAAGGCGCATATGAACACCAACGAGATCCTGACGAGCCTGATGCTGGTCTATGTCGCCCAGCTCTTCCTCGACTGGCTGGTGCGCGGCCCCTGGCGCAATCCGGAGGGTATGAATTTTCCGGAAACGCGGCGCTTCGCAGCCGATGCGATCCTGCCGGAGATGCTCGCCTCGGGGCGCGCCAATTGGGGCTTTGCCTTCGCCATCATCGCCGCCGTGCTCGTCTGGTTCATGATGCGCTACACGCTCAAGGGCTTCGAGGTCACCGTTCTCGGCCAGTCCGCGCGGGCAGGGCGCTTTGCAGGCTTCTCGTCGCGCAAGATGATCTGGTTTTCGATGCTCTTTTCCGGCGCCCTCGCGGGGCTTGCCGGCATTGCGGAAGTGAGCGGTGCGATCCAACAATTGCGGCCGGTGATTTCGCCCGGTTACGGTTTTACGGCGATCATCGTCGCCTTCCTGGGGCGCCTCAACCCGATCGGCATCATCGCCGCCGGTCTCGTGCTGGCGCTCACCTATCTCGGAGGTGAGGCAGCACAGCTTTCGATCGGCGTGTCTGACAAGGTGACGCGCGTCTTTCAGGGACTGCTGCTCTTCTTCGTGCTCTCCTGCGATACACTCATCCATTATCGCATCCGGCTGGTGTCGGAGAGATTTCCGGCGATCAAGACGGATGAGGCGCACTGATGGGTATCGTTGAAGCAATCCTCTTGAGCGTCATCACGGCGGCAACGCCGCTGGTCCTTGCCGCAGCCGGCGAACTCGTCACCGAACGGTCCGGCGTGCTCAATCTCGGCGTCGAAGGCATGATGATCATGGGGGCCGTATGTGCCTTCGCGGCGACAGAGCTCACCGGTTCGCCCTATCTCGGCGTCCTCGCCGGCGTTGCCGCGGGGGCATCGTTTTCGCTTCTGTTCGGGTTCCTGACGCTGACGCTCGTCGCCAATCAGGTGGCAACGGGACTCGCGCTGACGCTGCTCGGTATCGGCGCCTCCGGCATGATCGGCGAGAGTTTCCTCGGCATGCAGGGCATAAAGCTGCAGCCGATCGCGCTTCCGCTCTTATCCGAGCTACCCCTCATCGGGCCCTTGCTCTTCCGGCAGGATGCGATCTTCTACCTCTCGGTCGCGGTCGTCGCCGGCATCCACTGGTTCCTGTTCCGGAGCCGCGCCGGGCTCAAGCTCAGGGCAGTCGGTGACAGCCATGGCTCGGCGCATGCGCTCGGCGTTGACGTGATAGGCATACGCTATCTTGCAGTGCTCTTCGGCGGCGCCTGCGCCGGCCTCGCTGGTGCGCAGCTCTCTTTGGTCTATACGCCGCAATGGGTCGAGAACATGTCGGCCGGACGCGGCTGGATCGCACTGGCGCTCGTGGTTTTCTCCTCCTGGCGGCCGTGGCGCATCGTTGTCGGCGGCTATCTCTTCGGGGCTGTCTCGATCAGCCAGCTCCACGCCCAGGCATTCGGAATCGGGATCCCGTCGCAGTTCCTTTCTTCGCTTCCCTATGTGGCGACGATTGTCGTACTCATTCTCATATCGCACAACCGGCGGATGACCTTGATCAATACGCCGGCATCGCTCGGCAAGCCGTTTGTGCCGGACCGATGAACAACTGGAACAGACGGACATTTCTCGAACCGACAGAGGTCAAAAATGAAAAAACTATTCCTCGCCCTCGCAACCACGACAGCGGTGCTTGGCTTCGCCTCGGCTGTCAGCGCCCAGGAAAAGGCCAAGATCTGCTTCGTCTATGTGGGCTCCAAGACCGACGGCGGCTGGACGCAGGCGCACGACATCGGCCGCCAGCAGGTCGAAAAGGAACTTGGCGACAAGGTCGAAACGCAATTCCTCGAGAACGTGCCCGAAGGGCCGGATGCCGAGCGCGCAATCGAGCGCCTGGCACGTTCCGGCTGCGGTCTCATCTTCACCACGTCTTTCGGCTTCATGGATGCGACGATCAACATCGCTAAGAAATTCCCGGACGTGAAATTCGAACATGCGACCGGCTACAAGACTGCGCCGAATGTCGCCACCTACAACAGCCGCTTCTATGAAGGCCGCTACATCCAGGGCCAGATCGCGGCCAAGATCTCCGAAAAAGGCGTTGCCGGTTACATCGCGTCCTTCCCGATCCCGGAAGTCGTGATGGGCATCAACTCCTTCGTGATCGGGGCCCGCTCGGTCAATCCGGACTTCAAGATCAAGGTCATCTGGGCGAACACCTGGTTCGACCCGGGCAAGGAGGCGGATGCCGCCAAGGCGCTGATCGACCAGGGCGTCGATGTCCTGACCCAGCACACCGATACGACCGCCCCGATGCAGGTGGCCGCCGAACGCGGCATCAAGGCCTTCGGCCAGGCATCCGACATGATCGCCGCCGGCCCCAAGACGCAGCTGACGGCGATCGTTGATACATGGGGCGCCTATTATGTGAAGCGCACCAATGCGTTCCTCGATGGCTCCTGGCAATCAACCTCGAGCTGGGACGGGCTGAAGGACGGCATCCTGACCATGGCGCCCTACACGAACATGCCCGACGACGTGAAGAAGATGGCGGAGGAGACCGAAGCCAAGATCAGATCCGGCGAACTGAAGCCGTTTACCGGGCCGCTCAACAAGCAGGATGGGTCGCCTTGGCTCAAGGAAGGCGAGACGGCCGACGATGCCACGCTCCTCGGCATGAACTTCTATGTCGAAGGCGTGGACGACAAGCTGCCGCAATAGCCTGCGTCCTCCGGTCCTCTCACACCTGCGAACCCCGCGCTCGATGCGCGGGGTTCGTTTATGCCGGCGCTGAGAGAATTCGGCGCGTCGGGACCGCTTGTCCCATCCGCAGGCCGCAGCGCGTGTGGGCTTGTGATGCTACGGCATCATCGGGCGCGACACGCCTCCCACGCGGCGCCTCGTGCGCTCAGATCCGGCAAAATCTACCGCCGTCGATATAACTCAGGCTTTCAGGAATCGTGTATTCGATCTAGAGTTTATATGCGGAGCTTCTGAAGAGCGCCGTGGTCGGACGTGGCGCGACGTCCGCGGCAATCTTGGAGGGGAGGGGTGAAGGATTTGCTCGAAACCGTAATAGCCAGAGCGCCGAAGCGGACGAGTCACGCGCAGGTGGTGGATCAACTCGGCAAGGCAATCGTTTCTGGCGAATTTCCGGTTGGGAGCATATTGCCCGGCGACCCTGAACTGGCGGCACGATTCCGAGTGTCGCGCACCGTCCTGCGTGAGGCGATGAAGACGCTGGCCGCCAAGGGCATGATCGTCCCGCGCGCCCGGATCGGCACCCGTGTCACGCCCCCGAAAGAGTGGAACCTTTTCGATGCGGATATCCTGACCTGGCATTTTGCCTGCGGAGTGAACGAGGAATTCCTCCAGCATCTCAGCGAAGTGCGGTTTGCTTTCGAGACTCACGCAGCGGCACTGGCAGCGAGAAATGCGTCCGATGCGGAAATCGCGACGATGATGCGCCTTGCGGTCGCCATGGGCGATGCTAATCACAGCGCGGAAACCCTCGCCGAGGCCGATCTCAAATTCCATCTCTCCGTTCTCGATGCATCCGGAAATCCGTTCCTGCGGACCGTAGGCAGCCTGATCGAAGCTGCCCTTGTCGGCGTCTTCCGGCTGAGTTCACCCACGGATGAGAAGGGCGGCATCGACGAGGTTGCCCGAAATCACATCCGCATCGTCGAGGAAATCCGCAACCGGAACGAGGCAGGTGCTCGGCAGGCGATGGAATATGTCATCAAGTATGGGCGCGACCGCATCCACGAGGCTTTCGCGAAGGGCGAGTTGGCGTGACCCGCTCCGCCATCGCCTGCCCTTGCTCTTTTATGGACCGTGGCCTATCTGCAGACGCAGTCACCTGCGCGTGTGGCGGCTTCCATCAGCGGTAGATCGGGACCATGTCCGAGCTTTTCGTCATTTTTCTCCTCCTCCTCATCAACGCCTTCTTTGCGCTCTCGGAATTGGCCATCGTCTCGGCAAGCAAGCCATTGCTACGCCAAATGGTGAAGCAGGGCAATCGGAGAGCCGAAAACGCGCTGAAGCTTGCGGAGGAGCCTGGCAAGTTTTTATCGACCGTCCAGGTCGGGATCACGCTGGTCGGTATTCTGGCGGGCGCCTATGGGGGCGCGACGATTGCGGCAAAGATTGCACCGGTGCTGGACGAAGTCCCATGGATCCACCCGTATGGCCACACGGTTGCCGTGGCGCTCGTCGTCACTCTGATCACCTTCCTTTCGGTCGTCATAGGCGAGCTCATTCCGAAGCAGCTCGCGCTCCGCAATCCGGAATCTCTGGCGATATTCGTCGCGGGATCGATGACCTGGCTTTCGCGGATAGCGGCGCCGGTCGTCTACCTGTTCGAGACCACCGCTGCTCTCGCCTTGCGTCTGATGGGCGTGAGAGCTGACGACGGTGACCGCGTCACCGAAGAGGAAGTGCAGGCGATCATGGCCGAAGGGGTGGAGAGCGGCGCTATCGAGAAGAGCGAGCACGAGATGCTGCGCCGCATCATCCGGCTCGGCGACCGCAGCGTCAAATCGATCATGACCCACCGCACCGAGGTGAGTTTCATCGACGTAAACGACAGTCTGGATACGATCGGCCGAAAAATCCGGGATTTCGGCCATTCGCGCTACCCCGTGATCGAAGGTTCGTCAGGGGATGTGATCGGAGCGGTCCTCGCGAAGGAGATATTGAATGCGCCCCTGGCGCCGTCCTTCGACTTCCGCAGCTATGTCCGTGAGATACTGACCCTTCCCGAGACCATCTCCTGCCTCAAAGCCCTCGAGGCATTCAAGACATCGCCCATCGACATGGCGATGATCGTCGATGAGTACGGCAGCATGGAAGGCATCATCACCACCGCCGATATCCTTGAGGCGATCGTCGGCGTGATACCGTCGAACTACGACGACATCGAGCACGCGCCGATCCGGCCGCGCGGCGATGGCAGCTATCTTGTCGACGGACGGACGTCGATCGACGAAATCCATCTGCAGATTGGCATCGAAGGCATCGATCCGGACGGCGATTTCGAGACTATAGCCGGTTTTCTCGTCCATGAGCTACGCAAGACCCCGGAAGAGGGCGATTGTACCGAGGCCTATGGCTACCGCTTCGAGGTGATCGACATGGACGGCCGCCGCATCGACAAGATCCTCGTCAGCCGGAGTGTGGAAAGCAATTCGGCTAATTGAGTTGGCGCTACTGCATGCCTTGGTTTATGGACAAGGGCATGCAGCAAATGAAAGTGCTACAGCGACCATTGCGCGTCTCGATGCTGATGGCGCCCGGTACGAAACGTTTCTTCACGAGCCTCTCAGTCCCTTTTATCTCGCTGGCGGCTCGAAGGTCACGCCCCAGTTTTTGAAGATCGCAGCCATCTGCCCGTTGTCCAGGGCCATCGCTATCGCGTCGTCGACCGCATAGGCGAGATCCTTGTGCTGGAAGTTCACGCCGACTCCAAGGGTCCATTTCCCACGGGCGAAGCCGACGAGCGGCGGTTCGTGCACAACCAGATCCGACGCGACATGTGCGGTAATTCCCGCTTGAAGCTGTGCACGCGGTCCCATGGCGGCCTTCGTTTCGCCGGCTGCGAGCCCCTCCATCGCCAGGGCCGTGCTGCGGTAGCGACGGATCTTGTCGACGGGACCAAGAAGCGAGGTCAGATAGAAATCGGAGATGGAATCGTTCTCCACCGAAACGGGGTCGAAGCGGAAGAAGGCCGGCGTCGGCCCCCTCTCGGGGTAGTCATTCCTGTCGTAGGCAATCGCAATGGCCTCGGTTGCGTATTGGCCGGTAAAGGTCACTTGCTCGATGCGGCACGAATATTCGCTGTCATAAGGTACATGCAGCATCACGTCGCTGACATGGCCGCCGATCGCGGATCCCTTCCAGACATAGTTGAGCAAGTCGGCTTCGAGTGCCTCGCCCGCCGGGACAAGGCGGAAACGCGCCGCCACCCCAAGTTCTGCGGCGATCAATCGGCCGATGTCGACGTCAATCCCGCGTGGTTCGCCCTTTTCCTGGTAGGACCACGGTGGGAAATCCTCGTAGACGGCGAACTCGATCCAGCCCTCTTCGAGTATACGGTCGAAGGAACGCCCGACATCCTGCGCAAAGGTATTCTGAGGTCTCGGCTGCGGCACGTAGCCCTCGCATCGTGCGAAGGCTACGGCCGGCACGACGATGCAAGCCAATGCCGCGAACGAGGTCGCCCAGGAAGCGTGCATTGCTCACTCCGTTGCGGAAAGCCCGACTGTCAGAATTTCACTGGCCTTCTTCCAGCTTTCCGGAGCGTCGGTCAGGATCCTCGCCGCCTCATAGGCGACGCTGTCGGCAACCGGGGCACCGGAGGCGGTCTTCATTTCGGCAGCGATTTTCTCAAGTTCGGCCTTCAGTGCGTTGGGGTCGGAAACCTTGGCGGAAGCCAGTTCGTTGCGCACCTCGCTCAGCCGGTCCGCATGGGCATCGAGCGCCCCGTCCTCCGGGCGGGTTTCGACATAGGTGCGGATCGCCCAGGCTGCCTTCTGGCCGAGAATATCGCCAAAGGCCGGCATCTTGGTCGTGCCGTCCTGGGTATAGCCGTGGCGGAAGCGTTCGACGAACCACTCGTCGCCATACTCCTCCGCCTCTAGAAACCTGAGGTCGGGGGCAAGCCCGCCGGATACCGCGCCGAGGCCGTGACAGCGGGCGCAGTTCTGGTTGAAACCGGACGCGCCAATCTCGATGGCCTTCAGCCAGACATCGCGTCCGACCTTGTCCTCACGATAGGGGTTTTCGGTAAGCCATTCCTCACCGATGTCCGGCAGCGCTTCGGTGTTGACCGGCTGAGGCGATACGTCGCCATGCGCGACGACGATTGTCGCCGTTGCAAAGAGTGCAAGCGCCGCAACTCCGGCGCGGATACGGTTCCTGGGCATCTCTCCCCCCTCGGATGAACTCGCTTGCGGTACTTTTAACGCCAGCCGCCGACGCCGTGGAATACGACCTAGGTCGCGACCTGACACGGTACCTTGGTCGTATTCCACGGCCCTCCGCCGACGCCTTAAGGTCTACACCGGGAGGAGTGTCCAATGCCGAAGATCCGCATCAGTGGGACCGTTTCCGCATGCCTCTTGACTGCGCTTGTCAGCGCTGTCACTCCGGCACGGGCGGAGGTCGCCGTCGCGATGACCTATCTGCGTGAGGAGGTGAAGGCGCCGCCGGTGCTTTCAAACCTCGACCCGATTCCCGAGGATCTCGGTATCGCAGGGGCTAGACTTGCCCTTGCCGATACCGAGACGACCGGCAGCTTTCTCGGCCACCGCTATATGCTGAAGGTGATTTCCGTCTCGCCGGGAGGCGATCTCATCGCAGCCGCGAAAGACGCGCTCGCCTCCTCTCCCGTGCTCTTTCTCGATGCCCCGAGCGAAAGCATCTTGGCGGTGGCCGATCTGCCCGAAGCCAGGGGCGCGCTGATTTTCAACGTCGCCTCCGGCGAGCGCCGCCTGCGCGACACCGATTGCCGCGCCAATGTCCTCCACACTATTCCGGAGGATGCGATGCGCGCCGATGCGCTGATGCAGGTGCTGAAAGCGAAGCGTTGGACGCGAAGCGTCATGATCGTCGGTCCAAGGCCGCGGGACGAGGCCTTCGCCACCACGTTGCGTGCTGCTGCGGCAAAGTTCGGGGTCGAAATCCTGGCTGAAAAGACGTGGACCTTCGATACCGACCTCAGGCGGGCGGCCGGCAAGGAGGTGCCGCTGTTCACCCAGGATCTACCCGACCACGACGTGCTTCTGATCGCCGACGAGGCGGACGACTTTTCCCGCTTTGTCGACGACAACACTTGGCTGCCCCGGCCGGTTGCCGGGTCGGACGGCTTGCGGGGGGAGGGATGGGCGCCCGTCCTGGAGCAATGGGGCGCCGTGCAACTGCAAAACCGCTTCGAAACCCGTGCGCAACGCGAGATGCAGCCGCGTGATTACGCCGCTTGGACCGCCCTGCGCACAATCGGCGAAGCGGTGACCCGGATCAATTCGGCCGATCCGGCGAAGCTCAGGGCCCATATTCTGTCGGATGCCTTTGCGCTCGACGGCTTCAAGGGACGATCGCTTGGCTATCGCGGTTGGAACGGGCAATTGCGCCAGCCATTGCCGGTGGTCAATGCGCGCGCTCTTGTCGAGCTCGCACCACTGGAAGGCTATCTCCATCCGGAGAACGACATGGACACGCTCGGGCTCGATCGCCCGGAAAGCGCCTGCAAGGCATTCGGGGGCTGAGATGAAGAGGACCCTATCACTTCTGCTTGCACTCCTTGCCGGACCTTCGCTGCCTGCAACCGCCGGCGAGATCTGGATCACCAACGAAAAGGACGACGACATTTCGGTCATCGATACCACAACGCTCGAAGTCGTCCGCACGATTGCGACCGGAGAGCGCCCGCGGGGCATCACCTTCAATTCCGACCATTCTCGCATCTATATCTGTACATCCGACAGCGACGCCGTGGAAGTGATGGACCCTGCGACGGGCGAAATCCTTCACGAATTGCCCTCCGGGGAGGATCCGGAACAATTCGTGCTCGCCCCCGACGACAGGCATCTTTGGATCGCCAACGAGGACGATGCCGTCACGACCGTCGTCGACGTCGATACGCGGGAGGTCGTAGCGCAGATCAATGTCGGCATCGAGCCGGAAGGGATGGCTGTGTCGTCTGATGGCAAGATCGTCGTGACGACGTCCGAGACGACCAATATGGCCCACTGGATCGACACGGCGACGATGAAGATTGTCGCCAATACGCTCGTAGACAGCCGGCCACGCCATGCAAAGTTCACGAAGGACGGCGCGGAACTCTGGGTGTCCTCCGAGATCGGCGGCACGGTGACGGTTTTCGACGTCGCCACCCGGTCCGAGAAGGGTAAGATCCGGTTCGCCATCACCGGCGTCAACGCCGACCTGATCCAGCCCGTCGGTTTCGACTTCACACCCGATGGCAGGACGGCCTTCATCGCACTGGGTCCGGCCAACCATGTCGCCGTTGTCGACATGAAGACTTTCGAGGTCGAGGACTACATTCTGGTCGGTCGCCGTGTCTGGCACATGGCCTTCTCACCCGACCATCAGCAGCTTTTCACCACCAATGGCGTCTCCGGCGATGTCACCGTGATCGATGTGGCGACGCGGGAGCCGATGAAATCGATCAAGGTCGGACGCTTCCCCTGGGGTGCGGCGGCCCGGCCTTGAAGGGGCCTAACGGTAGGGAGAACGTGAATGAGGCCCATAATCCTGTCCGTCGCGATGCTGGTCCTTTCGACCGGCGCGGTCTTGGCCGAGGACGAGAACGAGGTTGCCGAGATGGGTCTTGCCGGGCTTCTCTCCTCGCCCAACCACAAGGACCTGCCGAAACTTACGCTTTCTGCCGGCGCGCCGCTCGCCTCCGCGCCGATGCGGCTGAAGTCCGGCACCTATTACACGCTGAAGATAGAGGCCGACGGCAGCCAGGAACTGGCGCTCGAGGGGGCGGGCTTCTTTAGGGCGATCTGGGTGAACGAGATTGTCATCGAAGGCATCGAGATCCGGCCGCTCGGCGTCGACTCGCTGGAATTCGACGAGGCGGGCGAAGCGGAGATCAGCTTTGTCGCCGTCCGGCCGGGCAGCTACGAAGTGAAGGTGCCGGGTACCAGCGGCGATCTGCAGAGATTGGCGGTTACCATCGAATAGGAGGCGAGCGTGGGCGCATTGAACGTCGAGGCTGTCACGCATGCCTGGGGTGCACGGCGGGCTCTTGAAGAGGTGAGTTTTTCCGTTGCGCGCGGTCAGTTTTGCGCGCTGCTCGGTCCGAATGGCGCCGGCAAGTCGACTCTTTTCGGTCTCTTGACCCGGCTGTTCACTCCGCTGGAGGGCGGCATTGTCATTGCCGGTCACGATCTTGCTCGAAACCCGCAGTCGGCACTTCAACGCATAGGCGTCGTCTTCCAGCAGCCGACGATCGACCTCGACCTGACGGTCCGGCGCAATCTCCTTTATTTCGCAGCGCTCCACGGCCTCTCCGGCCGGCAGGCCGAGATCCGGGTGATGGCAGCGCTCGAGCGGCTTGGAATGGCGGAGCGTGCCGGCGAAAGGGCTGGCACGCTCAATGGCGGCCATCGGCGGCGAATGGAGATTGCCCGCGCCCTCGTACACCGCCCGGCCGTCCTGCTCCTCGATGAGCCTACGGTCGGCCTCGACGCCGCCGCTCGCACTGCCATCGTCGACCACGTGCATCGTCTCGCCGCCGAGGACGGCCTGACCGTGCTTTGGGCCACCCACCTCGTGGACGAGATCCGGCCGTCCGACCGTCTCGTCATCCTGCATTGCGGCCGTGTGCTTGCCGACGGAGAAGCTGGCGAGATCGGTGGCGCCGATCTCACCGGGCGGTTCATCGCCCTGACGGAAGCTGCGCCATGAACATTACCCCGGATCGGCATGTTTTCACACCACGAGAGCCGGAGGTCCGATACGTCGTCGATTCCGACGGTTTGGATGGAGATGCGGACTGGAAAGCCGCGCGCGCCTTTCCCAATCGCGCCGTCGTCGCCCTCAGCGCCATCCTGCAGCGCGAAGCGTTGCGCCTTCTCGGCCAGCAGGGCCGTCTTTTCGCGGCACTCGTGCGCCCGCTCGTATGGCTGTTCGTTTTCGCCGCGGGTTTTCGCGCGGCACTCGGCCTTGCGATCACACCGCCTTACCAGACGTATATCACCTACGAGATATATATCACCCCCGGCCTCGTCGGCATGATCCTTCTGTTCAACGGCATGCAGTCCTCGCTAAGCCTGGTCTACGACCGCGAGATGGGTTCGATGCGCCTGTTGCTGACGGCGCCATTGCCGCGTTGGTGGCTGCTGACATGCAAACTCGTCGCCGGGAGCCTCGTTTCGGTGCTGCAGGCCTACGTGTTTCTTGCCGTGGCGGCGGCCTGGGACATCCGCTTTCCCCCCGGCGGCTACCTTGCCGCTCTTCCCGCCATCACGCTCGCTGCGCTGATGGTGGGGGCGCTCGGACTTGTTCTTTCGTCCTTCATCCGGCAATTGGAAAACTTCGCCGGCGTGATGAACTTCGTCATCTTTCCGGTCTTCTTTCTCTCCTCCGCGCTCTATCCGCTGTGGAAGATGGCGGAAGCCTCGCCGCTCCTGCGCGACGTCTGCGCCGTCAATCCGTTCACGCATGCGGTGGAACTCATCCGCTTCGCCCTCCACGCGCAATTGGAGCCGCTCGCCCTCACAGTGACGATTGTCGCGCTCGCGGTTTTCGGCGCAGGTGCGATCTGGGGCTATGATCCCGCGCGAGGCCTTGCTGCGCGGAAAATCTAGATCGCGATCAAGTAGACAATGCGCGTGAGATTGAACCCGTGCGTCGCGCCTTGTTCATGAATGTCGTTGCCCCCATACACTGCCGCGGCGAAAACATGGGCGCCGGCCGTCCGATTGGAAGCGCGGCGCCCATGCGTTACGGTCGTCGATTCTCAAGGGGTCGCGCCGGCAATCGCCGCCTTCAACCGTTCATCGGCCTTCTTCGGCAGTTTTACCGCATTCACGGCTTCGACATTGGCCGGCACGTCGCCCACCTGGATCAATGCCACCATGCCCATCGAGAAGTGCGGCGAGCATTTCACGCCGTAGAGACCAGGCACGGTGACGGTCATCACGTATTCCTCGTTGACCTTGCTCTTGAACTTGTCCACCCCGTCGGGCAGCATGCCTTTGATCGACTCGACATTGTGGCCCTTGTCCACGGGCAGGAAGCGGATCGTGTCGCCGGGCTCGGCTTTCACGAAGGCCGGTTCGAAAACCATGGCCCCGCTCTGTCCCTTGTTCAGCATTTTCACTTCGTGTTCCCCAGCGAGCGCCGCGCCGGCAACGAGCACGACCGCTGCCACGATACCAGTTCTTCTCAGCATTCATCTCTCCTGCGGTTTGACCCCCGAAAATCGGCCACGATTTTCGGAAAGCACGATGCGTAGATTCAAAGACTTACAGCGTCTTCTGCGCGTCCCGAGGGCGCGCGGTGCTGTAACAAGAGCAAACATCGAAGGGCAGGACGATACAATGCGACCTTGGTGCCGGTAGAACGAGAAGACTGATCGAATTCCGCTCACGTTTTCTCATACTGTTCGTGCGACGAAGGCCTCGAGCACCTCAGGGTCGATGGGCTTGTAGATGATTTCGACCTCGGCCGCGGCGCAGGCCTCGCGCACGCTCGGGGCGCGGTCGGCGGTGATGATCCTTGCCGGCCGGTCGCCGTGACGCGTGTTCAGAGCCATCAGGGTTTCGAGGCCCGTCAGTCCGTCGCCGAGTTGCTGGTCGACCAGATACAGGTCCGGGACGATGCCCATTTCATCGACCAGTTGCAACGCCTCCTCGCCGCTTGCCACCTCGAGAACAGTGATGCCGCGCCGCTCCAGAAGCAGGCTTATTGCATGCCGCAGTTCTTCGTCGTTCTCGACGAGAAGTGCGATTCGATCGCCGTCGCCGCCCGACGATTCGTCCTCCAGGGCGTCACTACGGTAGCTCCCGGCAGAATGTGCAGGAGCTTGCTCCAGCTCAATGGCAAAACACGTGCCGCGTCCCGGCTCCGAGTGCAAAGTAAGTCGATGATTGAGCAACGCGCAGGCGCGCTCGACGATCGCCAGGCCAAGTCCCAGGCCCTCGGAGGCGGATGCCGTGGCGTTCAATCTGTGGAACTCGCGGAAGATCGCCCGCTGCTCTTCGGCGGGAATTCCCGGGCCGGTATCGTGCACCTCTATGCGCACGCCGCCCGCTATGCGCCGCGGCCCTACGAGCACGCGGCCAGTGCGTGTGTAACGGATCGCATTGCCGATAAGGTTTTGCAGGACGCGCCGCAAATAGGCCGGATCGCTGTAGACGGTCAGCGTGCAGGGCAGAACGGCAAGTTTCAGGCCCTTGCGCTCGGCCATCGGCGTAAACTCGTCGGAGAGCTGCGCGATCAGCGGTGCAAGTCGCACGGGTGAGATTTCGACGACCGCCTCGTCCAGCCTCGAGATATCGAGCAGGGCGCCGAGGATCGCCTCGACGCTTGTGAGTGCCTTGTGGGCCTTGTCCAGCGTCCCGCCGGCGTGATCGTCCACCGTCTCGTCACGCGCCGCGGCAACGAAGAGCTTGGCGGCGGAAAGCGGTTGCAGGAGATCGTGACTGGCGGCTGCGACGAAACGGGTGCGCGTGGAATTGGCGCGCTCCGCCTCCGCGAGAGCGGTGCGCAGGTCTTCCGTACGCGCCGCCACCCGCGCTTCCAGCGAGGCGTTGGCACGCTGCATCGCCTGGATTGCCAAGCGTTCGCGAGTCACGTCGCTGAAGGACATCACGAAGCCGTGGTCCGGCGTTTCCTCTGCGAAGACGACGAGGACCACGCCCGAGGCGCGGCGGATCTCCAGGAACAGAGGCGCCCGCGGCGCCGTCTGGATCGCCCAGGAGGAGAGTTCCGCGGGGGAGATGGAGCCGATCAATTCGCTGTCGCGATGGATCCAGCGCTGCAGTGTATCGAAGCCAGTGCCCGTACGCAGGACGGTGACCGGGATATCGAGCAGTAGGCGAAGCCGCTCGTTCCAGCCGACCAGCCGTCCCGCCGCATCGAAGATGCAGATCCCCTGGTTGATATGCTCGAGCGTCGCGCGGATCAGGCGGGCCTGGTCATCCAGCATCCTGCCGCGTTCGGTCCGCTCCATACGAATAATTTCGGTCACATCTGTCTGGAGAACGACAGTACCGCCGTCGGAGGTGGGCTGTTCGCTCACCTGCAGCCAGCGATCACCGACAAGCGCCACGTGGAACACGCTGCGCGCCCGGTGCCGCTGCATCCGCGCCGCCACCCAGTCCGCCGGCGTCTCGTCCTTTGGCAGGCCCAGAAAGCGTGATCGGCTGCAGGCCTCGACGTAATCCGCAAACGGCAGGCCGGGATGAAGGATGGCGCGCACGTCCTGAAGGTCGCAACAGAAACGGGAGTTATACATGACAAGCATTTCGCCGGAATCGAAGAACGCGAATCCCTCTTCCACAGCCTCGATCGCGTCGGCGAGATTGCGGCGGGCGTGCTCGGTCGCGCGGTTGGCCTCCGCCAGCCGCGCGTTCGTCTCGTTCAGCACCTTCAGCGTCGCTTCGAGATCGGACGTACGTTGCCGTACCCGCTCTTCCAATTGGGCGGCGCGCTGGAACTGCTCGTAGGCGATTCCGCGTTCGCCAGATGCCTGCTCGACCTGGCGCATCAGCACTTCGGTAATGGTCAGAAGCTTCTCGGTATTGCGCTCGGGGTTGTCCTCGAGGTCGATCAGCCAGTCGGAGATGCGGGCCATTACGGAACCTTTTCGGGTAGCAGGGTGCCTGGCGGATAGATGGCGACGCCGGTCATCGTCTGGTTCACGTGCATCGGACCGAACTGTTCGCCATAGGTGGAGAAGCCGATGACGCCGTGACGGCGCAAGAGCTCAGAAACGCGGCCCACGCTCTGCTTTTCCTCGGCCTCCAACCGGCGCAGGATGCAGTCAAAGGCTAGGATCGCGGTCGGGCGCTCGGGCAGGGACAGGCGCGCGAGCTCGCGGTTGAGTTGGCCGACCATGTCCCCCGGCTCGGTGATCGTCAGCACGACACCCTCGTCGATCGCCGAAAAGAAAACTAGGTCCCCGTTTTCCATCACCTGGCGGATGGCGCGCACGTGGTGCCGCGTTCCCATGCGGACGGCAACGGGATGGGCGGCGAACGTGAAGGTGCTAAGCTGCTCGGGATCAATGCCGACGAGGCGCGCATATTCCCGTGCAGCGGGTTCAGCGTTGATCTTACGGACGACGCGGCGCCGGGGATCGGCCTCGGTGACCACCATGCGTCTTTCGGTCGGGACGAGGTGATCGAAATTGAAGACGCGGACCGGGCACTCCGTGCGTACCAGCGCCAGAACCGCGGCATTCTGCGACAGCCGCTCGCCGTCGAGGACGAAGGTCCGGGTGAAGCGCGTCCCGTCACCGGCCGAGCCGCCCAGCATCGGCGTTGCGCCCATGCCCGTCGCAAGTGCCGAGGTCAGTTCATCCTCCTTCTGCGACAGTCCATCCACCAGCAGGATGGCAAACTCGTGCGCAAGCTCGGGATAGTGCTCAGCCATGGCCATGCGCGTTCGAATGAGGGCGGAGGCAAGAGCGGGCGGGTCAAGCCGCGTCAGGTCCGCGATCGTCAGGGTATCGACGCGGAAATACTCTGCCGGCAAGGCGAGCGCGACGATTGTGTCGTCGCCATAGCCTGCTTCTGAAATCTCGCCTGCGGTGGTGCAACCGATGATCGGGAGGTCGCCGAAAATTCGCCTTGCCTCTTCCGGCAGCCGCTCCAGATCGGCCTGCGGCGAAACGAAAAGCATGAGCAGGGAAAAGGGCCCTGCACCCAATTGCCGGGCCAGCGCTTCCACCGCATTCCGGTCGCTTGCTGCAATGCTGGCACGCGGGACGATCGCCTCGCGTGCGGGCCTTCCACCGAGTGTCCTCATTGCCTGGTCCTCCCGCGACTACAGTAAGTTCGTAATCGGTCCGGAATCCAGCGCTTATTCTGAACTCCGAGGTCGGCAGACCGGAGCCGTCATTCCTCCGGCGTCAGCGCCGAAAAGCGTGCCTCCTGCGCGAACAGTACAGCCTGCATCCGCGTCTGGACGCCTAGCTTGCGCATGATCGCGGTGACATGCGCCTTCACCGTCGTCTCGGCGATGGAGAGTTCGTAGGCAATTTGCTTGTTCATCAGGCCGGCACTGACGAGCTGCAGAATCTTCGCCTGCTGACGCGTCAGCAGTGCCAGCCGGGCAACGGCCGCGTCCGACAGGGAAGGGCTGCCCGGCTCCAGCGCCATCTGCGGGGCATAGATTTCACCGCGCGCGATTGCTGCAAACGCCGCGCGGAATTCGTCACGGACCGCATGCTTCGGCACGAAACCGTTAATCCCCGCCTTGAGCAAGGTGCGGATAACCTTCAACTCGTCTAGTGACGAGACCACGACGATCGGAATTTTTGGTGCCGCCTGTCGCAGCCGCACGACGCCATCCAGTCCGTTCACGTCGGGCAGGTTGAGGTCCAGCACCACGACATCCGGCGGGTTTTCCTCATCCAGCCGCGCCAGGGCGGCATCCAGAGTGCCGACGGAATCGATCGATTCGATGCCGACGAGGCCCGTGAGCGTCATCGCCAGCGCTTCGCAGAACAGGGGATGGTCGTCTACGATCAATGCCGATCGCAGCTCGACGGGAGTGAGCACCGGCCGCACCGGCAAGGTCGCACGGGGTGCCTGGAAAGAATTGCGGATGATGATCATCGAGAGCGCTCCGCATTGCCTTCGTCGCGAGAAATGGCCGGGCGCAATAGCCCGGCCCCATGTTCCCTATTGTGCCAAAGCCATTTGTTTTGGCAAACGGAAGGTCCAGACCATACCACCTTGGTTGAGGTAGTTGACTTTCTTGGCGACCTCGCCACCCCACAGCGGAACGGCGCCGCCCCAACCGGAGATCACCGACACATATTGCTCGCCATCCTGTTCCCATGTGATGGGCTGGCCGACGACGCCTGAGCCGGTCTGGAACGACCAGAGCTCCTCGCCGGTCTCGTCGTCGAGCGCCTTGAAGTCCCCCTCGGGCGTTCCGACGAAGACAAGGCCGCCGGCCGTCGCCATCACCCCGCCCCACAGGGGCGCGCCATTCTTGTATTCCCACTTGACCTCGCCGCTGTTCGGGTCGATCGCCTTCAGCGAGCCGATATAGTCCTGGAACAGCGGCTTGATGGTGAAGCCGGCGCCGAGATAGGCCGCGCCCTTCTTGTAGGAGATCGGCTCATTCCAGATGTCCATACCCCATTCGTTCGAGGGCACGTAGAAAAGCTCGGTCTTCTGGCTATAGGCCATCGGCATCCAGTTCTTGCCGCCCAGGAAGGACGGCACGGAGAAGACCTGCTGACCCTTGCCGCCGTCGGCCGCCGCGGAAGGATCGCCCGGACGGTTCTCTTCCACATAGATCGGACGACCGTCCTTACCGATTCCCTTCGCCCATGTGATATTCTTGACGAAAGGATAGGCGGCCACGAACTTTCCGTCTTCGCGGTTGAGAACATAGAAGAAGCCGTTCCGGTCGGCCGTAGCGAAGCGCTTCGTGCCGTCCTTGTCGATGAACGGCACGACCTCGTTGACACCGTCGAAATCCCAGCCCTCCCTCGGCGTCGTCTGAAAGTGCCACTTGATCTCGCCATTCTTCGGGTCGAGGCCAAGGCGGCTCGCGGCATAGAGATTGTCGCCCTTGTTGCCTTCTACCGGCTTGCCGGCGTTGCGCAGATGGCTGTTCCACGGGGCAGGGTTGCCTGTTCCGAAGACCAGCGTATCGGTATCGGCGTCGTAGGAGCCGCCAAGCCAGGTGGCGCCGCCGCCTGTCTTCCAGAGATCGCCCGGCCAGGTCGCATTCAGCGTTCCCGTCATCGAGCTTTCCTTGCCTTTGTAGGTGCCCATATGCCCTTCGATCACCGGACGGGTCCACACGAGTTCCCCGGTCTTGGCGTCGCGGGCCTGGACTTCGCCGACAATGCCGAACTCGCCGCCGGAATTGCCGGTGATGACGAGGCCGTTCACAATCAACGGCGCGGCTGTATAGCTATAGCCCTCCTTGTAGTTGGCGATCTTCTTGTTCCAGACGACATCGCCGGTTTTGCGATTGAGTGCGACGAGACGAGCATCAAGAGTTCCGAAATAGATATTGTCGCCATAGATCGCCGCACCCCGGTTGATCACGTCGCAACAGGGCAGAATGCCCTCGGGCAGGCGCGCGTCGAACTGCCAGAGCTCCTTGCCTGTCTTGATGTCGATGGCGAAAAGGCGGCTGTAGGAGGCGGTGATATACATGACCCCGTCATAGACGATCGGCTGGCTCTCCTGCCCCCGCTGCTTCTCGCCACCGAGACTGAACGCCCAGGCAGGCACGAGGCTCTTGACGTTGGTCTTGTTGAGCGTTTCGAGCGGGGAGAAGCGCTGCAACCCCCTTCCCATGCCGTTCGTCAGGACGTCGCCGACCGTGGTGGCATCTTTGGCGAGGTCTTCCTCCGTCACCTCCGCCTGGGCAAGTCCTGCCAGTGACAGGACCGTCACGGCAGTCAGCATCAATCTGTTCATATCGTTCTCCTTCCCTCGCAACGCGTCGCGTGAGCCGCAACCGTCTGGCGGCAGCAATCATCCCCCCGCGGCAAAGCCGGGGATATTGCACCTTGGTCGTAATGCCCGCGGCAACCGGCGCGGCTTCGATTCGGGCGGATGACCGGATGTCGATTGTGCCTAGGTCGTATTGCCGCCGCCCGCGCAGTTGCTACCCTTTGCGCAAGGAAGGGGAGGTTCCGTGATGCCTGCAATGCCGATTTCCGGAAGTGTCGAGCGTTGCGCGGCGGAGTCGAGCTTTTCAGGTACGCCCGACAACGGGCTTGGCTTGCCGCTCTTGCGGGGAACCGATCTCGCCTGCGGCGCGCCTGAGGAAGAGCCCTCAGGCGAGGCGCCTGCGGCCAACCGATATTCGAGAAACCCGGCGACGGCGCCGCCGGGTCTTGCCGGTGCAGCACGAAGCGGTCCCGGCAATTCACCCGAGCAGCGCTCCCGCGAGCAAAGCTCGTCTGGTGTCCGCTCCGGCCGTGAGGGCGCCCGGAAATGCCGGTGCGGGCACCTATCTCAAGAGCGAATGGAGAAAACATGTCCTGGCATGCACCGAAATTCACCGAAGTCAGCTGCGCTATGGAAATCAACCGCTACGTGCCTGCGGACGGGGATGAGCCGATCCTCTTCTAATGCGCCGCCCTGCGAGTCGGCTTACAAATCGGAGGTGTTCCGGTGAAAGTAACGTCCGATCTTCGTGTCATTATCCTGGGGGCCGCCGCCGGCGGCGGTCTCCCGCAGTGGAATTGCGGCTGCCTGAACTGCGCGGTGGCGCGGGATCCGGGCTCCGCGCTGAGCCCCCAAAGCCAATCGTCGCTCGCCGTCAGCCTCGACGGCGAGAGCTGGGCTGTCTTCAATGCCTCTCCTGATATCCGCCAGCAGATACAGGCAAATCGCCTCCTGCAGCCGCGCCGGCTGCGCCACAGCCCGATCAAGAGCATCGTGTTGACCAACGGCGATATCGACCATCTGGCAGGACTTCTCGTCCTGAGGGAAAAGCAGGCTTTCACGGTATTTTCCACCGCTTCAATCGCCCAGATCATCGACGACAATCCGATCTTCCGTGTCCTCGACCCGCAACTGGTTCAAAGAAAGACCGTCGCGATAGAAGAGCGCTTCTTTCCGCTGCCGGGACTCGAGGCGCGCCTCTTCGCCGTCCCCGGCAAGGTCCCGCTCTTTCTTGAAGAGGGCGAGCCGGATAGCGACGTGGAGGGCGAACAGACGGTGGGCCTTGAGCTCAAAGTCGGTGCCAAACGGGTCTGTTACATCCCGGGTTGCGCCATGGTCAGCGAGGGCATTGCCGCTCGCCTCGAGGGTGTCGACGCATTGTTCTTCGACGGGACCCTCTTCAGCGATGACGAGATGATCGCGACCGGCACGGGCCACAAGACGGGTCGCCGCATGGGCCACATGCCGATAGACGGCGAGGGCGGCAGCCTCGAAGCGCTCGGTGGAATCAGCATTCAGAGGAAGGTCTACGTTCACATCAACAACACGAATCCGATCTGGCGGTCCGGCCCCGAGCGCACGCGCGTCGAAGGCCACGGCTTCGAGGTCGGCTTCGACGGCATGGAGATCTGCCTGTGACCACGCCCGTGGAGAGAAAAGCCTTTCATGCTCGCCTTCTGGCGATCGGGAAGGAGCGCTATCACGACCAGCATCCCTTCCACGCGATGCTCCATGGCGGCCGCTGCACGATGACCCAAGTGCGCGCCTGGGTCATCAATCGCTATTACTATCAGAGCCGAATTCCTATGAAAGACGCAGCCTTTTTGTCGCGCTGTGACGACCCGGACCTGCGTCGGGCCTGGCGCTCGCGGATCGAAGATCATGACGGCGGCCTCGATCAGGGTGGCGGCATCCGCCGTTGGCTGCGTCTCGCCGCGGCCGTCGGCCTTGATCCCGGCTACGTGGCCTCGACACGTGGCGTGTTGCCTGCAACCCGGTTTGCCGTCGACGCCTATGTGTCGTTCGTGCGCGAGAAGCCTCTCCTCGAGGCGGTGGCCTCCTCGCTCACCGAGCTCTTCGCACCCAAGATCCATTCGGAGCGCATAGCCGGGCTTCTCCAGCACTATGCCTTCGCCGATGACGCTGCGCTCGCCTATTTTCGCCAAAGGCTGACCGAGGCGCCTCGCGACGTCGAATTTGGTCTCGCCTATGTTCTCGACCACGCCGAGACGGCGGATAAACAGGACGCCGCCGCCGCGGCACTCGTCTTCAAAACGGAAGTACTCTGGACGCAGCTCGATGCGCTTTATTCGGCCTATGTCGCGCCCGGCATCGTTCCACCGGGCGGCTGGGACGGGCAGGACGGCGTGCTCGGCGAGCCCATAGCAGAGCGCTCCAGCGAACTTTGCGCGTTTGATGGACGCGCGGCGCTGTAGGGAGGCGGCGGTATGAGCGACGCACCGGAGATTTCAAGGACGAGCATCGTCAAGCTGGCGCGCGGCGTGCGGCTGCACAAGGATTCCGCTCGCGGCCGGATGGTCCTGTTGGCACCGGAACGCGCGATGGCCGTAGACGACATAGCCCTGGCTATCGTCGAAGCGTTCGATGGCGAGCACACCCTCAGTCAGATCGCTGCTAGCTTTGCCGAGAAGTTCGACGCCCCCGTCACCCAGATCGCCAACGACATAACGGCTTTCGTGCATGAGCTTTCCATCCGCCGCATGCTGGAGATTGTCGAATGAGTGATGCGATCAAAATTCCGCGCGTGCCGCCACCCATGGCAATGCTGGCGGAACTGACCCATCGTTGCCCGCTGGCCTGTCCCTATTGCTCCAATCCAACCGAGTTGACGGGTGCAGACGAGGAGCTTTCCACCGCCGAATGGATAAGCGTTTTCAGGCAAGCCGCCGCCCTTGGCGTGCTGCACGTGCACTTGTCGGGCGGGGAGCCCGCGGCACGAGGGGACCTGGTTGAGCTCACGCGCGCCGCCGCAACACTCGGCCTTTATACCAATCTGATTACTTCGGGCCTCGGCCTGACGGAAGCGAGGGTCAACAGACTGGCTGATGCCGGGCTAGAACATGTTCAGCTCTCGATCCAAGGCGTGTCTCCCGAAAGCGCCGACCGGATTGGTGGCTACGGGGGCGGATACAACCGAAAGATCGCGGTCGCGGGCTGGGTGGCGAATGCCGGAATGCCACTGACGATCAATGCCGTCTGCCACCGGCTGAACATGGATGAGATCGAGGCCATGATCGAACTGGCGATTGGACTGAAGGCCCGTCGGATAGAAGTGGCCACAGTGCAATTTCACGGCTGGGCAGAGCGCAACAAGGCGGCTCTCCTGCCGACGCGCGAGCAGGCAGAGCAGGCGACGAGAACGGTCGCCGAGGCACGCGAAAGATACAGGGGCACCCTGGTCATCGACTACGTGCCGGCCGACTATCATTCCAAATACCCCAAGGCTTGCATGGGCGGCTGGGGGCGAATTGGCATGAACGTTACACCGTCGGGCCGCGTGCTTCCGTGCCATGCCGCCGAAACCATCCCGAGCCTGTCTTTCGAGACTGTCCGCGAAAGCTCGCTTGCCGAGATCTGGTACGAAAGCGGCGCCTTCAATGCCTATCGCGGTGAAGACTGGATGCCGGAGCTCTGCCGGAACTGTGAGCGCAAGGCGGTCGATTTCGGCGGCTGCCGTTGCCAGGCAATGGCGCTTGTCGGAGACGCGAGCGCAACCGATCCGGTCTGTATCCGGTCGCCCCTTCGGGACGATCTGACGCTGGAAGCGAACGCGTTCTCGGTGGCCTCGCAAGCTGATTTCATCTACCGCGGCCGGGCGTCGAAAACTTAGCGTTGAAGCACTGAAAGGTTTTCCCGAATTTCGATGGACCTTGGGGCTCACGTTTGACCGAAGTCATTGTGACCCACCATCGCCCTACGCCGTCGATTGCGTTGGATCACGGAGCTTCAGGACGGAGCATGGGTCTCCGGCCGCGGCTGCGGAGGCAAGAGGCGGGCGAACGATCAACGCGTCGGCTTGGGCGAAGATCTTCGTCATCGACGAATCCTGGCGCGCGAAAGGATGGGCCGTGAGCGAGCCGTCCGGCTCGACCGCGAGGCGGGCTCGGATATAGTCCTGGCGGCGATCGTTTGCGGACAGAGGCGCTGAAAGGCGCGCGGAGGTCAGGCGGCTGCGCGGGGGCAGGTGGGCAAGCCTGCGCGTCAAGGGCTCCAGAAAGAGCAGTGCGCAGACGAGGCTCGACACCGGGTTACCGGGAAGACCGAGTACCACCATATCCGCGAGTTCCCCCACCATCAGCGGCTTTCCCGGGCGCATGGCGATACGCCAGAAATCGAGCGTCATCCCGCAGCCAAGAAGCGTCGATTGAACGAGATCGTGATCGCCGACGGAAGCGCCGCCAAGCGTGACCAGAACCTCCGCCTTGGCCGACTGCGCCCTGGCAACGGCAGCGGCAATCGCTTGGCGATCGTCGGCAACGATGCCCAGATCCAGGATATCTGCGCCATTCTCGCGTGCAATCGCGCCAACGCCGAATGTGTTCGAAGCGATGATCTGGTCGGGCCCGGGCGAACTGCCGGGCGGCAACAACTCGTCGCCAGTCGCCAGGATTGCGATCTTCGGACGCGTATAGACCGGTAGCGTCTCGTGGTTCATGCTGGCGGCCAAGGTGAGCCGGCCCGCATCGAGTAGGCTGCCGGCGGCGAGCGCCACCTCGCCGGCGCCGAAATCCTGGCCGGTCAACCGGATATGGCGCCCCTTGATGGGCGCGAAATGCGTGCGGATGCGTCCACCCTCAAGCTTTTCGACATCCTCTTGCAGGATGATGGTATCCGCGCCGGCGGGGAGGGGAGCGCCGGTGAAGATGCGCACCGCCTCGCCACTTCCGACCGCGCCGCGAAAGCCACGCCCTGCGGCGGATTGGCCGATGACGGAAAGTTCGGCACCGGTCTCGGCGATGTCCCCATGGCGGACGGCATAGCCATCCATGGCGGAATTATCGAAGGCAGGGTGCGTAAGCCGCGCCGCCGCATCTTCGGAGAGCACGCGGCCGAGACACTCGTGCAACGGGAGCCACTCCGTTTCCCGACGCGGCCGGGCTTTTGCAAGAACCCTCGAAATGGCTTCTTCGACCGGAAGCAGCGACATCAGCTCCGTTCTCCCTGCCGCCGATAGTCGCCCGACCGGCCGCCGGATTTGCTGACGAGGCGAATGCCGCCGATCTCCATCTCGCGATCGGCGGCCTTGGCCATGTCGTAGATCGTGAGGCAGGCAACGCTGACGGCCGTCAGTGCTTCCATCTCCACGCCGGTTCTGCCGGAGAGCTTTGCCATTGCCTCGACGCGCAGACCGGGGAGTGCTTCGTCCGGGGTGATATCAACGGACACCTTGGTCAGCATCAGCGGATGGCAGAGGGGTATAAGGCTCGCGGTCTGCTTGGCCGCCATTATCCCGGCAAGCCGTGCGGTGCCGATCACGTCGCCCTTCTTCGCATCGCCCTCGAGGATCAAAGCCAGCGTCTCCGGCCGCATGCGAACGAAGCCTTCGGCAACGGCGATGCGCACGGTCTCCGCCTTGTCGCCGACATCGACCATGTTGGCCTCGCCGGTACTGTCGATATGGCTGAGGCGAGGCTCGCTCATTCCGCAGCCAGTGCAGTTTCGGAGCCGGTGATGAGCGCGCGCGTCGCCGCCTCGACATCGTCTTTTCTCATGAGGCTCTCGCCCACGAGGAAGGTGGTGATGCCGCTCCGTTCGAGGCGCCGGCAGTCTGCGTGAGTGAAGATGCCGCTTTCCCCGACGAGCAGGCGATCCGCAGGAACCATCGGCGCCAGTTCCTCGGAAACGGCAAGATTGACCTCGAATGTCCTGAGGTTGCGGTTGTTGATGCCGACGAGCGGCGAGGAGAGCCGTAGGGCGCGCTCCATTTCCGCCGCATCATGCACCTCTACGAGCACGTCCATGCCAAGTGCAAAGCCGGCGTCTTCGAGCCGCCGTGCGTCGTCGTCGTTAAGCGACGCCATGATCAAGAGGATGCAGTCGGCGCCCCAGGCACGGGCCTCGAAGACCTGGTAACTGTCGAACATGAAGTCCTTGCGCAGCGCCGGAAGCGAGCAGGCGGCGCGCGCCGCGGTCAGATACTCCGGCGCACCCTCGAAGCTCGGCGCGTCCGTGAGCACCGAGAGGCAGGCCGCGCCGCCGGCGGCATAGGCCCTGGCGAGCGCCGGCGGATCGAAGTCCGGACGAATCAAGCCCTTCGACGGGCTCGCCTTCTTGATCTCGGCGATCAGTCCGAATTCACCCTTCTGCCGTCGCGCCGCAAGTGCGGCATGAAAGCCGCGCGGCGCCGACTGGTCCGCGATCCGCGCTTTCAATTCCTCGAGCGGAATGCGCGATTTCGCGGCGGCGATCTCCTCCCGCTTGTAGGCCTCGATCTTGCGCAGGATATCCGTCATGTCCTCTCCTCAGGCGGCATTGGAGACGGTGATCAGCCGCTGCAGGGCGGTTCTCGCGGCACCGCTCGAAAGGGATTGGCGTGCAATTTCCATGCCCTCGGCCAGATCCTTGGCGCGTCCCGCTATGATCAACGAAGCGGCGGCATTCGCAAGTGAAATGTCCCGATAGGCATTTTCCTCACCATCGAGGACGGCCTGCAGGGCGGCGGCATTGTGCGCGCCGTCGCCACCCTTCAGCGCCTCGAGTGTCACGGTGGCGAGACCGAAATCGGCAGGCGTCAGTTCGAAGCTCCGGATCTTTCCGTCGTCGAGAGCCGCCACTTTCGTGACCCCCGTCGTGGTGATCTCGTCGAGCCCATCGCCGTGGACCACCCAGACGGACTCGGAGCCGAGATCGCGCAGGACCTCCGCGATCGGATCGACCCATTGCGGCGCGAAGACGCCGACGAGCTGCTTTCTTACACCGGCCGGGTTCGATAGCGGCCCGAGAAGGTTGAAGATCGTTCTGGTGCCGAGTTCCACCCGCGTGGGTCCGACATGGCGCATCGCCGAATGATGCTGCTGGGCGAACATGAAACCGACGCCGGCCTCCCGGATGCAGCGGCTGATTGCTTCCGGTCCGATATCGAGCTTGACGCCGAGGCAGGAGAGGGCGTCGGCCGTGCCGGATTTCGAGCTCAGTGCCCGGTTGCCGTGCTTGGCGACGGGAACCCCCGCGCCGGCGACTATCAGTGATGCGAGAGTCGAAATATTGTAGGTGCCGGCACCGTCGCCGCCGGTCCCGACGATGTCGATCGCATCCTCCGGCGCTTCGACCGGAAGCATCCGCGCCCGCATTGCGCCGACGGCCCCAACGATCTCGTCGACGGTCTCTCCGCGCACGCGGAGCGCCATGAGGAAGCCGCCGATCTGCGAGGGCGTCGCTGCCCCCGACATGATGATCTCGAAGGCGGCGCGCGCATCGTCGCGGCTCAGGGCCTCGCGCGCTGCGACCCTTGCAACGAACGGCTTCAAATCACTCATGCGTCGCTCCCCCCGCCCATCACTGCTGTGCCAATGCCTGCTCGGCAAGCGTCTGGTTGATCGATACGCCATAGGCAGCCTGTAGCGCGAAGACCATCTGATCGAGAATGTCGTCTCCGCTTGCGCGGGCCATCGCCTCGATTTGGCGGCTGTCGTCGTCGAGTGCATTGGCCGGTGCGCCCTCGTCCACGGCGGTTACCTGAAGCAGGATCTGGCCCTCGCCGCCCATGCCCGCCGCGTTGGCGACATGCCCTTTCGGCCCGCCAAACGCCGCCATGATCGCGGCCTGGCTTAGGGCTGCGTCCTGGGTCGAGCGGCTCAGCCCGGTCTTGGTTTCCACCGCGAGGCCGAGCTCTGTCGCAATGGCGGCAAGCGTCTCGCCCTTCTTGATGCGCTCCTTCAACTCGGCCGCCTTGGCAGCCAGGGCGACGCGTTGCTGTTCGGCGGTCCAGTCGGCCGCCACCTCGTCACGGACCTCGTCCAGCGTGCGGTCGCGGGCGGGGATCACCTCTTCGAGGTCGAACCACAGGTAGCCGTCGCGCCCGATATTGACCGCGAGCGTGTCGAGCCCGACCTCCGCCTTGAAGACTTCCTGGAGGAGGGTGCGCTGCTCGGGCAGCCCGGCGACCTCATCGCCGTTCTGGTTCTTGCCGGTGGCATCGATCGCCTCGACGGTGGCGAGTTTCAGATTCAACTGCTCGGCTACCTCCTTGACGGGGACGCCGGCGGCACGTTCATCCTCGATCTTCGCGTGGAGACCGATCAGCTGATCGCGGGCAGCATCGAGGGCGATTTCCTTGCGTAGCTCCTCCTTCACCTCGTCATAGCTGCGAACTGTCTCCGGCCGGATATTGGTGACGCGCAGAATGACCGGCCCGAATCCGCCTTCGACGACCGGGGTCACGCCGCCGTCGGAGGGAACGGCGAACGCGGCATCGGCCAGCTTGGCGTCGGGCATGCTCTCCTTGGTGAAGTCACCGAGCAGGACGTCGCTTGCGCCCTTGCCTTCGGCCTTGACGAGATCGTCGAAGGAGGTGCCGGCGGAAAGTTTTGCCGCCGCGGCATCGGCCGCTTCACGGGAGGGAAAAGAGAGCTGTTCGATGGTTCGCGTTGCCTGCGACCGGAAGGTCTCCTTGCGCTTGTCATAGTCGGCGCGCAGCTCCTCCTCCGAGATGGTCTCGGGGGCGGCGAGATCTTCCGGTACGAGCTTGATATAGCTGAACTTGCGATATTCGGGCGCGCGATAGTTTGCCTTGCGGCTTTCGAACCAGGGAGAGAGCACATCGTCCCCCGGCGCCTTCACCGGATCGATGTTCGCGTTGGAAAGCAACAGATAGTCGATCGTGCGCGTCTCATGGCGATATTTGCCAATCGCATCGGCTAGCACCTGCGGCGGCTTGTACCCGTCGGTAACTGCATCGACGATTTGCGAACGTACCGCCACCTGGGCGCGGTTGCGGATATAATCCTTTTCGGTCAGTCCCGCATTGCGCAGTACGCTCGAGAAGGTCAGTCGGTCGAACTGACCGTTCACGCTGTGAAAGGCGGGGTCTTCGCCGATGAGCCGTGCGAGCCGATCCTCGGAGAGACCGAGATTCATGTCCTCCGCAAGCTGGTCGAGGGCAGCACCGGCGACGAGCTGCGAAAAGACCTGCGTTTCGACGCCGAACGCGCGAGCCTGCTGTCGCGTGAGCGGCGTTCCGATTTGGCGCGAGATGAGGCTCCGCTGGCGCTCGTAGGCGAGGCGATAGTCGCTGGCGGACACCTTGACGTCGCCGACCTCGACCACCGAATCGGCTGCGCCCTGGATCATCATGGTCTGTCCGCCCCACACCATGAAGGAGAGGATGAGAATGGCCATGAGGCCTTTGACGACGCGCGTCCTAGCGGCGTTTCTCAGGGAGTCGAGCATGGGGGCAGAAAACCTCGTTACAATGCAGCGGCATAACGCCGGATGACTTCGTTCCTTAGAACAAACCGGGCAGGAATTGAAGGGCGGTTTGCTCGCAAATTGCGGTCGCTGCCTGCGCTTGCGATTAGGGCCGGGGAGAGAGCGGACAGGGGCGAAGGGCGCGCATGGGAAAGCGAGTGTCGGATTCGTTAGCCGGCAACCGAAAAAGATCTGCGAATATTATGGGCCTCCAACGCTTTCCCGTATGGCAATTCGCCCGGAATCGTGTCTTCGATAATCCTAAAGAAACTCCGCGTTTCCCGACCGTTACGGAACCGACGCCATGCAATCCACAATCGTGATGGTCAATCTTTTCGGCGCCGTTGCCCTGCTCCTTTTCGGCCTTTCGCTCGTCAAGGATGGCGTCACGCGCGCTTTCGGGGCGAGGCTGCGGGCAGGACTGGCTCGAGGAACCGGCGGTCCCGCGAGGGCATTCGCGACCGGGCTCGTTGCGACGCTCGCACTTCAAAGTTCCACCGCAACCGCCCTCATGACCGCCTCCTTCGTGGAGAAGGGCCTGGTTCGCTCGCGGATGGCGCAAATCGTGCTGCTTGGCGCCAATATTGGTACGGCGATTACCGCCTGGGTCGTTGCGCTTGGGATTGCATGGCTGTCGCCGCTGCTCATCGTAACGGGTGTCGCGCTGCACAGGATGAGCCGATCGAGCGCCCGCCAGGGCGGAGGCTATGCCTTCGTCGGAATCGGATTGATGCTTTTGTCCCTCGAACTTCTGGGTGCGGCGACGGAGCCCATGCGGGAGTCGGCGGCTTTGGCGGCGTTTCTCGGAATGCTCGACAACGCCTGGCCAGTGGCGTTGATCATCGCGGCAGGAATGGCATTTGCATCCGCGTCCAGCCTCGCCGTCGTGATCCTGATATTGTCGCTGTCAGCCGCAGGCGTGCTTTCACCGGGATTGACCGTGGCGCTGGTGCTGGGTGCCAATCTCGGGCACGCGATACCACCCGTCGTCGCCACTCTCGCTTCGGCGCCGTCAGCCCGCCGTGTCGTACTCGGCAATCTCCTCGTCCGAGGCATCGGTTGCCTCATCGCACTTCCGCTTGTCGGCATCAATCCCGGTCTGTTGCAAGACCTGCCCCTGACGCAGCAAGACTTGCCAGTCGACATCCACTTGCTCTTCAATGTGGTCGTCGCAATCGTCGCCTGGCCTTTCACCGGATTGCTGGTGCGGGCGCTTAACCGCCTGATGCCTGATGCGGAGACGAGCGAGATGGGGCCGCGCTACCTCGACGAAGCGGCGCTCGACACGCCCGTCATGGCGCTTTCCGGTGCGACACGCGAAGTGCTGAGGGTGGGCGATCTGATCGAGGCCATGCTCATGCGAGCGTCCGACGCTTTCATCAAAAGCGACCTCGGCGAGCTCCGCGATATCGGGCGGATGGAGAAGCAGGTTGACCATTTGCAGCAGGAGGTGAAGATTTTTCTCTCTCGGCTGGGGCGCGTTGGGTTGACCGAGGAAGATGGCCGCCGCTCGGTCGTGATCATAGACTATGCGATCAACCTCGAGCACATGGGCGACATCATCGAAAAGGGCCTGTGCGAGCAGATCCGCAAGAAGATCGCCAATGGCCTGAAGTTCTCCGATGAAGGCTTCCGGGAACTAAATAGCCTCTTCGAACTGACGGTCGATAATCTCCGCATCGCTCAATCGATCTTCGTGACGCGCAATGCCGACCTGGCGCACCACCTGATAGAGGTGAAAGTCGATGTCCGCCACATGGAAAGGAGGTCCGCAGAGCGGCACTTGGAGCGCCTGCGGGATGGTTTGGCCGAGAGTCTGCAGACGAGTTCGCTGCATCTCGACATGCTCCGGGACCTCAAGCGCATCAATGCGCATATCGCGTCCGTCGCCTATCCGATCGTCGAGGAAAGCGGACTGTTGACGGAGAGCAGGCTGCGGCCGCGGGCCTGACGTCGCCTCGGGGGCGACGGTTACGGCCAGTCTCTGCAGCGCGCAGCGTCTTCGGACGTACAACGGTCGTGTGGCACTTTGATTTGCACTTCCCCTTAAATCGAGTTCGATTTAGGGGGACATGCGATAGGCCTTGAGCGATTTGCGTTTTAACCGGATTAATGCGACGTGATTGGGCGATTTGCCCCGGTCGCAATATGTTGCCGGAGAATCGGCGACGGGCACGAAAAGATGCGCCCGAAGAAGAATACCAAGGAGAACAAGAGCATGGAACGGACTTGCCTGGCGATCATCCTGGCGGCTGGGGAAAGCACGCGGATGAAATCGACCATGTCGAAGATGTTGCATCCGGTGGCAGGCAGGCCGATGATCGCGCATGTCGTCGACGCGCTGGCAAGCGCCTCCATTTCGGATGTGGCCCTGGTCGTCGGCCGCGACGCGGACTCGGTCACCGCGGCCGCAAACACCGGCACTGCCACGGTGACTGGGTTCCTGCAGCAGGAGCGGCTCGGTACGGCGCATGCCGTGCTTGCGGCGCGCGAGGCGATCGAGAAGGGCTATGACGACATCCTCGTCGTCTTCGGCGATACGCCGCTCATCACGGCCGCCCCGCTCAGGACGGCGCGTAAAAGTCTGGCCGAAGGCAATGACGTGGTCGTTATCGGGTTCGAGACGGCGGATCCGACGGGTTATGGCCGCCTGATCGTCGAGAACGGCGAGCTCCTCGCAATCCGCGAGCACAAGGATGCCTCCGAAGACGAGCGCCGCATCACCTATTGCAATGGCGGGCTGATGGCGATCGACGGGCGCAAAGCGCTCGATCTTCTCGGCCACATCGGCAATGCGAATGCCAAGGGCGAGTATTACCTCACCGATCTCGTGGAGATCGTGCGCTCGCGCGGCGGGCGGACGGTCGCGGTTGAGGCGCCGGAGGAGGAGTTGACCGGCTGCAACACCCGCGCCGAGCTCGCCTACATCGAACGGCTGTGGCAGCAGCGCCGCCGCCACGAGCTGATGCTCGCCGGCGTGTCGATGATTGCCCCTGAGACCGTCTTCCTCGCCTGGGACACCGAACTCGCGCAGGATGTGCTGGTGGAGCCGAACGTCGTCTTCGGCCCGGGCGTGCGGGTCGAAAGAGGCGCCGTCATCCACGCCTTCTCGCATGTCGAGGGGGCCCATATTCGGGCTGGGGCGACCGTCGGGCCGTTCGCCCGTCTTCGCCCGGGAGCCGATCTCGGGCCGAAAGCGAAGGTCGGCAATTTCTGCGAAGTGAAGAAGGCCGAAATCGGCGCCGGCGCCAAGATAAATCATCTCAGCTATATCGGCGATGCCTCTGTCGGGGCCGGGTCGAACATCGGTGCCGGAACGATCACCTGCAATTATGATGGCGTGAACAAGCATGTGACACGTATTGGCGCGAACACCTTCATCGGTTCGAACTCGTCGCTTGTGGCGCCGGTTACGATCGGTGACGGCGCGCTCGTCGCTTCCGGCAGCGTGATCACCGAGGACGTGCCGGCGGATGCCGTAGCCTTTGGGCGTGCGCGCCAGGAGGTGAAGCCCGCCCGCGCGCCCGTTTTGCGGGAGCGCTACGAAGCCGAGAAGGCAGCAAGGAAAAGGGCGAAAGCTGCCGAGTAGGCCCACGTTAAACATTGATACTGAAAGTGAAATCGCGGCGGATTGCCTCACGCGATAATTTCGATACCAAGGCTTCGAGAGAGCAAGCGCTTTGAAGGCATGACGGCAGCGGGTTGGCTTCATTCCGATACGTGGTCTCGTGAGTTGGCAGACGGGGGCGGGCAGGCGTGCGTTCCCTCGTCTTGCTCGAGTGATCTGTTGCGCCGCGATCGGCGTGGGAAAGAATGCGGAGTTTCATATGTGCGGGATTGTTGGGATCGTGGGATGCCAGCCGGTTTCGGAGCGTCTCGTCGATGCCTTGAAGCGCCTCGAATACCGGGGTTACGATTCGGCGGGCGTCGCCACGATCAACGGGGGCGAATTGCAACGCCGGCGAGCCGAGGGCAAGCTCGTCAACCTTGAGGCAAGGCTAAGGGAAGAGCCTTTGGCAGGTACCATCGGCATTGCCCACACGCGCTGGGCAACCCATGGTGCGCCCACAGAGCGCAACGCCCACCCGCATTTCACCGACGGCGTCGCGGTCGTCCACAACGGCATTATCGAAAACTTCGCCGAGCTGAAGGCCGAACTGGCCTCCGCCGGGGCCGAGTTCCAGACGGAAACGGACACCGAGGTCGTCGCGCAGCTTCTCGCAAGCTTCCGTCGCGAGGGCATGGGGCGGCGCGAGGCGATGCACGGGATGCTGAAACGCGTCAGCGGCGCCTATGCACTGGCCGTGCTTTTCGAGGACGATCCGTCGACGATCATGGCGGCCCGGAACGGTCCGCCGCTGGCGATCGGCCATGGCGAGGGCGAAATGTTCCTGGGATCGGACGCGATTGCGCTCGCACCCTTCACCAACGAGATCACCTATCTGGTCGATGGCGACTGGGCCGTCATCGGCAGGACCGGCGTCCACATCTTCGACATCGACGGCAACCCGGTCACCCGCCCCAGCCAGATTTCCACGGCGGCCGCCTACATGATCGACAAGGGCAATCACCGCCACTTCATGGAGAAGGAAATCCACGAGCAGCCGGAGGTCATCTCCCATGCGCTGGGTCATTACGTCAACTTCATTGAAAACCGGGCGATCCCGGTCTCCGGCGCGATCGACTTCGCCAAGGTGCCGAGCCTTGCCATCTCCGCCTGCGGCACCGCCTATCTGGCCGGGCTGATCGGCAAATACTGGTTCGAGCGCTATGCGCGCCTGCCGGTCGAAATCGATGTGGCTTCGGAATTCCGCTACCGCGAAATTCCGCTCTCGCCGCAATCGGCTGCGCTTTTCATCTCGCAGTCGGGCGAGACCGCCGACACGCTCGCTTCGCTCCGCTATTGCAAGGAGCATGGGCTGAAGATCGGTGCCGTCGTCAACACGCGCGAATCGACCATCGCGCGCGAATCGGATGCCGTCTTCCCGATCCTTGCGGGGCCCGAGATCGGCGTCGCCTCGACCAAGGCGTTCACCTGCCAGCTCGCCGTCCTCGCCTCCCTTGCGATTGCAGCCGGCAGAGCCCGCGGCACGCTTGGCGAAGAGGAAGAGCAGGCGATGGTGAAGAGCCTCGCCGAGATGCCGCGCCTGATGAGCCGGGTGCTGAACAGCATTCAGCCGAAGATCGAATTCCTCGCGCGCGAGCTCTCGAAGTGCCGGGACGTGCTCTATCTCGGCCGCGGCACCAGCTTCCCGCTGGCGATGGAAGGCGCGCTGAAGCTCAAGGAGATTTCCTACATTCATGCGGAAGGCTATGCCGCCGGTGAACTGAAGCATGGGCCGATTGCTCTCATCGACGAGAACATGCCGGTTATCGTCATCGCCCCGCATGACCGCTTCTTCGACAAGACAGTCTCCAACATGCAGGAAGTCGCGGCCCGCGGCGGAAGGATTATCCTCATCACCGACGAAAAGGGCGCCGCCGCCACGACCCTCGATACCATGCACACGATCGTGTTGCCGAACGTTGACGAGATCGTGGCGCCGATGATTTTCTCGCTGCCGGTCCAACTCCTCGCCTACCACACGGCGGTCTTCATGGGCACCGACGTCGATCAGCCGCGCAACCTGGCTAAATCGGTGACCGTCGAATGATCGTCCGGCCGGAAAGGGAGGGGGACTGCGCGGCGATCAGCGCCGTCACGACCGCCGCCTTCGCCGGCCACCCGTATAGCGATCAGACGGAACCGCTGATCATCGAGCGGCTGCGTGCCGCTGGCGCCCTGAGCCACTCCCTCGTCGCTGAAGACGAGGGTGAGGTGATCGGCCATATCGCCTTTTCGCCGGTGACGATTACGCCCGCCGTCAACGGTTGGTACGGGCTCGGTCCCGTATCCGTTCGGCCGGACAGGCAAGGGCGTGGCATCGGTAGCGAACTCACTCGCCGCGGCCTTGAAAGGTTGCGGGATGCCGGGGCGGCCGGCTGTGTCGTGGTGGGGGAGCCGGAATTTTACGGCAAGTTCGGTTTCCGCAACGAAGCTGATCTTGTCTTTCCCGGTTGTGCGCCGCAATATTTCATGGCCCTGACCTTGTCGGGCGCAATGGTTTCGGGCACGGTTGCATACCATCCGGCTTTCGAGACAGGCTGAGGTTTGGTGGCATAGGCATGACGGACGGTTCCAAGGGCGGCATCATCGCATCTCGGCTGCGCAACTATTTCCTGACGGGCCTCATCATCTGCGCCCCTGTGGCGATCACGGTGTGGCTGGTCCGCTCCTTCATCGAATGGGCGGACAGTTGGGTGAAGCCCTATCTGCCGAGCTTCTATAATCCGGACAATTACTTGCCGGTGGCGATCCCGGGCTTCGGACTGCTCGTTGCCATTGTCGTCATCACCCTCGTCGGTTTCTTGACCGCTAACCTCGTTGGGCGAACGATCGTCAATTTCGGCGAATCGCTGCTCAATCGAATGCCGCTCGTCCGGACAATCTACAAGTCGTTGAAGCAGATTTTTCAGACAGTGCTGCAGGACCAGTCTTCCTCCTTCAAGAAGGCCGGCCTGATCGAATACCCGAGCCCCGGCCTCTGGTCTCTGGTCTTCATCGCCACCGATGTGAAAGGCGAAATCGCCGCGAAGTTCAAAGAGCGCGGTATGGACATGGTGGCCGTCTTCCTGCCGCCGACGCCGCTCCCGACGGCCGGTTTCCTGCTGTTCGTCCCGCGCGAGAAGATCGTTCCGCTGCAGATGAGCGCCGAGGACGCGGCCAAGCTGTTGATTTCCGGCGGCCTCGTTGCGCCGGACCAAAAGCCGATCGCCAACGCGCCGCCGCGCGCGGTTGCGCACGAAACGGCCTGAGGGACGGGGACCGGTCTGCGGTCGAGCGCCCGGTTCCGCGATCGCCTCGTGCACGTCCACAGACTCCGGTCAACGCCGCGCCAGCGCAGCGGCGAGGGCCGCGATCAGCATCAATCCGGCGGCCGCCAAGGGCAGGATGGGGAATGCTTTCCCCGCGTAGGCAGCGCCGAAGCCGATGGTTCCGGCGAAGAGGGCGAGATAGGTGACGCCGCTGTTGAGGCCCATGATCGCGCCGCGTCTGGCTGGATCGAGCGCCGTCAGCCGCATGATGAGCACGTTCAGCCCGAAATGGTTGGCAAGCCCCCAGAGAAAGACGACGGCAAGCATGCCGGGATAGGAGCCGCTCGCAGAACCCATCAAAAGATAGACGCCACCCACGGTCAGGAAAATCACGGGCAGCAGCCTGCCTGCACCGAAACGATCGATCAGGCGGTCGAGGAATACCGCGCCGCCGAAGCCGAGGCCATAGCTGACCGCAATAAGGCCGTTTGCACTTATCGGCAGGCCGAGTGCGGCATGCAGATGGTCGCCGATATAGGCGTAGACGCCGTAGAACGCGGCCATGAAGGCCGCGCAGGCGACCAGGAGCGGCGCGACGCCGCGCACCCCGAGCGCCGCAAGCGGCGACGTCGCCTTGCCCCTCGTACCCTCCCGAACCGCAGCGAACCGGACGGCCGCGCAGGCGATCAGCGTTGCGGCGGAGACCACGACATAGACCATCCGCCAGCCGGTGAAATCGGCTATTGCCGCCGACAGCGGGACACCAGCCACCATGCTCAGCGTCCAGCCGGTCAGGACCAGGCCGATCGTCTCGCTTTCCCGCCCCGCCGGCGCGATGACTGAAGCCAGCGTATAGATCGCGGGAAGTGCGATGCCGGCGGCGATACCGACGATGAACTGGGCGGCAACCAGAAGCGTCAGCGCCGGCGCGAACGCACTTCCGGCCAGGCCGGCGGCGAGAAGTAACAGCGCCATTCCGAGCATGCGACGCGGGCCATGGCGGTCGATCAGGCGGCCGAGAAATACGGCGCTCGCTGCGGTGCCGATCCCAAAGGCGGCGGAAGCCGTCATCACCGCGGGAACCCGTGTGCCGAGGCTCTCCGCCACTTCCGGCGCAATCGGACCGAGCGCCAGCGAGTTGGAGCCGATGACGCCGACGCAGATGGTGAGCAGGAAGGCGAAGGGCGGAATGCGCGCCCTTTCTGTGGTTAACGTGGAAATTGATTGATTGATGTTCGTCATTACCTCATATTTGCAGAACAACATTCTGCGGCAAGGGGCGATTTCGGAATGGATCAAAATACAGATGACGTTCGGCAAAAACGCACGCCGCAGCGTGACCTCGATGCGATGGACCGAAAACTATTAGGCGTCCTGGTCGAGGACGCGACGACGAGCTACGCCGAACTCGGCGAACGTGTCGGGCTTTCGCCGCCCGCTGCGCACGAGCGCGTAAAGCGCCTCAGGCGTTCGGGCGCAATCCGCCGCGTAGCGGCGCTGATCGATCCCGACGCTCTCGGCAAGACGCTGCTCGCCTTCGTCCATGTCGACACGACGGGCTGGGGCAAGACCACGGCGCTACTTGCGATCGAGGAGTATCCCGAAGTCGAGGAAATCCACTCGGTCGCAGGCGATACTTGCATGCTGCTCAAGGTCCGGACCGAAAGCACCCATGCGCTCGAGGGGCTCCTGGCGCGCCTCTACGACACGCCCGGCGTCAAGGCGACGCGCAGCTATGTCGTGCTTTCGACCTATCTTGAACGACCGGTACAGCCGGGTACGACGAGCGAATGGCCAGCGGTGGTGAAGCGACAGGAGTGAATCCGCGAGCGCGGCGAATGCTGCGCGGGGAAATCGAGGCCGTTTCTGGACGCCGACGACAGCAGTGGTGGAAGCGCCTCGCGCCGAATGGTGCAGACGGGTTGCAAGTGTGTCGCACGTCTACGGCCGTCTTCCCTGCGCCCGACCTGCTTCATTCGCGCAAACTTCGTCCGGGCTTCAACGGGCTCCCCATGGTATAGTTTGGGCGCGTCGCATGAACCACGGGAGGGGTGAATGCGTAATGTTCTCTCGGTCCTTGCTATCGAAACGTTGCTGCTGACGTCTGCGGCCGCGACCGAGCCCGTGGTCTTTCACAGGGCGCACTTTCCCGACGACACGGTCGTCAGCCTCAGCCTCGTCGGAAACCAGAGCGCGGCAAGCGCGAAGTATGACTTTGATGTGTTCATCTCGCTCTCGCAGTCGAGCACCAACGGGGGCGTGACCTACAGTGATCCCGGCACGCACAAGGCGTCGGTACGATGCAGTTCACCGGCGACCGTCTCGGTGAGGGGCGTCGACCACCCGATACCCACCTCCGATGCAGGCGGAAGCGACTGGAAGGACGATCTCTGGAAGGCAGTGTGCACGCCTCCGACTTCGTAGCCGTGACCTAAACCCGGCGTTTTTCTTCGCCACTACGAGCGATCTCAGTCCAGCATGGCAATGCAGGGGGATGGAAGGACGCGACCAAGGCCGCGTCCTAGCGCATCGGCCCGAAAATCAAAAGAGTTACAGCGCCGCGCGTCTGAAAAGACGCGCGGCGCTGTAAAGGCTTTACTTGACCTCAGTAACGGTCAGCTTGCCGTTGACGCGCTCGGCGACGAACTCGATGTTCGCGCCTTCCTTCAGCTTCTCGAGGAGGGCGTCGTCCTGGACGCGGAACACCATCGTCATTGCGGGCATGTCGAGGCTCTTCAGTTCCTCGTGGATCAAGGTGACCTTCCTGGCTTTGGCGTCGATCTTCTTCACGGTGGCCTTGGTGAATTCGGCGGCGAGAGCGCCGTAGGCGGTCCCGACAGCGAGGGCCGAGGCGAGGGTGAGTTTGATCAGCGTTTTCATGTTGTCTCCTTTCCTGTGATTATTTCTTGGCAACGGTGATGTCTCCGTGCATGCCCGCGTCGTAATGGCCGGGGACCAGGCAGGCGATCTTGAATGTGCCGTCATTGGTGAACTTCCAGATGATCTCGCCGGACTCTCCAGTGGCCAGGCGGATCGCATTCGGATCGTCGTGCTCCATCTCCGGAAACTTCTCCATCACCGCCTTGTGCTCCATGATCTTGTCTTCCTGATCGAGCACGAACTCGTGGTCGAGTTCGCCGGCGTTCTTGATCGCGAAGACGATGGTCTGGCCCTTGCGGACCTTGAACGTGGACGGAGTGAAGATCATCTTGCCGTCGTCCGTCTCCTTCATGGTCACGCGGATCGTCTGGGTGGCATTGGCTTTCTTGCCAGGCTCGCCGACGGCCATGGCCTCGCCGTGGCCGCCTGCGTGGTTGCCGCCTGCGAGCGCGGGTGTAGCGAGCGCGGTCACGAGAAGTCCGAAGATTTGAGCTTTCATGGTGTGGTCCCTTGGTTTGTTGAACATCGGCATGCGTAATTAGCCGTGGTTTGAATGCTTCGGCGTGATCTGGGTCTTTGCATCCTTGGACTTGGTCCAGTCGGGCAGCTCGCCGGTCCACTCCCAGGCCTCAGTGCCGGGCGGGTTTTCGTACCAGCCGGGATCGGAGTAATCGCCCGCCGAGATGCCTTCGCGCACCTTGACCACCGAGAACATGCCGCCCATCTCGATCGGCCCATGCGGCCCCCAGCCGGTCATCATCGGGATGGTGTTTTCGGGGATTTCCATCTCCATCTCGCCCATGTCGGCCATGCCCTTGGTGCCCATCGGCATGTATTCCGGCTGGAGCTTCTTGATCTTCTCGGTGACCTTCGTCTTATCGACGCCGATGAAGGTCGGGATGTCGTGCCCCATCGCGTTCATCGTGTGGTGCGACTTGTGGCAATGGATCGCCCAATCACCCTCGTACTTCGCGTCGAACTCATAGGCCCGCATCGCCCCGACCGGGATGTCGATGCTGACCTCCGGCCAGCGCGCCTCCGGTCGGACCCAACCGCCATCGGTGCAGGTGACCTCGAAGTCGTAACCGTGCATGTGGATCGGGTGGTTGGTCATGGTGAGGTTGCCGACCCGGACGCGCACCCTGTCGTTCTTCGAGACGACGAGCGGGCTGATGTCGGGAAATATACGGCTGTTCCAGCACCACATGTTGAAATCGGTCATCTCCATGACCTTCGGAACGTAGGAGCCCGGATCGATGTCATAGGCGTTGAGCAGGAAGACGAAGTCGCGGTCGACCGGCATGAACTTCGGGTCCTTGGGATGGACGACGAAGAAGCCCATCATCCCCATAGCCATCTGCACCATTTCGTCGGAGTGCGGGTGGTACATGAACGTACCGGATTTCACGAGGTCGAACTCGTAGACGAAGGTCTTGCCGACCGGTATGTGCGGCTGCGTCAGGCCGCCGACCCCATCCATTCCGGAGGGCAGGATCATGCCGTGCCAGTGGATCGTCGTATGCTCCGGCAGCTTGTTGGTGACGAAGATGCGCACCCGGTCGCCTTCGACCGCCTCGATGGTCGGGCCCGGCGACTGACCGTTGTAGCCCCAGAGATAGGCGGTCATGCCTTCGGCCATCTCGCGCTCGACCGGTTCGGCGACGAGGTGGAACTCCTTGATGCCGTTGTTCATGCGGTAGGGGAGCGTCCAACCGTTGAGGGTGACGACGGGATTGTAGTCCGGACCGGAAGTCGGCTTGAGCGGAGGCTGGGTCTCCGCCGTCTCCATCGCGGCCGCTTCCGGCAGCCCCATGTTGGAGGTCTTTGCCCAGGCCGCGGTCGACACCAGTGCGGCGCTCGCGCCGAGCAATTGTCTTCTGTTGAACATTGCCTGTTCCTTTCTCAATGACCGCCACCGCCGCTTTCGGCGGCCGCCGCGACTTCCGTTTCGGCGGCAGCTGCGCCCGCGCCGCCGCCATATATCGCGGGAACGAGGTTCGCCTCGGCCAGCCAGAAGTCGCGCTTGGCATTGACGGCAAGCAGGATCGAATTGACCTTGTCGCGGCTATCGGCGAGCAGTTCGAAGGTGTTGGTGATCATGGCGTTGTAGGTGAGGAGGGACTCCTCCTCGATCTTGGTTCGCAGCGGTACGACGTTGTTTCTGTAGTGCCGGGCGATGTCGTAGTTGGCGCGGTAGGCTTGATAGGCCGAGCGGGCCTCGGAGCGGACGTTGACCGCCTTCTCCGCGAGCAGGTTCGCCGACCGCATATAGGCGAGTTCCGCCTTGCGCATCCTCGCCTTGCCGCTGTCGAAGATCGGGATGACGAATTCGACCTCGCCTTGCCCCGTTGTTTGGCTCTTGATATCGCCGTCTTCGAGTTCCCTCTCGGTCTCGAAGCCGGTCAGGAGTTCGAGATCCGTCACGTAGCGGGTCGCCTCGGTCAGATTGTAGGACTTGGCGGTCGCTTCAAGGTCGAGCTTCGCCATCTGGAGGTCGACGCGCCGCTGCAGCGCTTCCGCCTCGATCAGGTCACGCTTCATCGAGCCTTTCGGCAGCGAGGGCAGCCGGTTCGGAACCTGGTAGTCGATGTCCGAGGCCCAGAGGCCCATCAGCCGCGTTAGTTCCTCCTTGGCGAGCCGGGCCTCTAGTCGCGCCTTCGCCGTCTGTCCGGCCAGCTCGGCGTAAAAGACGTGCTCGCGCGCCTGGGCCCCCTGGGTCATCGCTCCGCTTTCGCCGAGTTTCTGGGCAAGCTCGGAGGCTGCATCGGCCGCAGCCTGAGCCCGGTTGAGTTGGCCGACCGTTTCCCAGGCGGCGACTGCATTTATCCAGGCGCGACGCGTATCGGCGGCGAGCTGCAGGGTGCGCAGCGCCGCGTTCAACTGTGCCTGCCGGAAACGGGTGTCGGCGATAGCGATGTCCCGTTCTCGCGTGGCGAGCGCCAGGATGTTCGAGGCGATCATGCCTTCGACGGACTTGAAGGCTTCCAGACCCGGCGTACCGATACCCGTTAGACCGACGGAGACGGTCGGATTGACGAGCATCGTCGACTGCCAGGCGTCGGCGGCCGAGTCGCCGAGGTCCGCATAGGCGGCCTGTAGCCCCTTGTTGTTGAGAAGTGCGACCTGCACGGCGGTTTCGACGTCGATGGTCTTCTTCGCCATAAGAGTCTCCACGCGGTCTGAGACCACGCGAGCCTGCTGCTGGTTCTGCACCCAGACTGTCTGCTTGCCCGTGGCCTCAGTCGTCTTCGCCTGGACGGAGGAGAACCCGGCGTTTTTCGCCGCATACTCGGTGGCCGACACGCAGCCGCCGAGGACCAGCGGAACAGCGAGCGTGGCGGCAAGTCTGATCCTGCTGTCCGTCATGACGCGTCTCCTTCCGGAACCTGCCCGCCATTCTGGTTTCGCCACGGCTTGGGAGCGACCGGGACGCGGTGGGTATAGCCCGAGACCGGACTCGTATATCGGAGAGGGCGGACCTCAGCCCCGGAGGCGGCGAGGTCGCCCGAAACAATGACATCGGGAGGCAATGTGGTGGCGCATCCGCTGGCAAATAGCGGCAGTGCGGCCACGATAAACAAAGGTCTCATGGTGATATCCGAATAGGAATTGCAGCGGCGCTTGCGAGCAAATCACGCTCGCGAACGCTCGAATTCGACCCGCAGGGACGGGTATGGCCTACTCAGATATTCGGGGGACGGTGGAGCGGCGGGAGTTCGCCCCGGATCTGGGCGTCATTGGCGAACTCGCGGATGGATGTGACACGCGGGCCGCCGACCGGCTCGGCATCGGTGATGATGGCCATGCTGATGCAGAAGCCCTTGCAGCAGTCGGTCTTCACCAACTTCTGGGCGTCAGCGGAGGACTGGTGGTGATCGCCGTGCGCGTGATCGCCGCCGGCGATCTCATGGTGATTGCTGGCCTGAGACAGATCGGCCCACGCACCATGCATGGCGGCAGAGGCGGTCGGCAGGGAGTATCCCGCCAGTGATACGATAACCACCAAGCGGACCAGAATCAGCAGCTTCTGCAATACGATTCCAAACATACCCATGCCGCGCAGGACTAGCACCGGTCCCGAAGTTGTCAATTGTCAGTCGTATAGATACGCGATTCGCGCCAATTATATGGCACCGCAAATGCCCGGAATCGCCGTCGATCCAATGGTGAATATGTTGTACTGGTTCCAACCATGGCAAGGTCAAGCGAAGAAATCACCGGGAGCAGAAAGCCGCATCATGCTTCTCCGGTTCTCTTGTTTCTCAATACGCACAAAGTCCGATGACGAGCCTGTCTGCCTACATGAGCCTCTTCCTGGTCGCATTCGGCGCGGCCACCGTGCTGCCTTTCCAGTCCGAGCCCCTGCTTGTGGGGCTGCTCGCGTCAGGAAAATTCTCGACGCTCTGGCTTCTGATCGTCGCCAGCACCGGCAATGTGCTGGGCTCGTTCAGCAATTGGGTGCTTGGTGGCTTCATCGACCGGTTTCACGATCGCCCATGGTTCCCGGTGAAGGAGTCCTCGCTGGAGAAGGCAGGCGGATGGTACCGTCGCTATGGCCGCTGGTCTCTGCTCCTCTCATGGATGCCCATCTTCGGTGACGCACTGACCGTGCTTGCGGGCGTCTTGCGGGAGCCGTGGTGGTCTTTCCTGCTGCTGGTCACTATTGCAAAGGTGGGGCGCTATCTTGTCCTCGCCGCGGCGACGCTTGGGACGCTTTCGGCAATCGGCATCTGATTGGTTTAGGGTAGTGCCCGCACAGCGCCATTCAGCCGGAGCTATCCAGCCTCGCTTTAATCGAGTTCATTTGCTCGATTTCCTCGCGCTGCCCTTCAGAGATTTGTCTGCAAAGATTGACCAGTTCCTCGTCCGTGAGCTTCGCTTCGCGGCACATCAGGATTGCTCCTGAATGGTGCGGGATCATCGAGGCGATGAACTGATCGTCGTCGATCCCCGCCTGCATGCGGGTTCCCGCGAACGCCACGACAAAGAGGCCAGCAAGGCCGAGATAAAGGAACATGTTCAATCCCTTGCTCTTGTACATCCTCCCCATGGTCGCCAGCATGATGATGCCCATCGGAGCGACCATCGTCAGCGCCATGTAGAATGTGTTGAGGTTGTTACGGAAATCGGTCCAACCGTCGATCATCGAGAACATCGCGAGGTACATGACGAGGAGGCTCAGTACCAGGTTGAGGGCGAACATCAGGTAATGGTGCCGTGTCGTCTCATGGTTCTGCATCGATTGCTTGCCGTGCTCTCTCATGACGATCCTCCGCTCTACAGGATGCCGAAAGGCGGGACGAGCCTTAGGAACCAGCGGTCCGGTTGTTCGTTCCATCAAAAGCAGTCCCGTGATTGCGCTCATGCAACCAGTTCCGGGTCAACGAGGAGGAGGAGAACTCCCATGAACGCCGTGGTCAAGTTCGCGGTCACGCTGGTGGCCGTACCGACGATTGTTCTCGCAAGCATAATTTCTGCATCGGCTCAGATGACAATGCCGGACGCATGCAAGTCATCCTCGAGTGAAGACATGCAAATGTCCGGCAGCGGCATGCAGATGGGTCATATGGCCGACCATCAGAAGGCAATGATGGAGTCCATGCAGCAGATGCATCCGGCGATGATGCAGGGAATGATGTCCAAGGACCCGGACGTCGCGTTCGTCTGTGGCATGATCGCCCACCACATGGGGGCTATCAGCATGTCCGAGGTCGAGCTGAAATATGGCGACGACCAACAGGCCAAGTCGATGGCCGAGAAGATCATCGCGGCGCAGAAGAAGGAAATCGAAGAGATGACCACCTGGGTGAAGGAGCACGCCAAGTGATCATGGTGACACTCAGCCGGCTAGGCCTCCTTGGGGGGACCGTGATAACGATGGACAGCGCTTTTTGCGATACGACTGACGCACCAACGCGCGTAGATCGGACCGAAAATCGGTCCGAGGCGCCTTCCCACATACGTCGCCGGATAGTCGTAGTCGATGAATACCCGGAGCCGCGATGCCTCACCCGAGGTGCTGATCTCGAAGCCCATCCTGTAGGCCTCGATGACGAGGAGGTTCGGACGGCCTCGCGTCTCCCACGCCTTTCGCCAGGGCCGCTGATGCTCGATCACCACCTCTTCCACGAACAGCCTCAGCCCCAGTATATTCCCGTGCATCTTCATGACGGAGCCGACATCGCGGCCTTTTGCTTCGTCAAACTCGTATGACATCCGCCCGCCGAGTATCATCATCGACGGCTTCTGCATGTGCGAGCCCAATCTCGCCTGGTCGTCGAGATAGTCAAAGAGCATTTCTGCCGACGCCGCGACGTCGGCCACGGATTCTGCCGCGTGGGCGTAGGTCATGTGAGATCGTCCGTCTTCGTGGGGTGTTCCGCATGGTCATGGCGATGTTCGCCGTGGCGATGGAAGAGATGCATCAGCGGGCAGGCAAGCAGCAGCAGATAGGGTGCGAGGCCCAAGGCGTGCTGCCAGTGCTCGCGAAGGACGAAGAACGAGGCGATTACCGCGAGCGAGGTGGCGAACAGTATCCATCTGCGATCCAAGCTCATATCCGAACACTCCTTAATCTCAGCGAATTGCCGATAACGCTTACCGACGAAAGCGCCATGGCGGCGGCTGCGATGATCGGCGAAAGCAGAAGGCCGAGGGCAGGATAAAGCACGCCAGCCGCGACCGGAACGCCAGCGGCGTTGTAGACGAAGGCGAAGAACAGGTTCTGGCGGATGTTCCGCATCGTGGCGTGGCTGAGCTGCCGCGCCCGAACGATCCCCTGAAGGTCGCCCTTGAGCAGGGTGACACCGGCACTTTCGATTGCCACATCCGTGCCCGTTCCCATCGCGATGCCGACGTCAGCGGCGGCAAGAGCCGGGGCATCGTTGACGCCGTCTCCCGCCATGGCAACGATGCGACCCTCTTTTCTCAGACGCCGCACGATCTCGCTCTTGTGTTCCGGCAGGATTTCCGCCTCGACCTCGGTGATGCCAAGTTTGCGAGCAACGGCATTGGCCGTGGTCCTATTGTCCCCGGTGAGCATCACCACGCGCACGCCGTCCTTCATCAACGTCGCGACGGCGGCGGGTGTCGTCGTCTTGATTGGGTCCGAGATTGCGAACAACCCGCCGAGACTGCCGTCGATAGCCGCGAAGATGACGGTAGCTCCTTCTCCGCGCAACTCTTCCGCCTTCTGCGAAAGGGCGGAGACGTCCACCCCTTCCTCGGACATGATCCGGTGGCTGCCGATGATGAGCCTGCGGCCATCGATTTCACCGGTCACGCCCTTGCCGACCGGGCTGTCGAAGTTCTCCGCCGTTCCAAGCGCTACGCCGCGTTCAGTGGCGGCTTCGACGATGGCTGTCGCCAGCGGATGTTCGCTCGACCGCTCCAACGTAGCGGCCAGTCGCAGGAGTTCGTTCTCCGATACGTCGTCCACCGTGACAAGCGTGGTGACCTTCGGCTTGCCCTCCGTCAGGGTTCCCGTTTTGTCGACGACCAGCGTATCGACCTTCTCGAAGCGTTCCAGCGCTTCGGCGTTCTTGATCAACACACCGACGCGTGCTCCCTGTCCAACGCCGACCATGATCGACATCGGAGTGGCGAGGCCGAGCGCACAGGGGCAGGCGATGATCAGCACTGCTACCGCAGCGACCAGCCCGTGGGCGAAGGGCGGCTCCGGGCCGACCGCCAGCCAGGTCGAAAAGGCGACGATGGCGATCAGGATCACCGCGGGGACAAACCAGCCGGACACCTCGTCTGCGAGGCGCTGGATCGGGGCGCGAGAGCGCTGGGCCTCGGCGACCATGCGGACGATCTGGGACAGCATCGTGTCGCGGCCGACCTTGCCGGCTTCCATGACGAAACCGCCCGTCCGGTTCATCGTGCCACCGATCAGCTTCGCGCCAATCTCCTTGGTGACCGGCATCGACTCTCCGGTGATCATCGATTCATCGACCGAACCGCGGCCCTCCACGAGAGTACCGTCGACCGGGACCTTCTCACCCGGACGGACGCGCAACCGATCACCGACGACGACCGCTTCGAGCGGCACGTCCTCGTCGCTGCCATCGCTGCGGATACGGCGGGCGGTCTTCGGAGCAAGGTCGAGGAGGGCGCGGATCGCGCCGCCCGTCTGCTCACGCGCCTGCAGTTCGAGAACCTGTCCGAGGAGCACGAGGACGGTGATGACGGCGGCCGCCTCGAAGTAGATCGCGACGGACCCGTCGTTGGAGCGAAACGTTGCCGGAAACAGACCGGGAGTGACGGTTGCGACCACGCTGTAGACCCAGGCGACGCCCGTGCCCATCGCAATCAGGGTGAACATGTTCAGGTGCCGAGTGAGGATCGACCGCCAGGCGCGCTCGAAGAAGGGAGCGCCCCCCCAGAGGACAACGGGGGTCGCGAAGACGAGCTGGAGCCAGTTCGACGTTTGGGCATCGAGCAGCATATGCAAATTGGTGAGGTGACTGCCCATTTCCAGCGCGAGCACAGGCAATGTCAGCACCAGTCCGATCCAGAACCTCCGCCGCATGTCGACGAGTTCCGGGCTCGGACCTGTTTCGGCGGTGATGACTTCGGGTTCGAGGGCCATGCCGCAGATCGGGCAGTTTCCGGGGCCGATCTGCCGCACCTGAGGGTGCATTGGACAGGTGTAAATCACCGCTTCCTGCTGCGGGGCCTGCTTGCCTGTGTCGCGGGCCGACGTCGCATTCTGAGTTGCATGGCGGTGGTGCTCGTGATCTTCGTGTCGGTGGTGATGCTTGTGCTCATCCATTGGAATTTCTCCATAATGGTAATCTCCGAAAACAAGCTGGCGTCCGGCACTTCGGTGCCAACCGAGCGCGTCGTGGCCGGGCCGCCAACTCTCCGTTATGCGTAGGCGACGAAAGACATCATTCCCGCTGCCATGTGATAGAGGTGATGACAGTGAAGCGGCCAACGGCCTGGATTGCTGGCGTCGAAGGCAGCGGTCACGGTCCCCATCGGCGGCACCAGTACGGTATCCCGCACCGCACCTTTCAAGACCTTTCCGCCTATCTCGACGACCTGGAAGTGATGCCCGTGCAGATGCATGGGGTGTGCCATCATCGACATGTTGCGCATGACAATCTCGACCCTTTCTCCTTTCCGGACTTCGAGGCTGTCGCCGCCCTCGATGCGCCAGTCGTAGCCGCTCATGCTTCCCGTCAGCGTCAGTTCGAAACGCCGGGCCGCCGCACGGATGGGAAGCGATGCGGCGGCTGACAGCCGTTGTTCGAGATCGAGACCGACGACGGGACCGGATTCCGCTCCGCGCGACGCGACCTTGCTTACCTTGGCCCCGGAGGGGGCAAGGATGATGCCCGTGCGATGGTCCGATCCCTCCCGCAGAGCGAGGATTGGTCTGGCCTCGGCAGCTTTGGGAAGTTGAAGCCGGATGTCGAGCCGCTGGCCGATCGAGATGGGGAAGCGGTTTCCGGAAACCGGCAGGATTGGCTGCCCGTCGACGGCGATCAACTGCCCGGCCACTGCGCCCGTGTCGATCGTGAAGGCGGTCGCCGTCGCGCCATTGATGATGCGCAGGCGGACTCTGCCTCCCTTTTCTACGGCAACAACTTCGGGATCGTCGAGCGTCCGGTCGTTGGCGAGATAGGCATCGTACTCGATGTCGTTGAGGTCCATGGCGGCCATGGCTGACATTGCCATACCGGACATGTGCCCACCGTGCATGTTGGCTGGCATGCCCTCCATGATGCCATCATGGGTCATCGTGTGACCGCCCGCAGCGGCGGAGCCCTTCAGCCTTGCGAGCAACTCCTCGGCCGGCGTGAAGGAGAAGTCATGGAGAAGGATGACCACTTCCTGCTCGTCGAGCCTTCTTTCATCGGCGGTTCGCACGATCAGCGGCGCGGCAAGCAGGTTCTGTTCCTGTAGCGTATGCGCGTGCATCCAGTGCGTGCCGCCGGAGCCGACGGGAAATGTGTAGCGCCGGGTCTCTGCTGCCTTGAGAAGCGCGGCCGGATTGTCCGGCACGCCATCCATGTGCCACGGCGGAGTGAGCCCGTGCCAGTGGATGAGTGTCGCTTCTCCGCCTTCGTTTGACAGCGTGACGTCGAAAGGGGTGTCCGCATCGAACGTCAGGCCGACGGAGCCGTCTGGTTGGACGAGCCCGAAGACGTCGGCGGCTTTTCCGTTTACCTCGAGTACGCGTTTCGTAATCGACAGCAAGTGGGTAGTCCCACCTGAAATTGCTCCCTTGCTGTTCTCTGCCCAGGCAGAAGTGGGGTTCATTGCGGCACCCGATGCGGCGACGACGACGCCGGACATCAGTCTGCCCAGGAATTCACGACGTTTCATTTCTTTGACCTCTTGTTCCGTGCCGGTTGTTGCCGGCGAAGATCGCGTCACTCGGATGCGATCGTGGAAGGCCCGCCGTCTCTTCGGCGGCAAGCGCTCATTCAGCAGATCGGGGAGGGCCGATGGCGGGTCGAGAGTTGATGCCGATGATGGGCTGCTGAGGGCCGAAGTCCCGGTAGCCATCGGGCTTGACGGTGAACCCGACGGGAAGTGGTGCCGGGAAAAGAGCGTTGCACAGGCTGCAGGCGCTTTTGCAGCACGCCTTCTGGTCGCCTGTTTCGGTGTCAACGTGAAAAGCAGGATCGCTCTGCGGAGAGACGATATGTTCCGTGCTGGGCGTGTGTGGCTGGCACTTGACGAGGGCTGCCTCGGCCGTCGGCGCGAACAGAAACATAATTGCGACCAAAATGGCCAGCAATTCTTTTGCGCGATTCCGGACGATCTGGCTGGCGGCGATCATGTTTCGCTCGACCCTTCGTGCTTTATTCAAGCACAGTGCGCGAGGGTTGCAAGCCTCGCCTTGAGCCTGATCAATTGGTGACAAGTCGCAATGGATCAACGGTGTATTCGGGAGAATCGCATACGAATGTGTTCGAAGGTGGCGAAATGGTCCGGCCTTTCTCTTATAGCCGTTTTCGCCGCGACTATCTCGGCAGCGGCGGCTCAGGAGGCTCCATCCGAGAACCGGGTTCAGGAGCGGCAGCAGGATATGAAAGCGATGGCGGCCGCCGCCAAAAGCATCAACGCCATGTTCAAGGGCACGTCACCCTACGATGCAAAGGCGTTCAAAGCTGCCGCCGAAACGATCAAAGGCCACTCCGGGAAAAATCTATCGTCGCTGTTCGACGGTTCCGTCGCCGCGCCAGGCTCCAAGGCGAATATCAGCATCGAATCCGACCGGCCGATGTTCGATAAGCTTGCCGCCGATCTTGGGACCTATGCTTCGGCGCTTTCAGTCGCGGCCGACCGCAATCCGGATGTTCTCAGCCCTCGGATGCGAATGCAGGGCGGCGATGCGATGACGGGCGGGCCGCTTGCCAAGAAGGCGGATGCGGTGCGGGAGGTCTCGTCCGTGCTTGCAGAGCACGCCTTTCACCTGATGCTTCAGACTTGTACGTCATGCCACGCCAAATTCCGGGTTGAGGCTGAGTAGTCGACTTCGCTACAGCGGTTCCCCGAGCTAGAGACTCTACCTTTAGCTCTGCTGTTTGCGCCAACCGTCCCCAGCCGGAGGTCCTCTTACCGCTACGCTGATCGGCGGGCGGACAATTCCCGATACAGTGCCTCGGGCGCAACGCCTAGTTCCGCCGCCAGATCCCGCCATGCACCCTTCGGCGGTAATTGTCCTTCATTCCAGGTTAGCCAGGCTTCCAACCGCGCTCGTACCGTGCGCAACGATGCGATCTCCGCTCGTTTTCTGGCGCTCTGAAGTTCCTGAGACAAGTGCTCTGCCCACGCGCGCACAAAAGCCGGTTCTTTCTCCAATAGCTCCCTTACCATGGCAATGGGAACGATCGAGACGTTCGTTTTCTTTGTGACCACGGCATCACAATGATAGTGGTCCGAAAAAACCGATGCCTCCGCCAGGATCGAGAGGTCTCCCGCACGCTGCAGGACAGCGGGGCTCCCGTCCTCCTGGTAGCGAACGAGGTTCACGGATCCTTCGCTGACCAGAAACAGCGCACTAACGGGATCGCCTCGGTGAAAGAGGTGCTCGTTCTTTTCGAGCGACCTTTTCGCGACGACTTTCGTCTTCAGATGAACGAGAATTTGTTGGAACATGATAGCTATCATGTTCGGAATGGTCACCGGTTGGCAAGATCAGCCCCTCGAATGCTTAACCGGTGACCCATGAAAACACTCATCACTGCTCTGATCTCGATTTCGATGCCACTGAGCGCTGCGGCACAAAGCGCACACGTCCACTCTTCTCCCTATGCCGGGCAGGAGCACCGACCCATCAAAAGCCTGTCGCCGGAAGACATTGCGGAACTGGTGAGCGGGGGCGGATGGGGACTGGCGAAGGCGGCCGAGCTAAATGGAATCCCGGGTCCGTCGCATGTCCTGAAGATGAAAAACGAGCTGCACTTGTCGGCCGAACAGGAAGAAAAAGCGACGAGCATCTTCGAGCACATGCGTGGCGAAGCGGTCGCGGAAGGCGAGAGATTGATAGCCGGGGAAACGGCGCTCGAATCCGCCTTCCGAGAGCGTTCCATCGATCGAGACGGCCTCTGGGAACATCTCCAGCGGATCGAGGCGAGTCGCGCCAAACTTCGCTACACGCACCTTGCCGCGCACCTGAAGATGATGCACGTCCTCAGCGCGGCGCAGATAAACCGCTACAATGAGTTGCGCGGATATTCCCGCTAGCCATGCTGCCAGCCGGTCACCTCTCAGTGAAGGGCGTCTTCGATCGCGTCTGCAAACGCGTCGAAGGCAATCTCGGGGGCGAGATCAATGAGTATGCCCGCTGTGCTCCACCTGGTCCGTCGCAGGCGACTGAGGTTGGAATAGGTCGGTTCGGTCCTCGCCGCTCACCACCAGCTTGCCTATCAGCCCGCGAGCCGCCCGCGACAGTGCATGATCCACCAGGACGTATTCGCCCGGAACCTCCAATTTCATGTCGACCACTGCCGCACCACCAGGCGGCACCGTGATCGTCTGGACATCGGTAAGCGGCGCTGCGGTCAACGATGCCAACTGGTAGGCCTTGTCAAAAATTTCGCCGATCACATGGAAGCTCGAAGTCTTGTTCGGCCCGCCGACACCGAAATAGATGCGTATCGTCTCGCCGACCTTTGCCGATAGAGCATCGTCGCCGGTCAGCGCGTTGGCGGCTCCGTTGAATACGTAATATTCGGGGTCTTCATCCAGCAGCCTGTCGAGGCTCTCCGTCAGTTTCCCTTTGGAGCCGTATGGCTGCGCCGTGTAAACCTCGCCCTGCATGACGTAGAACTCCCGGTCCACCGGCGGCAGACCGGCCATAGGCTCGACGAGGATCAATCCATACATGCCATTGGCGATGTGATGCGCGGCAAGCGGCACCGCACAGTGGTAAACGTAAAGTCCCGGCTTCAGCGCCTTGAACGAGAAGCCTTTGGTTTCGCCCGGTGCGGCATCGGTGGTAACTGCACCACCACCGGGACCCGTCACGGCGTGAAAGTCGACGCTATGGCGTTCGCTGCTGTCAGCGCGGTTGGAAAGTTCCACCTGGATCGTGTCGCCAACGCGTGCACGCACGAACGGACCGGGGACCTGCTTGTTGAATGTCCAGTAATGATAGCTCGCGCCGTCTGAAAGCCTGCCCGTCACCTCAACGGTGTCGAGTTTCACCTTGACGGTCGCAGGCCCGCTTCTTGCGTGGGGCGGTACCAGGTCGTTGGCTCTACGGACGATATCAAGTGGAGCTTCCGCACTGCCATTTTCTATCGGATGATCATGGGAGCCCGCGGCGACCGCCGATGTCCCGGTCGCCGCCAGGAGTGCCAGTGCCAGCGCTGCATGTGAAGGTCTGGAAAAGCGTTTCATCGGAAAATCCTGAACGATGCCTGCACGCCGGTATTCAAGACCTCCCAGATCGGGAGATCTTTGACCTGCCGCAAGTACGCAAGTGCTCGCGAAATCGTGATTGGGTAGGGGGCGCGGCCGGTGGCGTTTCCAACGGTGGCAGGCAATTCTTGCGTCTGGAAGTCATTGGCTCGACTAAAACAATCGGTCATCATCGGCTATCATTCTTGGGAGAGCAGCCATGAAACGAAGAGAGTTCCTGTATTCCGCTGCCGCCATGGGATCGATCTGCCTCGTAAAACCCGCCCGGGCGGCAGGTGAAGAGATGGTCGTCTATAAGGACCCGAACTGCGGTTGTTGCCACGCATGGTCCGAGGCGATGAGAGCCGCGGGCTTCTCCGTTACCGCTCAGGACGTTGCCGATCTGAACGCTGTGAAGCAGCGCTATGCTATCCCGGCGGAGATGCAGGGCTGCCATACGGCCGTCGTTGCTGGCTACTTCATCGAAGGCCATGTCCCACTGGAGGCTGTCAGAAAGCTGCTCGCCGAACGGCCGGACCTTGCTGGGCTCGCTGTTCCCGGGATGCCGGAGGGTTCCTTGGGCATGGGTGACGATCCCCGCGCGTCCTACGATGTGTTCGCGGTCAGCAAGGATGGCTCCAGTAAGATCTATCAGGCAGTCAGACCGAAAACCTGATCGGCGTCGGCGTTGTTCGCAGCGGCAGTTAGCGCGTGATCATTTCGGCGCGGCTGCCTGAGAATTTGTCCCGGGTGAGGAATGAGACGATGGCCGCAGCGATTTTGCTGCCGCCCTTTTCAGAGGGCTCGATGGCGTTGACGAAATCGCCATCCTCATCGCAGATAACGCGCAGGTCGATCAATGCTACTGCCCGCTCAGCGGCTGCGCGCGTGATACAGTCATTGAGGATCGAGAGCGCTGTAACGGCGACCCGCCTCTGGTCCGGGTCTGCGTATCGCACGTCGTAGATCGAGCAGACGGCCGTGGGAAGGTCGGCGGCCAGTACAACGTCCAGAGTGGATAGGTAACTTGCGCAGAACTGCTCTCGTATTTCCGCGAGCCTGAGCAGTGCGTCAGCTACGGAGCGCGAGGGAGAGTTCAAGACATCGGAGACGCTGAGAGCATCGTTGCCGCCCATGCTTACCACCAAATGGGTGGCGTCGCTCGGCAGGCGCCGCATCTGTAGGCGCACATCTTTCATGAGACTGCCATCGGCGGCGAGCATCACAGCCGACCAACCGGCCGGCAGCCGGCCCACCAGGTGCTCGAGGACGTCTGCACCGCCCGAGACATAGGCACTGTTGTCGAATACGGAGTCTCCCAGAAGCACGACCTTATTCGGCATGGTCCCAGTTCCTGCCAAAGTGCGTGGCATGTGTGCAGTTGCGGGCAATATGGCAGCCGCCATCAAGACGCCTCTGCGCGACAACGTCAGCTTCACAGCACTTTCTCCTAGCCTGCTTATAGCTAGCGGTGAGAATGTGTGAGGCAAGTTGCTGCACCCGCATGCCGGGTTGTGATAGATCGTGATGTCGATGTTCACTCGGCTCCCTTGGTCGTAACTGAAAGAATTGCGGTGCCCCGCTCGGCGGGTAGACGCGCTGCCGCCCCGTCTCGCACACGCCGCCGCTGAAACAATTGAAACAAAAATCCCGTTCCCGCGAACCACAACTGAAACGATCGTTTCCTATCGGTGGTCCCATCGAACCATCCTCAAGGGAAACACGCACATGACTGTCACCGTAATTTCCGGAACGAATACAACTCAGGTCACCGCGACCACGAGCGGCGACCTGTGGCTGCTTACGGAAGGCTCGACGCTGGCCGTGAATGGCACAGCATTCAACGCAGCCAACGGCGCCGACCACAGGGTGATCCAGATCAACGGCCAGCTGATTGCTGACGGCAATGGCCTGAACCTCGGCAATTTCGCCGATGCGTCTGACGCGACCGGGAACGCAGTCACGATCGGGGAGAGCGGTAGCATTGTCGCCGAAGCAGGCGGCATCGCCTTCTCGGGCAGTTCCACTCAGGTGACAAACCACGGCAGCATCAGCAGCGAACTCGGCATCTGGGGGGTCGGCTCGGGCACGAGCATCGTCAACACGGGCAACATGGTGGCAGAGCAGACAGCAATCACCATTGGCGGAGCCGGCACGAGCGTCTACAACGCGGGCATGATCTCGGGCGGCACTGGCTACGCCATCATCCTTTCCGGCGGCGGTGCATCCGTCGTAAACGAGGGTACCCTGTCGAGCAAGTCGGAAACAACGCTGGTCCTACAGGGCGGCAGCGGTTTTGTCAGCAACAGCGGCGTCATTTCGAGCGCGGATGCGAGCGCGGTTCGGTTTGCTGCTTCGACGGGCAGCAGCAATGAACTCCATAATTCCGGGCTTATCCAAGCCTCCGCATACTACGACTTTGCAGTCGAGGGTAGCGATGGCAAGGAGCGCGTTTACAACTCCGGCCGGATCGAGGGCAGCGTTGTGCTCGGAGCGGACACCGACGGCGTTGTCAACTCCGGCCGGATCGAGGGCTCGGTTTTGCTCGCCGACGGGGAAGACCTCTATGACGGCCGCGGTGGCGAGATCACCGGCGAAGTGGCGGGCGGTGCGGGCGACGACACCTACATCGTGGACGACGCCGCGATCACGCTGTTGGAGGATTTGAACGGCGGGTACGACACGGTGCGTTCGACGGTGTCCTTCGCCCTGGGAGATCACTTCGAATTTCTGACGCTGATCGGCAGCGACAGTACGGACGCCACTGGCAACGAGCTCTCCAATAAGCTGACCGGCAATGCCGGCGACAACCGCCTCTACGGCGAGGAAGGCGACGACCTGCTTGAAGGCGGGCGCGGCGCCGACCGCTTGAGCGGCGGCGACGGGACCGATCTCGCAACCTATGCCAACTCCGCTTCGCGCGTCGTGGTCGATCTCACCAAGGGGACCGGCAGCGGCGGCGAGGCCGAGGGCGACACCCTCATCTCGATCGAGCAGCTGATCGGCTCGGCATTTAACGACACGCTGGTCGGCAATGGCGCCGCCAACGCACTCCGGGGCTGGAAGGGCAACGACACGCTCGAGGGCCGCGGCGGTGCCGACACCCTGACCGGTGACGACGGCATCGACACGGCAAGCTATGCTTCGTCGGCCGCAGCCGTCACGGTCAATCTGACCGCCAACACCGCGAGCGGCGGCGATGCGGCCGGCGACAAGTTCGTCGAGATCGAGAACCTGACCGGCTCGGCCTTCAACGACGTTCTCACCGGTTCCGCCGCCGCCAATGTGCTCAAGGGCGGCAACGGCAACGACACGCTGGAGGGGCGCGGCGGCGCCGACGTGCTCGACGGCGGCACCGGCATCGACACCGCGAGCTACGCCGCCTCGGCCAGCGCCGTCACCGCCAACCTGACCGCCAACACCGCCAGCGGCGGCGATGCGGCCGGCGACAAGTTCGCTTCGATCGAGAACCTGATGGGCTCGGCCTTCAACGACGTCCTCACCGGCTCCGCCGCCGCCAACAGGCTTTCGGGCGCAAACGGCAACGACATCCTCGAAGGGCGCGGCGGCGCCGACCTTCTCGACGGCGGCGCCGGCGCCGACACGGCGAGCTATGCCTCCTCCGCTGCCGCCGTCACTGTCAACCTCACCGGCAACACCGCCAGCGGCGGCGACGCGGCCGGCGACAAGTTCGCCTCGATCGAGAACCTGAGGGGCTCGGCCTTCAATGACACTCTCACCGGCTCCGCCGCCGCCAATGTGCTCGAAGGTCGCGGCGGCGCCGACCTGCTCGACGGCGGCGCTGGCATCGACACGGCAAGCTACGCTTCCTCCGCTGCCGCCGTCACCGTCAACCTGACCGCCAACACCGCCAGCGGCGGGGATGCGACCGGCGACAAGTTCGCTTCCATCGAGAACCTGGTGGGCTCGGCCTTCAACGATGTCCTCACCGGTTCGGCCGCCGCCAACGCGCTCAAGGGCGGCAACGGCAACGACACGCTTGAAGGCCGCGGCGGCGCCGATGTGCTCGATGGTGGCGCCGGCGCCGACACGGCGAGCTATGCTTCCTCCGTTGCCGCCGTTACCGTCAACCTCACCACGAACACCGCCAGCGGCGGCGACGCGGCCGGCGACAAGTTTTCCTCGATCGAGAACCTCAAGGGCTCGGCCTTCGCCGACAAGCTTTCCGGTTCTGCCGGCGACAACCGGATCTGGGGAGGCAGCGGCAATGATGCGATCGACGGCGGCCTCGGCAACGACAATCTTGCGGGAGACGCCGGCAATGACACGCTGATCGGCGGCATCGGCCTCGACACGCTCTTCGGCGGCACCGGCAATGACCTGCTGACCGGCGGCGCCGACAAGGACGTCTTCGTCTTCAAGACCGGCTCGCAGGCCGACCGGATCACCGACTTCCTCGACGGCACCGACAAGATCGACCTTGCCGGCTTTGCCGCCGTCACCGACTTCGCCGACCTGATGGCGAACCACGCGGTCCAGTCCGGCAGCGCCGTCGTTATCTCCTATGGCAGCGACGAGCTGACGATCGAAAACTTCACCCTAGCCAAGATGGACGCCTCCGATTTCCTGTTCTGACGGCGGGTCTGTCGAAAGCAACCTTTGCCTGCTCCAGGCCCCGACGGTCTCCGCCGGGGCCTGTAGTCTGCACTAACCAGGTCCGTCTCAGGCGGGCCAGCGCAGTGTCTCCGATCCATGCCCGCCAGCTTTTCAGCGCCGGACGAGCCCACAGCGCCGCGCGTCTTATCAGACTCGTAAAGGACGCTGTAAATCTCCAAGCGAATCCATGCGAGAGGCGGCGACCGCCGCAGCCGCAGCCGGAAAAATCTTTTCCTGGTGCCCTCCGGTGTGCGGGTCTGAAACGTTTCAGATCTCGTCGCGCTGCATTTGTCATATGATTGCGCTATGGCCTTACGCGCGCTATACGTGAACTGCTAATAAACATGGGGGCAGCGCCGGTAGCCTTGCCGGCTGCATTTCAGGGTCTCAAGGATATCGTATGGCTCCAGGGTCAGTACCGACGCTGCCGCGCGTCATCGTGGTCGATGACGAGCAAGACTTGCGCGAAATGGTCGCCGACTATCTGACCCGGAACGGCTTTGCCGCGCGGACGGCTGCCGGCGGCGCGGCACTCGACCGAGCGCTTGCGACGGAAGAAGCGGACCTCATCCTGCTGGACGTGAACATGCCGGACGAGGACGGGCTTTCGATCGCACGCAGGCTTACCCGGACCAGCAGCGCGGCCATCATCATGCTGACGGCCGCCGACGAAGTGGTCGACCGGATCGTCGGACTGGAAGTTGGCGCGGACGACTATCTGCCCAAGCCCTTCGACCTGCGCGAATTGAAGGCGAGGGCGCGGGCCGTGTTGCGCCGCAGTCGCCGCGGCGAGCTGGCGTCGAACGGCGAAAGCATGAAGGCACCGCCGAACGGCAGGAGCCACGTACCCTTCGGCAAGGCCCTCATCGATCTCGATGCGCGCTGCCTTGTGCAGCCCGACGGGACGCGCGAGTCCTTGACGGCGATGGAGTTCGATCTCATCGACGTGTTCCTGCAGAATCCGCATCGCGTCCTGACCCGCGACCGGTTGCTCGATTTGGCGCACAAGCGAGACAATGATCCCTTCGACCGCAGCATCGACGTGCGCGTCACCCGCATCCGCAAGAAGATCGAGGCCGATCCGTCGAAGCCGCAAACGATCAAGACCGTGCGCGGCGCCGGATACATCTTCACGCCGGGAAAGGACAGCGCATGACCCCGCCAATCGACATGCGCGAGCTTGTGCGCCCCGTCGGCAGCGAGCCGGACCCGACCCTGCCCGTTACGGATCGGCGGCTCCTGAAGGCCCTGTTCGATACGGTGCCGGGCCGCGCGGTCTTCGTCGATCGTGATCTCCACTACCGCTACGTCAATCCTGAATTCGTGGCCTTCATCGGCAGGCCGGAAGAGAAAATCATCGGATTAAGCGTCGGACAGTTGCTTGGCGAAAAAGTTCTCCAGGCCTACATGCCGGTCCTTGAGAGATTGAAGACGGGCGGGTGCTTCAACTGGGAGGGGTGGGCCGACTACGGCAGTTACGGGAGCTGCTACGTCCAGGAATCCATCACACCCTACCGGATCGGTGATGGTCCGATCCTCGGCTACATCGCCGTCGCACGCGACATGACCCAGTTGAAGCTGCGTGAACAGGAATTGGCCGAGCAGGTCATCCAGCAGCAGGCCGCACAGGCCTATCATGCGGCCGTCGTCGATTCAGCCCTCGATTGCATCGTCGTGATAGACGAGGAGGGGCTCGTCACCGATTTCAACCCGGCCGCCGAAGCGGTGTTCGGTTATCCACGCGCCCAAGCGGTCGGCAGGTGCATCGCCGAACTGATCGTTCCGGAGCAGTATCGCCAGGCCCACACGGAGGGATTGGCGTCCTATATCAAGACGGGCAACAGTCGCGTCCTCGGGCGCCGGATAGAGCTGGAGGCGATCCGGGCGGACGGTAGCGAAATCCCGATCGAGCTTGCGATCACGGAGGTTTCGCTCCTCGGCAAGCGGCTGTTTGCCGCGCACATCCGCGATCTCACCGAAAGCCGGCAGGCCCGGGCCGAGATCGAGCGGCAGCGCGAGGCGCTACATCAGAAGGAGAAGCTCGCAGCCCTCGGCTCGCTCTTGGCCGGTGTCGCGCACGAGTTGAACAATCCGCTGTCGATCGTTCTCGGACAGGCGATGATGCTGAAGGACAAGCTGAGCAGCGGCGCGGTGGGTCCGGAGCAGCTTGCCGACCTGACGCAGCGCAGCGGCAAGATCGAGGCAGCGGCAAACCGCTGCGCCCGCATCGTCCGCAGCTTTCTGGCCATGGCGCGGCAACGCAAGGTGGAGCGCCGCCCGACGGCGCTGTCGCGCGTCGTGTCGGAGGCGCTGGAACTGCTGAGCTACGGTCTGCGCAGCTCAGGTATCGTCGTGGAGACAAGCGTGCCGGCGGACCTGCCGCACGTGCTGGTCGACAGCGACCAGTTGCATCAGGTCGTCGTCAATCTGGTCGTCAACGCCAACCAGGCGCTCGAGGAGCGCCCGGCGGCCGAGCGGAAAATTCGCATCAGCGCTCGGCACGACAGAAAGGAGGGCACGCTGAAGCTCGACGTCTGCGACAACGGGCCCGGTGTTCCGCACGCCATACGCTCGCGGATATTCGATCCGTTCTATACGACGAAATCGCAGGGCGCCGGCACCGGTATCGGCCTTGCCGTCTCCCGGGGATTGATGGAGGCCAACGGCGGCACGATCGAGGTTGGTGACAGTGGCTTTGCCTCCGGGGCAAGATTCACGATCACCCTACCGGTGGACGACGAAGAAAAAACCGGTGCGCAGCAGCCCGACGGTCCGACCAGGACGTCCGCTGCGGTCGATGTGCGCGAGCCGGTTCTCGTCGTCGATGACGAGGAGGAAATCGCCGCACTGCTCTGCGACCTTGCCAGCGACCTGGGCTATGCGACCATCTCCGCCAGGAGCGGGGAGGATGCGAAAACGAAGATCACCGCACAGGCGGGGAGGATCACGGCGATTCTGTGCGATATCCGCATGCCTGACGGGGACGGTCCATCGCTCTACGACTGGCTGACGATCAACCATCCACGTCTCGCCGACCGGATCTGCTTCGTCACCGGCGACACCTTGGGGCCTGCCGCGGGCCGGTTCCTTGCCCGGTCCGGTTGTCCCGTGATCGAGAAGCCGTTCAGCCCGGAAGACATCCGCCGCGTGCTCGCCTCTCTGCCGCGCTGAAACAATTGAAACACATGCGTCCTGCAACGAACTACGACTGAAACAATGTGGTGCGAGTGTCCTCCAGCAACACACCGGAATGCTGGAGAGCGGACATGCAGGAACAGGACATCATTTTGCTGGAAACGAGCTTCGCCGAAGTCGCGAAGGTGAAGGAGGACGCGGCGGCGCTGTTTTACGAGCGGCTGTTCGTCAACGATCCCGCATTGCGGCCGATGTTCGAGCGCGCGGACATGCGCGAGCAAGGAAGGAAGCTCATGGCGGCGCTCGCGTTCGTCGTCGGTGCGTTGCGCCGGCTCGATGCGATGGTCCCGGCGCTGGAGCAACTCGCGGTCAAGCATGTGGAATACGGCGTGCGGCGTGCACATTATGCTACGGTCGGCAAGGCGCTGATCGAGACACTGGCGCTGTTCTTCGGGGCCGCATTCACACAGGAGATGCGTGCAGCCTGGGCAAAGGCCTATGACGTCGTATCGGGCACGATGATCGCCGCCGCTGAGAGGGCGGGTACTCCCGAGCGATGACAGCCTGAACACCCTGTCAGGGCCTTTCCGCGACGATCTCGCTCACCGTCGTCGGCGTCACTAACCCGCACGCAGGAACCGGATCGCCTCGTCGCGCCGGTAGAGATAGAGCAGCATCCGCAGCGCCTCGCCGCGCTCGGATGTCAGATCCGGGTCGCGCTCGATGGCATAGGCGGCGTCCTTGCGCGCGATCTCGAGGAGGTCGGAATGGGCCTCCAGGCTGGCGATGCGGAAGCCGGGTGTCCCGGATTGGCGGGTACCGAGAAGTTCGCCTTCGCCGCGCAACTTCAGATCTTCCTCGGCAATGACGAATCCGTCTTCCGTTTCCCTGAGGATCGAGAGGCGTGCGTGGCCGGCTTCGCTCAAGGGGGCCCTGTAGAGGAGGATGCAGGTCGAGGCCTCGTCGCCACGGCCGACCCGGCCTCGTAACTGGTGCAATTGCGCGAGGCCGAAGCGCTCTGCATGCTCGATCACCATAATGGTGGCGTCGGGCACATCGACGCCGACCTCCACTACCGTCGTTGCCACGAGCACGCGAATTTCGCCGCTCTTGAAGGCAAGCATGATCGCGTCCTTCTCAGGCCCCGCCATCCGGCCGTGGACCATGCCGACTGCATTGCCGAGACGGCGGACGAGGCTTTGATACCGCTCGTCGGCGGACATGACGTCGGTCTCTTCCGATTCCTCGACGAGCGGGCAGATCCAATAGGCCTTTTTGCCTTGCTTCAGCGCCGCGTCCAGCCTGTCGATGATCTCGTCCGTCCGCTCGGTCGGAATGGTGACTGTCTGTATCGGTTTGCGGCCGGCGGGTTTCTCCGTCAGTTTCGACACGTCCATGTCGCCAAAGGCGGCGAGCACGAGCGTGCGCGGGATCGGGGTCGCCGTCATGACGAGCATATGCGGCGATATTCCCTTGGCCGTCAGCCGCAGCCTCTGGTGGACGCCGAAACGATGCTGCTCGTCGACGACCGCAAGCCCCAGCTGCCGGTAGTTCACGGTCTCCTGGAAGAGCGCGTGCGTGCCGATCAGCATCTGTGTCTCGCCGGAGGCGATGCGGTCGAGGACTGCCTCGCGCTCCTTGCTCTTGGTCCGGCCGGTCAGGACATCGATGACGACGCCTGCCGGCGCCGCCATCTTCGAAAGCGTCGCATGGTGCTGCCGGGCGAGGATTTCCGTTGGCGCCATCAATACCGCCTGGCCGCCGGACTCGACCGTCGCGAGCATTGCCATCAGCGCCACCGCCGTCTTCCCGGAACCGACGTCGCCCTGCAGCAGGCGCAGCATGCGCTCGCTGCCGGACATATCGGCGAGGATGTCTCTCACGGCGGCCGATTGGCTCGCCGTCAAGGAGAAGGGCAGGGCGGCAAGCACCGGGTTGCTCAGGGCGCCGGTCGCATGAACCGGCGTGCCTGCGGTTTTGCGCAATCGCTGGCGCACCAGCGAGAGCGAGAGCTGGCCCGCCAGGAACTCGTCATAAGCAAGGCGTCGGCGCGCCGGCGCCTGCGGGTCGAGGTCGGTTTCGTCGCGCGGGTCGTGAAGGCGTTGAAAGCTCTCCTTCGCACTGCCGAACCCTTGCTGAGTCAGCAAAGTATCATCGAGCCATTCCGGCAGGTCGGGAATACGCGCCACTGCCGCCTCGATGGTCTTGCGGAGCGCCCTTGGGGCGAGCCCGGCCGTCAGGCCATAGACGGGCTCGACGAGCGGCAGATTTTCCGCTTCGGTCGCGCGGACCATGTAGTCCGGATGCACCATCGACGCGCGGCCATTGAACCAGTCGACCTTGCCGCTGACGGTCACCGTCTCATCGACGGGCAGCGCTTTCTCCAGCCAGTTTCCCTTGACACGGAAGAAGGTCAGCGCCAACTCGCCGGTCTCGTCGTGCAGGAAGACGCGATAGGGTACGTTCGGCCGGCCGCGCGGCGGCGGCTGGTGCCGGTCGACGCGTCCGGTGATCGTGACGATCGCTCCTTGCGGTGCGTAGGCGATGCCGGGCTGCCGGCGTCGGTCGATCACCGAATATGGGACGTGAAAGAGAAGGTCGACGACGCGGCAGTCATCGATCGTCTCGCGTCCGAGGAGACGCGCGTAGAGCTCGCCGGTTTTCGGGCCGATACCGGGCAAAGTGTCGAGCGGCGAAAACAGCGGATCGAGCAGGGCAGGGCGCATCGGATGAAACTGCAATGATAATTCCGGCTTTGGCAAGGCTGACAACCCGCTTTCCAGCGTTTATAGAGCGCCTGTTCGTGGGATCCGCCGTTGGAGGCGGATGGCAGGAAGGACGTTTCATGACCGGCATTTCGCGCACGAGCGCCGATCTCGACCCGCGTCGGCGCCGGATCCTCTTTCGCGCCTGGCATCGCGGCATTCGCGAGATGGACCTGATCCTCGGGCAATTCGCGGAAGCCGAGATCGCGACCCTCTCCGATGCGGAGCTTGATGAGCTCGAAACGATCATGCGTGAGGAAGACAACGACCTCGTACGCTGGATCACGGGAGAAAAGCCGCTGCCGCAGCATTATGCAACGGCGCTGTTCGCGCGGATTGCTGCCTATCGCCCTGACTTCGATCCCGTTCGCTAGCGCATCGGCCCGAAAATCAGACGGATTTTCGGAAAGCTCGATGCGCAGATTCAAAGAGATACAGCGCGCGGCCCTGTAAGAGAGACGGAATAGGACGACAATGATACCTGGCTTTGACGCGAAGAGGATTCTGGCGGCAACGCGGGAGGTGACGATCGGGCCGGTGCCTTCCGGAGCCGAGGCCCTGATCCTTGCGGATCTGGCACGAGCCGGAGCGCCGGTCGCCTATTTTCTCTCGGACGGCCAGCGCATCGCCGATCTCGAGCAGGTCCTCGGCTTCGTCGCTCCCGACATCCCCGTGCTGACCTTGCCGGGGTGGGACTGCCTGCCCTACGACCGCGTGTCGCCGAGTGCGGATACCTCGGCAAGAAGACTGGCCGCATTGAGCGCACTGATCGAGCATCGGGCAAAGCCGCATCCGGCGATCGTTCTGGTCACCGTCAATGCCGCGCTTCAGAAGATCTCTCCGCAACAGGTGATCGAAAGCTTGGCCTTTTCGGCGCGGCCGGGCAATCAGGTGCGCATGGACGATCTCGCGGCACGGCTGGAGCGCAACGGCTTCGAGCGGGTACCGACCGTGCGGGAAGTTGGCGAATATGCGCTGCGCGGCGGCATCCTCGACGTCTATGTGCCGGGCGGCGCGGAGCCGCTGCGCCTCGATTTCTTCGGTGACACGCTGGAGACGATCCGCTCCTTCGATCCGGTGAGCCAACGGACGACCGGACAAGTGCGCTCCCTCGACCTCAATCCGATGAGCGAGGTGTCTCTGACGCCGGAGACCATCAGCCATTTCCGCAAGCAATATCTCTCGCTGTTTGGCGCGGCGACCCGCGACGATGCGCTGTATCAGGCGGTGTCCGAAGGACGGCGCTATGCCGGAATGGAGCATTGGCTGCCGCTTTTCTATGACCGGCTGGAAACGGTGTTCGACTATCTCCAAGGTTTCCGCCTCGTAACCGATCACCTGGCGCGTGAGGCGGCAACTGAGCGTGCGAGGCTGATCCTCGATTATTACGACGCACGGCTGGCATCGGCGTCTCCCGGCAAGTCCCAGATGACCCAGGGCACGCCCTACAAGCCGGTGCCGCCGGAACTGCTTTACCTTACCGCCAAGGGCTTCGGCGCCGCGCTGACGGAGCGCAACGCCCTGCGCCTGTCGCCGTTCCTGGAACATGAGGGCGAGGCGCGTCAGGTCGTCGCCATCGAGGCGCGTCAGGGTGTGCGCTGGGCAAAGCCTGCCGGCGAGGAAAGCGATGGCGAACGAGCCAATGTCTTCGATCAGGCGGTCAAGCACATCGCCGAGAAGCGGGCGAAGGGTGCGAAGGTCATCATTTCCGGTTGGACCGAGGGATCGCTCGACCGCCTGCTCCAGGTGCTTTCCGAGCACGGCCTCGCCAATATCCGACCAATCAGGGTTCTGTCCGACCTGGGCTCGCTGAAGCCGGGCGAGGCGGCTTCAGCAGTCCTGAGCCTTGAAGCGGGATTCGAGACCGGCGATCTCCTCGTCATCGGCGAGCAGGACATTCTCGGCGACCGGCTGGTGCGCCGCGCAAAGCGTCGCAAGCGCGGCGCCGATTTCATTGCCGAGGTGACGGGCCTCGACGAAGGAAGCTATGTCGTCCATGCCGAGCACGGCATCGGTCGCTTCGTCGGGCTGCGCACGATCGAGGCGGCCGGCGCGCCGCATGACTGCCTTGAACTCGTCTATGCCGACGACGCCAAGCTCTTCCTGCCGGTGGAAAACATCGAACTCCTGTCGCGCTATGGTTCGGAAGGCACGGACGCGATCCTCGACAAGCTCGGCGGCGTCGCCTGGCAGGCGCGTAAGGCCAAGCTCAAGAAGCGGCTGCTCGACATGGCCGGCGGCCTCATCCGCATCGCCGCCGAACGCCATACGCGGCACGCGCCGGTTCTCGCGGCGCATGACGGCGTCTATGACGAATTCGCCGCGCGCTTCCCCTATGACGAGACCGAGGACCAGTTGAACTCGATCGAGGCGGTCCGCGACGATCTCGGCAGCGGCCGGCCAATGGACCGTCTCGTCTGCGGCGACGTCGGTTTCGGCAAGACGGAGGTGGCACTGCGTGCGGCCTTCATTGCGGCGATGAACGGCGTGCAGGTGGCCGTCGTCGTCCCGACGACCTTGCTCGCGCGTCAGCATTTCAAGACCTTCGCCGAGCGTTTCCGTGGGTTGCCGGTGCGCATCCAGCAGGCCTCTCGCCTTGTCGGCTCGAAGGAACTGGCGCTGACCAAGAAGGAAGTCGCGGATGGCAAGACCGACATCGTTATCGGCACCCATGCGCTGCTCGGTTCATCGATCAAGTTCGCCAATCTCGGCCTGCTCATCATCGACGAAGAGCAGCATTTCGGCGTCAAGCACAAGGAGCGGCTCAAGGAGCTGAAGACCGACGTCCATGTGCTGACGCTCTCGGCGACGCCGATCCCCCGTACGCTGCAGCTTGCGCTGACCGGCGTTCGCGAATTGTCGCTGATCACGACGCCGCCGGTCGACCGCATGGCGGTGCGCACCTTCATCTCGCCCTTCGACGCGCTGGTGATCCGCGAGACGCTCATGCGCGAGCATTACCGCGGCGGCCAGAGTTTCTATGTCTGCCCGCGTGTGAGCGATCTGTCGGAGGTTCATGATTTCCTGAGGACCGACGTGCCTGAGTTGAAGGTGGCCGTCGCGCACGGCCAGATGCCGGCGACCGAACTCGAAGACATCATGAACGCCTTCTATGAAGGCCGCTACGATGTGCTGCTTTCGACGACGATCGTCGAATCGGGTCTGGACGTCCCGACCGCCAACACGCTCATCGTGCATCGCGCCGACATGTTCGGGCTGGCGCAGCTCTACCAGCTGCGCGGTCGGGTCGGGCGCTCGAAGGTACGCGCCTTTGCGCTGTTCACGCTTCCCGTCAACAAGACGCTGACGGGGCCGGCAGAGCGCCGGCTGAAGGTGTTGCAGTCGCTCGACACGCTCGGCGCCGGCTTCCAGCTTGCAAGCCACGACCTCGATATTCGCGGCGCCGGCAACCTGCTTGGCGAGGAGCAGTCCGGCCATATCAAAGAGGTCGGCTTCGAGCTTTACCAGCAGATGCTCGAGGAGGCGGTCGCCGAACTCAAGGGCGAAGAGGAAATCCATGACACCGGCTGGTCGCCGCAGATATCGGTCGGCACTCCGGTCATGATTCCGGAAGATTACGTTCCCGATCTCAATCTCCGCCTCGGGCTCTATCGCCGTCTCGGCGAACTGACTGACCTCAAGGAAATCGACGGCTTCGGCGCCGAGCTGATCGACCGCTTCGGTCCGCTGCCGATCGAGGTCCAGCACCTGTTGAAGATCGTCTACATCAAGTCGCTTTGCCGCTCGGCGAATGTCGAGAAGCTCGACGCCGGCCCGAAAGGGGTCGTGGTCCAGTTCCGTAACAAGGAGTTTCCAAATCCGGCGGCTCTTGTCGGCTACATCGCCAAGCAGGGAACGCTTACGAAGATCCGGCCGGACCAGAGCATCTTCTTCCAGCGCGAGCTCGCGACACCGGACAAGCGGCTTGCGGGTGCGGCCATGGTGATGACGCAGCTGGCCGGGCTTGCGAAGGCCGGGTGAGAAGGCGGCGGGGTGGCCTCGGCGCAAGCGAAAACCCTCCCCAATTCCCGGTCTTCCGAAGACCCTCCCCAAGCCCTCCCCAAGCCCTCCCCACAAGGGGGAGGGACTTAACTTGCCGTCCCCTCCGTGCCACATCGCGCGTCGCAACAGACGCCAAGTTGCTGCAATTGCAGGAGAACGCCGCGAGCGCAAAGTCCCTCCCCGCAGGCGGCCCCCTGTGGGGAGGGTTGGGGAGGGGTCTTTCCCTCATGCCCCGTCAATGCGCCGGGCGAGCCGCTTTCATCGCGGCAATTTCGCGGATCGCGCTGGTCAGCACCTCGACCGACTGCGCACCCATCACCGCGTATTGCTGGTCGAGGATGAAGCAGGGAACACCGCTCACGCCCATTTCGCGTGCCATCACGATCTCCTGTCCGACGGCATCCTTGTCCGCCGCAGAAGGGAGAAGGGCGGCAATGACCGGCCGGTCGAGCCCCGCCTCCTCGGCAATGTCGAGCAGGACCGTGTGGTCGCCGACATTTTTGCCTTCCTCGAAGTTGGCCTTGAACAGCAGGCGCACGACTTCGGCCTGGACAGCCGGGCCGCTGGTGGCGGCCCAGCGGATCAGGCGATGCGCGTCGAGTGTGTTCGGGCTGACCTTTACGGCTTCGAAATTGAAGGCGATGCCGACGTCGCGCCCGAGTTCCTCGAGCATTTCGTGGGCACGGTCGACGGCCGCCTGGCCGCCGAGCTTGGCGGCAAGATGCCTCTTGTGGTCGACGCCTTCCGGCGGCAGGTCGGGATTGAGCTGGTAGGGCCGCCACTGGATTGCGACCTGCACCTCCCCGGCGACGTTGGCAATCGCCTCTTCGAGGCGGTTCTTGCCGACATAGCACCACGGGCAGACGACGTCCGAGACGATATCGATATTGACGGTTTCCATGGTGGCGGCCTTTCCTCTTTCGCTAAAGCGCATGGCGACCAAACGTAGCCGCGCTCTAGGTCCTCGATGATGTCGTTGTCCAAAACCGCTTCACACGTTTGGGCGACATGCATTGAAACAGCGACATAGGCCGCCCTGACGCGGCTTTCAATGCGTTACCGATTGGATACCAGCTTACTGCGCGCGCTCGTCCCACCAGGTCGGCAGCTGGTAGCCGTAGAGCGGCACCGGGTCCGGCCGGCCGATATGCTTCCATCGGGCGATCCATTGGGCGTCGAGGTGATAGAGCGGCACGAGGTAGGAATTGTTGACGAGCAGCCTGTCATGGGAGCGCACGGCGGCGGTGAAATCCTCGGGCGTTTTCGCCTGCAGGATATTGTTGATCAGCTTGTCGACGTCCTTGTCGGCCACGCCGGCGAAATTCTCGCTGCCTTGCCTGTCGCGCGATTGCGAGCCCCAGCGCCCGACCTGCTCCACGCCCGGGGAAAGCGAGGACGGAAAGGATTTGATGATCACGTCGTAATCGAAGGATTGGCTTCGCAGCTGGTATTGGGAATCATCCACTGTGCGCACGGTTGCCGTGATCCCGAGCGGCGCCAGGAATCGCTGGTAGGCGAGCGCGATCTTCTCCTGCCCCGCATTCTGGCTCATGATCTCGAAGGTGAGCGGGGCGCCCGACTTCTCATTGACCATCTTGCCGTCCTTGATCACGTAGCCGGCCTCCCGAAGCAGCGTCACCGCTTCCCTCAGCACGTTGCGGTCGCGCCCGGATCCGTCGGTGACGGGAAGGCGGTATGTTCCGTCGAGGATTGCGGGATTGATGCGCTCTCTCACGTCGCCCATCAGTTCGAGCTCGCGGTCATCCGCAGCGACGCCCAGGAACGAAAGCGACGAGTTCTGCCAGTAGCTCTGGGTTCGCGTATAGGCACCGTCGAAAAGGTTCTTGTTCACCCATTCGAAGTCGAAGACGAGGGCAAGTCCCTGGCGGAGCTTGATGTTGTCGAACATCGGCCTGCGGGTGTTGAAGACGAAGCCGAGCATGCCGGAAGGGGTCTTCGGCTTGAAAGTCTCCTTGATCACGTCGCCGGAGCGAACGGCAGGGAAATCATAGGCGCGCGCCCACTTGGTAGCGCTGCCTTCGGGGTAGACGTCGACCTCGCCCTTCTTGAAGGCCTCGAACAGGGTGTTCTCCTGCAGGAAATACTCGACCGAAATCTCGTCGTAATTGTCGACGCCGATTTTCGAGGGCAGGTCCTTGCCCCAATAGTCGGGATTGCGTCGGTAGACGATCCGCTCGCCGGGCCTCACCTCGGCTACGCGATAGGGGCCCGAACCGAGCGGCGGCTCGAGTGTGGTCCGATCGAACGTCTCGACATCGATTGCGTGCTTCGGCAGCACTGGCGAAAGCGCGAGCAAAAGGGGGAATTCGCGGTCGGCGTCCTCGTTCAAGGTGAAGCGGACGCTGCGCTCGCCGACTTTCTCCATCTTCGCCACCTTCGACAGGCGATTGCTGAAGGGCGCTCGGCCCTTGTCGCGCAGCAGTTCGAAGGAGAAGATCACATCGTCGACGGTCACCGGTTGACCGTCGGCCCAGCGTGCCTTGGGGTTCAGATTGAACTGGATGAAGGTGCGGTCGTCGTCCCACTCGACCGATTCCGCCAGCAGGCCGTACATTGTGAAGGGCTCGTCCTGCGAGCGCTGCATAAGCGACTCGTAGACCAGGTTGCCGAATCCCGGGTCCCACATTCCACGCGCGGTCGTGCGCATGCTTTTCAGGATGAACGGGTTCAGGCTGTCGAACGTGCCGACGACGCCGTAGGCGATCTTGCCGCCCTTCTTCACATCCGGGTTGACATAGGGAAAGTGCTTGAAATCCGCCGGTAAGGCAGGCTTGCCGTGCATGGCGATGGAGTGCACCGGTTCGGCAGCTGCGTGATGGACCAGTGGGCCGGTCGCCAGAAGCATTACCAGGCCGGAGAGAAATGCGCGCAACTTGACCTCCCGTGGGATCCGCATAGGGCCGATTCAGGCACGTTACCAATGCGCATGCATATTTCAAACAAGTGCAAAAAAAGCAACGAAACACTGGATAAACCGCACGAGCCAATGTAACAGGTGTTTCCGGAATCGGGGCCATTCAAAAGCCTCATTTGGCCAACAGGACAACGGCGGCTGACGATATTCACCAGCGGAACGGCATGTTTCGTGACCGGATTTCAGGAGACGGAATCACAATGGACTTCAATTCGAACTTCACCAAACGCGCGGGAATGGCAGCGCTGGCGCTCACCGTAGCAGCCGCCGGCGCGCCTGGCATCGCGTCCGCGCAGCAGGCGGGGGGCAGGACGCCGCAGGGTTGGTTCAAGGTCTGCACGAAGCAGGAGGACAATGACGTCTGCATCGTCCAAAACCTGCTCACCGCCAATAACGGACAGCTTGTCACCGCGGTCGGCCTGATCAGCGTCTCCGGCAAGGTCAATCGCAAGGTCGTGCAGGTTTCCGTGCCCTCCGCGCGCATGATTCCGCCGGGCGTTCAGATGCAGATCGACGGCGGCAAGGGCGTCAAGCTCGACTACGCCATCTGCATGCCCGACAAGTGCGTTGCCGAGGCACCGCTGTCCGATGCACTGATCAGCAGCCTGAAGAAGGGCAACGAGGTCGTGTTCACCTCGGTCAACTTCCAGCGCGCGCCGAACCCGATCAAGATGACGCTGGAAGGTTTCACCGGCGTTTTTGACGGTGAACCGATCGAACAGTCGCAGCTCGAAGAGCGCCAGCGATTGCTGCAGGAAGAAATGCAGAAGAAGGCCGAGGATGCGCGCAAGAAGCTGGAAGAGGCGCAAAAGGCTGCCAAGCAGCAGTAATCCTCTTAGCATTCAGTGAGAAATTCTAGCGCCCGGCTTTGTCCGGGCGTTTTCGTGAGTGGAATGGCGTCTTCTATCCACCCGAATCCTGCGCGTGCGAACCCCGCCATATGAAAAGGGCGCGAGCGGTTGCCCGCTCACGCCTTGACCTTCGACCACAACGGCTAATGCTTGTAGTCGACCTTCGGCCTGTAATGATTGGTGTCGGCTCGTTCGAACAGCGCGTCTACCTGGGCGTGGCGAATCGGTTCGCCGCTGTCGTCGGAGGCGAGGTTCTGTTCCGAGACATAGGCGACATATTCGTTGTCGTCGTTCTCGGCGAAGAGGTGATAGAAGGGCTGATCCTTGCTCGGCCGGATCTCCTCCGGAATTGCGTTCCACCATTCCTCGGTGTTCGCATATTCCGGATCGACGTCGAAGATGACGCCGCGAAACGGAAAGAACCGGTGACGAACTACCTGGCCGATTTCAAATTTCGCGTTTCTTTGTTTCATGACGCAACACATCCTTTCAGACCATTATCTGGGTTGTCGCATGTGGAACATCAATAGTTTCGCGAGCCGCTGGTCCGGATGCATGTCGCCCAAGAGTGTGCAGCGGTCTCGGGGATGGCGACAGGAATGAACAACAAGGACCGAAAGCGGGTCGCGTATGGCGTGATGGCGAGCGCTTTAGCGTACACTCGTCGCATTTGAGAAAAGGCGGGCTCCGATCGAAACCCGCTCTCTTCCGATCTCGAACGCCGCGCGCGGCGCGGCCCTCTCGGCGTTATTTGTGCGTCCTTCAGGACGCACAAAGGACGCCGTAATCTTTGAATCTATACATCGTGCTTTCGGGCCGATGCGCTAGACGGAGTAGTACATGTCGAATTCGACCGGATGCGGGGTCATCTCGAAGCGCATGACTTCCTGCATCTTGAGCTCGATGAACGAGTCGATCTGGTCGTCATCGAAGACGCCGCCGGCCGTCAGGAACTTGCGGTCCTTGTCGAGGCTTTCGAGAGCTTCGCGCAGGCTGCCGCAGACGGTCGGAATTTTCTTCAGCTCCTTCGGCGGCAGGTCATAGAGGTCCTTGTCCATCGCCTTGCCGGGATGGATCTTGTTCTTGATGCCGTCGAGACCGGCCATCAGCATGGCCGCGAAGGCAAGGTAGGCGTTCGCGCTCGGGTCGGGGAACCGGATCTCGACGCGCTTCGCCTTGGGGTTGCTGCCGAACGGAATGCGGCAGGAGGCCGAGCGGTTGCGTGCGGAATAGGCGAGCAGGACGGGTGCTTCATAGCCCGGGACGAGGCGCTTGTAGGAGTTCGTCGACGGGTTGGTGAAGGCGTTGATCGCCTTGGCATGCTTGATGATGCCGCCGATGAAGTAGAGGCAGGTTTCCGAAAGGCCGGCATATTCGTCGCCCGCGAAGGTCGGCCTGCCGTCCTTCCAGATCGACATGTGCACGTGCATGCCCGAACCATTGTCGCCGAAAACCGGCTTCGGCATGAAGGTCGCGGTTTTGCCGTAGGCGTTGGCCACCTGATGCACCACATATTTGTAGATCTGCATCTTGTCGGCGTTGCGGACGAGCGTGTCGAACTTGACGCCGAGTTCGTGCTGGGCGGCGGCCACCTCGTGGTGGTGCTTTTCCACGGTGACGCCCATTTCGGTGAGCACGGTCAGCATTTCCGAGCGCATATCCTGGACGCTGTCGACCGGCGGAACCGGGAAGTAGCCGCCCTTGATGCGCGGGCGGTGTCCGAGGTTGCCGGTCTCGTAGTCCGTGTCGTCGTTGGAGGGCAGTTCGGAGCTGTCGAGCTTGAAGCCGGTATTGTAGGGATCAGCCTTGTACTTGACGTCGTCGAAGACGAAGAATTCGGCTTCCGGACCGACGAAGATGGTGTCTCCGACGCCGGAGGCCTTGAGATAGGCTTCGGCCTTCTTCGCAGTGCCACGCGGGTCGCGATTATAGGCCTCGCCGGAAACCGGATCGAGAATGTCGCAGATGATGACCATGGTGGACTGCGCGAAGAACGGGTCCATGTGAGCCGTTTCCGGGTCGGGCATGAGCACCATGTCGGACTCGTTGATGGCCTTCCAGCCGGCGATCGAGGAACCGTCGAACATGACGCCGTCGGCGAACATGTCCTCATCGACGCCGACGACATCCATCGTCACGTGCTGCAGCTTGCCTTTGGGGTCCGTAAAGCGCAAGTCGACGAATTTGACGTCATTTTCCTTGATCTGCTTCAGAACTTCGCTCGCAGTCGTCATTTCTATTTCCCCGTGTGAGATGAACCGAGATTTGGCAAATCGGGGCCGGACGGCCCCAAGTTGAGGTGAGGGTGACCAGGTAGGAAACGTGATCAGATGGCGTCGAGGCCGGTTTCGCCCGTGCGGATGCGGATGACTTCTTCCACGTTGGAGACGAAAATTTTCCCGTCACCGATGCGGCCGGTCTGTGCCGCATTGCGGATCGCCTCGATGACGGCCTCCGCGTTCTCGTCCGCAAGCACAACCTCGACCTTCACCTTCGGCAGGAAGTCGACAACGTATTCGGCACCCCGGTAGAGTTCCGTATGCCCCTTCTGCCGCCCGAAGCCCTTGGCTTCCGTGACGGTGATCCCCTGCAGGCCGACTTCCTGAAGAGCTTCCTTCACTTCGTCGAGCTTGAAGGGTTTTATGATCGCTTCGATCTTTTTCATGAGAAAATGTCTCTCCGCTTCTCCCTTAAGAACCGGGTCATGCCCGCTCGCCCTCCAATATGCATGTAGCGTGCCACTTTTATAGAGAAATGATGCGTGGTCGGCGAAATTTCTGGGGTCAAGGAGCCGTCGCGCCGTGACGGCGTCCCTTCTTGTCGCAATCTGCCTATTTTTTATGAAGCACGATCGTCTGCTGCGGGTCTGCCAGTGACAATCGGCGTTAATTCAGGCGCAAAGCTCGTTATTTGAGCAACAATAATATGCAAATGCACAAACGATGTGCATCACTATGGGCAATCTATGCCCTTGTCTTGCGGGCTCGGCCGCGCTTAGATCGCGTCATGCCCAACGCACTTCACGACATACGGGACCTGTTGGTGACGCCGCCCGAGATGCAGGGGGTCGACAAAGATGCGGCCGGCTCCGGGATCGACAGCTTCTCGCTCATGCGCTCGGCGGGCATGGCCGTATCCGCAGCCGCCTTGCGGCTCTTTCCATCGGCCGCGCGCTTCGTCGTGCTTTGCGGCCCCGGCAACAATGGCGGTGACGGCTATGTCGCGGCAGCGGCGCTGACGGTGAGCGGCGCGAACGTCGCCCTTTACGCACTCGGCGACACGGGCAAGCTGAAGGGTGATGCGGCGCGCGCTCGTGCCGGCTACGGGCGCGAGGCCATCTCGATCGAACTCTACGAGCCGCAATCTCAAGATGTCATCATCGACGCCCTGTTCGGGGCCGGGCTTGCCCGCGATCTGCCCGACCAGGCACAGGAGATCGTTGGAAAGGTCGATCAAGCAGGCTTGCCGGTCGTCGCCGTCGACCTGCCCTCCGGCATCGACGGGCGCACCGGCGAGATACGGGGCGCGAGCTTCACCGCGGTGCATACGGTGACCTTCATGGCCGCGAAGCCCGGCCATGTGCTGATGCCCGGCCGCGGCCGCTGTGGCACGCTCGAAGTGTTCGACATCGGTATTCCGGCGCGGTTGGTGGCGGCACGCGCTGGCGGCCTCGGCATCAATGTGCCGGCAGTATGGCGGCAATGCGCTGCCGGTCTCGATCCGGCAACGCACAAGTTCAAGCGCGGCCATCTGGCGGTTTTTTCAGGAGGACCGACCTCGACGGGCGCGGCGCGGCTGTCTGCGGCGGCAGGCCTCAGGGCCGGGGCGGGGCTGGTCACGCTTGCCTCGCCGACGGAGGCGATCCCCGTTAACGCCGCGCACCTGACGGCGGTCATGCTGAAGGAGATAGGCAATGCCGCCGATCTTGCCGAGTGGCTGAAGGACAGCCGCCTCAATGCTTTCGTGCTCGGCCCCGGCTTCGGCATTGGCGAGAAGGCGAGGGACTTTGCCCTTATGCTTTGCGGCCGGGCACTGGTTCTCGATGCCGACGGGCTGACCTCCTTCAAGGAGCGCAGGTCGGAGCTTTTCGACCGAATTGCAGCGAGCGGCGGGCAAGTGGTCATGACGCCGCACGAAGGCGAGTTTCAGCGCCTCTTCCCCGAGATTGCAGCAGATGGCAAGCTCTCCAAGATCGAAAAGGCGCAGGCTGCGGCAAAGCTCAGCCATGCGGTGATCCTGTCGAAGGGACCGGATACCGTCATTGCGGCACCTTCTGGCCGCGCGGTCGTCAATGTGAATGCGCCGCCCTGGCTCGCCACCGCCGGATCGGGCGACGTGCTTGCCGGCATCATCGGCGCTCATCTCGCCCAGGGAATGCCGGCCTTCGAGGCCGCCGCCGCCGCGGCCTGGCGCCATGGTGAGGCGGGTATGCGGACCGGGCGCAGCACCACGGCCGACGCGCTCGTGGAGACCATAGCACCGCTACCGGAAGAGAGCGCTTCCTGAGGTCAGCCGCGCGTGCCCTTGGCGATCGGTTCCTGGTAGGTGAAACCCATGTCCCAGGGAAAGTAGATCCAGGTGTCCTGGCTCACCTCGGTCACGAAGGTGTCGACCAGCGGACGCCCCTTGGGCTTCGCGTAGACGGCAGCGAAATGCGCTTTCGGCAGCATGGCGCGCACTTCTGCCGCGGTCTTGCCGGTGTCGGTCAGGTCGTCGATGACCAGAACGCCTTCGCCGCCGTCACGGGCGATCTCCGCCGAGATACCCTTTAGCACCCTCATCTGGCCTTGGGTGTCATAGTCGTGATATGAGGCGATACAGACGGTCTCGATCATGCGGATGTTGAGTTCGCGGGAGATGATCGCCGCCGGAACAAGCCCCCCGCGGGTGATGCAGACCATTGCGCGCCACGCCTGTCTGTTATCAGCGAGCCGCCAGGCGAGCGCACGCGCATCGCGATGAAACTGATCCCAGGATACGGGAAAGGCCTTTTCGGGAAGAGACATGGGGGCGGACTCCGCGAACTTGTCGAACTGGAACTAAAAGGCGCCGCGGCGGAGCAAACGATCAGCATCGACACCTCGTGATTTGCAGCATGCAATACTGGCAACGACGGCTGCCGCGCAAGGCCTGTATGCGCGCCATGCCCTGGCCCCGCGCAAGTGGCTATCTCGACCGGGCTGCGGTCCCCGCAGCAAAACGACGGCTGGGGCAGTGAACGCGTTCCTGGGATTTCCGGTGTACCTGCTTGTCGGCAGATCCTCCGCTCATTCGTCCTCTAGGTGCAAAACGCAGAAAATGGAGAGAGATGATGGCAGAGATCAATGCAACCGCCCAAGTCGGGCTGAACAGCATCATCCGATCACCGGGAGCCGTCCAATGACCCCCACCATTACCGCCTTTGAACGGTCGCCAGATCGCGGCAAGGGGCTGGCGCGTGACATGCGCGTTCGCTGGGCGCTCGAAGAAGTGGGCCAGCCTTACCACGTCCGCCTCCTCTCGTTCAAAGCCATGAAGGAACCCGCGCATCTCGCGCTTCATCCTTTCGGGCAGATTCCCACCTACGAAGAGGGCGATCTCGCCCTGTTCGAGTCGGGAGCGATCGTTTTCCATATCGCGGAGCGACACGCGGGCCTGCTGCCAGACGACGCGAATGCCCGGGCGCGCTCGATTGCGTGGATGTTTGCCGCGCTCAACACGGTGGAGCCGCCGATCTTCGATCGCGCCCTCGCCAGGATCCTCGAGCGCGACGAGCCTTGGTACGAGCAGCGCCTGCGTGCCCTCGAGGACAGCATCCGCAAACGGCTGGATCAACTTTCAGGTCGCCTCGGCGACGCCGACTGGCTCGATGGCGCGTTCAGCGCCGGTGACCTGCTGATGGTCTCGGTGCTGCTCCGGTTGAAAGGATCGGGTTTGCTGGAGGAATATCCAAACCTCTCCGCCTATGTCGCCCGCGGCGAAGCGCGGCCTGCATACAAGCGTGCTTTCGACGCTCAGTTGGCGGTTTTCATCGCCGCTTCGACCGGCTGAGAAAGGTCCGCGCATGGCTCCTTCGAGCCATCCATTGTCTTCGTCGGGGCATTCAGCCTTTCCTGTTGGAGCCGCCCTTCAGTTCCGCAGGTTCCTGCTTCTCCTCGCGGACCTCGTCGGGAAAACTGTCGGCAATGAAGAGTACGGCCGCTGTGACAATGCCGACGACGAGCCCCAATCCCCAATAGGAGGTGCCGATCGCAAGGCCAAGCGCGCCGGTGATCCAGACCGCTGCCGCTGCCTTGATCCCCCTGACGTCGAAGCCGCTCTTGAAGATAACGGCGCCGCCGAGGAAGCCGATGCCGGAAAGGAACCCCTGAAGCGTGCGACTGAGCGAACTCGGATCAATCTCAGCGATATGGCGGCCGAGCAGCATGTAGGTCGTTGACCCGATCGCGATCAGCACCATCCCAGCGATTCCGATCGCCTTGTGATGCACGCGGCGCTCGAAGCCAATGGCCGCGCCGAGCGCGCCGGCGGCACATAGCCTGAGCAGGATCTCGAGCGCTTCTGCCGGAAGTTCGGTCATATGCGCGCACCCCCCTTCATCCTTGCTTCCCGCCGCCCTGCCATGGCCAGCGACCCTCGATCTCAAGGGTGAGGGAGACGCTGAGAAAGGTCCGGATCAGGACGATCAGTGCGAGGACCAGGACATTCTCGAGCGTCGGCTCCACGGCGACGGTACCGACGATGTCGGCGGCCACGAGAAGCTCGAGGCCAAGCAGTATCGCCCGTCCCAGCCGCCGGCGGAAGTGGTAATAGGCCTCCGTTTCGCTGGCGTTGCGCAGCGTGTCGAGCGAACTGACGAGCGCAAACAGCGCACCACGACGATGACCGCGACCCCTGCCACCTCCAGGGCAGTGGCTATTTCCTGCAGTACGGGATCCAGCCGCTCCATTGTCATCAGCTCCCGGGCGAGATGTTTCTTCACGCAAGCGGCGCCCGACCGCATCAATCCGGGTGTGCCGCTTCCCTATCAAAATGGTACACGAAGGCCGGGATTCCTCCACGACTCTCCTGCAGCGCAACGCGTCTTATCGGACGCAGTCCGCACATCGTCGAAGTTCTGCTACTGCTGGGGACGCGAGACGTAGTTGAGCGGCTGGTGTGAAACCGGCATCCGTCTCCGCTACCAAGCGTCAGATCGCCACCACTATCGACGATAGATCAGCCAATTGCGGCCGGCATCCTTGCGCATGCCTTCCTCGAATACGACGGTCCTGTTGCGGCCGGAATTCTTGGCGGAGTAGAGAGCAATGTCAGCCTTGTTGTAGAGATCGACCGGGTCGTCTGCGGCCGTTGCCATGCAGACGCCGACGGACAGGGTGACCGCGCCGTAATTGACGCCGGTCTTGGTGTTCTTGAAGGGCGCGCTTGCCAGAACCGTGCGGATCCGATCCGCCGCTTGAAGGCATTCTTCCTGCGTGCTGTCACGAAGGATGATGGCGAATTCCTCGCCGCCGGTGCGTGCGATGAAGGCATCCCGGCGGAGATTTGCACGGATGACGTTGCCGACAGTGGCAAGAATCTTGTCGCCGACGGGATGGCCGAAACTGTCGTTGATTTTCTTGAAATGATCGATGTCGGCCAGCAGCAAGCCGGTGAAGTTGCGCGGATGCTCGGTGTTGTAGAGCGCGGCTAGGCTCTCGTCGAAGGCGCGGCGATTGGCAAGCCGCGTCAGCGAATCGGTGTTGGCAATACGCTTGTACTCGTCTAGTTCCTGGCGGATGGCCTCCATCTCGACCGATTTCTGGACAACGGTCTGAACCCGTTCCTTGCCCTGGTTCATCGTGTCCGCGGTCGCTTCGCTCAGTATGCCGATCGCATGCCGCAAGATATCGGCACTAGCCGCGCTCTTGTTCGCGATGTTGAGATAGGCGTCGTCGAGCACCTTATTGTAGCTTTCGAGGGAGAATTGTTCGTCCTTCAGAAGGTTGAGAAGCTCGGAGAGCTTGGCGGCGAGCGTGCTGTGGGCGCGCTCGATACCGCGTGAATGGTGGATATGGCTGAAATGGCGGGCGCCGATCTCGTCAAGCTCGCTCTGCGTTGCGCGGCTTCCGAGCGCCGCCAGTTCCTTTGAGAGCTGCGGGTTCGAGCCGAGATAGGCCTCGTAATAAAGCTCGTAATTGCGCGGAATTGGCGCGACGCCCATCATTCGCATCGCGTGGGTTATTTGCGCAGCAATATCGGGCGTCGGCGTCCTGTTCGAGGTTGCCGTCTGCATCTGCAAGCCCCCTTAAATTAATGGGTTCTAATGCTTGCTATTTCTTAGGGTTAAAAGATTTGCGGAGTCTTAACAAATACCTGTTTGCACAAATAGAAATTGAGTAAATTCGGTCGCTCATGACTCCGGTAGAGCAAAGCGCGGGCAGAAAAAAGAGAGTGGCCGCGGCGCCAGAAGGCTGCCGCGGCCATTCAATTTCGATCACGCCGGACTGATCATCGTTTCGGGGCGGACGATCGCATCGAACTCTTCGTTCGTCACGTAACCGCCGCCAACGGCCTCTTCACGTAGCGTCGTGCCGTTCTTGTGCGCCGTCTTGGCGATCTTGGCGGCGTTGTCATAGCCGATCTTCGGTGCGAGCGCGGTCACGAGCATCAGCGAGCGGTCGAGTGCCGCCTTGATGTTGTCCTCGCGCGCTTCGATGCCGACGACGCAATTGTCGGTGAAGGAGATGGCGGCATCGGAAAGCAGTTGCACCGACTGGAGGAAATTGTAGGCCATCAGCGGATTGTAGACGTTGAGCTCGAAATGGCCTTGGCTGCCCGCAAAGGTGAGCGAGGCGTGATTGCCGAAGACCTGCACGCAGACCTGCGTCAGTGCCTCGCACTGCGTCGGGTTGACCTTGCCGGGCATGATCGACGAGCCGGGCTCGTTCTCAGGGAGCGCCAGTTCGCCGAGGCCGGAGCGGGGACCGGAGCCAAGAAAGCGGATGTCGTTGGCGATCTTGAAGAGCGCGGCGGCGGTCGCGTTGATTGCGCCGTGGCTGAAGACCATCGAATCATGTGCCGCGAGCGCTTCGAACTTGTTCGGCGCCGTAGTGAAGGCGATGCCAGTGATCGCGGCGATCTCCTCCGCCACCTTCTCGGCGAAGCCAATCGGCGCGTTGAGGCCGGTGCCGACGGCGGTACCCCCTTGGGCAAGTTCGCAAAGGCCGGGCAGGGTCATCTCGATCCGCTTGATCGAAGAGGCTACCTGCGCCGCATAACCGGAGAATTCCTGGCCGAGGGTGAGCGGCGTTGCGTCCTGTGTGTGGGTGCGGCCGATCTTGATGATGTGGTCGAAGGCCTTGACCTTCTCCTGAAGCGCCCGGTGCAGGTGCTTCAGCGCCGGAAGAAGGTCGTGGATCACCCGCTCGGCGCAAGCTATGTGCATCGCCGTCGGATAGGTGTCGTTCGACGACTGGCTCATATTGACATGGTCGTTCGGGTGCACCGGCTTCTTCGAGCCGACGACGCCACCGAGCAGTTCGATGGCCCGGTTGGAGATGACTTCGTTGGCGTTCATGTTGGACTGGGTGCCGGAACCGGTCTGCCAAACGACGAGCGGGAAGTGGTCGTCGAGCTTGCCGTCGATCACCTCCTGCGCCGCCTTGACGATGGCTTCGCCGAGCGCCGGGTCGAGCCGGCCGAGCGCCATGTTGGCGCGGGCTGCGGCTTGCTTGACTATGCCAAGCGCGCGGACGATCGCCAGCGGCTGCTTTTCCCAGCCGATCTTGAAGTTGCCGAGGGAGCGCTGGGCCTGGGCACCCCAGTAGCGGTCGCTCGCCACTTCGATGGGACCGAACGTATCTGATTCCGTGCGCGTGGATGTCATCGTGATACCTGCCTTCGTCATGCGGTTCATGAAGCCGAGGCGAGAAACCGGTCGCAGCCGGTCGCCCACCCCGGTACCGCGCATCTCTCTGCCCCGGCAGTGGCGCCTTGTAAAGGGGTCGCAAGGGCTCGGACCGGGCTACAATCGTTTGAATTGCTGCGGTGCGGCATCAGCTCTCCGAGCGCCCTGTGGCCCCGCTCCGGCGCAAGCCCCTCTTGTGGCCTTTCGGTCACATTCGGCGTCCTGCTTCCGGTGCACCTCTGTGCCCGCAGGAACAATCAAGGGTGGTGTTTTGTTGTATAACTTCCAGAAAATCAGGCGTTTGTGACGATTGCGCGTGTCGTGGATGAGTTGCTTTGGAAGAGGTTCTGGTAGGCTTTGGGCCGATCGGGCGAGGGGCGTTTCCTTTTCATTCACCATCCTTTTCTATAAATCATCCGGCACGAGGGCGTGGCGAGAATCTGGCAGCGGCCGAATTCGGCGGCAACGCGATACGGGGACATTTATTCTTATGAACATTATCAGATCGACGGCGATTGTTGCGCTCATAAGCAGCTGTGCGATCGCCACCATTGATGTACGGCCCGCGTCGGCAATCACCTTGATGGACCTGATCCGCGGCAAGAGACGCGTCGCGCCCGAGCAGGGTTATCCCAGCCGGCCGGTGCCGGGCTTCGATACGTTGCAGCAGAACAGGGCGGTCGCGCCGCCGCCTCGGGTTTCCGGCCCGCGTTATTACACCTACAAGCCCGAGCCGTTGCGCAGGGTTGCGACAGATCGGCTGGTCGATCCGGTCGTCACCGGATCCGTCGGCGCCTATGGTCTGCCGCCGATGCTGCGTGTGCCGCTCTCGAATGCGCGCCACCTTCTGCCCCAGGTCGACGTCAGGGCGCCGGCGGACGTGGCGAAGGCGTTGGAGAGCTTTTACGGCGGGCGGACGGATTTTCTCTGGATTGCGGGCAGCGGCGTCACTTCGCGCGCACGCGCGGCGATCGCCGTCCTCAGGGACGCTGGCAAGGTCGGCCTCGATCCCGCCGATTATGCGGTCGATATTCCGGCCGATGCATTCGATCACGGCGACATGATTGCGCGCGAGAGGGATCTGGTGCGCTTCGAAATCGCGATGTCCGCCGCGGTGCTCACCTATGTTCAGGACACCGTTCGCGGCCGCATCGATCCGAACAGGATTTCCGGATATCACGACTTCAAGCGCAAGAGTGTCGATCTATCCGGTTTTCTCGAAAAGCTGGCGACGGCGAGCGACGTTGCGGCGCTGATCGAGGACCAGAATCCGAAGAGTCCGCAATTCCTTGCGCTGAAACAGGAACTCGAGAGGCTTCGCGCCGAAACGGATGCCGCCCCGCGCGTCGAGATCGCGCCGGGGACGCTGCTCAAGCCCGGCGACAGCAATCCGCAACTCGCCAATATCGTCGCCGGCATTAGACTGAAGGCCTCGGAGGCGCTGAAGAGCGAGCACGCTGTCGTGCTCGCTGGCTATCAGGGCGCGCCGGAATACACGCCCGAGTTGGTTTCCCTCGTCGAAGCATTCCAGCAGGAGCAGGGCTTGAAACCGGATGGGATTATCGGCCAGGCGTCGATCCGCGCCTTGACCGGCGGCGATACGACCGCGGGCAAGATCGACAAGCTCGAGATCGCGATGGAGCAGGCGCGCTGGTTGCCGGATGGGCTCGGCGATCGCTACGTCTTCATCAACCAGCCGGCCTTCATGGCCTATTACAACGAGCATGGGACGGAGCAGTTCTCCATGCGCGTGGTCGTGGGTTCGAAGGCCAACCAGACCTACTTCTTCCAGGACGAGATCCAGACGGTAGAGGTCAACCCCTATTGGGGCGTGCCGCAGTCGATCATCGTCAACGAGATGCTGCCGAAGCTCAGAAGCGATCCAAGCTATCTCGATCGCATGGGCTATCAGGTCGAGGTCGGCGGCCGCGTCGTCCCGTCTTCGGCAGTGAACTGGTACGGCTCAACGGCCTCCGTCTCGGTTCGTCAGCCGCCGAGCAGCGACAATGCCCTCGGTGAACTCAAGATTCTGTTCCCGAACTCGCATGCGATCTACATGCACGATACGCCGTCGAAGAGTTTTTTCAAACGCGACCAGCGAGCCCTGAGCCACGGTTGCGTTCGTCTCGCGGAGCCGCGTCGCATGGCGGCCGCCGTTCTCGGGGTCAGCCTCGACGAGGTCGCGAACGAGATCGCAAGCGGTCGCAACAAGGCACTGCCCGTCCCGCACAAGATTCCGGTCTATGTCTCATATTTCACGGCATGGCCGAACAAGGACGGCAAGGTCGAATATTTCGGCGACGTCTATGACCGCGACATGTACATCAACCGCGCTTTCGAGGCGACGCGAAAGGCGCGGCACGCGGAGGGATGAGGCGAGGCCGCGAAAGCGGCCTCTTTTATTTCGGCTCTCGGCTTAAAAGCGACTTGACGAGATCGGGCGTCAGCTCGTCGAAATGAGTGATGATGCGGTCTGGCGAGAGGCTTTCGATCGGCACGTCGGAGTAACCAAACGGTACTGCGATTGACGGGACGGCTGCGTTGCGCGCCACCAGGATGTCGTTGAGGCTGTCTCCGACCATCACGGCGCGCTCGACGCTGCTCCCGGCATTGGCAACGGTCGAGAGCAGGTGGTCGGCATGGGGCTTGCGGACAGAGAACGTATCGCCGCCGGCGATCGCTGCAAAGCGGCCGGCCAGACCGAGCCCACCGAGAAGGCGTTTGGCCAGCATTTCCGGCTTGTTGGTACAGACCGCGAGCTTCAGCCCAGCGTCCTGAAGACGATCGAGCGCCTCGACCAGTCCGGGGTAGGGCAGGGATTCGCCCGGCATCGAGCCGTGATAGAACTCGACGAATTCCTTCATCTGCCAGGTCAAGTCCGCCTCACTGAGCGTCTTGCCTCTGAGCGCGAAGGTCCGTTCGATCATGGCGCGGGCGCCGTGCCCGACGAGATGCGTGAGGTCGGCGTAGGTAACCGGTTCGATGCCCGCCTGCGTCACCGCATGGTTGAGGCTGGCAACGAGGTCCGGCGCGGTATCGACGAGTGTACCGTCGAGATCGAAGACGACAAGGGGTGGGGACAAGGGGTGCCTCGTTCTAAAAATCATGTCCATTCGGGTAGGCGAACTCCTGGCGGAATGCAATGGAGACCTTGGTCTGTAGCGCTGCCGGAATCCGGTGCAGGCCACGCATTTTGGCTTTTGTTTGCGGTTGCGGGCGTGTAAGTGTCTGAGCGGAATTTCGATGGCAGCCGGTTCGTCGCCGGCTTCCGGTCCCAGCATCAGAGGGAGCGAGTGGCGCATGGACGCCCGCCAGATGAAGATCAAGGCCGCCGAGGCGGCGCTTGACTATGTAGAAGATGGAATGCGGCTCGGGATCGGTACCGGGTCGACCGCGGAGGAATTCGTGCGGCTGTTGGCCGAGAAGGTCGCAGCCGGCTTTCGCATCCAGGGCGTGCCGACCTCCGAGCGCACGGCTCGACTTTGCCTGGAACTCGGCGTGCCCCTGAAATCGCTGGATGAGTTGCCTGAACTGGACCTGACCGTCGACGGTGCGGACGAGGTCGACAGGAGATTGCGGCTCATAAAGGGCGGCGGCGGCGCATTGCTGCGGGAGAAGATCGTGGCGGCCGCTTCCGCTCGCATGGTCGTCATTGCCGACGAATCGAAAGTCGTCGACGTTCTTGGCGCCTTCAAACTGCCGATCGAGGTCAACCCGTTCGGGCAGATTGCGACACTGATCGCCATCGAGAAGGCAGCCTCACGACTTGGGTTGGCCGGCGATATCACCCTGCGCACCTCGGGTGACGGGCCCTTCATGACAGATGGCGGGCACCTGATCCTGGATGCATCTTTTGGCCGTATTCCTGATGCAGAGGCGCTTGCGGCCGAGTTGAACGCCATACCGGGAGTCGTCGAGCACGGACTGTTCATCGGCATGGCATCCCTGGCGATCATCGCCGGTCCGGAAGGGGCGCGCGTCCTGATGGCAGCCTGAGCGGCACTGCCGGCCGGCGTACAAGAGAATTTCCGCGCATGCGCGCCGGGCGGCGGCAATCGGCCGGGCGGCATGCGCCAACACAGGAGCATCGATAAAAATGAGCAAATTCGTAGGTCTTGCCCGCGGAATCGCAACCGCAGCCGTCCTCTTCTGCGCGACCGCGCCGGCCGTACAGGCCCAGGACGTGTCGGAAGAGCAGATCAAGGCAGCCCGCGCAACCATTGACGCGCTTGGCGTGACCAACAGCTTCGACAATATTCTGCCGAACCTCGCCGAACGATTGAAGAACACGCTGATCCAGGCTTCGCCCAACCATCAGGAACTGATCACCGCAACCGTCGATGAAAAAGCGCTCGGGCTTGCCGCCCGCCGCTCGGACCTCGAGCGCGAGGCGGCGGCCATCTACGCCAAGACCTTCTCGGTCGAGGAACTCAACGCCATCACCGCGTTCTACAGTTCGGCCGCCGGCAAGAAGCTCTTGAATGATGGGCCGATCGCTTCACGCGAACTGCTGAAGGCTGCCGATATCTGGGCCGCCGGAGTTTCGCGCGACCTGACGACCGAAGCGACCAAGTCGCTGGACGAAAAGATTGGCAACACCCCGGCCGCCCAGGCGCCCGCGCAGTGATGCCCGCGCGGCAGTCGCTGCGATTAAACGACTTACAAGGCCCGGAGCGATCCGGGCTTTTCTTTTTTTGCGTCGCAATACTATATCTGCCCGTAGGCGGCTCCGCTCGCCGCCCACGCCGGGTCCTGCGACCCGGCGACCTGTTCCGCAGCCGCGTTCCTTGAGGAGTTTCCATGACCGCTTTCGACTATGACCTCTTCGTGATCGGTGGCGGTTCGGGTGGCGTCAGGAGCGCGCGTTTGGCGGCGGCGCTCGGCAAGAAAGTGGCGATCGCCGAGGAGTTCCGCTATGGCGGCACCTGCGTGATCCGCGGCTGCGTGCCCAAGAAGCTCTATGTCTATGCCTCGCAATTTGCGGAACATTTCGAGGATGCCTCGGGCTTTGGCTGGAGTGTCGGCGAGAGCCGCTTCGACTGGCAAAAGCTCGTTGCCGCCAAGGAGCAGGAGATCACCCGCCTGGAAGGGCTTTATCGAAAGGGTCTCGCCAATTCGGGCGCCGAAATTCTCGATACGCGGGCCGAACTTGTCGGACCCAACGAGGTGCGGCTTTCGGCCACCGGCAAGACTGTGTCGGCGGAGCGCATCGTGATCGCCGTGGGGGGGCATCCGAGCCCCCATGATGCTTTGCCGGGCCACGAGCTCTGCATCACCTCGAACGAAGCCTTCGATTTGGATCAATTGCCGAAATCGATCCTGATTGCCGGCGGCGGCTATATTGCCGTCGAGTTTGCGAATATCTTCCACGGGCTCGGTGTCGAGACGACCCTCATCTATCGCGGTAAGGAAATCCTTTCGCGCTTCGACCAGGACTTGCGGCGCGGGCTGCACGCCGCCATGGAGGAAAAGGGTATACGAATCGTCTGCGAGGACATCATCCAGTCGGTCTCGGCCGGCCGCGACGGCCGCCGGATTGCAGCGACGATGAAGCATGGCGAGATTGTCACCGACCAGGTAATGCTCGCCCTCGGCCGCGTCCCGAACACCAGGAGCCTCGGCCTCGAGACGGCGGGCGTCAAGACCGACGAGCGCGGCGCCATCGTTGTCGACGCCTATTCCCGCACCACCGCACCTGCCATTTTTGCGCTCGGCGATGTCACGGACCGCGTTCAACTGACGCCGGTGGCGATTCACGAGGCGATGTGTTTCATCGAAACGGAGTATAAGGACAATCCGACTTCGCCCGACCACGACCTGATCGCGACCGCCGTTTTTTCGCAGCCCGAAATCGGCACGGTGGGCATGGCGGAGGACGAGGCGGCACGGAGGTTCGCGGAACTCGAGGTGTACCGGGCGGAGTTCCGTCCGATGAAGGCGACACTCTCGGGGCGCAAGGAAAAGATGATCATGAAGCTCCTGGTCAATGCCGCCGACCGCAGGGTTGTGGGTGCGCATATTCTGGGCCATGACGCCGGCGAGATGGCGCAACTGCTTGGAATCTCGCTGAAGGCGGGTTGCACCAAGGATGATTTCGACCGCACCATGGCGGTCCACCCGACGGCGGCGGAGGAACTCGTTACCATGTATCAGCCGAGCTATCGCCTGAGGGACGGCGAAAGGCTGCCATGATCCCCTGCCGTCGGTGAGTTTAAACGCCTATGTTTTCGGGCGGAGTGGCTTTCCAAGCCTCATGTTAACGTTTATAAGCCCGCATCCGCCTCGTCATCGGCTGGCGGCGGTGGCGGCTCGGATCGGCCGGCTTGCCGATGCGATGCAATCCGAATTTCAGGGGCGGCCTCCGCGGCCGCTACAGCGCCGTGCGTCTTTCGGGACGCACAAGGACGCTGAAGTCTTTGAATCTGCGCATCGTGCTTTCCGGAAATCGGTTCCGATTTCGGGCCGACGCGCAAAGGTGAGACGCGGATCCGTCCGCGTCAGATAACAGGTGATGGAAATGGCACAGACTTGGACTCCGAACAGCTGGCGGCAAAAACCCATTCAGCAGGTGCCGGACTATCCGGACCTCGCAGCGCTCGAGAGCGTCGAAGCGCGCCTCGCGAAATATCCGCCGCTGGTCTTTGCCGGTGAGGCTCGGCGTCTCAAGCATGCTCTTGCCAATGTCGCGGAGGGTCGCGGCTTCCTGTTGCAGGGCGGCGACTGCGCCGAAAGCTTCGCCGAGCATGGCGCCGACACTATCCGTGACTTTTTCCGCGCCTTCCTGCAGATGGCCGTCGTCCTGACCTTCGGAGCCCAGCAACCGGTCGTAAAGGTCGGCCGGATTGCCGGCCAGTTCGCCAAGCCGCGTTCGTCGGGCATTGAGAAGCAGGGGGATGTGACGCTGCCGAGCTACCGCGGCGACATCATTAACGGCATCGAGTTCACGGAAGAGGCGCGCGTGCCCAATCCCGAACGGCAGATCATGGCCTATCGCCAGTCCGCCGCGACCCTCAATCTGTTGAGGGCGTTCGCGATGGGCGGCTATGCCAATCTGGAAAACGTGCATCAGTGGATGCTCGGTTTCGTGAAGGATAGTCCTCAGGCCGAGCGCTATCGCAAGCTGGCCGACCGGATTTCCGAGACCATGGACTTCATGAAGGCGATCGGCATCACTGCGGAAAACCATCCGAGCCTGCGCGAGACGGATTTCTTCACCAGCCATGAGGCGCTGCTGCTTGGCTACGAGCAGGCGCTGACCCGTGTCGACTCGACCTCGGGCGACTGGTACGCGACTTCCGGCCACATGATCTGGATCGGCGATCGCACGCGCCAGCCGGACCATGCCCATGTCGAATATTGCCGCGGCATCAAGAACCCGATCGGCCTCAAATGCGGCCCCTCGCTCACGGCCGACGGTCTTTTGGAACTGATCGACCTCCTGAACCCGGCCAACGAGGCAGGGCGGCTGACGCTGATCTGCCGTTTTGGCCATGACAAGGTTGCCGAGCATCTGCCGCGGTTGATCCGCGCCGTTGAGCGCGAAGGCAAGAAGGTCGTCTGGTCTTGCGATCCGATGCATGGCAACACGATCACGCTCAACAATTACAAGACGCGGCCCTTCGAGCGGATCCTGTCGGAGGTCGAGAGCTTCTTCCAGATACATCGCGCCGAAGGCACGCATCCGGGTGGTATCCACATCGAGATGACGGGCAACGACGTGACCGAGTGCACCGGCGGCGCACGCGCCCTGTCTGGCGACGATCTCGCCGATCGCTACCATACCCATTGCGATCCGCGCCTCAATGCGGACCAGGCGCTCGAACTCGCCTTCCTGCTCGCCGAACGCATGAAGGGCGGCCGCGACGAGAAAAAAATGGTGGTCAACGGCTGACCACCATCACCGACCGCATGTCGCCTTGATCGCCTTCGATCTAAGGAAAAACACATGCAGCACATATGAGGCAGGGGCGACCTTCGCGGCCCGACAAGACGCTCGGCGCTCGATATTTGGTTCAAAATATCTGAACCTCCAGCGCATCTTCTGAATTTGACATGGCCGGGCCAGCCCATAGAAGCTGGCCCGGCTTTTTATTGCCGATGGAGACAGGGATGCAGGAAATGCACGAAGGCAGTTGCCTTTGCGGCGCAGTGCGGTTCAAAACCCGGGGAAAATTGCGAGAGTTGATCTTCTGCCATTGTTCGCAGTGCCGGAAGCAGACAGGGCTCTACTACGCGGCCACCAATGTGCTCGACGGCAACATCGAAGTCGAGGGCGCCGACGCGGTCACCTGGTACCGCTCCAGCGACGACGCGCGGCGCGGTTTCTGCCGGAATTGCGGCTCAGCCCTGTTCTGGAAGGCGGAAGGGCTCGACTATACGTCGATCCTTGCCGGCGCATTCGAGAAGCCGACCGAACTCGAGCCGGGCTACCATATCTTCTGTGCCGACAAAGGCGACTACTACGAGATCCGCGACGATCTCCCGCGCTTTGCCAGCGGACGCGAGTAGTCTCGAAAGTTCTGATGCTCACGGCGGTGACACCCTCTAGCGGCAAGGCCAGTGGGGATGAGTTGGAGCTTATCGAGCGCCAGTGGCCCGGTCATAAGCGCTCGCCAGCGCCTCGAGCTTGATTGCCTGCCAGGACGCATATTCCTCGATCAGTCGGGTGCTCATCCAATAGCGGTTACGGGTATCGTCACCGGATTTGCCGATGAAACCGGCGGCTTCCGCCCGGGCGAACAGGCGGCGGATATGCGTGTTCGAAACCATGTAGCGCTGGGCGAGTTTCGCCAGATTGACGTCGATCCAGACCTTGCCTTCGACGGGTGTCAGGCTTGCCGGCCGTGACATGAGGTCGTCCAGGATCGCGCCGCCTGATTCTGCCCAGACGAAGATGGCAACACCGCGGGGCGGCTCCGTCCATTTCGGATCCTTGAGCAGGCGTCTGGCCGCGAGCGGCTGCGCGCGCTCGAAAATCCCGCGATCAGTTTCCACGCGCTTCACTCTCTCCCCACCGTCGATCCCATCGAGCGTACCCATCTGGGTCTTGAACCAGAGGCGCATGGCATCCTCGCTCGCCGCGGCTGGTTCCAGTGGGCGCGCCCTCTTCGATTGCCGATCCGTCGTCGGGCGAAGGAGCTTGTAGGCGACGAGTTCCGCAAGGAAGGCTGTGGCCGTGTTGCGGCTGGCCCCGCCCGTCTCGCGCATGAACTTAAGCAGCCGCGCGGCAGTGATGCCGGTTTCCGGGTCCCTGGGCTCGCGCTCCAGGTGGAGTGCGTAGGACGCATGGGTGAGCATCCATTTGCGATGCGAGGAGACGAGGCGAGCGATGCGCGGCAACAGCTCGCTTACGGCGGTCAGCGTGCGCGCGCTCTCCTGTAAGGCGTGCAGGAAGCGCGGATTCCGCAGCAACGCATCCGCTGTCATGCCGGGCGAGTCGTCGTCGCCGGCGCTCTTGCTTGCAGTCCCTTGCATCTGCCGCGTGTGCCCCCTTCACGTAACGATTGCCCCAATCACCCGTGTCTTGATGCAACCAGCATGAGAGAATTCTAACCTACAACCACGACATTTGTTTCCAGACTAAAGTCCTACCTGTGCTGGACAAAGGTCCGAACGGACCCGCCTGCGCCGCCTGAGAATGGAGATGGCAAGTGGCGCTCCGAGTATCCATCGATGCTGGTTCTTCAATATTCCTACATCTCCAGCGTGCGCCGCTTTGGTTAATTTTCTCGTTGTTTTTTGCCTTCGCCACAGCTTGGAGCCCGATTTCATCGGCTGTGCCCTATGGGAGAGGCTGCAGCGGGCCCGCTCCATTGCACGGCTGCGGGTTCGCACGACGCGGGAGCGATGGGCGCGTATGGCTGCCGCTCAACCACCCGCGTTACGGCCAGAGCGGGATGGCAGGCGAATTAGGAGAGGCGGGCTAACTCTGCGCTTTGCCCGTCTCCCCAGGTCACGATCCCGTGCTGAATAGCTCCGCGTGGGACTGAAAGAAGCGCTCGGTGCTGTAGCGCTTGCCAAACATCATGTCGTGCTGCAGGAAGCGATAGTCCCGAAGCAATCCAGGAATCTTCGGCTGGCGCTGCCAGTCGGCGACGTCTTTGCCGTTCTTGCGGAGCAGCATATAGCGGTCGACGACGCGGAAATGGTCGCGCACCTTGCCGAGGAACCCGGTGTAGTAGGGGTGCTCGTAGCCAGCCTGCTTCAGGATCGTGTTGGAGAGGAACGCGGGGCTGATGCTGCCGATGTCCTTCTGCGCTCCCGTCTTGTTCGACCAGACGACGAGGGGTGTTTCGTGGCCGGCCAGCATCTCGCGCTTCGTACCCTTGCGCGCCGCCGTCACATCCTTCATGTAGCCCGTGCTGGTGTAGACCGTGTGCAGCGGCGGCAGATGGTCTCCGAAGAGGACGATGATCGTTTCGCGATCCCGTCTCTTTGCCCAGTCCATCAGCATTTTGAGGCTGTCGTCCGCCTCCTTGATGCCTTGCGCATAGGTGGCGAGAACCTGGCGGTCCTTCTCCGGCAGATCGCCTTCGACCTTGATCGTATTCTTCGCGTAACGGTTTGGTTCATAGGGGCCGTGGCCCTGCAGCGTGACGGCGAAGAAGAAGAAAGGGTCCTCCATGGCGTCGGCCTGGCGGATGATCTCCTTCGTCAACGACTCGTCAGAGGCGAAAATCCCGCGCTTCTGCATCGGCGGCAACGTCTCCTCGGACCGGAACGTGTCGAAGCCGAAGGACTTGTAGACCGCCGACCGGTTCCAGAACCAGCCCTGGAAAGGATGGACAGCCCGCGCGGCATAGCCTTCGCCACGAAAGAAGGTGGCGAGCGATGGAATCGGATTGCGGATATATTGCTGGTAGGGGATGCTGCCGTAGGGCAGGAACGCGTTCGAGAAGCCGGTGAGCGCTTCGAATTCGACATTGGCCGTCATGCCGCCGAACTCGGGCGAGAACACTGTGCCACCCTGCAGTTCGCGCACAGTCGGCATCGGATCGGGCGTGAGCTTCACCTTCGGAAGCAGCGTCGGATCCCAGAAGGATTCGCTCATCAGTACGATGACGTCCGGTTTGCTGCGGTGCGTGGTTCCGGCCGGGAGCGGCTTGACCGGAATACGATCGATCGCATCGGCCATATAGCCGGCCGGCGCACTGACATTGGCCATCGGCAGATTGATCATGAAGGCGAGGGCGAAGCCGTTATGCCTGTAGTTCTCCTTCTGGTCCCACATGATCGGGACGACCCGCAACCGGTCGCGGATCCACGAGAACTGCGTGTAGTCCATCACGTTCCAGAAGGCGATGAGCATCGGCACCGCGAAGACGACCCGGGCGAGCCGTTCCCTGTGCGTGAGCCTGGGGAAGTTGCGCCAGGCATATCGCAGCAGCAGGCCGATCATCACGATCGCGGCCAAAAGCCCTATCACCACGGCGACCGCGGTCCACGGCCGATCCCTTACGAGAACGGGCATCAGTTCCATGATCTGCCGGCCGAAGAGGAAATCCGTAGGGTAGAGCGGGTCGGACAGGAAGACCTGCTTCTGCTGACTGACGAAGGCCGGCAGCATGGCAAGCGGCGCGACCAACACCGCGGCCTTATGCTCACGGGCAAAGAGGGCGTCGAAGGCGAGCAGGATCAGGAAAAATGTGCCGACGGTGGTCCAGGCGGGCCGCGCCGGATCGGTGAAGTAGGCGAGAGTCTCGGAGAAGGATTGGCGTACGACGAGTTCGATCACGAAGACGAGCGCCGTCGCCAACAAAAGCGAGAGGAACGTGCTGCGCGCGCCGGCCAGCGTTCTGGAGTGTCGGATGGAAAAGCTCTGTCTCTCGACGTAGACCTGAGAACCCTTCACGGCAGCGGATTTTACGGTGGCCAACAGCCTCTCCAAGAAATTCATAAAACTTTCATAGTAGTGTCATACGCCCGTCATCTTGAACGGGGGATGAATAGCCAGAACGAGGGTGCGGGCTTCTTTGTTCCGGGGCGGCGAAGGGCGAATCTCGCAGCGTAAAGGCCGGAAAAAGCTGGATTTTTCAGCCTATTCCATGTTGACTGTCATTGCGGGTAGGTTTTTTACCGCGGTATACGATAAGAACGTCGTATGCCGGACGCACTTCCTCGAGAAACCACCGACAGGCCTGCCATGACGACACAGACCGCCGCACCATCGACGCTACGCATTGCCGTGGCCCAGCTCAATCCAACCGTCGGTGACATCGCCGGCAATCTCGCCAAGGCGCGCGAGGCGCGGGCCGAGGCGGCGCATCAGGGCGCCGATCTGCTGCTGTTCACCGAGCTCTTCATTTCCGGTTACCCGCCGGAAGACCTCGTGCTCAAACCGGCATTCCTGAAAGGCTGCCAAAAGGCGGTCGAGAAGCTTGCCGAAGACACTGCCGATGGTGGTCCGGGGATCATCATCGGCTTTCCGCGCCAGGCGTCGGAGCACCGCCACAATTCGGTCGCCGCGCTGGACGCGGGCAAGATCATCGCCATCCGCGACAAGGTGGATCTGCCGAACTACGGTGAGTTCGATGAAAAGCGGGTTTTCGATGCTGGAGAAATGCCGGGTCCCGTCAATTTCCGCGGCGTGCGGATCGGAATCCCGATCTGCGAGGATATCTGGGGCGAACTCGGCGTCTGCGAAACGCTTGCCGAAAGCGGCGCAGAGATCCTGCTGTCACCGAATGGCTCGCCCTATTATCGCGGTAAGGTGGACGTGCGCCACCAGGTCGTCCTGAAACAGGTGATCGAGACCGGGCTGCCGATGATCTATGCGAACCAGCTCGGCGGACAGGATGAACTCGTATTCGATGGTGCGAGCTTCGGCTTCAATGCCGACAAGTCGCTGGCCTTCCAGATGAGCCAGTTCGCAGAAGCGATTTCGGTGTCCGAGTGGACGAGGACCGGGGGCGGTTGGGTCTCGAGAGACGGGCAGCGCTCGCACCTGCCGGAACGCGACGAGGCGGATTATCTCGCCTGCATGCTCGGGCTTCGCGACTACGTCAACAAGAACGGCTTCAAGTCTGTCGTGCTCGGGCTTTCCGGCGGCATTGACTCGGCCATCTGCGCCGCGCTTGCGGTCGATGCGCTTGGCGCAGAGCGTGTCCGCACGGTCATGCTGCCTTATCGTTATACGTCCGAAGCTTCACTGACCGACGCCGCGGCGTGCGCCAAGGCGCTCGGCTGCCATTATGGCACCGTTGCAATCGAAGCCCCGGTCGAAGGTTTCCTCGATGCGCTCTCCGATATGTTCGAAGGCACGGAACCCGGCATCACCGAGGAGAACCTGCAGAGCCGCACGCGCGGGACGATACTGATGGCGATCTCCAACAAGTTCGGCTCGATGGTGGTGACAACCGGCAACAAGTCGGAAATGTCGGTCGGCTATGCCACCCTCTACGGCGACATGAATGGCGGCTTCAACCCGATCAAGGACCTCTACAAGATGCAGGTCTATGCGCTTTCACGCTGGCGCAATGGCGCAGTACCGGCCGGCGCCCTCGGACCCTCCGGCGAAGTCATTCCGCAGAACATCATCGACAAGGCGCCCTCCGCCGAGCTTCGCCCGAACCAGACCGACCAGGACTCGCTGCCGCCCTATCCGGTGCTCGACGACATTCTCGAGTGCCTCGTGGAAAAGGAAATGGGTACGGAAGAGATCGTCGCCCGCGGCCATGACGAAGCGACGGTCCACCGGATCGAGCACCTGCTCTACATCGCCGAATACAAGCGCCGGCAGTCGGCGCCGGGCGTGAAGATCACGAAGAAGAATTTCGGTCGTGACCGGCGCTATCCGATAACCAACCGCTTCCGCGACAGGGGATAGTCATGCGCAGTTCGGTCGAGATCTTCGACGTTGCTACCGGAGAGACGCGTGTCGTCTGGCAGACCGACCGGCTCGTCGAAGCGCCGAACTGGTCCCCGGATGGGCGCTTTCTCATCGTCAATGGCGACGGGCGTCTTTATCGTATCGCACTCGATGGTGCGCCCGACGCCGTCGAAATCGATACTGGCTTTGCTCGCCAGTTGAACAACGATCACGGCATCTCGCCTGACGGGACGATGCTCGCCATCAGCGACAAGACGGAGTTCGGCCAGTCGGCAATCTATCTCCTGCCTGTCGAGGGCGGCACGCCCAGGCTCGTCACAAGAAACCTGCCCTCCTACTGGCACGGCTGGTCGCCGGACGGGCGCATGCTCTCCTATTGCGGTATTCGCGACCAGCTCTTCGACATTTACACGATCTCCGTCGAGGGTGGCGAGGAGCGCCGGTTGACGCAGGGGGAAGGCCGCAACGATGGGCCGGACTGGTCGCCCGACGGCCGCTGGATCTATTTCAACTCCAGTCGCACGGGCCGTATGCAGATCTGGCGTATAAGACCCGATGGCAGCGACGTCGAGCGCGTCACCGACAGCCCCTATGCCGACTGGTTTCCACATCCTTCGCCGGACGGGAGCAAGCTGCTCGTGCTCTCCTATGATGGCGACGTCTTCGACCATCCGCGCGATCTCGACGTGCGGCTCCGGCTGACGGATCCGGAGGGTGGCAATGCGCGCGTGCTCTTCGAGCTCTTCGGCGGGCAGGGGACGGTGAATGTCCCGAACTGGTCGCCCTCGGGTGAAGCGTTCGCATTCGTCCGGTATCGGCCGGAGCCGTAGACGACCGGCAACACATGCCATCGGTCGGTATATTGGATGCAAGGAGGATTCCATGGGGAAGGACTGCGCTCGGCTGGACGGCAAGATAGCCATCGTGACAGGCGGTACGCAGGGCCTCGGTGCCTCGATCGCGGCGCTGTTTGCGGAGCGCGGTGCCGAGGGCATCGTCATCTGCGGGCGAAATTCGGCGAAGGGCGAGGCGAAAGCGGCGGAGATCGGCAAAGCCACCGGCGCGAAGGTGGTCTATGTTCCGGCGGATCTGGAGCGGGTCAAGGACGCCCGCGCTGTCGTTGCGGCTTGCGATCGGGAGTTCGGGCGTGTGGATGCGCTCGTCAATGCCGCGGCGATCACCGACCGCGGCACGATCCTCGACACCACACCCGAACTCTTCGACCGCATGTTCGCCATAAATGTGCGGGCGCCGTTCTTCCTGATGCAGGAGGCGGTGAAACTGATGCGGCGAGACAAGACTGAGGGAACGATCGTCAACATCGGCTCGATGTCGGCAATGGCTGGCCAGCCCTTCATCGCGGCCTATTGCGCATCGAAAGGCGCCTTGGAAACGCTGACCAAGAACACCGCCTACGCGCTGCTGCGCAACCGCATTCGGGTCAACGGTCTGAATATCGGCTGGATGGCGTCCGAGGGCGAGGATCGCATACAACGGGAGTATCACGGGGCGACGGCCGACTGGCTGGAGAAGGCGGCGGCGCGCCAGCCCTTCGGGCGGCTCGTCGACCCCGCCGAGGTTGCGCGCACCTGCGCCTATCTCTCATCTAGGGAGTCCGGGCTAATGACGGGTTCGGTGATCTGCTTCGACCAATCGATCTGGGGCGCCTATGACTCGTCGCCCCATCCCGAAGCGCCGCTTTGAGCCGACGACGCGCGCCCCGTCTTGCCTTTCGCCGCCGCCTGTGCCCATATGCGCGTGCCCAGGTGCCCGCTTTCGCGGGAGAATCGGGAAGCCGGTGCGATTCCGGCACGTGCCCAACGCTGTGATGGGGACGGCAGCATCAAACCTGAATGATTTCAGGACTTTGCCACTGAATTGTGAACCGATTTGGGAAGGCGGTGCGGCCGGCGGATCCGGAGTCAGAAGACCGGCCTGGCAAGATAGACCGGCCCCGCGTGGACGGCGGGAGGTTGTGCATTGTTGGGGACCAAACGATGCTGCCTGACCCGAGCGGTCGCCTTGTGGCGGCCGGAGCCTTTTCGCCGGACGAGCGCGCCGCCGTCTACCGTGCCATAGAAACCCGCCGCGACGTTCGCGACGAATTTCTCGCCGAGCCCTTGCCCGAGCCTTTGATCGCCCGCCTGCTTGCCGCGGCGCATCACGCCCCGTCGGTGGGCTTCATGCAGCCGTGGAACTTCCTGCTCGTGCGCCAGAGAGAGACGCGGGATAGAGTGTGGAAGGCGTTTCAGCGCGCCAACGAGGAAGCTGCCCGAATGTTCTCGGGCGAGGCACAGGCGAAATATCGTTCCCTGAAGCTCGAAGGCATCCGCAAGGCGCCGCTCAGCATCTGTGTGACCTGCGATCGCACGCGCGGTGGCGCGGTCGTGCTGGGGCGCACCCATAATCCGCAGATGGACGTCTACTCCACCGTGTGCGCCGTCCAGAATCTCTGGCTTGCCGCGCGGGCCGAGGGTGTCGGTGTCGGCTGGGTCAGCATCTTCCATGAAGAAGAGGTCAAGGCGATCCTCGGCATACCGGAGCATATCGAGATCGTCGCCTGGCTTTGCCTCGGCTTCGTCGATCGCCTCTACCAGCAGCCGGAACTCGCGGCCAAGGGGTGGCGGCAGCGCCTGCCGCTCGAGGAACTGATCTTCGAGGAAGGATGGGGCGTGCGTCAGAGGGTGAGGACCGGAGAGGTCACTCTTCCTGTAGCGGTTGATAGCGCGGGCCCCGGGGGTTCCTGAGATCTATGGCGCTTTCTTCCCGCGGCAGGAAGGTCGGGCCGACGACGCGAACCTTGCTGTTCTTCGGATCGTAGGGGCGCTCTTGCGGTGGCGCCGAGGCTTTGATCTCAGCGGGCGCTTTTGTGCCTTTTTCCGCCTGGGCGCCTTCGATCGACAGGACCGAGGGGCTGGCGGCGGAGAGTCTGGCTTCGGAACTCCGGCCGATCACGCTGGTGGCGGTCCTCTGAGCCCGGCAGCCGCAGATGCCCGGGCTACCGACGGCGCGTGTTCGATAGGCGAATGCAGTCGGAAGCTCACTATAGGGCCTGCCGGTCGAGGCCGAAACCATCTGGTCGCTCTCCTCGGTTTCAAGCACATGATAGTAGAGCTCGGTTTCGGTGTCGGGGCATCGGCTTCGACAAAGCTCCGCGTCGCGTGCGAAATCCGCCGGTGTCGAATTTGACGAGATCGGGAAGAAGGCGCCGTCGCAGGTGCGCACGCACATGGTCCTGAACCGGCCGTTCTCGCCGCCCTCCATCCAGGAGTAATCCTCAATCGCGGGATCGGAGAGCAACGGATAGGCCTCGCTGTCCGGTGCAAGATCCTCGAGGATGTTGCGGTGGCTCTCCGCTTCTTCGGTGCCTGCGAAGTCGTCCTGCTCCGGTCTATCCCATTGCAACTCCAGACAGCCGTTGATTTCCATCGCGGCGTGTACGCGCCGGCGCGCGTCTTCGTTGCCGTTGGAGACCAATTGCTGGCGATAGGCTTTCAGTTCACGGAGATTGTCCTCCATTTCGGCGATCATATCGTCGAGGTCGGCGCATTCGGCGGCTTTGTCGTCGATGACGATGATGCTGCCGCGGCTGCACCCAAGCCGTTGCCGCTCGTTCTTGGCGCGGCGGATCTCGATGTTCTGGCGTGAGATCGCACCGGTGAATTCGCCCAGATTGGCGTTCGGCTTGAAATCTCTGGAAAGCTCGGCAAGGCGGGAATTCAAGCGCTCGCAAACGCTCGCGGCCGAAGCCCGTTCAGCCGTCGCCAACGCCAACGGCAGAAAAGCAACCGCAAGGTACGCGATACTGCGGGACGCGGTACACCGGGGCAAGGGACTCTTCTCTCTTCCTGCATTTCCGGCGGAGCGTTCAAAGACTGCAACCGCCATAGCGCAACAGCGGTCTTCGTACGTCTGACAAGACGCGCGGCGCTATAACCTCCCATCATACGGGGTTGGCGAGGCGGTGCAATGGCGAGGCGGCGTTTGCGTTAACGGACGGTCCGCAGGGAGAGCCGGGCCGCATTCGCGGCCCGGAGAACTGTCAGGCTGCCCGCGCGGTTTCGAGCGACATCGGGCGTTCGAGCACCGTTCCCTCAATCGCGGCAACGGCCTTCATCGTCTCGAGCAGATCTCGCGACACTTCCCAGGCGATGGCGACCGCATGGACGTTGCCGATTCGTTGCGGTTCGGCGATGCGCTCGCCGGGGCATCCCATCCGACGGAACATCCGTTCGAGGAAGACGTCCGTCACCGTGACGATGTGAGTGATGCCGGAGGCGAGGCCAAGTTCACCTACGCCGCACATCAACTCGGCCGCGGCGACCGTGACCTGGTTCGACGAGCGATCCTGCGAGATGTCCGGGTCGATGCAAAAACGGCTCGATTCCCAGACCGAGGCACTGCGGATCTCCGGATTGTCTCCCAGAAGGATCGGAAAGGTGTCGTCGAGCATGTTCGGCCCAAGCGTCGGCAGCAGACGCAGGGAGCCGCGCAGCTTGCCGGTCTCCGGCGAGTACGACATCACATAAAGGGGGTTGGCTTTGTCATAATGATCGATCTCCCAGGCGCCTTCGGTCTTGACGTCCCATTTCAAGAAGTCGTTGAAGACGCGCTTGCGCAGCCGGAACATTTCATCGATCGCCTGCGGATGCCGCCCGCGAGCGTTTCCGTTCACTAACCTGATCATTTTTCGCTCCATTGTATTTGCGCAATGGGGCGATGCTGTCAGGCCCGGGTGACACATGTAACTGTCGATAGTGACAGTTCAAATGCCTTGCTATTCCAGATAGATTTTACGGGGGTTTGGCGCTGGATTGCCCCAGCGGCGGCAAGCGGCGGCAATCGGCCAGTCAGATCGTGGGGATGTCAGATGGTAGGAATGAGGGCGTGGCGAACGGCCTGCGCTACGGCTTGCGTGTTGGAAACGACATTGAGTTTGCGCCGTGCATTGGTCATGAAGAAGCGCACCGTGCGCTCGGAAATCCCGAGGATCGTTGCGATTTCCCAGTAGCTCTTGCCAGCCGCCGACCAGGTGAGGACTTCCGTCTCGCGGGAGGTGAGCCGCATGTCCCGCTCGTCCATCGCGGCAGCCGTCGCGGAATGCTCCAGCATCGAGGCGTGAAACAGATTGGCCGCCAATTGGAAGTCGCGGAGATGGTGGCGCCGGTAGGCGGACCACTCCGCCGGCGACATGTTGGCACCGATGGCAAGAAGCGCGACACGGCCGGCCGGGGACGGGAGCGGCAGCGCTACGCCTTCGGTCGACAGGCCGATCTCTTCGGCCGCCTTGAAGAGAGGCTCGCATTCGGGAAAGCGTCGGCGGGCGGTCGCCCAGTCAACCGGACGAACGCCACCGAGCGCGAGTTTCAAGATTGGATCGATCCGGTGTAGACCTCTCGAAACGTAAATCTCCGCGGCATAGGCGCCGAAGGTGTGGTGCAGGTGATAGACCTTCAGACCTTCGGGCAGCGGCTCTGCTTCGAGATAAAGGAGATGCGCGATATTGAACGTGCGGCGCATCAAGGCAAAGAAGTGCTGCGGGTCGGCGCAGCCACCGTATTCGACGATATCCAGCAGATCGAGGACAGCCTGTTCATTAGTCATGCCGTAACACCGATTCATGCCCCTAGAATAAACATGGTTTAGAGGGACTGGCTTTGTCTAGTGCTATATTTAGTAAACGCTGTAGCGGTCCCGAAATATCAATCAATGGTTGCACTTTCATGGGCGCGGGACTTGAGATTCGCCTTTAACGCGTTACAAAGATCGATGAGACCGACAATGCGGCGATTTTTGGTTGCGTGCCTGAAAATCGCCGCTCGCCCTCGGTTCTGATGGGTATCGACCGGCGAGGCGTCCGCCCAGCACTGCTCTCAAGCGGGATGGCTTGCCTCCACGACGGCGAGTGCCGCCATGTTGACGACCCCGCGCGACGTCACCGACGGCGAAAGAATATGTGCGGGCAGGGCCGAGCCGAGAAGGATCGGACCGACATGGAGGCTATCCGTCATCGTCTTCACCACTCCGAGCGTAATGTTGGCCGAGTCGAGATTGGGGAAGACGAGCAGATTGGCTTCGCCTTTTAGTGCGCTGTTGGGCATCACGCGCTCCCGCAGGATTTCCGACATCGCCGCATCGCCATGCATCTCGCCGTCGACCTCGAGATCGGGCGCATGCTCTCGCACGAGTTTCAACGCCGCGCGCATCTTGAAAGCGCTTTCGGAATCGCGTGAGCCGAAGTTCGAATGCGAAACGAGCGCCGCGCGCGGCGTGATTCCGAAACGACGGATTTCACTCGCCGCCATCACCGTCGTCTGGGCGATCTCTTCGGCGCTGGGATCGTAACTCACATAGGTGTCGGTGAAGAAAGTCGCGCCGCGCTGGGAGATCAACAGGCTGAGGGCGGAGAAGTCGAGCACACCCGGCTTCTTGCCGACGATCTGGGAAACGTCGCGCAGATGTTTGCTGTAGCGTCCCTCGACGCCGCAGATCAGTGCGTCCGCCTCACCGCGCTTGACTGCCAGCGCACCGATCACCGTGGTGTTGGTGCGCACGATCGTACGCGCGGCTTCCGGGATGACCCCGAGCCGTCCGACCAGGGCGAAATAGTCATCGACATAGTCGCGGTAACGCGGATCGCCTTCAGGGTTCACGACCTCGAAATCGACATCGGGGCGGATCCTCAGTCCGTATCGGCGCAGGCGCGTCTCGATGATCTGCGGTCGGCCGATCAGGATCGGCTTGGCGGTACCTTCCTCGAGCAGGACCTGAGCGGCGCGCAAGACCCGCTCGTCCTCGCCTTCGGCAAAGATCACGCGGTTCTTCGCGGCGTTCTTGGCGGCGGCGAAAACCGGCTTCATGATGAAGCCGGAGCGGAAGACGAAGCGGTTGAGCTTGTCGAGATAGGCGTCGAAGTCCTGGATCGGACGTGTGGCGACGCCGCTTTCCGCGGCGGCCTTGGCTACCGCCGGCGCGATGCGCAGGATCAGCCGCTGGTCGAAGGGCGAGGGGATCAGGTAATCCGGTCCGAAAACCGGCGTTTCACCGGAATAGGCACGCGCGGCGACGTCCGACGGCTCCTCCCGCGCAAGGCCGGCGATCGCCCGTACCGCCGCCATCTTCATCTCTTCATTGATCGTGCGAGCGCCGCAGTCGAGCGCGCCGCGGAAGATATGGGGGAAGCAGAGGACGTTGTTGACCTGGTTCGGATAGTCGGAGCGGCCGGTACAGATCATTGCGTCCGGGCGCGCGGCGCGGGCGACCTCCGGCATGATTTCCGGCGTCGGGTTGGCAAGTGCCATGATCAACGGCTTTTCCGCCATTTGCGCCAAGAGCTCCGGCTTGAGAACGCCGGCGGCCGAGAGGCCGAGAAAAACGTCGGCGCCGCCGATGCTGTCGGCCAGTTCGCGGTTGTCGCTCTCCTGCGCGTAAACCGCCTTCCACTCGTCCATCAGGGCTTCGCGGCCCTTGTAGACGAGGCCTTCGATGTCGTGAACCCAGATGTTCTCGCGCTTCGCGCCGAGCGTAACGAGGAGATTGAGGCAGGCAAGAGCCGCAGCTCCCGCACCGGAGGCGACGATCTTGGCCTTGGCGATATCCTTGCCGGCGAGTTCGAGGCCGTTGAGCACGGCGGCGGCAACGATGATCGCAGTTCCGTGCTGATCGTCGTGGAAGACCGGGATTCCCATCTTCTCCCGTAGACGCCGTTCGACCTCGAAGCATTCGGGCGCCTTGATGTCCTCGAGATTGATGCCGCCGAAAGTGGGTTCGAGCGCCGAAACGACATCGACCATGCGTTCGACGGTGGGCGCATCGATCTCGATGTCGAAGACGTCGATGCCGGCGAACTTCTTGAAGAGGACGGCCTTGCCCTCCATCACCGGCTTGGAGGCAAGCGGCCCGATATTGCCGAGGCCAAGCACGGCCGTGCCGTTCGAGACCACGGCAACGAGATTGCTGCGCGCCGTGAAATCGGCGGCGGATTGCGGATCGTCCCTAATGGCGAGGCAGGGGGCGGCGACGCCGGGCGAATAGGCGAGCGCCAGGTCACGCTGGTTGCCGAGCGGCTTGGTGGGCTGGATTTCGAGCTTGCCGGGGCGAGGATAGCGATGGAAGAAGAGTGCCTGCTGGTCGATGTCTCCGCTTGCTGGGACCGTCTGGGATTTCGCTTTGTCGCCCGTGTTCATAGCTTGCGTTCCTCGATTTCTGAATGGTCGCCTTTTGGCACGATTTCCACGCGACGTATAGTTTTCGCTTTCGGTCGTTTCCATGTCGGGTTCTGGCAAATCCGGCCGGTGTCATCTTCCTGAAACACGAGTCTGGTTTTGACGGGGCGGCAAATGGCTCCAGCAAGGCGAGGCTCGCATGGCAGCGGCAGCGGTATCTGAACCGAACCCCGTCCGGAAATTGCGAACACTTTTCATCTCCGACGTCCACCTGGGCTCGAAGGCGGCCAAGACGGACTATCTCCTCGATTTCCTGCGCCACCACGATGCCGAGACCATCATCCTCGTCGGCGACATCGTTGACGGCTGGCGGCTGAAGCGCAGCTGGTTTTGGCCCCAGAACTGCAACGACGTCGTCCAGAAGCTCCTGCGCAAGGCCCGCAAGGGGACGCGCATCGTCTATATCCCCGGCAATCACGACGAGTTCATGCGGGATTTTCCAGGCATCCACTTCGGCGGCATCGAGGTCGCGCCGCGCCACGTGCACCGGAGCGCGGACGGGCGCAACTATCTCGTGCTGCATGGCGACGAGTTCGACGTGGTCGTGCGCAATGCGCGGATACTCGCCTATCTCGGCGACTGGGCCTATGACATGGCGATTGCCATCAATGTCGGGCTTGCCGCCATCCGCCGCCGTCTCGGCATGCCCTATTGGTCGTTCTCGTCCTGGGCAAAGCTGCAGGTCAAACATGCGGTGAACTTCATCGGCGAGTTCCAGAAGGTCGTGGCCGAGGAGGCGCGCCGCCATCAGGCGCAAGGCGTTATCTGCGGCCATATCCACCATGCGGTGATCGAGGATATCGGCGATATCCGTTACATCAACACGGGCGATTGGGTCGAAAGCTGCACGGCGATCGGCGAGCACCACGACGGCACGATGGAACTGATCACCTGGCACAGCCTGCGCGGCAGTGCCGCAGTCGCCGAAAGCATGAGCAGTGCCGAACTGGCAGTGTCCGTTCCGGCGCAGGCGGCCTGATCTGCCAGCCGGGCCGTTTGGCCCGCAGGCGGTGATGTGGCGAAAACTAGCGGATGGCGAGCGGCTGGCCTATCGTGCTACAGCTGGCGGACAGCTATCAGGTCCTCCCATGATTCCCGCACCCGCGCCCCCGGTTCTGGGGCCCCCGCCGCGCTACTTCGCGCTTCGCCTCGCGCTGCTCTTTTGTGCGCCGTTGATCGTCAACGGCTTTGCCATGCCCTATTTCCCAGTCTGGCTCAGCACATTGTCGCTGAGCGATTTCGAAATCGGCGTGGTGCTTGCGGTCCCGATGTTCATCCGCGTCATCACCGCGCCCCTGGCGGGGGTCCTCGCCGACCGGATCGGAGAACGCACGATCGTGCTTATCTGGTCGGGTTGCCTCTCGTTTGCGACGGCATTCATTCTTTTCTTTGCGCAAAGCTTCTGGCCGGTCCTGGTGATTTACACACTGCAGTCGGCCGCTTATTCGCCGTATCTGCCGATCGTCGATGCGATCGCGCTTTCCGGCGTGCGGCGCTGGAACTTCGACTACGCGCATATGCGCGTCTGGGGATCGATTGCCTTTATCGGCGCGACCATGCTCGGCGGGTGGTTGATCGGGCTCGTCGGCGGCGCGATGGTGTTGACGGCAATGGCAGCGGGCTTCGGCTTGACGGTCCTGATGGCCCTCGCCGCACCCCGGATTGGCCGTCCTCGCCGGCCGTCGCCGATCACGGCAATCACCGAGCCGCCGCCGCAGTCATTGCGCCAGCCGGATCTTCAACTGCTCCTCTTGGGCGTTACACTCGTCAACAGCAGCCATGCGATGCTCTTTGCATTCTCGGCCATCTATTGGCAGGGCATCGGCTATAGCGGCACGCAGATCGGCATCCTCTGGAGCGCCGGCGTGGCAGCGGAGGTATTGATGTTCTTTTTCGCCGGAAGGATCATGCGGCGGTTCAGCGTCTGGACGATGATCTTCTCCGGCTGTCTGCTGGCGGTGGTGCGCTGGCTGGTCTTTCCGATGGAGCTCGGCTTCTCCGGCTATTTCATTCTCCAGTGCCTCCACGCCTTCACCTATGCGACCATGCACACCGGCGTCCAGCACAAGCTCATCGAGCGGGTCAGCGAAGAACAGGAGGCTTCGGCCCAGGGCCTCTATTTCTTCTATACCGGCATCTTCACGGCGGTGTTCACCTTTCTGTCGGGCTACTTGTATGCCTGGTTCGGCGTCGCCGGCTTCTATTCGATGTCGATCGTGGCGCTCGGCGGCTCATGTTTCGCCTTCGCCGGCTGGTATCTTCAGCCCCAGAGGCTCGCTTCGGGCGGGAAGACCAGCGAAGCCTCGTAGCGGAGGCCGGGTTGCCGATCCCTGGCGAGCAGCAACGGACCGTCGAGATCGACGAAGTCGGCGCCTTGAGCAACGAGCACGGCGGGCGCCATCGCCAGTGAACTGCCGACCATGCAGCCGACCATGATCTTGAGACCGAGCGCTTCTGCCGAATTGCGCATGCGGAGTGCTTCGGTGAGGCCGCCAGTCTTGTCGAGCTTGATGTTGACCGCATCGTAGCGGCCGACGAGGCCAGCGAGATCGTCGGTCTTGTGCACGCTCTCATCGGCGCACACTGGTACGGGGCGAGCAATTTCGGCCAGCGCCTCGTCCCGGCCGGCCGGCAGCGGTTGCTCGACGAGAGCAATGTCGTTTTCCGCGCAGGCGGCGAAATGGATCGCGAGGTTATCCTCCGTCCAGCCTTCGTTGGCATCGAGGATGATCCGGCTCTGGGGCGCGCCGCGGCGTACGGCGCGAATGCGGGAGATATCGTCGGCCGTGCCGACCTTGATCTTGAGCAAGGCGCGATGAGCGTTTTCAGCCGCCCGCGTCAGCATCTCGTCCGGTTCGGCAAGCGAGATGGTGTAGGCCGTGGTCAGGGGCTTCGGGTCGGCAAGGCCGGCGAGCGAGACGACGGTCCTGCCGCTCCGCTTCGCCTCGAGGTCCCAGAGCGCGCAATCGACGGCATTGCGGGCAGCCCCCGGCTTCATCGCCTGCTGTAGAGCCTCACGGGTCACGCCGCTCTCGATCAGCGGGCGCATGAGCTCGATGTCGCCGACGACCTGCTCTATCGTCTCGCCATAACGGCCGTAGGGCACGCATTCGCCCCAGCCGGCGAGGGGACCGTCGGTGATGCGGCAGGTGACCACGCTCGCGGTCGTCTTCGAACCGCGGGAAATCGTGAAAGCGCCAGCGATCGGGAAGTGTTCGACAGCCGCTGTAAGCGAAGTGGGCATGAGATCCTCTCCGGCAGGAAGGGAGCGCCGAGATCGTAGCGGTCACCCCTCGGATGGTCTTGCCGCTGTGTCTTTTCGGTCGCATAAGGGTCGGTAGTAACCGCTTTGAATTTCTGCCTGATTTTGTCGTTGGTCGAATCTGGTTTAAGAGATTACGCAATAGAAACCGGAAGACCAAGATCACGTGACACAGCTTCAGTCCCAGTCCGTAGCCGATGTCGTCCTCGACGAGGCGAGGACAGGGCGTCGCTTCGTTTTCAGTGGTGACTGGCGGCACCACACGGCCGAGGCCATGGCCGCCAAGTTGAAACGGTTCGGAAAGCTCTCCGGCGGGCAGAACGAATTCGACTTGTCCAGTATCACGGCGATGGACACGGCCGGCGCTTGGCTCATCCGGCGCTTCATGAACGGAATCGGCAGCGAGGCCGGCGGTGAGGTTCGCTTCGCCGACGGTGGGCAGCGTTACGTCGAACTCGTGCGCGCCCTGCCGGACGCACTGCCGCTTCCGAAACGCGAGATCCGGAGGGGATCGCTATTCCAAAGACTGTTCGCACCGATCGGCGAATTGACGGTATCAATATGGACCGACACATTCGCGGCCATGTTCATCCTCGGCTCGGCGGTGCGTGGCGCACAAATGAAGTTGGGGCGCCACGCCGGCGTGTCGCCTGCCGCCATCGTTCACCAGATCGACCGCATGGGCGTCATGGCCGTGCCGATCATCACGCTGATGTCGTTTCTGATCGGCGCCATCATCGCACAACAGGGCGCCTTCCAACTCCGCTCCTTCGGCGCCGAAATCTTCGTGGTGGACCTGGTCGGCATTCTGCAATTGCGTGAAATCGGCGTGCTTTTGACGGCGATCATGATTGCCGGCCGGTCGGGCAGCGCCATCACGGCCGAGATCGGCTCGATGAAGATGCGCGAAGAGGTCGATGCGCTGAAAGTCATGGGATTAAGCCCTGTCGGCGTGCTTGTCTTTCCGCGGCTGGTGGCATTGACGATCGTGCTGCCGCTCTTGACGATCGTCGCCAATTTCGCCGCGCTTACCGGGGCGGCCTTCGTCGCCTGGGGCTATTCCGATATCACCTTCGCAACATTCCTTGCGCGACTGCAGGAGTCGATCGACTTTTCCACGGTAGCAGCGGGCATGATCAAGGCGCCCTTCATGGCGCTGATCATCGGGGTGGTTGCCGCGGTCGAGGGCCTGAAAGTCGGCGGCAGCGCCGAGTCTCTTGGCCGCCACGTCACTTCGTCGGTGGTCAAGTCGATCTTCGTCGTCATTCTCGTCGACGGGCTGTTTGCCATGTTCTATGCGGCAATCGATTTTTGAGGCGGGTGGGCATGGTTCAATCGGTTTTGAAAAAACAACCGGACCAGGCGGCGGAGCACCGCGAGGCCGTCCTTTCCGTTCGCGATCTCACCGTCGGCTTCGGTGACAACATCGTGCTCGACAGGCTTGATCTCGAGGTCTATCGCGGCGAAATCCTCGGCTTTGTCGGCGCGTCGGGAACCGGCAAATCGGTGCTGATGCGAACGGTGTTGCGACTGCTGCCGAAGCGTTCCGGCACCATTGAAATCCTAGGCACCGAATACGACAGATTGAGCATGAGGGAGCGAATCGCACTCGACATGCGCCTCGGCGTGCTGTTCCAGCACGGCGCGCTCTTTTCCGCGCTCACCGTTCGCGAGAACATTCAGGTGCCGATGCGTGAGTACCTCGACCTGCCGCAGGATCTGATGGACGAGTTTGCTCGCCTGAAAATCGAGCTGGTCGGCTTGGCGCCTGAGGCGGCGGATAAATATCCCGCCGAGCTTTCCGGTGGTATGATCAAGCGTGCGGCGCTCGCGCGTGCGCTCGCACTCGACCCGGACCTGGTCTTCCTGGACGAGCCGACGTCCGGCCTCGATCCGATCGGTGCGGCGGAGTTCGACGAGCTGATCGCCAAGTTGCGGGACACTCTTGGGTTGACCGTGTATATGGTGACTCACGATCTGGACAGCCTGTTTACGGTCTGCGACCGGATCGCGGTCCTCGGCCAGAAACGCGTGCTCGTATCCGGGACCATCGAGGACATGCTTGCCTGCGAGGAGCCATGGGTAAAATCCTATTTCCGCGGCAAGCGGGGAAGGGCGGTCGTGCGGGCGTGAAGGCGTCCCGCCCGTCAGTGGAAGGACGCGCTTCGGAAAGGTTCGCCTGCCGAGGCCGGTTGGATAGGCGGCAAGAGCCGCAAGGGTGATCGGAGTCGATGGAAACCAAAGCGAACTATGCCATTGTCGGTTTTTTCACGGTATTCGTGATCGCCGCCGCCTTCGGCTTCGTCTACTGGATGGCGCAATATGGCCGGGCGGGGCAAATGGTGGAACTCGTCGTCAACATTCCCGGTTCCGCCAGTGGCCTTACCGTCGGCTCGCCCGTGCGCTTCAATGGCATCAATGTCGGCACCGTCCGCAATCTGGCGATCGACGCCAATGATCCGCGCTATTCGATCGCTATTACGGAGGTTTCGGCCGATGCGCCGGTGCTGACCTCCACCAGGGCGACGCTGGAAGTCCAGGGGCTGACCGGTGCCGCCTATATCGAGCTCAGCGGCGGCCGAAAGGGTGACGAGAACATTCTCAAGACGGCGCTCGAAAAAGGGACGCAGGCCACGATCACCGCCGACCAATCGAGCGTCACCAGCCTGCTTGCGACCGCCGACCAGATCCTCGACCGGGCAAACAGCGCCATCACCGATATCCAGGGCTTCGTGACGGACATCCGACGCCCGCTCACATCGACGATCGGCAATGCCGAGAAATTCTCGAAGGCGCTTGCAGACAATTCCGACGTCATCGATCAATTCCTGAAAAGCGTCGAGGAATTGTCGGCATCGGTCAGTACAGCTTCGAGGAAGCTCGACACCACGCTCGAAGGCGCCGACAGGCTGATCAAGTCCGTCGACCCGAAGAAGATCGACACGATCGTCAGCAATGCCGAGCAACTGAGCAAGGATCTGAGGGATGCCTCGGGTGGCGTCTCTGAGGCGATCGCCGGCTTCAGGCGCACGGTCGGCACCTACAACCAGTTCGGCGAGAGCGCGCGGGAGACGCTGAAGCGCGTCGACGCGCTGGTGGCGGCCGTCGACGCGCAGAAGGTCGGATCGGTCGTCGACGACATTTCCGTTGCGAGCGCGGATGCCCGAAAGATTGCCGCCCAGGTATCCAGCTTCGCCGAAAAGATCTCCGGCCGCCAGGAAGACATCGACCAGACGATCACCGATTTCACCCAGATGTCAAACAAGCTGAATGCCGCCTCGAATCGTGTCGACGGCATTCTGGCGAAGATCGACGGCTTCCTTGGCGATGCGGATGCGCCGTCGCTTTCGGCCGAAGCGCGTTCGACGCTCGAATCCTTTCGGACAATGGCCAACAACCTCAATGCGCAGATCGGTCCCATCACAGAGAACCTCAAGCGTTTCTCGGGGTCGGGTCTGCGCGACGTGGAGGCACTCGTCACCGAAACGCGCCGCACTGTGCAAAGTCTTCAAAGTACGATTTCCAGTTTCGACAGAAATCCACAACGCCTTCTATTCGGCGGCGAAACAGTTAAGCAATATGATGGCCGCACGCGGCGCTGATTCGCACGTCGCGAGATCGCGAATGGGTTGAGCGCGGCGGGGGGCTGCGCGAAGCCTGATTGTTTGGGGATGTCTGCAGTATGCGTTTTCCGGGTCTGGTAGCTGTGCGTAAGGCGGGGGCCGCCCGGACAGCAGTAGTCGTTTCGGTGACGATGATGTTGGCGGGCTGCGGAACGCGTCCGGCAGTCAACGACACCTTCAGCCTGGCAACCACACCCGTTGTCGATCGACCGGCGTCAACCGGACGGCAAATCCTGGTGCCGGAGCCGACAGCGCTGAAAACACTCGACAGCGAACAGATCGTCGTCCGACTGTCGCGGTCGGAAATACAATTCCTTGCCAGGGCGCAATGGGGCGACCGGCTGCCGAGGATCGTGCAGGACAAGCTCGTCCAGACCTTCGAGAACACCGGCAGGGTCGGCGGCGTCGGCAAGCCGGGTCAGGGGCTGGCGATCGACTATCAGGTCGTCACCGAAATCCGTGCCTTCGAGATTTCCACCGACGGCCCGGACACGGCGGTAGTCGAGATCTTCGCGAAGCTTCTGGACGACAGGAATGGCACAGTGCGCCGCCAACGGGCGTTCCGGGCTATGGCGCCGGTAAGCGGGCCGGGCAATCCAGCCTTTGTTTCGGCCCTTGATGCGGCTTTCGCGAAGGTGGCGGCTGACATCGTCGGTTGGACGTTGGCATCGATCTAGCTTCTGACGCCAAAGGGATTTCGCCCGCAGATGAGGGCAAATGCCGCACCGGCGGGTCGCGGCGTTCAGCCGCTGCCGACCTTCGCTAGCTCGATTCGGTTGATTACATCGGTGACGCCGGGGACGGCTCTTGCCGCTTCTTCGGCGCGGACAATTTCCTCTTCCGTCGCCACCCTGCCGTGAAGCACTGCCGTGCTGCCCGTGCAGGTGACCCTAACGTTAACGGCATCCAGCCCGGGGGCCACGGCGAGCAAGTGTGCCACGCGGCGCTCGAGTTCGGCCGGATGCTCCGGTGTCACGCGCTCCGGTTCCTCGCCAAAGAATGTGCGTTTCTTGAACACCATGCCTCGATCCCTCGTTCGAAGGGAAACGCCGTAGCATGGAATTTGTTCGTGGCTTCGCTGCTGTCATACCAGCGGCAGTGGATTGTGACCGTAGCATCACGAGCGCGGCTTAAACGCAGCCACAGCGCGCAAGAGCCGGCCTGTCCCCACCAGATCGGTCAGAATCTACTGCAGTTGGATGCGGCAATCAGGGCCAGCGAACCACCGGCGGGAGCGACGAGAGGATCGAATCGACGTTGCCGCCAGTCTTGAGGCCGAAGATCGTGCCGCGGTCGTAGAGCAGGTTGAACTCGACATAGCGGCCGCGGCGCACCAGCTGCTCGTCGCGATCTGTCTCGCTCCAGGGCGTATTGAAATTCGACCTGACGATCTTCGGGTAAACGAGCGCAAAAGCCCTGCCGACGTCCCGGGTGAAGGCGAAGTCTGCCTGCCAGCCGCCGAGCTCGTCCGGCGAATGCAGCCAATCATAAAATATGCCGCCGGTGCCGCGTGGTTCGTTGCGGTGCTTGAGGAAGAAATATTCGTCGCACCATTCCTTGAATTTTGCATGATCGGCGACCGCGTGGCGATTGCAGGTGATCTCCATCGCGCGATGGAAGAGTACCGTGTCCGGGTCTGTCATGGCGCGCCGACGATCGAGCACCGGCGTCAGGTCCGCGCCGCCGCCGAACCAATTGCTGGTGGTGACGACCATCCGCGTGTTCATGTGAACGGCAGGCACGTTGGGGTTGACCGGATGGGCAATCAGCGAAATGCCGGAGGCCCAGAAGCGCGGATCCTCGCTGGCGCCCGGGATTTGGCCGCGGAACTCCGGGGAGAATTCGCCATGAACGGTGGAGGTGTGGACGCCGACCTTCTCGAAGACTCGGCCCTCCATCATCGACATGCGCCCGCCGCCGCCGGCGCCCTCTTCACGAAGCCAGTCCTGGGCGACGAAGCGGCCCGCGGGCTGGTCCGACAGCGGACCGCTGAGATCGTCCTCGATCGCCTCGAAGGCCGCACAGATCGCATCGCGCAGGCTCTCGAACCAGGCCTTGGCTTCGGCCTTTTTGTCTTCGATGTCGGCAGGCAGGCCCTGCGGCAATTGCGGTCTTTCCATGGGCAATCAATTCCGTTTGCGGCGCGTCTCGTTGCCGATTCGATCATCGTCGCCACAGTTCATATTTTCGCTCGAATGGCAACGGCGGGGCGATTCCCGTGACAATCTCCAAAATGCCGGACTGCTCCGCGGCGAGAGACACAAGGGCTGGCAATGGTGCCGTCACCATCCTACATTTCTTGTAGAGGTACAGCCATGGCGAAGTTACCACCAGGACCGCCGCTCGATGGCTTGCGGCGTCAGATCGCCCGGCACCGCCGGGAAAATCCCGCGCGAGGCGACGCTCTCTTCGTGCGCGAGACCTTCCGCCTCGAACGCAATGCAGCCCGCGCCAAGGCTCGCGAATGGTTCGAGACCTGGCCGAAGGCCGCCTACTGGACGGAGGTCGAAAGCTGGCGGCAGCTCGAGGGCGGTGAGATCGAGTTTACGATGCGGCGGCTTCCAAGCGCGGATTAAGCTCCGTCCGCTTTGGGCATTCTTGTTCGCGGCCTGTTTGAGGCTCACCGGAACGGGATGCGTCACCCTCGCTGGCCGGTCCACGCAGCTGCGGAGGAGGTAATGCATCCGGCTCTTCGCCAGGTGCATCGTTTGCCGTCAGACGCTATGGCCAAGTCCACGCAGACGGGATAAACCTCTGGCTGTTCTTCTGCCCCGCACGAGTCCCACGTGCACCCGCCCGGTCTCATGCCCGTCCATCGCTCGGTCATCGTTCTGTCTGTCACGCAGATCATCGCCTGGGGTGCGATGTTCATGTTCGTCTCGGTGACCGCGCCGGCGATGGCGACGGATCTCGGGCTCGCGCCTTCAAGCATCTATCTCGGCCCAACAGTCATGCTTCTGGCCATGGCGCTCGGTTCCCCGCCGTTGGGGTCGTACTATGCGCGCCTTGGGGCCCGGCCGGTGCTCGCCTGCGGATCGGCACTTGCCGCACCCGGGCTTTGGCTGCTCGCCGTGGCTGAAGGACCGCTCGCCTATTTCACCGCGTGGGCGATCCTTGGCCTGGCGGGGGCTCAGACGTTGACGACATCGGCGCATGTCTTTCTGACCGAGGTCGCCGGGGAGGGTGCGCGCAGGGCGATCGGGGCACAGATGCTTGCGATGGCGCTTGCGCCAAGCGTTTCCTGGCCCATGACCGTCTACTGTGAAGCCACGCTCGGCTGGCGCGGCACATATGTGCTCTACGGTGCCGCGATGCTCCTCGTCTGCGCGCCGCTGCATCTTTGGGCTCTGCCGCGGACCAGGCTGGCGGCGACCGCGCCAAAAGCTGCTGCTGCCGGCGGGAAAGCAGGACATTCAAAGCGACATCGCCTGCAGGTCGTCGCTCTGATCACCGCAGCGGTTGCGCTCAACGGCTTCGTCATCTGGGGATTTCAACTGGTCCTGATCGACCTGTTTCGCAGCTTCGCGGTGGCGGACTATCTAGCGGTCGGTTTCGGCTCCGCGATCGGCTTCATCCAGCTCTCGGCGCGGCTTTTCGATTTCCTCGGCGGCAATCGCTGGGATGGGGTGACGACCGGCCTTGTCGCCGCAGCGCTCATGCCGATCGCACTGTTCATGCTGATCATCGGAGGAGGGAGGGAAGGGATGATCGTTCTCTTCCTCGTGCTCTACGGGCTTTCGAGCGGCGCTATGTCGGTCAGCCGGGCGACGATGCCGCTCGCCTTTTTCACGCCGGCGCAATATGCCACGTTCATGGCGCGCCTCGGCCTGCCGCTCAATCTGGCTTTCGCCGCCGCGCCGCCGTTTTTCTCCTTTGTGCTCGCCGAGGCGGGCAACCGCTTGGCGCTGGCGGTCGCACTTGGCTGTTCCCTTGGCACACTGGCGAGCATGGTCCTGCTCAGCCGGATGAGAACCGCTGTATGAATCGGGTTTAGCCGGTCTAGCGTTCGCTTGGGCCGTCGGCCGGATCGATCAGGCGTGGCCCGGCCCCTTCGGTTCCGAGCACGTCATAGGGGTTGCGCAAAGGGCAGTCGCGCATCGACAGACAGCCGCAGCCAATGCAGCCGGTCAGTTGATCGCGCAGCGCCGTCAGCTTGGTGATGCGCTCGTCGAGCTGTTGCCGCCAAGTCATTGACAATCGGGCCCAGTCCTCGGCCGTCAGCGGCCGGTCGTCAGGCAGCACCGACAGGGCGGTCTGGATCTCCGAGAGCGGGATGCCCGTGCGCTGCGCGACCTTGATGACGGCAACGCGCCTCAGAACCCCACGCGGGTAGCGACGCTGATTGCCGCGGCTGCGATTGCTGCGGATGAGGCCTTTCGTCTCGTAAAAGTGGAGCGTCGAGACAGCAACGCCGCTACGCTCGGCGACCTCGCCGACCGTTAGCTCGCGCTTGAGATCATGGGTGCAATCTTTTCTCATGGGCGCTATTGACCTCAACTATAGTTGAGGTTCTATAGCATGAGCTCCCTGTAGCCAACAACAAGGAGCTGATCCCGCATGACAGAGAAGATGACGCTTGCCCTGATCTACGGCAGTGCGCGGCAGGGCCGCTTTTGCGATACGGTCGCAAGCTGGCTTATCCGCGAGCTTTCGACCTCCGACATCTTCAGCCTGACGATCATCGATCCGCTGAGGTTCAGGAGCGCCCGCGGCGAAAAGCCCGGCGACATGGCTGAGTGGATGGAGCGCAAGGTGGGCGAGGCGGACGCCTTCATCGTCATCACGCCGGAATACAATCATGGCTATCCGGCAGCTCTGAAGGAGTTGATCGATTCTGTCTATGAGCCCTGGCACGCCAAGCCCGTGGCCTTCGTCTCCTATGGCGGCGCTTCCGGCGGCATCCGGGCGGTCGAACAGTTGCGCCAGGTGTTCGGCGAGTTGCATGCAGTGACACTGAGGGACGGAGTGGCCTTCCCGAAAGCCTGGTCGAAGTTCGACGCTGCCGGCTATCCTTACAAGCCTGAGGAGATGCAGGCGCCGCTGTTCCTGATGATGGATCGGCTGACCTGGTGGGCGCGCACCCTGAAATCCGCACGCAAGGCGACACCCTATAGCGAGATCGCCGCATGACGGGCACGGCCCCTTCCAGGCCGGTGGCGCCTTCCTGCCTGATGTGGGTCAGAAGGCGTCCGTCTGCCGCATTGCCTCTCCGACGATCATTGCGGTCGCCATTGCTATGTTGAGCGAGCGCTGGCCCGGCGCCATCGGAATGAGGATCCGTGCGTCGGCCCGGTCATGCACATGATCGGGCACGCCGGCGCTTTCCCGGCCAAACAGAAGAATATCGTCGGCGCGATAGCTAAAGCGCGTATACGGCTCGGCCGCCTTGGTCGAGGCGAGCACAAGTCGGCGGCCCGTCTCCGCTCGCCATGCTTCGAAGCGTTCCCAATTGATATGGCGGGTCAGCGTCACTGCGGCGATGTAGTCCATGCCGGCGCGCTTCAGGTTACGGTCGGAAAGATCGAAGCCTGCCGGCTCGATTATGTCGACCGAGAGGCCGAGGCAGGCAGCGAGCCGAAGGATGGTACCGGTGTTGCCGGGAATATCCGGCTGGTAGAGGGCAATGCGAAGATCGTTCATGGGCGAGAAGGCCGACTGGTAAGACGCGGGGGCACGGGAATGTCCTATGGCATCGAATGGGCTCCTCTTCCACCGGCGAACATGCAGTTCAGGCCTGCATGCGACATTGCTGAATTTGCCGGCGCTAATCTGTGCCGAATTGGCAACATGTGCCGCGCTGGTGAAAGAATGGGCAAGAAAGTACATGCGACAATCTGGCGCGGCACGCGGAATGAGGATAAAGCTCAAACCTCTTCAACGCGAACCGGCGGAGGCATGCATGACAGTTCTGATGTTGACACGCCTCCCACATGTGGCCGGGCCTTTCCCGGCCTGACCGGTTCCGCGCCCTTCCGTCTATCGATCTACTGACGCGCGCTCCGGTTCTCCGGAGATCCTCGCGTGTCGCGGCGCCATTTCCGGAGTGTTTTTCAAGATAACGAATGCGGGGAGACCCGCCTTCCTTCAATATGCATGAAGGAGCTTCAGAAATGTTCGGCTGGTTTGAATCCCGCCTCAATCCCTATCCGCTGGCAGAACCGACGGTTCCGCCAAAGGGGCTTTTTGCATTTTGCTGGCACTATACGAAGCCGGCCGCACCGTGGCTTCTCGTCATGGCCGTGTGCACGATGCTGATCGCGATCGGCGAGGTGGCGCTGTTCCAGTTCCTCGGCAACATTGTCGATTGGCTGTCGAATGCAGACCGCGAGACGTTCCTCGAGGCGGAGGGCGGCAGGCTCGCATGGATGGGCGCGCTGATCCTCATTGGACTGCCGGGCCTGGTGGCGCTTGATTCTTTCGTCATGCACCAGGTTCTGCTCGGCAACTATCCGATGATCGCCCGCTGGCAGATGCACCGTTATCTGCTTCGACAGAGCATGACGTTCTTTGCCAATGAATTCGCGGGGCGGGTCGCGACCAAGGTGATGCAGACCTCGCTCGCCGTGCGCGAAACGGTGATGAAAATTCTCGACGTCTTCGTCTACGTGGTGAGCTATTTCACGACGATGCTGATCGTGGTGGCGACCGCCGACGGGCGTCTCGTCGCCCCGCTCGCGATCTGGCTGGCGATCTATATTGCGATCGTCGCCTATTTCGTGCCGCGGCTGCAGAAGATCTCCAGGGAGCAGGCGGACGCCCGTTCGATGATGACCGGGCGCATCGTCGACAGCTACACCAATATCGGAACGGTAAAACTCTTCTCACATGCGGGACGCGAGGAAACCTATGCGCGCGCCGGCATGGAGGAGTTTCTCGAGACGGTCTACCGGCAGATGCGCAAGGTGACGCTGTTCCACATCTGCGTCTATTCCAACAATTGCATCGCACTCTTTGCCGTCGGTGCGCTCGGCATCTATCTGTGGCTGACGAGTGCGATCTCCGTCGGAGCAATCGCCGTCGCGATCGGTCTCGCCATGCGCATCAACGGCATGTCGCAATGGATCATGTGGGAAGTATCGACGCTGTTCGAGAACATCGGCACCGTCTATGACGGCATGGGCATGATGACCAAGGCCCACGACATCGTCGACAAGCCTGACGCCGGCATGCTCGTGGCCAAGCAAGGTGCGATCAGCTTCGAGAATGTCCGCTTCCACTACGGCAAGGCGAAGGGCGTTATCGACCGGCTGTCGCTCGATATCCGCCCCGGCGAGAAGATCGGCCTCGTCGGCCGCTCGGGCGCCGGCAAGACGACGCTGATGAACCTCCTCCTGCGGTTCTACGATCTCGAAGATGGCGTGATCCGGATCGACGGCACCGACATCTCCGCCGTCACGCAGGACAGCCTGCGTTCGCAGATCGGCGTGGTGACGCAGGATACGTCGCTGCTGCATCGCTCCATTCGCGACAATATCGCCTATGGCCATCCCGAGGCGACGGACGCTCAGATCATCGCCGCGGCGAAGAAAGCGAATGCCTGGGACTTCATCCTTGCGCTCGAAGACCAGCACGGACGGCGAGGGCTCGACGCACAGGTCGGCGAACGCGGGGTGAAGCTCTCCGGCGGTCAGCGCCAGCGCATCGCGATCGCCCGCGTCTTCCTGAAGGACGCCCCGATCCTGATCCTCGACGAGGCGACCTCGGCGCTCGATTCCGAGGTGGAGGCAGCGATCCAGGAGAACCTGTTCGCGCTGATGGCCGGCAAGACGGTGATCGCCATTGCCCACCGGCTGTCGACGCTGACCGAGATGGACCGGCTTGTAGTCCTCGAAGCCGGGCGGATCGTCGAGATGGGTTCGCATGCCGAACTGGTCGCAATGCACGGTCTTTATGCCGATCTCTGGTCACGCCAGTCGGGCGGCTTCATCGCCGACCAGGCCGAGAAGGAGGAGGCGGCGGAGTGATCCGCCGCTTCGCCTTTTCGCCGAAAGGTTGCCGGAAGCTTGCGCATTTGTAATGGACCGTTCGGCGAATAACCGATTGCCGTCCGCTCTCTGCCACCTATTATCAGAACAATGCTGCGTTCCATCGTCGCCATCTTCGAGAACTGGATCCATCCCTTCGCACCGCGGGATCGACTGCAGCCGCCAAGGTCCCTTTGGGGCTTTGCCTGGTTCTATGCGCGCCAGGCAAAGGGGCCGTTTCTGGCCATGGCGGCTCTGGGCGGCCTCGTGGCAATGCTCGAAGCCGGGCTCTTCTATTTCGTCGGCCGGCTGGTCGACGTGCTCGATACGGTGCGGCCGGAGGACGGCTGGAGCGGATTGGTCGCATCAAACGGTCCGGAACTGCTCTTCATGCTGCTGACGGTGCTGGTGTTCCGCTTCGTCGCCGTTTCGCTCGCCGCGCTCGTCGAGGAGCAGTCGATCATCACCGGTTTTCTCAATCTCGTTCGCTGGCAGTCCTATGTGCATGTCGCGCGCCAGTCTTTGAGCTTCTTCCAGAATGAATTTTCCGGCCGTATCGTCACCAAGGTGTGGACCGGCGCGCAGGCGACGAGCGACCTCATCGTTTCCCTGCTGCAGGTGGTCTGGTTCATCGTCATCTACACCGCCTCGACGATGGCGCTGATCGCCCAGCTCGACTGGCGTCTGGCGGCGATGGTGGCGTTCTGGATCCTGGTCTTCCTGGCGCTTGCCCGCTATTTCGTCCCGCGCGTGCGCAGGCACGCCCGCAACACCGCCGAGATGGCCTCGATGCTCAACGGTCGCATGGTGGACGCCTATTCCAACATGCAGACACTGAAACTCTTCGGCAGCGACGAGGAGAACGATCGTTATATCCGCGCCGGGTTCGACCGCTTCCAGGGAGCGGTCATCCCCTTCACGCGTCTGCTGACGGGCGTTCGGGCATCGCAGGCGCTCCTTTCCGGGCTGATGATCACCGCGATCGCGGTCTACTCCATCGATCTGTGGCTGGCAGGGTCGGTGAGTTCCGGAGCCGTCGCCTTCACCCTGGCGCTGGTGCTGCGGCTCAACATGCTGCTCGGACGGATGATGGGCCAGTTCAACGCGATCATGCGCAACATCGGCACGATGCAGAACTCGGCCGAACTCGTGTCACAGCCGGTCGGCCTCGTCGATCGGCCGAACGCGGCAGACCTCCAGGTCAGCAAGGCCGAAATCCGCTTCGAGCACGTGAAGTTCCACTATGGCAAGGGGGGAGGCGTCATCGACGACTTATCCTTGACGATCCGTCCCGGCGAAAAGGTCGGCATCGTTGGGCGCTCGGGAGCTGGCAAATCGACGCTCGTCAACCTCTTGCTGCGCTTCTACGATCTCGAGGGCGGTCAGATCCTCGTCGATGGCCAGGACATAGCCGCGGTCCGGCAGGAGTCGCTGAGGGCTAGCATCGGTATGGTGAGCCAGGATACCTCGCTGCTGCACCGCTCGATCCGCGACAACATCCTGTTTGGCCGGCCGGGTGCATCGGAGGAGCAACTGATCGCGGCGGCACGCAAGGCGGAGGCCTATGATTTCATCGTCGACCTCATGGACCAGCGCGGCCGCAAGGGGTTCGATGCGCATGTCGGGGAGCGGGGCGTCAAGCTCTCCGGCGGACAGCGACAGCGGATCGCGATTGCGCGCGTCATGCTGAAGGACGCTCCCATTCTCGTTCTCGACGAAGCGACCTCGGCGCTGGACTCCGAAGTGGAGGCGGCCATCCAGTCGAACCTGCAGCGACTGATGCACGGAAAGACGGTGCTTGCCATCGCGCATCGGTTGTCGACGATTGCCGCTCTCGATCGCTTGGTGGTCATGGACCGCGGGCGGATCGTCGAAGACGGCACGCATGCCGAACTCATCACGCGCGGTGGTCTCTACGCGGAGCTTTGGGCGCGCCAATCAGGTGGCTTCATCGCACAGGAAGAAGCCGCCGAATAGGAGACCGGAAGGCGTCCTCGGATCGCGCCAAGCCCTTGCGCTGATTGGCCGCATCTTTCCCCGCGACAATCTGCCCGCCTGACCGCATGAAGGCTGGACATAGTCCGCGTTCGAGCATAGAACGCGCCCGATTGACGGGGATTCCGCGTGCCGGATTCTCCGGATTCTGGCACCTGATCCGAGGCTTGCAGCGGTGACCCGGTAGGGTGGCAGGGAATGAGACAGGGCGCGGTTCCGTGACTCGGGGACGGGAGGAAGCGCGCCGGGGGCGGATGCAGTGTCCGCAACATTGCGTGAGAGGATGGTTTAGCCGTGAGCGAACACGACACTTCAAGCGAGACCTTGGGCGAGCCCACTCGCCGTGACTTCCTGTACCTGGCTACCGGGATGGCTGGCGTCGTCGGCGCCACGGCTGCAGCCTGGCCGTTCATCGACCAGATGCGTCCGGATGCCTCAACGCTGGCGCTCGCTTCGATCGAGGTCGATGTTTCGAGCCTGCAGCCGGGCATGTCACTCACGGCCAAGTGGCGCGGCAAGCCGGTCTTCATCCGCAACCGCACCGACAAGGAAGTCGAAGAAGCCAAGGCAGTGGCGCTCGACGAACTCAAGGATCCAGAGGCCCGCAATGCCAACCTCCCGTCGGATGCGCAGGCAACGGACATCGATCGCTCCGCCGGCGAAGGCAAGGAAAACTGGATCGTGATGATTGGCTCCTGCACCCATCTCGGCTGCGTGCCGCTGGGTCAGGCCGGCGATTTTGGCGGCTGGTTCTGTCCCTGCCACGGTTCCCACTACGATACCGCCGGCCGCATCCGCAAGGGCCCGGCACCGGAGAACCTCCCCGTGCCGACCTTCACGTTCGTTTCCGACACAGTTATCAAGATCGGTTGAGGGGACTACTGAGAATGAGTGCTGATCATTCAACCTACACGCCAACGACAGGCATCGAGAAGTGGGTTGATTCCCGTCTTCCGCTGCCGCGGCTCATCCACGACTCCTTCATCTCCTATCCGGTGCCGCGGAACCTGAACTACGCCTACACCTTCGGTGCGATGCTGTCGGTAATGCTGATCGTGCAGATTCTGACCGGCATCGTGCTGGCGATGCATTATGCGGCCGAGACGACCGTCGCCTTCAACTCTGTCGAGAAGATCATGCGCGACGTGAACCACGGCTGGCTGTTGCGCTACCTGCATGCCAATGGTGCATCCTTCTTCTTCATCGCCGTCTACCTGCATATTGCCCGCGGTCTCTACTACGGCTCCTACAAGGCGCCGCGCGAGATCCTCTGGATACTCGGTGTCGTCATCTATCTCCTGATGATGGCGACCGGCTTCATGGGTTACGTTCTGCCGTGGGGCCAGATGTCCTTCTGGGGCGCTACCGTTATTACCGGCTTCTTCTCGGCCTTCCCGCTGGTTGGCGAATGGATTCAGCAGTTCCTGCTCGGCGGCTTCGCCGTCGACCAGCCGACGCTGAACCGCTTCTTCTCGCTGCACTACCTGCTGCCCTTCATGATCGCCGGCGTCGTCGTCCTGCATATCTGGGCATTGCACGTCACCGGCCAGACGAATCCGACTGGCGTCGAGGTCAAGTCGAAGACCGATACGGTGCCCTTCACGCCTTATGCGACCTTGAAGGATGCGCTCGGTGTTTCCGTCTTCCTCATCGTCTACGCCTGGTTCGTCTTCTACATGCCGAACTATCTCGGCCATCCGGACAACTACATCCCAGCCGACCCGCTGAAGACGCCCGCCCACATCGTTCCGGAATGGTATTACCTGCCGTTCTACGCGATGCTGCGCGCCATCACCTTCAACATCGGCCCGATCGACTCCAAGCTCGGTGGCGTTCTGGTGATGTTCGGCTCCATCATCGTTCTGTTCTTCCTGCCCTGGCTCGACACGTCAAAGGTCCGCTCGGCCGTCTACCGCCCGTGGTACAAGCTGTTCTTCTGGATCTTCGTCGCCGATGCCATCATGCTCGGCTGGCTCGGCTCCCGCCCGGCCGAAGGCGTCTATGTCGTGCTCTCTCAGCTCGGTACGCTGTACTACTTCGGCTTCTTCCTCGTCATCATGCCCGTTCTCGGCCTGATCGAGACGCCGAAGCGCATTCCGAATTCCATCACCGAGGCGGTGCTGGAAAAACAGAATGCGAAGGCGCAGCCGAAGACCGCCCACGCCTGACCGGAACAGCGATTGATAAGGAACTCACAACAATGAAAAAGCTTGTCACAGGCATTCTGTCACTTGCTGTCGTTGCCGGTCTGGGTCTGGGCGCAGCTATCGCCCAGGACGACGCCGGCGGCGAAGGTCATGCCGAAGGCGGCACGCCGCACTACCCGATCCACAAGCCGGAGCAGCAGGACTGGACCTTTGCCGGTCTCTTCGGCCACTACGACAAGGGCCAGCTGCAGCGCGGCCTCAAGGTCTACACCGAAGTCTGTGCTGCCTGCCATTCGATGAGCCTGGTTCCCTTCCGCACGCTTGGAGACCTCGGTTACTCGGAAGCCCAGGTGAAGGCCTTCGCAGCCAACTACGAAGTGCAGGACGGTCCTAACGCGGACGGCGAGATGTTCGCGCGCAAGGCAATTCCGTCCGACTACTTCCCGTCGCCGTTCCCGAACAAGGAAGCGGCTGCGGCGGCGAACAACGGTGCGGCTCCGCCGGATTTCTCGCTGATCGCCAAGGCGCGCGGAATCGAGCGCGGCTTCCCGCAGTTCGTCTTCGACATTTTCTGGCCCTACCAGGAAGGCGGCCCGGACTATATCCACGCGCTGCTGACCGGCTATCAGGATCCGCCGGCGAGCGTCGAGGTCGCGGAAGGCACGCATTACAATCCGTATTTCGCCAGCGCCGCCGCGCTCGCGATGGCACCGCCGCTTTCGGACGACCAGGTCACCTATGACGACGGCGCTCCGCAGACGGTGGATCAGTACGCCCGAGACGTGTCGGCCTTCCTGATGTGGGCGGCAGAGCCGCATCTCGAGGATCGCAAGCGCACCGGCTTCATGGTCATGGTGTTCCTGCTCATCTTCACCGGCCTCATCTATCTGACGAAGAAGTCGGTCTACGCGAACAAGGAACACTGATCGGAAAGCCGGGACAGCCGGTCGATCGATCTCAAGGGTCCCGGTCTGCCGGGGCCCTTTTTTGTTGAAGGTGTGCCCTGGAGTTCGGCGTCACCAGCAATGCGAGTCCGCGCACTTCAATCAATCGGGAACCGTCCACTGCGGGTTCCAGGCGACTTCCCAGAGGTGCCCATCCGGATCATGGAAATAGCCGGAGTAACCGCCCCAGAAGCGCTTGCGCGCCGGATCCGTGATGACCGCGCCGGCAGCTTGGGCCTGCTTCATGATTCTATCGACCTCCTCCTTCGAATTGACGAGATGGCCGATCGAGATGGCGCCGACCCGCTGGCGCGTCGCGTCTATCTTCGCATCCTTGGCGAGCGACTGCGCAGGATAAAGCGCCAATATCAGGTCATCGTTCATATGGATGAAGACGACGGCTCCATCCTCGAAGTCCTGTCCAATGATCCCTTTCGTCGGCAGGCCCATTCCGTCACGGTAAAAGGCGAGGGACCTATCGAGGTCATCTACCGCCAGGGTCAGGACTTTCAGTCGCGGTCTCATTTAGACCTCCCGTGCGCTACCGCATGTCTCTTTAGATCGACCTCGAACCAAAGGGGACATGCAGCAAATTCAAAGTGCTGCAGCGACCTTTGCGCGTCCGATGGGACTCGCGGCGCTGTAATCCGAAACGCGGCGGCGCCACAGGGGCGTGGCGTCACGGCGCCATGCCGAACAGATTACCGCGAATGCCCCGTCTTTTCAGCAGCTGCTTGGCGACGGCCGGCGGATCCATCTCCATTCAGGTGAACGCGACCGCAAAAAGCAAACAGCCTCGTCTTGGGACGAGGCTGTTTGTGCTTGGCGTTGGGTCCTCATCGGAGGCCCAAAGGTCGCTGTGCGCGTCTACCGTCAGCTGAAGCGCCCGGCGGCATGGGCGAGCATCGTGTAGACCTTGCCCGTATCGGAGGTCAGGTAGGTCTGGGTGATGCGCTTTTCGGGATCGTTGCGCGCTACATCGGCGAGCAGCTTCTCGAAATCGGCGATGTAGCGGTCGACCGCCATTCGGAATTCAGGTTCGCGGTCGTATTTGCGTTTGATCTCGTCGAAGGTCTGCTGGCCCTTAAGGGTGTAGAGGCGACGGGTGAAGACATCCCGCTCGCCCCGCTGATAGCGGCGCCACAATTCGACGGAGGCATCGTGATCGATCGCCCGAGCAATGTCGACCGACAGCGAGTTTAGCGATTCGACGACGTGGCGCGGATTGCGGCTGTCGCTCGGGCGTGCGACCGGCTGGGCCTCGGCTGGGCGCTGGCGCGCGACCTCCGGCTCCTCCTCTCGGGAGGCGGCGCGCAACAGGTCGCGCATCCAGCCGCCGCCTTCCTCGGCACGCTCCTCGACAGCCGGCGCGCGGGCAGGCTGCAGCGGTCGTGTTGCCTGCTCCAGGCCAAGGGTGCCACGAAGAGCAGCGCTGGAAGCGGGCGGCTGGGACGCCGGCTGTACCGGCGCGACAGGCTGCGGCGCCGACTGCTGAACGGCGCGGGCAGGTGCGGCGACTGGGGTCGGCGGGGCTGCGGCGGCCGCTTGCTGGCGCACGGGCTGCGCTACCTCGAGCTGCATCGACGACTTGCCGATGATCTCGGAGAGTTCCTGCAACGCCTTGATCTGCTCGCCGACGGCGCGCCGCATCAGCGAGGCATTCTCCTTGGCCTCTTCCGGCAGATCGAATGCTCCGCGCTTGAGCTCCTCGCGGGTCGCGTCGAGCTCCTTGCGGATTTCGCCGGCGGAGCGGCGGATGTCCTCGGTCGCGCCGCTGAAGCGGTTGATCGCATCGTCGATCGCCTGGTGTACGGCGTCGCGAAGTTGGGTCGCAACGCCATCCGACTTCTTGCCGCTTTCCGCGAGCATGCGCTCGATCTCGGAGACTGAGGCGCCGATGCCGCTGCGTAGTCGGGAGGCGACTTCATTTGCGCGCTCTTCCGCGCTCGTGAAGGCGCCTTGAAGCGCCTCGCCGGCTTCATCGCCAGCCTTGGCAACCGCCTGCCGCATAGCCTCGGAGGCGCTGAATGCGCGGCTCTCGACCTGGGACAAGGTCCTGTTGACCTCGTTGATCGAGCCCTCCACGCCGGAGCGCAGTGTGTCCGCAATCTCGCGTGAGCGTTCTTCGGCGCGCGAGAAGGCGCCTTCCATCGACGCGGCAGCCTCCTCGCCCGCCTGGGCGAGAGTATTGCGCATGGCCTCGGCGGCCTCCGCGGCGCGCTGTTCGGTGCTCGACAGCAGCCGGCCGACATCGGTGAAGGAGGTCTGAATGCCACTTCGCAAGTTCCCTGCGACCTGATTCGACCGCTCCTCGGCGCGCTGAAATGCCCCGTCGACGAAGCCCTCGAGCGCGCGCATCGTCCGCTCGATTTCTTCCGAGCGCTGGACGAGGCCGACGGACAAGGTGCGCAGGGCATCCTGCCGTTCCTCAAGGGTGCTGGCAAGGTTCGACTGCGCCGCAGCGAGAAGCTGCGAAGCCTGGCCGAGCACTTTCGAATGGTCGTCGAAGCGGCCGACAATGCCGGCGACCTGGGAGAGCGTTGAGGCTGAAATGTCGGAGAGTTTGTCGACCTTGCCTTCGATGAGGCGGGTGGTGGTGGACAGCATATCCGACGCCTGCTGTGTCGATTCGGAGAACTTGGCTGCGGTTGCCTCGAGGCGGTGATCCATCTCCCCGAGATTGTTGCTTGCCTGTTCGACCACCGATGCAATTGCCGAATTGCTTGCCGTGAGTTGGTCGATCAGCCCCATTGCCGTCGATTGCAGACGGTTTTCGACCATCTTCATGGCCTTGGCAGTGTCCTCGGCCCGGTGCGAGATGGCTTCAAGTGTTTCGCTGGTCCGCTCCGTGATGGCGTTGACGAGCGCGGCGCTTTCCGCGCGCAGGCGGTCGGCGCTCTCGTGGGTGAGGGCGGCAATGCGCTCGGCGGCCTCCTTGCCGGTCGCCGCATATTGCTCGATTACCGGACGCGCCTTTTCGTCAAGCAGGCGAGAGAGTTCGAGCGAGCGGCCGGCAAGCATCGAATTGAGCTCGCGGGTGCTCTCATCGAGCGCGCTGCGGATCGACCGGCCTCGCGCATCGAGCGCCTTCTCGGCAGCCGTGAGGCTCTGCTCAAGGTTCTGGGTGTGGTTTGCAACTTCGCCATGCGTCGAGGCGAGACGGGCGGTTGCCGTTTCGGCCGCGTCACTAATTGCGCGGGCGAGGTCGGCATGCCGCGCGGCCGTGGCCGAGGCGGTCTCTTCGAGTGAAGCTGCGAATTCGGCGTTGCGTGCGGCAAGCGTGCTTGCGAAATCCGCGCCGGTTTTCGACAGGCGTTCCGCCGAGCGCGCAGCTTCGGCATCGATCTCCTGCGTCGCATCGCCGACGGCGCCGCGAAGGCTGGTGACGAGTGCAGCCGCCTTGCCTTCAAGCGTCCGATTAACGTTCTCAAGACCGATGTTGAGGGCCCGATCCATCGTGCCGAGCCGCTCCTCGATCCGTCCGGCGCCTGCTTCCATCGCCGAGGAAATGCGGGTTGCGGCCGCTTCGCTGATCCGGTCGATCTCGCCGACGCGTTCGCCAAGGGTCTCCGCAAGGCGCTGACCCGCGCTGTCGACGATAGTGTTGACGCTTCCGACGCTGTCGCGGATGCGCTCTTCGAGTGAGCCGAGGCCCGACTCGATGCGTGCGCCGGTATCCTCGACGACGGCGTTGACGCTGCCGACACTGCCGCGAATGCGCTCTTCGAGCGAGCCGATCGTCGTCTCGATCCGGCTGCCGGTGTCGTCGACGATGGTGGTGACGGTATTGACGCTGTCGCGTACGCGGTCTTCGAGCGAGCCGAGGCTCGATTCGATACGAGCGCCGGTGTTGTCGAGTCGGCTGTTGATGCCGTGGATCGAGATATCGACGCGGTGGGTGAGCGAGTCCGCGGCGAGGCTGATCTGGTCGGCCGTTTCGGCGAGGCGCTCCGCGATGTTGCCGGTCGTCGAGCGCATGCGCGCATCCAGGGCTTCGGTGCTGCGGTCGATGGCGCCAGCGATCGCGGCTTGCCGTTCCTCGAGCGTCATCTCCAGCATGCTGGCACTGGTCGCAAGTGTCGTTGCCACCGCCATGGATTGGTCGGACAGAAGCTCTTCCAGCTGCTCGCGGCCCTGGCTGACAGCGGCATTGATAGCGGTGATCCGGTCGTCGAGGGTCGAGCGGATCTGGTCGTGGGTTGTTGCCAGCGTATCGCGCAAGTGCTCCGCCTTGCCGGAAAGCGTCTGCTCGATCTCGGCCGCCTTGCCGGCAAGCGATTGCGTCGCCTCCGAGGTACGAGCCGTAAGCGCCTCGGCGATCTCGGCACTGGTGCCCGTCAGCGCATCGGAAATCTTGCTGACACGGCTGCTCAGATCCTCCGCGATGCGAGCACTCGTATCGGTCAGCGTACCGGCAATCTGGCTGACGCGGCCGCCGAGATCTTCGGCGACTTGGGATACGCTCTGCGACAGCTTGTTTTCGATTTCGCCCACGCGGTCCGTCATGGTCTCGGCGACCGCCATCGCACGGAAGGTGAGGTTGTCGGCGACATCTTCGGCATGGCGGCTCAGCGAGTCGGCCATCTCGTGGGCGCGCGCCGACATGGTCGAGTTGATTTGTTCCCCGCGCTCGGACAGCACGCCGTCGAGTGCGGCAGTCTGGCTCGCAAGCGTGTCGGTGATCGCGCGGCTGCGTTCGGACAAAACGCCCTGCAGCGTGTTCGTCTGGGTTGCGAGGGTATCGGTGATTGCCTGCGTGCGCTCGGACAGCACCCCTTCAAGGGCGGCCGACTGGCTGCCGAGCGCGTCGGAAATTGCCTGCCCGCGCTCGGAAAGAACACGCTCCAACCGCTCGGCCGTGTCGCCGACGGCAAGTTCGATCGCGCCGGTACCGGAGGAGAGCGCGGACGTGAGCGCGGCGGTGCGCTCGGAAAGCGTGTTGTCGAGCCGGTGCTGGCTGGCGGCAATCGCACTTGTGATCTCGTCGGTGGAACCGGTGAGCGTCTGTTCGATACGCGCATGGGCTGACTGCAGCCCTTCGATGAAGGCAGACGTCCGCGTGTCGAGGCCTTCGGTCAGCCGCTGCTGGCTGGTCGTGAGCGCTTCGGCAAGAGCGTCCGCGCGCTGGCTGAAGCCGCCCTCGATCCGCTCCTGCGCGTCCTTGAGCGCACCCATGAGCGAGCCGGTCTTTTCGGAAAGCACGCTATCGATGCGGGTGTGGGCATCGCCGACGAGATTGCTGAGTTCCGCAGTGCGGCTGCCGATCGTCTCCTCGATGAAATCTTGTGTCGCGCCAAGCGCCGTCGCCAGCGTCAACGACTGATCTGAAAGCGCCGAACCGATCTTCTCTATGCTGCCGTCAAGCGTGGTGCCGATCGCGTCCGCACCGCCGGAGACGGTCTCATTGATGCGGTGCAGGCTTTCCATCAGCTTGGTGTCGAGCATGTTCGCCCGCTTGTCGAAGGCGTTCGCGAATTCCAGAAACCGCTCGTCGAAGGCGCTTGCCAGTTGTCCGACGGTCGTCTGCAGCTTTTCCTCGAAGAAGCCGCCTCTCAAGTCGAGATCCATGATCGCGTCATCGGCGCTCGATTTGAGGCTTTGGCGGAAGCTCGCTCCTTTTTCGTCAAGTGCCGCATTGAGCGACTGCAGCACCTCGTCCAGGCCGCCGGCAATTGCCTGCTGGCCGACGCTGAGGCTTTCGTTAAGGTCGCGCGTGCGGGCAATCAGGGTCTCGTTCAACTGCCGCGCGCGTTCGTTGAGCGCGGCATTGAGCTTTTCGGTATTGGTGTCGAGGGTGGATGCGCGGGTTTCGAACTGGCTTAGCAGTTGTTCGCCGCGTTTCGTCAGGGTGTCGCTAAGGGCATCGAGGCGTGCGTCGAATTCGTTGCTGAGGGTGGTTCCGGCGCTGGTCAGGCCGGAAAGCAGCGCGTCGGTGCGGCTGGACAGCATGGTCCCGATGGTCTGCAGAGCGTGATCCGACTTTTCGCTCAACGCCGCAGCGCGCGTGTCGATCAGCGATGCAAAGGCCTCGCCGGAAACCGCGATCCGCGAGGCGATGTCCTCGCTTGCAAGTTCCAGGTCGTCCTTCAGCTTGCTGTGTGCCCCGGCAATCGCCGAGCGGAGGCGTTCGGAATGGCCGATGATCGCTTCACGCTCGAGCCCGAGCTCCTGCACGAGCGTGCGTACGCGCATCTCGTTGTCGCTATAGCTGCGTTCGAGCGCATTGACCTCGGAATGGACCAGGGCCTCGAGTTCGGTCGCGCGGGCGATCGTACGCTCGATACCTTCGTTCATGGCGGACACTTCTCGTCGCACCGCCTGGCCGACCGTCATCACGCGGTCGGCCGCCGCCGTTTCCGGTTCTGCGAGCCGAAGGGCGACCTCGGCCATCGAACGCGCCGCATTGCGCAGTTCCTGGGCACGCGCGATCATGATCGCGAAGGAGAAGAAGAGCATGACGGGCAGCGCGATACCGAGCAGGATACCGATCGCGCCGGGCGCCGCCGCCAGATCGCCGAGCGAACGAATCTGCCAGATTTGCGGCGCATAGAGCAGGTGCGCTACCCCGAGTCCGGCAAGCGCCCAGACCGCGGATATGGCGCCGGCGACGCGCAGTGCCGCGCGGTTGGCGCGCCCTTCGAAGGAACGGAGCACGGCGGCGGGGGATCTGCGGGTATCGTCGTTGGCCGGCGAGAGCGGCGGCTGCTTGGCAGCCGGGTCGGGGGCGGTGGTGCGCGCGGTCTCCGGTTCGTGCGCCGCCCGGGGGGCTTCCTGTTGGGGCTTCGCAGCGCGTGCCTGAGCGGATGCAGCGGCTTTCCTGCTTGGCTCGGACACCGTTTCCTCCGGATCAAAGGAAGTCTTGTCGTTCAAGGTCGACTTCAGGTCGTCAAAGTCGATCTTCAGCGCTGCTTCCAGAGCCTGGAAGGCCTTTTCGTCGATCGACTCGTTGCTCTTCTTCGTCGCCATTGGGTACGCCTCACTAATATTGCCCACTGATGGCCGTCTCCTCGGCGCCGTAGCGGGGCCAAAAAAGACATCCTGAACAGGGCGGTAACGACAAGACACGCATCGCAACTCACGTGCAGTCCTGACGGATCACCGATTGCATCGCCTCGATGGAATATCCCCAGACGCCGCGTCGGGACACCGGGCGCCGAGCTTATCCACCAGAACAGTTGCCATTTTCATATGCAGACCTGCTCCTAACCGTATCGTAGTGGCACATTAGCAAGGTTCTTACAATTAAGCGCAATCCGCATTCACTAAATTCCTAACGGTTTCTTAATAAGACCCGCGGGCGGAGGCCCGGAAACGCAAGGAAATCAGCCACTTTAACAAGCGTTAACCATTCCTGGAGATTTCTGCCCCGATTGTGCCACCCTTTAAGCCGATGGCAGCCCCGCCTGCCGATGATACTTGTCTGAAAACGGTGCGGTCACGCAATGCGCTACTGAAAAGGAAAACTCCATGGCGGCACTCAAGGTGGCCTTCGAGGCGCCCGATAATACCGGACGCTCCCTTCCTTCGGCAAGAACGCCGATCGATTTTACTCACCTCGCCAATCAGACAATGGGAGACAAAGGGCTGGAGATGGAAGTCCTACGGCTCTTTGCACGCCAGGCGCGCCAATCAATGGCGGAAATCATGGCTGGAGTGGTCGAGCGGCGCCAAGAGGCGGCTCACCGGCTCAAAGGGGCAGCGCTCGCCATAGGGGCAGCCGGCATTGCGGAAGCCGCGGCCGCAATCGAGGCGCAGCCGGGGGATCCGATCTTGCACGGCGAACTCGCTGCCGCCGTTCTCGAGACAGAACTCTTCATCTTGAAACTTTGCCGCTGACAGCGGAGTTCTCCAGAGCGTTGGCCGATCCCGCAAGCCGCTATAGATCACGTTCCTCATCCGCCCGCTGTCGGCGGTGCCCGGACCAGAACCACCAGGCTCGTGTTGACTGGCTGGCGGATTTGTTGGAAGAAGCGGCCAGACCTTCGGGCGCTGCGACGCCTGCACCGCAGGCTCTCGCAATTGCCGGCTGATCCATCAAACCAATCCGGAACGAGAAATGACAAAACTTACGATCGTAGCCTTTGATGGCGCGCGCCACGAACTCGATGTCGAGAACGGCTCCACGGTCATGGAGAATGCGGTCCGCAATTCTGTGCCAGGCATCGAGGCCGAATGCGGCGGCGCCTGCGCCTGCGCCACCTGTCATGTCTATGTCGACGAGGCCTGGGCGGCCGCCGTCGGCCCTCCGGAGGCAATGGAAGAAGATATGCTGGACTTCGCTTATGACGTGCGGCCGACCTCACGTCTGTCTTGCCAGATCAAGATGAGCGAGGCCCTCGACGGCCTGGTTGTTCATGTGCCTGAACGACAGGCGTGAGTTGCTCGACGTTGTTTAGGCGGCTGCGCCCTGTTGCGGCATGTCTCCTTAAATCGACTTAAATCGACCTCGAGCGATTTCAAACCCGCGACAGCAACTCTCCGCGTCTGAAATGACGCGCGGCGCCAGTCCACAGGTCCGCACAAAAAATGCCTCGCTGGTCCAATGACAAGCGAGGCAAGGGGGGCGCATCGCATGCAGATGAGGGAGGGAGCATCTGCTGCACCAGGACACGCCAGGAGAACCTGCGTTGCTTCATCGCTCGAGGGATATTCTCTACCACCATGAGCAATGACGCCAAGCTTCGATTCAGGTCGATACTCAAGCGCAAAGTGTTACTTTCGACCTGCAACTAAATTTCCATGTCGCCGGGCGGTTTATCTTCAGCTTCATCGCCCATTTCATAGGAGGAATATAGCTGAGTCGGCAGCCCGCTGCCATCATTAGATTCAGCCAATAAAATACTGTGGGTTTTTACGCTGCCCGAGTGCGGATCCATGCGCTGGCCATTCATTTATTCGGGAAAGGTCAACGGTCAGATTTCTTCAGTGTTTCCAGCCGGTGTTGCAGCAGCCGGATCATGCGGCGGTCGAAATTCGCCGCTTCGGTCCGGTCGAAACGCGCCTGATCCTTGTCATGGCTCTCGACTTCCCGTGCGCTCACCTCGGTGACACGGGCCTGCATCCGCTCACAATCGGCTTCGGGTTTGAGCGATAGAAATGCCTTTTCCATCTGGCGGGCATGATTGCGGGCAATCTCCGCATGACGCTCCTCGTGGCGCTTGATGTCCGACGCGAGCGTATCCCAGACGAGTGCCAGATCGCTGTTTGCCTGATTGCGATACTTCCAGCGCGGCAGAATGATACGCGTGCTGAGCGTCACCCGTGCCGAGCCGACTGCGCATCGACCGCCGCGGCTGACGTAGGTTATCGTACCGCCGAACTTGATGCGCGTTGCGCCTGGGTGACGCGTGCCGGTGGACTTCATCATCGGTCCGGCTGTTGCGAGTGCCTTGTCGAGCTCCGCCGCCGTGCGTCCGCCGATCGCGAAGTAGGAGATACTCTTGCTGAAAACGGTTTCACCCGAGGCGCTCTCGAGCGGAAAGCCGACGAGCACTGCGATCATGGCGGCTTTCAGCGATACATGCACTCGCGACATCGGCGGTACTCTTCGATTGAACTTCGTCCAAGCTTGGGGCATAGCCGAGGCGAGCGCAACAGAAAATCGGCTCCTTCGAGCTAGGTCGTGAACCTGGCAAAAGAGGCGCGGGTGCAGCTTCCCATTCCGTTCAGGCTGAGCAGACGCCTATCGGTACCAAGGACCGTCGCAAGATGACCTACGATCCTTTTCAGAGTTTCCACTGGAAGTTGGCGCATGGGCGCAGTCTCGAACTGGGTCCATGGGGCGTGCTGATGTCGATCGTCAACGTCACGCCGGATTCCTTTTCCGACGGCGGCCGCCTGATGGACGTCGAGAGTGCTGTGGCGGCTGCCTTGCATGCGATAGAGCAGGGGGCGGCGATCATCGACATCGGCGGCGAATCCACCCGTCCCGACGCTACTCCGATCAGCGCGGAGGAGGAGCAGGCGCGCATTCTTCCGGTGATCGAGAGGCTTGCAGTCCGGGCAGATGCGCTCATCTCGGTGGACACCTACCGGGCCGAGACGGCGCGGCTCGCCGTCGAGGCCGGCGCGCATATCGTCAACGACGTGCATGGCCTCCAGCGGGAACCGGCAATCGCGCAAATCGCAGCAAGGACCGGAGCGGGCCTCTGCATCATGCATACCGGACGCGATCGCCAGAAACTCGCCGACGTCATCGAGGACCAGATTCAGTTCCTCCAGCGCTCGCTCGATATCGCCGCCGATGCTGGTGTCGGTCGCGACCAGATCGTGCTCGATCCCGGCTTTGGTTTCGCCAAGGATACGGCCGAGAATTTTGAGATAATGGCGCGTTTCGGCGAACTGCACCGGTTTGCGGCACCACTCCTCGTGGGTACGTCGCGCAAGCGCTTCATTGGCGCGGCAACCGGCCGTGAGGCCCAGGAGCGGGACGTGGGGACTGCGGCGACGACGGCGCTTCTCAGAGCCGCGGGGGCTGCGATTTTTCGGGTGCATGATGTCGCAATCAACAGGGATGCGCTGGTGGTCGCGGATGCTATGCTGGCGGCAAGACCAGCCGACGGGACATGAAGTCATGACTGCGACCTACACGATCACGCTGAAGAACTGCGCCTTCTTTGCCCGCCATGGCGTTCTCGACGAGGAGGAGTTCCTCGGGCAGCGATTCTTCGTCGACGCGGAACTCGAAGTCGAGCAGGGTACCGCACTTGTAGAGGATTGCATCGACGACACCGTCCACTACGGCATCGCCTTCGCGGAGATTGAGAGGATCGTCACTGGACGCAGGCGCTATCTGATCGAAGCTCTCGCGCTGGAGGTCGCGAAAACGCTTTGCGCCCGTTTCCAGCAGATCAGGCGCGCGAAAGTCTCCATTCGCAAGCCGAATGCCCCGGTTCCGGGCATTTTGGATTATGTGGAAGTTACGGTCGAGCATGTCGCCGGATAAGAATTGGCGCCGCGCGACGCTCGGTCTCGGCGGCAACATCGGTGAGCCGCGCCGGGCGATGGCGGACGCGCTGCGGGCTCTCGACGAGCGGCCGGATTGTCGCGTCGTCGCCGTTTCGAAGCTCTACCGAACGCCGCCATGGGGCAAGACGGACCAGGACTGGTTCTTCAATGCCTGTGCCGAGGTTGAGACGACGCTCGATCCCGAGACGCTGCTCGATGCCTGCCTCGAAATCGAGCGGCTGATGAAGCGTGTGCGCAAGGAGCGCTGGGGCCCGCGTACGATCGATATCGACCTTTTGACCTTCGAGGGCGCGAGTATTGCAAGCGAACTCCTGCAACTGCCGCATCCGCGCATGGTCGAGCGCGGCTTCGTGTTGATGCCGCTTGCCGATTTTGCGGCGGATCTCGAGGTTGAGGGTCGGACCGTCGGTGAGTGGCTCGGCGAGGCGGACGTTGGCGGAATAGAAATCGCCGACGGGGATGGGGACTGGTGGCGCAAGTTCGACTGATTGGCAACTCTCGATCTCTAAGGCGGTTATGCGTTTCTTGATCGTGACGGACATTCATGGCCGGCCCGGTTTCGCCAATTGCCTGTCGCGCCGGTTGTCCAGCCGCAGGCAAATGATTGTCCGCACCATCAGCCTGTCCGAACTGGTTGGCGTGGATTGCGCGGGCGAAACGTTGCACAGGCGTCTCGTTGACGGCGACGGATTCGCGCGGGCTGCCAGGCACCTTATCGATCTGGCGGAGCACGCCGACGTGGCGCTCGGCTATAGCGCAGGCGGAATGGTTCTGTGGCAGAGCGTGCTTTTCGGCCTCTCAATCGATCGCCTGATCTGCATTTCCTCGACCCGACTGCGTCAGGTGAGCGCCGCCGCCGTACCAATTCCTGTCCTGGCAGTTTTCGGCGAAGAGGATAGGAACCGGCCCCCCGACGCATGGGGCACGTGCTCGCATGTGCAGACTTACGTCATTTCCGGGGCCGGGCACGACTTCTACGGTACAGACGGACCCGCGCGAGACCTCTGCCTTGCGAGGGTCGCGAACTTCCTAGGCTGACGGTGCAACCGGGTTCCGCAGCCTGACGCTACCCAGCCGAGCAGCTGATCCGCGGCTCATCGCGTTGGGAGTGGGGCAACCTACTTGATGGAGCCGACGGCGATGTTGTCCATTTGCCTATTGAGGCTGACGCCGATGACCGGGACCATGGTGTCCTCGACCTTGACTGAAATGGTGATGTTCATCGTCTCGCTATCCTGAAGACGGGCAATCATCGCGCCGTTGAGCTTCTTGCGGTTGATGCCGACGACGACCTTGTCGTTCGCGACATTACCGGAGACGATATCGAGGCCTTGGCCGTCCGCGCCGTCGAGGAACTTTCCGCCGTATTTGCCGCCCTTCTGCGTAATCATCGCCGACATCGGCTGCTTGAAAACGCCGACGCGGCAAAAGCCGTCGAGTTTTATTCCAGCCTCGTGGCCCGAGGTTGGCTCGCCCTTCAGGTCGCACGTGAATTTCGTTCCCTTGTATTTGCCGGCGACGATTTCGCCCGGGCCCTTCCACTGGCCGGCAACCCTCTCAAAGAATGCCTTGTCGCGGGTGCCGGAATGTGCAGGCGAAGCGAGGCCGACTGCAACGGCTGCAAGCGCGCTGGCGGCAACGCCGCGAACGATCAAAGAAGGGCGCAAGAACATAAACGATCCTTGATGGTGAGCGTCCGAAATCTGGTTACCACATTTGCGTGAAAATGGTTAACGGATGGTTTCTTGCCTGTGCGTTTCACCGGTTTCCCGAGGTCTCCAACCTCCCCGAGCCCGGCGCCAGATCGGTGAGGAAATCACCGATCCCCGGGCGTTTGAGCGCGCGGAACGGCATCGGCCGGCACAGGTCCATCGCCGCAATGCCAATGCGGGCGGTCATGAGGCCGTTTACCACGCCCTCGCCAAGCCGAGCGGACAGTTTCGAAGCGAGCCCATGCCCGACGACCTGCTGGATGAGGCTGTCGCCCACGGCGATCGACCCGGTGACGGCGAGATGGGCGATAACGTCCCGCATCAGTCTCAAGAGGCCGAGCGTGCCCGGGCGACCGCCATAAAGCTCCGCCATGGCGCGAATCATCCGGGCCGATTCGTAGAGAACATAGCCGAGATCGACGAGCGCCCGAGGGCTGACGGCGGTGACGATCGAAACGCGTTTCGACGCGGCGAGGATCACTCGGCGGGCCTCACGATCGAGCGGTGCCAAAAGCTCGCGTTCCGCCAGGTCGATGAGATGCGGCGCGTCGATGATCTCACCTTCGGTTTCCGCAAGCCGCGTCCGGCCTCTTGCGGTCCGGGGATTGGCGGCGAGCAAATGGGCGAGCCTCGAAATTGCACCCCGTGCGACCTTGCTGCTGCCCTGTTCGGCCGCCTGAGCGATGTCGGTTTTCAGCCTCTGGATCGCGGTCAGTTGCATCAAGCCCGCGAGTTCGCGGACGATGACGACCAGAAAGGCGAGGGCGCCGACGGCCACGACCGTCATCGCCGCATAGCCAAGCCAGTCGGTATGTGCAAAGAGATCGCGCACCAGGCGATCGATCCAGACGCCGACAGCGAGGGAAAGCAGGATCGCCGCCGCGCCGAAGGCGATCTTGCCGAAGGACAGGCGCCTGCGACCGGGTTTCGCCTCGGGCGGATTGAGCGCCTCCACGGCCGCAGTGGTCGCTATGAAGGGGTCCTCCGCATCGGGCGTCATGATCACCTGGTCGCTGAAACTTGCCGGACCACGCGGGCTTGACCCGACCCGTTCCGGTCGCTCCTCGTGCTCGACCGAAAACGCTGCCGGCTTGCGGTGGCGGTATTTGAAGTCATCATTCATGCGAGGCGGTCTCCCAGCAGGAACTGCATGGCCCGATCGAGCCGGATATGCGGTACGGAAAGCTTCAGGCCGCCGCGCGTTTCTTCGAGATGCGGAGGGCGGAAGCGGACGAAATTCAGTTCCGGTAGCGACTGAGCCGAATCCTCGAAAAGAACATCGGGATTCTCGGGCAAGTCTCCGGGAAATATCGCCGTTTTCTTCTCTCCGTCGAAGATCTCGCCATTGATCCTTTCGCCGGAGAGCGGCGTACCTACGATTACGGGCAGGGCGTGGCCGCCCTGATTCACCGTCGCCTCGCGCGTCGCGCGGACGGATGCGAGCGCCATGACCTCGAGGCCGGCGCCGCTCATGCCGATACGTTCGGCCGCGCGGCTGACGAGGCGTGCCGTTATCCGCTCCAGCCTGTCGTGGCTCTCGTGGTGCAGATGATCGGCCTTGGTAGCGGCGATCAGCACCCGGTCGATCCGTCGCGTGAGAAAGGACGAGAGCCACGAATTGGTGCCGGGCCGGAAGCAGGCGAGGACATCGACGAGGGCTTGCTCGAGATCCCGCACAGCTTCTGTCCCGCGATTGATGGCCTGCAACGCATCGATGAGCACGATCTGCCTGTCGAGGCGGGCGAAGTGCTCGCGGAAGAAAGGATTTACCACATGCGTCTTGTAGGCTTCGTAGCGGCGCTCCATCATCGCCCAGAGCGATCCTTTCGGCGGCTTGCCCTTGGGGAGGTCGGGTAGGGGCGAAAACGTAAGTGCAGGCGAACCTTCGAGATCGCCAGGCATCAGGAAACGTCCCGGCGGCAAGGTCGAAAGTGAGCGATGGTCGTCCTTGCATGCTTTGAGGTAGTCCGTGAAGCCCTCGGCGAGGCGCCGCGCCTTGGTCTCGTCTGCCGTGCTTTCAGCTTCAATCGAGGAAGCAAGGGCGAGCCACTCACGCGACAAGGCGGCGCGGCTGCCTGAGCATGCCCGCTTGACCGTGGCATCACTGAATTGCCGGAAATCCTGTGCGAGCAACGGCAGGTCCAAGAGCCATTCACCAGGGTAGTCGACAATGTCGATCGACAGCCGCCCGGGAGAAAAGATCCGGTTCCAGCCGCTTGCGCTCTCGTAATCGAGCGTGATGCGCAATTGTGAGATTGCCCGGGTCGAATCCGGCCAGACCCGGTCGCGCACAAGCGCGGCTATATGATCCTCGTACTGAAAACGCGGAACCGCATCATCGGGCTGGGGTTCAAGGCGAACCTTGAAGACTCTGCCGGAGCGGACGGGCTCGAACAGCGGCAGGCGACCACCGTTCAGCAGATTGTGCACAAGCGAGGAGATGAACACGGTCTTGCCCGCCCGCGAAAGGCCGGTGACGCCAAGACGCACGGCGGGATTGACGAGCCCGGCGGCACGATCCGCGAGAGTGTCGATCGCGATCAGGGCATCATCTTTGAAGCTGGTGAGAATGGACGCCAAGTGTCTCTGTCCCTTGGGAAATGCCTATCGATTGAAGCGTCGTTGCCGGTATCCGCCAGAGTTACACATATTCGTGCGGCATGTCGCCGCGATATAGGAAATCCTTCCGGCGACTCAATGACATCGACGAGATGAGGCGTTCGCGATGCCTTGCTCGACCAGGGCCTCGATGCATGCGGCGATCTCACCGAAGGCGAACCGCCTGCTCGGATAGGCGGCGGCGCCGCCGAACGTGCCGAGGTGGTTTATTGCCCTTCGGCTGCCTCCGCCTGCGGCACCCACAGGCTCGAAAGCGTCCCCATCCAAATGCCGCCTGGCATCGGCCGCGCGGGGAAATCGATAGTGGCCAGGCCGGCAGGCGGGTAGCCATCCCCCAAAGCCGCTGCGGCGACTTCATCGGCGAGGAGCTGACAGAATAGTTCCTCTATCATGGGATTGTGCCCGACGAGCATCAGGGAAGCTCGGCTTGCGTGAGCCTCCACCAGGCTCCTGTAGAAACCCACCGGTCCGGTATAAAGCTCGTCCAAATAAAGGATGTCGGTGCCTCCACCCAGTGTGCGGCAGAGGGGCTCGGCGGTCTGGCGGCAGCGCGTTGCGGTCGAACACAGGATAAGCGCCGGGCGTATGCCGCGCGCGGCCGCGGCCTCAGCCGTCAATTGCGCTTCGGCATAGCCGCGGGCGTCAAGCGTGCGATCAAAATCTCGCTGCCCCGGCAGAGCCCAGCCGGAGCGGGCGTGACGAAGGAGGAAAAGGCGGAATGCCGGGACGATGTTGCTTTGCATTTGTGCATCCGCTGCTGTTCGTTCGAGGCTACTGCATATCTCCTTAAATCGACCTCGACCTAAGAACAAAGACATTCAGCGTTCAAAGTGCTGCAGCGACCTTGTGCGCCTGATAGACGCGCGCCGCCGTGGAGGCGCTTCGAGCCGGTCACCTTTTCCTGCGGCGGCTGCAAAGATCAAGCCGTTCCGAAAGACTCCTGCCCCACGGGAGTGAATCGAAAATGACGCTTGACATGCATCAGGCGTCGCAACTGAAAACGCCCGAGACATACTCGCAAGACCGCAAGCGATTTATTGGGGAGGCGCAATTTCCAGTGGAAGACGGAATTGCAGCGGTCACGGCATTGTGTGAAATTGTGATGAAAAATTCGCCGGTTAGCCCGGGAAAGAGGCATTGCGAAAATGCGTTTCATTGTCGGCGGCGAGGCTTGAATCAAGGCTTCCATAGGTCTATACACCGCCGCAATGAGATGTTCTTCAGGAGAATCGCGTTGAGTGAGAAGATCGATCTTAGTAGCTACGTCCTCTCCGAGGACGAGGAATTCATGAATGCCAATCACCGGGCCTATTTTCGCGCCAAGCTGAATGCCTGGAAAAACGATATCCTTAGAGAAGCTCGCGAGACACTGGACCATTTGGCAGAGGAGAGCGCCAATCATCCAGACCTCGCCGACCGTGCCTCCTCCGAAACAGACCGGGCGATCGAGTTGCGCGCCCGGGATCGCCAGCGAAAGCTTATCGCCAAGATCGACGCTGCTCTGCAGCGCTTGGATGAAGGCACCTATGGCTACTGCGAGGAGACCGGCGAACCGATCGGTCTGAAGCGCCTGGACGCGCGGCCGATCGCAACGCTTTCGATCGAGGCGCAGGAGCGCCATGAGCGTCGCGAAAAAGTCTATCGCGACGAGTGAACGTTCAAGCTTCAATATTCTCCACGGCGCGGCTTTGACCGCGCCGTTTTTTATTGATTCCAGGATTCCTGGTGAGTGCCGACGGTATTGTGCAGGACTGGGCGACCAGTATGCCGGCGGGATAATCGCAGCGACATGCGGCAGCTCCGGGCCTCGCTTGCGCTCTACGACATGCGGGTGGCGGCCCAGTTGGCGTCGAACGGGCGCTTCCTGTCGGGCGCCGAGTGGCATCCTCAGTTCATCGCCGGCGCTTCACCGGTGAGCGGCTCTGCGGCGCCGTGTAGCGCGCTGAGCCGGGTGAGCTGGACGCTGTAAGTCTTTGACTCTACACGCCGTGCTTTCCGAAGATCGGGTCCGATTCTCGGGCCGATGCGTCAGGGCTTGCGGCCGGCGGAGATGTCCGCAAGCATCCGCGTCATCTCCTCGTCGATCGAAGGTTCCTTTCTGGCCTCTACGGGTGCTACGCCAAGCGCGGGTTCCTGGCGGATGTGCGCCGCCGGGCGGCCCTGTGGCCTTGGAGTAACCGTGGGAGTGAGGCGCTGCAGATCGCTGCTGATCTCCGCGTCAAGCATACGTTCGAAATCCGCGCTCTTCTCGGCGGGAGCGACCAGGACGGATTGGGGTTGCACCGTTGGCCTCGGTTCCGTAGGCCCCAGTTGTGCCGGGTGCTCTTCCTCAGCCTGCCTTGCAATCGGAGCCAGGCGGTCACCGGGAACCATGGACATCTGCCGACGCAATTCGGCCATGGAGGGAACCGACCCGGCCGGGACCGGCGCCTGCGGTACGGCGAAGGCTGGCTGCTGTGCAGACTGTGTTGCCGGAGCGGATCGCGGCACGGCCGTCAGCTCCGCAGTCGGGGCCGGCGCGGGCTCGGGAGCCGGCCGGGGGGGCTGCGCCCGCGCAGGTTCTTGTCGCGCGGGTGTGACAGATCCGGCGGCGACGGTTTCCCTTGCGACGCTTTGCGGCTTCACTTCAGGACCTGTCGCAATCGGCGCCTCGATGGTCGGCTCAGCCTCGGCCTTCCGCTGCGGCTCGGCGGGGCGGGTGCTGCCCAGCGCCTCGGCGGTATCGGCCACAATGCGGCTTTCGATGACGATATCCGTCGGGCCACCGATCATGATCAGATGCTCGACGTCGTCGCGGCGCACGAGCACGAGCCGCCGGCGCGTGTCGACGGCGGCCGCATCGAGCACGGCAAGCCGCGGCTGCCTGTTCCTGCCGCCGCGCACAAAGGGAGAGGATGGTCTGCGCCTCATGATCCAGAGTACCGCCACGAGGCAAAGTAGGCCGATGGCAACAGCTCCGGCGGCGATAATGAATCGGCTCCCGTTGTCTCCGACAAGCGTTTCCATCATGCACTCAACTCCTTTTGTCGCTCGCTTGGCAGCAATTGACGGCTTTTTTCGGGCCGGTACAAGCGCTTGTCCGACATTCCCTGTGAATTGACCGCTTCGCTTCCGCAGAGACGCTTTTTGCTTTTATCTCTGATTGTTAAAGATGATTCCAGTTCGACGGACGGAGAGCAGATACGGCGAGTGCCGGTTCGCGAGGACCGCGTCGGATGCCGGCCACTGCATGTCCTTTAACCGGACCCGTTTTGAGGATATGCAGGAATTCGATGGATCACAGCGGCCTTGTGCGTCCGCACGGGATGCGCGGCGCTGTGAGCGGGCGGGACGGTGCCGCGATGGCAGCGTGCGAACCCGCCAGCAGGGTGAGGACCCGATGACGAAATTGCGGCAGTCAGGTGACTACCAGATGCCGGTCGTTGACCGGGGCGTGCGGCCGGGAACGGTGTTCAGGATCATCGTCCTTGCAATCGTGCTGACCGCTTCGGCCGCTGCCTTCGTCGTTTTCAAGAACCAGCTCGAAAACGAAATCGTCCTCGGCATACTCGGTGTGCTGGCGATGGTCGGGATATTCTTTCTCGTATCCTCCGTGATCGGCTTCATCGAAGTCATGCCGCAGTCCCGCCCGGACGAACTGGCGCGAGCCTTCCTCGATGGCCACGCGGACGGGACGATCGTCACCGATCGCAAGGGGCGGATCATTTACGCCAATGCCGCTTACGGCGCCCTAACCGGGGCGAAGAGCGCGGCCGGCATACAATCGCTCGAGACGATCCTGTCGCGTAACCGCGAGGCGACCGAGGCGATTTATCGCCTCACCAACGGCTTGCATGAGGGCAAGCAGGGACACGAGGAGTTCCGCCTGCTGAAGCCCCTGGCAAGCGGTGCCGCGGGCGGTTCCGGGGCCCATTGGTACCGGTTGAAGGCGCGCGTGCTGCCGCTGGAAGATGCCGATAGCAATCCGCTCTATCTGTGGCAGATCGCCGATATCACCGCCGAACGCGACGATCAGGAACGCTTCTTCAAGGAACTGCAGAACGCCATCGATTATCTCGACCATGCGCCCGCTGGCTTCTTCTCGGCCGGGCGCAAGGGCGAGATCTTCTATATCAACGCGACGCTCGCCGACTGGCTGGGGATCGACCTCACGAAGTTTCGGCCGGGCTCGATCAGCATTGCCGATCTCGTCGCGGGCGAGGGGCTGACGCTCGTGCAATCGGTTCAGGCCGAGCCGGGTCTCAAGAAGACCAAGGTGCTGGATCTGGATCTGCGCAAGATGAACGGCCAGAGCTTGCCGGTGCGGCTGATCCACCGCGTCTCCTCGATGCGGGACGGAGCACCCGGGGAAAGCCGGACCATCGTCATGTCGCGCGAGGGCGAGGATGGCGACCAGTCGGCGTCGAATGCGGCGATGCGCTTCACGCGTTTCTTCAACAATACGCCGATGGCGATCGCTTCGGTGGATGGAAACGGCCGCATCCTCAGAACCAATGCGCCATTCCTGAAACTCTTCGCGGGCCTGGTTTCGCAGGACGAGGTCGAACGAGGCGTAACAATCGACTCGGTCGTGCACGAGACGGAGCGGGCCCGGCTCGCCGAGGCGCTGGCGGCGGCAAAGGACCGGCAAAGCGACATCGCGCCGATCGACGCCCTGCATCCGACAGATGACGGGCGCCACTTCCGATTCTACGTGAACGCCGTCATCGACCAAAGCGATCAGGCGCCGGATGAGGCGGCGATCATCCATGCGCTCGAGATCACCGAGCAGAAGGCGCTCGAAAGGCAGATGGCGCAGACGCAGAAGATGAATGCCGTCGGGACGCTTGCCGGCGGCATCGCGCACGATTTCAACAATGTGCTGACCGCGATCCTGCTTTCCGCCGATCACCTGCTGCTTTCGGCAAGGCCGGCGGATGCGACCTTCGCGGATCTCATGGAAATCAAGCGCAACGCCAATCGCGCAGCCGTGCTCGTGCGACAACTCCTCGCCTTCTCGCGCAAGCAGACCATGCGGCCGACGGTGCTCAATCTCACCGACGTGATCGGCGATCTTCGGATGCTGGTCGACCGGATGACCGGAACCAATGTCAGGGTGGAGGTGGACTATGGCCGTGACCTCTGGCCAGTGAAAACCGATCTCGGCCAGTTCGAGCAGGTGCTGCTCAACCTCGCTGTCAATGCGCGCGACGCCATGCCTGGGGGCGGCACCATCACGCTTCGGACACGGAACCTGCCGGCGAGCGACGTAGCGGCGCTCGGACGGCGGGAGTTGCCGGAGGACGACTATGTCATGGTTGAGGTCTCCGACGACGGCACCGGCATTCCGCCGGAGATCATGGACAAGATCTTCGAGCCCTTCTTCACAACCAAGGAGGTGGGCAAAGGCACCGGCCTCGGCCTGTCCATGGTCTATGGCATCGTCAAGCAATCGGGCGGATACATCTATCCGGAATCGGAGGTCGGCAAGGGGACGACATTCCGCATTCTCCTGCCGCGCCATGTCGAAGCCGTTGAGAGCCATGCGCAGCCGATGGCCGAAGCGCCTGCCACGCCGGCCGCATCGACAGAGGTGAAGGAGGCGGCGGCCGCAAGGCCGGGGCCGCAGGCGGAGCCGACGGACCTTACCGGAGATTCCGCCGTCGTACTGCTCGTCGAGGACGAGGAATCCGTGCGTCGCGGCGGCAAGCGCATGCTCGAGACCCGCGGCTATAAGGTCTACGAGGCCGGCTCTGGTATCGAGGCACTCGACATCATGGACGAACTCAACGGCGCGGTCGACATCGTCGTCTCGGATGTGGTGATGCCCGAGATGGACGGGCCGACGCTGCTCAGCGAATTGCGCAAGAAGTACCCGGACCTCAAGTTCATCTTCGTCTCCGGCTATGCGGAAGATGCCTTCGCACGCAATCTCCCGGCCGACGCCAAATTCGGTTTCCTGCCAAAACCGTTCTCGCTGAAGCAATTGGCGGTTGCCGTACGGGAAATGCTGGACTCCTGAACCGGTTGGAACCCACTACCGGCACTGTTTGCGCGGCCCGCCACTATACGGCTGATAGCTGTTGTCCTCCGGGCGATAAGTACGGTAGCGGCTGAAGCAATAGCTGATGTGTTCCTGCGTCAGGTTTATGCCTTCATTCGCGTCAGCCGGGAGCTCGATCTCCATGGATGGGTAGTCAATTTCTTCCACATGGCTGTCAGGCGGTGGCGGCGAAGCGTCATCTGATGGATCCCTTGTCGCATCCATGTAGGGCGAGATGCAGGTCCGCTGTCCGCCACTGAAGGACATGTAGCTGTTGTCCTGTGGGCGGTAAGAGCGATAGCGGCTCGCACACCATTCGACGTGGGCAGCCGGGTAGGCTGACGACGTCGGCTGCTCTTCGCTGGGCATTGGTTGAATAGAGCCGGTGACCGACGTATCCAAAGGCTCCGAAGGGAGTTCCTCCTCGGCTCCGTTGCCGGTTGTGGTCTCAGGCGCCGAAAGGAATTCCTCCTCGGCCCCGTGTGTAATTGTGGTCACCTCTTCCGGGGAGAGTTCCCTTTCGCCCTCTGGCAGACTGGTGGCTTCATCCATGTAGGGCGAGACGCAGGTCCGTTGACCGCCGCTCGACGGTGTGTAGCTATTGTCGTGTGGACGGTAAGACCGATAGCGGCGCGCACACCATTCGAAGTGCGCCGTCGAATAGGTCGATGATGCTGGTTGCTCCTCGCTGGGCACCGGTGGAATCGTGCCGGTGATCGTCGCGTCCAACGGCTCTGAAGGGAGTTCTTCCACGGCCCCGTTGCGGGTTGTGGTCGCAGGAGGTTCCGGGCGAAGTTCCTGTTTGGCCTCGTCGGCCGTTGTTCCAGTCACCCTGGACGTCGGACCAGTTGGAGCAGTGCGAGCCGGCAGTCGCTCGAATTGCTGCGCCGCTGTGTTCACTGCCCGCGGATCCTCCGACCAAACTTCAGACTGATTCATGTCCAGCCGCGGCTCGCGCGCCGGCTTCGCGGAGAGGATGAAAGTTGCGACGGCAGCCCCACTCAGGAACAGCGCGAGGGAAAGCGCGAACCCGCAAAGTCCTGCTAACAACCCTTTCACTTTACCCTCCTTCGATTGTCCATACGAAGAATGCGACGGCTCCGTCTCAAGTTCCGGCGAAACATGAGAACTTTAGCGTCGTCACAGGCGCTGCGACCTCAGCTTTCCTCAGGTGGCTTGACGTGCCGGAACTGCAGCAGCAGTAGCAGGTCGTAGCTGATCTTCAGCGCCGCACAGATGAGGAGCGGCCAGGACCTGTATGACGCTGCGAAGAGAGCACCTGCAATCGCGGGGCTGGCAGCTGCGGCAAGGCTTCTCGGCACGGAGGTGAAGCTCGCGGCCGCGGCACGCTCCGCCTCCGTCACGACCGCCATTACGTAGGAAGAGCGCGTCGGCACATCCATCTGCGAGAGCGCCGCCCGAACAAGCAGAAATGCGAGGGCCAGGGGCAAGGTGTGCGCGAAAGCCGCGAGCACCAGGGCGATGCTCGACGGGATGTGAGTGAACACCATGGTGTTGATAAGCCCGATCCGCTGCGACAGCCATGCGGCGACAGGAAACGAGAACGCCGACAGCACACCCGCCCAGAAGAAGAACATCCCGGCTGCCGCGAGCGACAGATCGAAACGCTCGAACAGCCACAGGGCGAGCAAGGACTGGACCACGAACCCGCCGGCGAACGCATCGAGGCTGAAGAGGGCTGCAAGCTTGCACACGATACCGCGCGAAGGCCCAAGCGCTGCTTTTGCGGGCTCGCCGCTGGTGTTCCGCGGCGGTACGCGGGCATAAAGAACGGCGCCCGCCAGGCCCAAGATCGCATAGAGAACGAACATCAGCCTGATGGCGGTCAGTTGTCCGAGCCCCAGGGGTGTCATGAATTCCGGCAGGGCTGCGGCGAGGGCGCCCACGGCGCTTGCGAGGGCCCCGACGAGGCTGTAGCGAGCGAACATCTTCGTGCGATCGACGCTCGCCACCTCGCGAGAGAGCACCGCGTGCTCCAGTGGCACGAATATGCTGACGCTGCCGGCCGACGGATTGACCGTGCCGGCAAATGCGACCACCAGCAGCAGCGCATAATCGTTGATCATCGACACGGCCGCACCAGTGGCCACCATCAGGCCGGAGGCGGCCAGCAGCAAGCGTCGGAGATCATAGCGCGCGCCGAGAAAGCCGATCACGATCGTCAAGAGTGCCGAGCCAAAGAGTGATGCCGTTGCGATGACACCGACTTGCAGCGGCGAAAACCCAAGGGCGATCAGATAAACCGGCAGAAGAATGGCCACGAAGCCGTCCGCGAAGTCGCGCAGTGCTCGCGCCGCCAAGAGATATGTGGCCGGGTGGGTGCCTTGCAGCGACATCGTCGCTTTCGTTCGCCGTGCTAGACCCACCCCATGAGCAATCCGGAGAAAAGGCCGGCAAGCGAGCAGCCGGCCAAAACCGTCAGCATGCCGATCTTGAAGCGGAACACCGCGATCATCGCCCCAAGCGTCAGTACCAGCGAGGCGAGGTTGACGGAATTCAACACCGGAATGTCGATCGTCATGCCGAGCCCGCGTGCTTCGTAGAGTTCTCGAAACAGCACGTGCAGCGCGAACCATACTGCCAGATTCAGGATGACGCCGACCACCGCGGCGGTGATCGCCGCCAGTGCGGCAGACAGGGCCTTGTTGGTGCGCATCGTTTCCATGAAGGGCGCACCGAGAAAAATCCAGAGAAAACAAGGCACGAAGGTCACCCAGGTCGTCAGAAGTCCACCTAGGGTGCCGGCAAGCAGCGGATTGAGCGGACCCGGGTCGCGATACGCGCCCATGAAACCGACGAACTGGGTGACCATGATCAGCGGCCCGGGCGTGGTCTCCGCCATGCCTAGACCATCAAGCATCTCGCCGGGCTTCAGCCAGTGATAATGCTCGACCGCCTGTTGGGCGACATAGGAAAGAACCGCGTAGGCGCCGCCAAAGGTGACCATAGCCATCTTCGAGAAGAAGACGGAAATATCCGTGAAGACATTGCCGGGGCCAAACCACGCCAGAAGCGCAAGCACCGGCGCAAACCACAAAAAGAGTGCCACGCCAGCGACCTTGAGCGACCAGCTGATTGGTGGGCGCGCGTGGGCCGGCACCTCTTCGCCAAGTGCGGTCTCTATGTCGGCGACCTGCTTGCCGCCGACTTTGCCGTGCCCGTTGCTCGCCTGGAATGCAGCCCAGCCCGCCCGTCCGCCGATGTAGCCGATGAGGCCGGCAGTGAAGACGACGAGAGGGAAGGGGGCGCGGAACAGGAATAGTGCGAAAAACGCCGCAGCGGCGATCACGATCATGACATTGTTCCTGAGCGCCCGACGGCCGATGCGCAGGACCGCCTCGAGCACGATCGCCAGAACCGCGGCCTTCAATCCGAAGAACAACGCCTGAACGGCTCCGACGTTTCCGAAGATGGCGTAGATCCAGCTCAGCGCCATGATAGCGACAGCGCCGGGGAGCACGAACAGCGTCCCCGCCACAAGCCCGCCCTTGGTCTTGTGCATGAGCCAACCGATGTAAATCGCAAGCTGCTGCGCTTCCGGACCCGGAAGCAGGGTGCAATAGTTGAGCGCGTGAAGGAACCGCGTTTCGCCGATCCAGCGTTTTTCCTCGACGACGATGCGATGCATCATCGCAATCTGTCCGGCGGGACCGCCGAAGCTCAGGGCTGCGACGCGTACCCAGACGCGCAGCGCCTCGGCGAAGGAAATGCCGTGGCTCAACGGCTGGCGCTCCGACGTGGCATCACCGTCGCGTACAATGTCGGTCAACTTCAAGCTCCCTTTTTCGGCCAGTTGTGCGTTTCGTCGGTTGCGTCGCGGCACCAACGGTAGAACGCGTCGTAGAGGAGCAACCCTGCCTCAAGTTGTTCATTATCGTCCGCGTACATGCGCGACAGTCCAAGCGATACCGCGAGCAGGCCGGACGCTTGTGGAGCAAGATCGAGGCGAGCCGTATCGGCGCCGCGGACAATCGTGGCGAGACGCAGGAGCGGTTCCGTCGAGAGGCCGAATTCTTCGACCATCACATCGAACGTGCAGAGTTCGCCGCGGTGGCTCCAGCGGACCGGAGCTTCGATGTCGAAGGGCGTTGCCTGGAAGCGATCGGCCACCGCCTCGACCTCCGATGGGGCGACGAACAGGAAAACGGCACCCGGATCGACGAAGCGGCGGATGAGCCACGGGCAGGCAATCCGGTCGATTTTCGGCCGCGTGCGCGTCACCCAGACCGTGCGACCCAGTTCGTCCCGCTTGGGCAAGGCCGAGGCGGGCACCGCCGGGAGACCCGCCTCGGCCCAGGCCTCGAAACCACCCTCGAGCACCTCGGCCGGAATTCCGGCACTGCGAAGCCAGGCGGCGACGCCGTAGCTGAGCTTCTTACCCCGGTGACAGACGATGACGACCGACTGGCCATGGAGATCATCGACCCAGAACTGTAATTCGCGGTAGTCGCGCCGGACCGATCCGGGAATCAGCCGAGGATCGGCATCGAAGTCCTCGTCGATGCGCACGTCGACGAGGGCGGGGCATTTCGGGGTGCCGATAAGGCGTGAAAGCTTTTCGGGAGAGATTTCCATAAGTGACGACATGACGCGTCCTCCGTCTACCGGTTGTTCGGACGCGATGCTTCGGCTGTCGCCTCGTGGGGTGATCGCAACCCCATGCGCAGTGTTTTCCGCTCTTTGCCCGGCTCTGTCAAGCACGGAACCTTTCGCGGCCGGTCCGGACGGATAGGCGGTAAACGTCGTCCCTGAGAGGTGGGAATCGGGATTGTCTCGGAATGGCGAATGGCGACTTTGGCACGCGGCCAGGGATCAAGCAAATTGGTGTATTTCACCTGTTGTTAATGTTTCGTGGATAACCTTGAGTTGTTTTTTCAGAGTGCTCTCGTCTTCGCAATCGCGGGACGCCGACCCGACAGGCAGGCCGTGCCGCCGAATAAGTGCCGCGGCGCTGTTTCGCGTCCACACGCGGACTTGTAAATGAAAGTATTTAGCTCCCCAGAGATGTGCTCTGTGAAAAATTCTAGAATGAGTAGTAGTTTTATGATCCTATTTTGGAGCGGACGCTATGAGATCCGAGAATTTCCGCATGCAATTGAGGAGACTGGCATACGACAGGAATGGGAATTTTTCGCTGCTGGGCGCTGTTGGCCTGGTCCCGATCATTGGAGCGGCGGCGCTGGCGATCGATTTTGTGGATGCCTATCTCGAAACGGAAAAGATCCAGAACGCATTGGATTCAGCCGCACTCGGATCCGTGAGGGCCTATGGCGAAGGAGCGCCTGAAGAAGCAGCCAAGCAGGAAGGGGCGAAGTTCTTCTGGAGCAATTATACGGCGCCGGCAACAGGAGGGTCGCTTGGCACCGACACCCGAGAGGCCTTGAGCGTGACATTCACCCGCGATGTCAATGAAGACACTGCCACGGCGGAGTATGTCATGGCGTACACGCCGCTGTTTCTCGATCGAATGCCATTCCAGATCCGGCGCCAGGCCATCGCTGCCAGGACCGCAGGCGCAGAAGCCTGTGTCTTGGCCCTCCACCCCACGGCCCAGCGCGCATTCAATATCAGCGGCAGTGCGATCGCGGACATGACCGGGTGCGCGATCGTTTCCAACTCGAACCACAGCGAGTCGATTTATGTCGGGGGAACGGGCAGGCTGGAAGCCGAATGCCTCTATGCGGCGGGTGGTATCTATGGTTCGCCGCAGCATATTGCACTCGACTGCGACAGCGCCGTCGGGGGCTCGCCGCGCGTTTCCGATCCGTTTGCGGACAGGGCGATGCCGAAGACGTCCGCTTGGGTCGACCTTTCGGGTTGCGGCGTGAACTATGTCAATGGCGGCGGCGGCAACGGCGATTGCAATGGCACCGGCAAGACGCCGAAGAACACCGATGGGTATGTGGTGACGCTGAAGCCGGGCACCTATGGCACGTTCGAGGTCAAGGGAGCCGTCAATCTCGAGCCCGGATACTACATCATCGATGGCGGGCGTCTTGAACTAGCCGCACAATCGGTGGTGACCGGCAGAGGCGTCACCTTCTTTCTGATGAACGGTGCCGAACTCCTGATCCGTGCCGGCGCCACATTCGACATTTCGCCGTCGCTTGACGGCGACTGGGCGGGCTTCTCGATCGTCGCCGAGCATGGAAATACCGACAAGGCGGTGATCAACGGCAACAGCAATTCCTCGCTGACCGGGATCGTCTATCTCCCCGATGCGGCCGAGCTGCAATTTTCGGGCAACGGAAAGACAAGCGGCGAGTGCATCCGGCTTATTGCCCAGGAGATCACGCTCACCGGCAATGCCACGTTCAAGATGGATTGCAGCGCCGAACTCGCCGACAACGAATTCAATTATCCCGGCACCATTCGGCTGGTGCACTAGGCAGCATCCGAAGGACAGGAGCGGGTAGAAAAGGTCATGGAAAATTAAGATTGCTTCGATCGAGGCCGCGCATGCAGGCTCTTGATCGCTGTCTCTTAAGAAGCTGCTTGCGCACGGACGGCAACCACAGAGGCTACTCCGCGCAATTCGGCCAACATCATCGACCCGCTTGTCCAGCTCTCGAAGCGATCATCTGTTCCTCCTGTTGAAGTCGCGTTTGCCCGTGTTGCGCATGAGGATTTCGGACAGGACCCTCCGGTCATCCTCGGACATGGCGGCAATCCACTGGTTGGTGAAATAGCGCAATTCGTGGGTGGAGAAGGGGGCCGGGTTCCTCGCGTAGGGAACGAGGGTGTCGATCAGCGTCTGCCCTAACAAAAAGCGGTCCCAGTCCTCCTTGATAGGCGGCTCTGCTTCCTTCGGGTCGGCCGCGACCACCCGTGGAACCGTCTTGATCACGGCCCCGGTGAGCACCGGCCTGCCCGCTAGGACCGCAACGTTTCTGCGTGTCTCCGGCTTGTTGAACAACCATTCCATCAGGCTCATCGCTTGCCCTTCAGCTTCGCGGCTACCTTCCCGTCACCGCCCCGCAAGCAGGCAGCGGACGAAAAGATTTTCCGTTGGACAATCAGCGGATGCCGACGCTAGGTGCGGCATCACAGGTCGGGCTGGACCCCTTTTCGGTACGCCAGCGCTGTGCCTGATATAGCCTTCATCGCGCCTTTTGATCCATTCGGCTGGTTGGCCGATACATCTCCCGGAGGTAACCAACCGTTTGGCCTAGTCCGTCGGATCGAATCTTGAAGGGGTGCTCAGGCGAGGAATGTTAACCTGGCTCGACCTCGGTGCTGTCGGAATTGTTCCAGGGCGGCAAAGAACGAACGGCCGGCGGTTGCGGATGTCGGCATCTTCCCTCGCTCTGCTGCCGTCAAGCCCGGCCGCTGCCGGCACCTATTCGACCATATGAACCTGCGACTATTTCGCGTGAAGTGCGACGGCGATCTCCGCGGCGAGGCGCGCATTGTTCTCGACGAGCGCGATGTTCGTTTCGAGGCTGCGCCCTTCGGTCATGCGGAAGAGATTGTCGAGTAGGTAGGGGGTCACCGCCTTGCCGGAAATTCCTTCGCTTGCGGCATTGTCCAGCGCGCGGGTGATGTAGATTTCCATCTCCTCGCGCGGGATCTCGTTTTCCTCCGGCACCGGATTGGCGACGAGCATTCCGCCATCGACCCCGAGCAACTCACGCATCCGCTGGAAATTGGCGATCGCGGCCGGGCTGTTCAACATCAGCGGGCTTTTGAGCCCGGACTCGCGCGACCAGAAGGCCGGGAAGTCTTCGCTGTCGTAGGTGACCACCGGCACGCCGCGGGTCTCGAGCACTTCGAGCGTCTTCGGAATGTCGAGTATCGCCTTGGCGCCGGCACAGACGACGATAACGCCGGTGCGGGCGAGCTCATCGAGGTCGGCGGAAATGTCGAAGCTCTGTTCGGCGCCGCGGTGAACGCCGCCAATGCCGCCCGTCGCAAAGACGCCGACGCCGGCGCGGGCGGCGGCGATCATTGTCGCGGCAACGGTCGTGGCGCCGGTGCGGCGCTCGGCGATGGCGAAGGCGAGGTCGGCGCGCGATAGCTTCATGGCGCCTTTGGTCTTCGCCAGCGCTTCAAGCTTGGCGTCGTCAAGGCCGATGTGAAGCACACCGTGGATCACGGCGATGGTGGCGGGCACCGCCCCCTGTTCGCGAATGATCGTCTCGACGCTGCGCGCCATGTTGAGATTGCCGGGGTAAGGCATGCCGTGGGTGATGATCGTCGATTCCAGCGCGACGATCGGCGCGCCGCGGGCCTTGGCGGCAGCGACCTCATCGGAATATTCCATCGGCAGGAAAGGGGAGGATGGCTTCGTCATCGTTCTTTGCTTCTAGAAATTGGAGCGGGCCATGAAGTCGACGATCGCTCTGAGTTCGGCTGTCGAGTTCTCATGACAGTATTTCCGGCGCCGGCACAAGGGCCAAGGTCCGGTCGAGATTGGCTGCGGACATTTCCTCCGCGGCGGCGAACGGCGAGCGGAGCGTAATGACGGCGGCGGCAATGCCGTGCCGCAGAGATGCGGCGAGGTCGAGGCCGGAAAGCCGGGCAGAGAGAAACCCTGAAGCCAAAGCGTCGCCGGCGCCCGTGACATCGGCAAGCGCCGGCAGTGCCGGCGGGGTGGCGCGGCAGGCGCCGCCTCGGTCAAAAGCAATCGCAGCCTTGCCGCCGCGGGTCACCACACCGCCGGAAAGGCCAGCGGCGCGCAAAAGGGAAGGCCATTGCTCGGCGGCAGGGCTTTCAATCCCGGTCAGCGCCCGCGCCTCCGCCTCGTTCATGAACAGGAAATCAAGCCTGGGAAGGCATTCCCGGTAGCGGACGACCTTTGCCGGGGAAACGGCGATGCCGGCGACAATCCGGTCGTCGCCGCTTGCCGCTGGGACCAGCGCCCGCAGCGTCTCACAAGGCAGGTTCGCGTCCATCAGGACGAGATCGCTCGCCGCGAGTATCTCTCGCGTGGCGCGCTGCTGCAGCCGGCGTGGCGAGAATAGGGCGTAGAGGTCCATGTCCGCTAGCGCGATGACGAGGTTGCCGTCACTTTCGAGGATCGCAGTGTAGCTCGGCGTTTTGCGGTCGAGAAAGGTGAAGCTGCAGTCGATGACGCCGGCAGCCGCCGCGGCCACAGCGACGATTTCACCCGACGCGTCGCCGCCACGCGGACTGATCATGCGCACGCGATGGCCGAGGCGCGCGAGGTTTCGCGCGGCGTTGAAGCCGCCGCCGCCGGCTTCCTCGAACCAGGTGCCGGGATTGCTCGCCCCGTGTGTGGTTGGGCCGGCAATGCGGCCTCGCCGATCGATATGCGCGCCGCCGAAAACGGCAATTTCATGCTGCCTCATGCACGCACCTCTTTGTGCGAATCGGAAAGACCTGCGGGAAGCGAAGCGAAGGACCGCACGACCTCAGGAAAGCGAATACAACGGCCGTGAACAGGAGCCGAACGATCTGAAAATAACGCATGTTATTCAAACCGTTGAGGTGCCATTGCCAAAAAGGAACAAACCATGTACAAAATCTCCTGTGGCGGCTTCATTGCCTCGATAGCTCCAATAACCTAAAGGTGGACCCAATGGCACAAAACTCTTTGCGGCTCGTAGAGGACAAATCGGTGGATAAAAGCAAGGCACTTGAAGCGGCTCTCTCCCAGATCGAACGTGCGTTCGGCAAGGGATCGATCATGAAGCTCGGTTCGAAGGACAGCGTCGTCGAGATCGAAACGGTCTCGACCGGTTCGCTCGGCCTCGATATCGCGCTTGGCATCGGTGGCCTGCCCAAGGGCCGCATCATCGAAATTTACGGTCCGGAAAGCTCGGGCAAGACGACGCTGGCGCTGCAGACCATTGCCGAAGCGCAGAAGAAGGGCGGCATCTGCGGCTTCGTCGATGCCGAGCATGCCCTCGATCCGGTCTATGCGCGCAAGCTCGGCGTCGATCTCGAGAACCTCCTGATATCGCAGCCCGACACGGGCGAGCAGGCGCTGGAGATCACCGACACGCTGGTCCGTTCCGGCGCGATCGACGTGCTCGTCGTCGACTCTGTTGCGGCGCTCGTGCCGCGCGCCGAAATCGAAGGCGAGATGGGCGACAATCTGCCGGGCATGCAGGCGCGCCTCATGAGTCAGGCGCTGCGCAAGCTGACGGCGTCGATCTCCAAGTCCAACTGCATGGTGATCTTCATCAACCAGATCCGCATGAAGATCGGCGTGATGTTTGGTTCGCCGGAAACGACGACGGGCGGCAACGCGCTGAAATTCTATGCGTCGGTACGCCTCGATATCCGCCGCATCGGTTCGGTCAAGGAGCGCGAGGAAGTCGTCGGCAACCAGACGCGCGTCAAGGTCGTCAAGAACAAGATGGCGCCGCCCTTCAAGCAGGTGGAATTCGACATCATGTATGGCGAGGGCGTATCCAAGACCGGCGAACTCATCGATCTCGGCGTCAAGGCGGGCATCGTTGAAAAATCCGGCGCCTGGTTCTCCTACAATAGCCAGCGCCTCGGTCAGGGCCGCGAGAACGCCAAGCTGTTCCTGCGCGATAATCCGGACCTTGCCCGCGAGATCGAGATGGCGCTCAGGCAGAATGCCGGCCTCATCGCCGACCGGTTCCTTGAAAATGGCGGACCGGAGAGCGAGGGCGACGAAGCGGCCGGTATGTGACATCAGCGAGTTTTCGCGCACGAAGCCGGCCCTCGCCATGAGCGGCCGGTTTTTGCTGGCCGTCTGGACAGCGTGATATGCGGAAGATAAAAGCCTGTGGTTCCGATGGCTGCGGTTGTCGGCGAGGGCGGCTATAAGCGATAGGCGCGGGGTTGAAGCTAGCGGCGCAGAGCACGAGAAACACGCGCTCGTCGCCGGGGAATGTGCACAGAATAGGACGCAAGATGAGCGGCGTGAATGAAATTCGGTCGATGTTTCTCGACTATTTCCGCAAGAACGGCCACGAGATCGTGCCGTCGAGCCCCCTGGTGCCGCGCAACGACCCGACATTGATGTTCACCAATGCCGGCATGGTGCAGTTCAAGAACGTCTTCACCGGCCTGGAGCAGCGTCCCTATTCGACCGCGGCGACCGCGCAAAAATGCGTGCGGGCGGGCGGCAAGCACAACGATCTCGACAATGTCGGCTATACAGCGCGGCATCACACCTTTTTCGAGATGCTCGGCAACTTCTCCTTCGGCGACTATTTCAAGGAACGCGCAATCGAGCTTGCCTGGAACCTGATTACCAAGGAGTACGGGCTCGACGCCAAGCGCCTGCTCGTCACCGTCTATCACACCGACGACGAGGCCTATGGCCTCTGGAAGAAGATTGCCGGCCTCGGCGACGACCGCATCATCCGCATTCCGACGAGCGATAACTTCTGGGCCATGGGCGACACCGGCCCTTGCGGCCCGTGTTCGGAAATCTTCTACGACCACGGCGAAGAGATCTGGGGCGGTCCGCCCGGTTCGGCCGAGGAGGACGGGGATCGCTTCATCGAGATCTGGAACCTCGTCTTCATGCAGTACGAGCAGGTGACGAAGGAGGAGCGGATCGACCTCCCGCGCCCCTCGATCGACACGGGCATGGGCCTCGAACGAGTCGCCGCAGTGCTGCAGGGCCAGCATGACAACTACGACATCGACCTCTTCCGGGCGTTGATCGCGGCTTCCGAGGAAGCGACCGGCGTCAAGGCCGAAGGCGAGCGCCGCGCGAGCCATCGCGTCATCGCCGACCATCTGCGATCCTCCGCCTTCCTGATCGCCGACGGCGTCTTGCCGTCGAACGAAGGCCGCGGCTATGTGCTGCGCCGCATCATGCGGCGAGCCATGCGCCATGCGCAGCTGCTCGGAGCCGACGAGCCGTTGATGTGGAAGCTCCTGCCGGCACTCGTCGGCCAGATGGGCCGCGCCTATCCGGAGCTCGTGCGTGCCGAGGCGCTGATCTCCGAAACGCTGAAGCTCGAAGAGACCCGCTTCCGCAAAACGCTGGAACGCGGCCTCAACCTGCTCGCGGATGCTTCCGCAGGGCTCTCCGAAGGCGATCAGTTCGACGGCGAGACTGCGTTCAAGCTCTACGACACCTATGGCTTCCCGCTTGACCTCACCCAGGATGCACTGCGGGCCAAGGGTATTTCCGTCGACACCGAAGCCTTCTCGGCGGCGATGGAGCGGCAGAAGGCTGAGGCGCGCGCCAACTGGGCCGGCTCCGGGGAAGCGGCAACCGAGACGATCTGGTTCGAGCTCAAGGAGAAGCACGGCGCGACCGATTTCCTCGGTTACGACACCGAATCGGCGGAAGGCGTGATCCAGGCGATCGTCCGCGACGGTGCAGTCGTCGAATCGGCCGCGAAAGGCGAAAGCATCCAGGTGATCCTGAACCAGACGCCCTTCTATGGGGAATCGGGCGGTCAGGTCGGCGATACCGGTGTCATTACCACCGAAACGGGCAAGTTGACCGTGACCGACACGCAGAAGCGCGGCGAGGGGCTCTTTGTTCATTATTGCGTGGTCGCCGAAGGCAGCGTGAAAACCGGCGAAGCGGCCGCGCTGACCGTCGACCATGCACGTCGCACCCGCCTGCGCTCCAATCACTCGGCGACGCACCTCCTGCACGAGGCGCTGCGGGAAGTGCTCGGCACGCATGTGGCGCAGAAGGGTTCGCTCGTCGCCCCTGAGCGCCTTCGCTTCGACGTATCGCATCCGAAGCCGATGACCGCCGAAGAGTTGAAGGTCGTCGAAGAAATGGCGAACGAGATCGTCGTCCAGAATACCCCGGTCACGACCCGGCTGATGAGCGTCGACGACGCGATCGCCGAAGGCGCGATGGCTTTGTTCGGCGAAAAATATGGCGACGAGGTTCGCGTGGTAGCGATGGGTGAGGGCATTCGCGGTACGAAGGCCGGGAAGCCCTATTCGGTGGAACTTTGCGGCGGCACGCATGTCTCGGCGACGGGCGATATCGGCCTGATCCGGATCGTCTCGGAAAGTGCTGTCGGCGCCGGCGTGCGCCGCATCGAGGCTCTGACGGGCGAGGCGGCCCGCGCCTACCTCAATGAGCAGGACGAGCGGGTCAAGAGCCTGGCCGCCGCACTCAAGGTCCAGCCGGCCGATGTTCTTGGCCGCGTCGAGGCGCTTCTGGACGAGCGGCGCAAGCTCGAGCGGGAACTGACCGAGGCGAAGAAGAAGCTCGCGCTCGCCGGCGATGGCCAGAACGGCTCGGGCGACGCGGCTCGCGAGATCGGCGGCGTCCGCTTCCTCGGCAGGGTCGTCTCCGGCGTCGAGCCGAAGGATCTGAAGAGCCTCGCCGATGACGGCAAGAAGTCGCTCGGCTCGGGCGTGGTTGCCTTCGTCGGCGTCTCCGGCGACGGCAAGGCAAGCGCCGTCGTGGCTGTTACCGACGACCTCACTTCGAAGGTCAGTGCCGTCGATCTGGTGCGTGTCGCCTCGGCAGCACTGGGTGGCAAGGGCGGTGGCGGTCGACCCGATATGGCGCAGGCGGGCGGGCCGGACGGCGGTCGCGCGGCCGAGGCGATCGAAGCAGTCGCGGTTGCGCTCGCCGGCTGAGCCAGCCGCAGGAGAATTTCGGCTCCCCGACGGACCACCCGATGCCGTGCGACGTCAGGTGGTTCCACCTGACTGCAAGAATGGAAACAATTCTGTTCACTCAAGCGGAGCGGAATGTTGCTCGGCTGGCGCGTGTCGTAGCCAACGCTACGGCCAAGCCGGCCGAGAGTGCTTCATCAACAGAGGAAGCGCCGCATGCGACAGCAGGGAACGGGTGACGCGGCCGAGTAGCAGCTCAAGGAAGTAGCCATGTCGGAACGCCCCGATCAGCAAGCAGGTCGCATTTGCTGCGCCGGCGAAGTCGAGGAGGGATTCGGCGACTGATCGGCCCTCCGAATTGATCGCGACGACGTCGCCCTTTAGGCTCAGCTGCGCGAGCAGCTCCCTGGCCGTCAACTGATAGCTGCCGTCCGGCTCGTCGTCGACGCAAAGGACCGTGACGCGATCCGCTGCTGCCAGCCAGCGCCTCGCCGCGACAACCGCATCGCTTGCATGCGCATGCGGCTTCCAGCCGATCACGACGTGCTGGAGAAATTTGCCGGCGTATCCCCCGGTGGGCGGCACGAGCACCAGCTTGCACTCCTTAAAGAGCACGTCGTGGAAAGCATCGCGCGCATCCATGCTGCCGTGGGCCGGGGCGACGACAAGCCCGGTCCCGTGGCATTCACTCCGCACACAACGGGCGAGATCGCCGCGGCAGTCGTCCAGCGGAATCTCTTGGCGAGCGGTGTTGGCTCCTTTCCACTCATTGAAAGCCCGCTCGACGCGCTCGAGACGCTCGCGTGGCATGCCTTCCTCAAGGTTCCGCAGCATTTGCAGATCAATCTCCTCGGGCGCGGCGATCATCGCTTCAGGATCGGCACCGATGTGCGCGGCGGCCATGCGGCCCTGGATGGCGCGGGCGGCGTCTTCGGCGATATCCAGGCAAGCGCGAGCACTCGCGAAGTCGGGCAACAGGGCCAGAACATCCGCATGGATGGGCAACTCGCGAGACCGGTCGGCAAACACATCACCCGCCGCCGGCCCGTTGATGTCGTTGCCTTTTGCGGGAGCTGTGTTCATTGGCCCTCTTCCGGCGGGCTTTCAGAGCCCTCGGCCCGCAGACTTTGCGCCTCTGTGGCAAGGAGTTAATCTACCTCCACGCTGGATTGCCCGCAACGTCGAAGGGTTTTGGCATCTCGTTCCGATATCGAAGAACCGGCCGCGTGCTGCACCGGGCACCGGTCCGGCAATCACCGATTTCCTCTGATGATCGCCTGCGGCGCCAGTGCTGAACGGGTCTAGCACCGTTCTCATGCGGTCTTTTCGGCTCGTATGCTTTCGAGGGCCGCGGTGACCGAGGCGCGCATCAAAACGCGTGGCGGGCGAACGTGATGCTGGTAAAGCGTGCGGCGGACCTGCGACCTCGCCCCCGTGATGATGAAGCGCACGCCGCTTCTCTCAGCCTTCCTGAGTGTACCTTCAATGACGCTGGCGGCGGTCGAATCCATGAACGGAACTTCGGAGCAGTCGAGAATGAAGTTCCGGCGCTGATCGGCGATGCGGTCGAGGACGGTGCCGACGGTGGCCGCGGAACCGAAGAAGAAGACGCCCGATATCCGGTAGATGACCGTGTCCGGGTCGTCGGCAACGACCGGATGCTCCTCTTCGCCATTTTCCCGCTTCAGAATTGCCAGTGGCGTGCCTTCCCCGACAGAGATGCTCTTCGCCATGCGGTCGATGAACAGTACCGCGCCGAGAGCGAAGCCGATCACGATCCCTTCCGTTAGTTCGCGGAAGACGACAATAAGGAAGGTGGCGAGCAGAACCACCGCGTCGCCGTAGGAGGATCGCAGCAGCGCCATGAAGGCCGGTTTTTCGATCATGTTCCAGGCGACGATTGCGAGCACGCCGGCGAGCGCGGCAAGTGGGATATAGCTTGCGAGCGGCGCGGCCAGCAGCATGAAAAGAAGAAGAAAGATGGAGTGCAGCATGCCCGAAACAGGGCTCGTGCCGCCGGCGCGTACATTCGTCGCCGTGCGCGCTATGGTGCCGGTCACACATATTCCGCCGAAGAGGGCCGAGCAGAAATTTGCGATTCCCTGCGCGATCAGTTCCATGCTCGAACGATGCCTGCGGCCGGTCATGCCATCGGCGACGACGGCCGAAAGCAGCGATTCGATCGCACCGAGAAGGGCGAAGGAGACCGCGTCGGGGAAGACGGCGGTCAGCTTCTCCAGCGAAAACGGCGGCAGGGCCGGCAAGGGCAGGCCGCGCGGAATTCCGCCGAAGCGCGTTCCGATCGTTTCGGCCGGCAATTGCAGCAGGGCGACCAGGACAGATGCTGCGGCAACAGCGATCAGCATGCCGGGCCAATGGGGCCTCAGCCGGCGAAGTGCGAGGATGATGCCGATCGTCAACGCCGCAGTCAGTACGGCCGCCCAGTTGACCGTATCGGCCGCGCGACCGAGCACGACGATTTTGTCAAGTATCGGCCCAGGCTCTCCTTCTGGCAGCGTGAGACCGAACAGGTCCCGCAACTGGCTTGCGAAGATGATTACGGCGATTCCGGCGGTGAAGCCGACGGTCACCGGATAGGGAATGAATTTGATGTATTGTCCGAGCCGAAGATAGCCGGCGGCGATCAGCATGAGGCCGCTCATCGCCGTTGCCAGCAGGAGACCGTCGATGCCGTGGCGTGCTACGGTGGCAGCGACGAGGACGATGAAGGCGCCGGCGGGGCCGCCGATCTGCACGCGGCTCCCGCCGAGAAGCGAGACGAGGAAGCCGCCGATGATCGCCGTGTAGAGCCCGCGGTCGGGGGTAACGCCCGAGGCGATGGCAATCGCCATCGAAAGCGGCAGGGCGACGATCGCAACCGTCAGCCCGGCAAAGGCATCCGCCTTGAGGCGGGCGAGATCATAGCCTTCGGCAATGACGCTGATTGTTTTCGGGACGACGGTATCTGGCATCGGCGAGGCTTTCGGGACGCCGTCACGTTGCGGGGATCGAACGTGCCGGGCATGTTCAGCGTAGCTGAGTCGCGTCGCCGAACAAGCGCTGTTAGCGCAGCACCCCCCAATGCTTAAGCCCCTCGATCACGCCATCCGCATGGCACCTCGATGCCAGGAAATGTCGGCGGTAGAGCGATGCGGCATCGCGAAGTTCGGCAAGAGCATTGGCGACCACCACGCCGCGGACATGCGGCATCTCGAACATCTCCCGGTCGTTGCCGCTGTCGCCGGCGACGACGACCTCGTCGAGGCCGATCGACAGACGACGGCAGATCCAGGCGAGCGCGCCGCCCTTGCCGCCGGCAGGCGGCAGGATGTCGAGGTCGCGGCGGCAGGAATAGACAAGCTTCACAGCCAGTCCTGCGGCGGCGAAACGCATCGCGAGCGAGCGGATTCGTTCTTCGCCCGCCTCCGGTAGGTGCCAGCTTATCTTGTGAGGGAGTTGGTGCAGGACAGGCTGTGGAGCCGCCCCCTCGATCGACTGCATGACAGCGGCGACCGCTTGCTCCTCGAAGGGGGGCCCAAGTTCTTCCATGAAAGCCTGCAGAGGTCCCGCAATGCGCACATCCGCAATCACCGTGCCGACACCGCCGATCACGTAGTCGGGCCTCGGTAGCAGCTTTGCCTCGATCAGCGACGTTATATCTTCGGCCGTGCGCGCACTGTTATAGACGAGGAGCGGCCGCTCCTCGCTCTTCAGCGAATGCCAGGTCCGCCGGAACCGTTCGGCCGCCGCCTCGTCGCCAAGCAGCGTTCCGTCGATGTCCGATGCCAGCAGCCTTACCGGTCTTGTTGCCATGGTTCCCGGTACCCCTGGTCGGAAGTCGCTCATCCCGCTGCCGGGACCTTCTCCCCGCTTGCGGGGAGAAGGGACTCGCGGCGCCGCCTCGCCGACGGGTGAGGGGCATTGCGTATCCCAGCTTCCCAATCGGGAGCGTCGCACCCATTATACAAGAAACCCGGCGCGAGGCCGGGTTTCCAAAGCGATGACATGTTGGTTGGCTCAGGCGGCCATCGCCTTCTTGAGGTTCTCGTCGATCTTGTCGAGGAAGCCGGTCGTCGACAGCCACGGCTGGTCGGGACCGATCAGCAGCGCCAGGTCCTTGGTCATGAAGCCGGCTTCGACGGTCTCGACGCAGACGCGCTCCAGCGTCTCGGCGAATTTCGCGAGCTCGGCGTTGTTGTCCAGCTTGGCGCGGTGGGCGAGGCCGCGGGTCCAGGCGAAGATCGAGGCGATCGAGTTGGTCGAGGTTTCCTCGCCCTTCTGGTGCTGGCGGTAATGGCGGGTGACCGTGCCGTGGGCGGCCTCCGCCTCGACCGTCTTGCCGTCCGGCGTCATCAGCACCGAGGTCATCAGGCCGAGCGAGCCGAAGCCCTGGGCGACGATGTCGGACTGCACGTCACCGTCATAGTTCTTGCAGGCCCAGACATAGCCGCCGGACCACTTCAGCGCCGAGGCGACCATGTCGTCGATGAGGCGATGTTCGTACCACAGCTTCTCGGCCTTGAACTGCTCGGCGAATTCCTCGTCGAACACCTTCTGGAAGATGTCCTTGAAGCGGCCGTCATAGGCTTTGAGGATCGTGTTCTTGGTCGAGAGATAGACCGGCACCTTGCGCTGCAGGCCATAGTTGAACGAGGCGCGGGCGAATTCCGTAATCGATTCGTCCAGGTTGTACATGGCGAGCGCAACGCCGGCGCCCGGAGCGTCGTAGACCTCATGCTCGATCGTCTGGCCGTCGTCGCCGACGAACTTGATCGTGAGCTTGCCCTTGCCGGGGAACTTGAAGTCGGTGGCGCGGTACTGGTCGCCGAAGGCATGGCGCCCAACGATGATCGGCTTGGTCCAGCCGGGAACGAGGCGCGGCACGTTCTTGCAGATGATCGGTTCGCGGAAGATGACGCCGCCCAGGATGTTGCGGATCGTGCCGTTCGGCGACTTCCACATCTTCTTCAGGTTGAACTCCTCGACGCGAGCTTCGTCGGGCGTGATGGTCGCGCACTTGACGCCGACGCCGTGCTTCTTGATGGCGTTGGCGGCATCGATCGTCACCTGGTCTTCGGTCGCATCGCGGTTCTCGACGCTGAGGTCGTAATATTCGAGATCGAGGTCGAGATAGGGATGGATCAGCTTGTCCTTGATGAACTGCCAGATGATGCGGGTCATCTCGTCGCCGTCGAGCTCGACGACCGGATTGGCGACCTTGATCTTTGCCATGAATGTGCCTCGTGCTTTGCGGGACGCCGTGCGGTGTCCGCCGGTGGAAAAATCCAGAGCCCTATAGCACCATGGGTCGACAACGCAAAGCATGCTTGGCCGAAACTTTGGCCCGAGGAAATCACGCGGCCGGCACGACGCTTAACGGCATGAAGGCTTCAAATTCGATGCCGATTGTGCGAGGGAAGCGGCCAATTAAACGAAGGCAATGTCGATGGCAGGCACGAACAGCGAGCGCGAACTCTTGACGGAAGGTCCGGCGATTATCCTGGCCTTTCCCCAGCTCGGAGAAAACATCGGCATGGTAGCGCGCGCCATGGCGAATTTCGGCCTGTCGGAGTTGCGTCTCGTCAATCCGCGTGACGGCTGGCCGAGCGAGAAGGCGCGCTCCGCGGCAAGCCGCGCCGACCACGTGATCGACAGTGCCAAGCTTTATGGCTCGCTCGAGGAGGCGATCGCCGATCTCAATTTCGTCTACGCGACCACCGCGCGCGATCGCGACGGTTACAAGCCGGTCCGCTCGCCCATCGTCGCGGCGAGGGAACTGCGCAACCGTTTCACGGCCGGCCAGGCGACGGGTATCATCTTCGGTCGCGAACGCACGGGCCTCACCAACGAGGAGGTGTCGCTCGCCGACGAGATCGTGACCTTTCCGGTGAACCCGGCCTTCGCCTCCCTCAATCTGGCGCAGGCCGTGCTTCTCATGTCCTATGAATGGATGAAGACCGGCATGGGCTCGGAGGAGGAGACTTCCTTCCAGGCGATCGCGCAGCACCCGGCCACCAAGGAGCAGCTTCAGGGCCTGGTCGATCATCTGGAAGAGGCGCTCGATGCGCGCAACTACTTCCGCCCCGCCGATAAAAAGCCGAAATTGATGGAAAATCTGCGGGCGGTTCTGACACGACCTTCCTTTACCGAATCCGAAATCCAGGTGCTGCGCGGCGTCGTCTCTTCGCTCGACCGGTTCACGCGGGAGAACCCGCGGGGTTCCGCCGCGCCGGCGCTAAGCAGGAAAGCATTGGGCGGCTGTGAAGACGATTGAGCTAAAACCCATTCTCGTCTTCGACAGCGGCATCGGCGGACTGACGGTGCTGCGCGAAGCGCGGGTGCTGATGCCCGAGCGGCATTTCATCTACATCGCGGACGATGCCGGCTTTCCCTATGGCGGCTGGGAGGAGGGCGCCCTGAAGGAGCGCGTGATCGCTCTCTTCGGCAGATTGCTGGCCGATCACGATCCGGAAATCTGCATCATCGCCTGCAACACCGCCTTCACGCTCGTCGGCGCGGAGCTGCGCGCCGCCTACCCGGAGATGACCTTTGTCGGCACCGTGCCGGCGATCAAACCGGCCGCCGAGCGCACCCGGTCAGGCGTGGTGGCCGTTCTGGCGACGCCCGGCACGGTGAGGCGCGCCTATACCCGCGACCTCATCCAGTCCTTCGCCTCGCAGTGTCATGTGCGGCTGGTCGGCTCGGAAAACCTGGCGCGCATGGCGGAAGCCTATATCCGCGGCGAAAAGCTCGAGGACGAGGCCGTTCTAGCCGAGATCGCGCCCTGCTTCGTCGAGATGGACGGAGCCAAGACCGACATCGTCGTCCTCGCCTGCACCCATTATCCATTCATGGCCAACGTCTTCCGGCGCCTTGCGCCCTGGCCGGTCGACTGGCTCGACCCTGCCGAGGCGATTGCCAGGCGCGCGCGCTCGCTGGTGCCGCTGCCGAGCGGTTTCGAGCCGATCAACGGCGACGATCCCGCGATCTTCACCTCGGGCAAACCCGATTTTGCAACGCGCCGGCTGATGCAGGGGTTCGGATTGAAAGTGAGCCCAGGCCTCGTCTCTAAGCGAGGAGAGACTCCTCAGACGAAAACCGCCTGGTGATCGCCTCGTAGCCCGGACCAATGCGTCGCATGCCGCGAACTATTCCCTGTGGGTTTTCGCAATCGGAGGCACGCCGGGACCTATTCCATGCTAGGTGTCGCCCGTTCTGGTGGTCCGCTGCCACGAATCGGTCTGTGACGAAGAGGTGGGAATGAAAGTCGGCATCGACATGGGAACGACGTCCGAGGGGACATCGGCCTCGCTCGATATCGAAGAGCTTCTGGCGACGCGTCTGCTGGTGCAGGGCAATTCCGGCTCCGGCAAGTCGCATCTTCTGCGCCGCCTGCTCGAACAGTCGGCACCCTGGGTGCAGCAATGCATCATCGATCCGGAAGGGGACTTCGTCACGCTTGCCGACAGGTTCGGCCATGTGGTGGTCGAGGGCGAACGGACGGATGCGGAACTCACCGGCATTGCCACCCGCATAAGGCAACACCGCGTTTCCTGCGTGCTTTCGCTGGAAGGCCTCGACATCGAGCAGCAGATGCGCAGCGCCGGCGTGTTCCTGAACGCCATGTTCGACGCCGATCGCGAGTGTTGGTATCCCGTGCTGGTGGTCGTCGACGAGGCGCAGATGTTCGCGCCGTCCGTCAGTGGCGATGTCTCGGAAGAGGCCCGCAAGATCTCGCTCGGCGCCATGACCAACCTGATGTGCCGCGGCCGCAAGCGCGGACTTGCCGGCGTCATCGCCACCCAGCGCCTGGCGAAGCTTGCGAAGAACGTCGCCGCGGAAGCGTCCAACTTCCTGATGGGACGCACTTTCCTCGATATCGACATGCAGCGCGCCGCCGATCTCCTGGGCATGGACCGCCGCACGGCGGAGATGTTCCGCGACCTGAAGCGCGGCTCCTTCGTTGCGCTCGGCCCGGCGCTTTCCCGCCGGCCGCTGAAAGTGACGATCGGCTCGGTCGAGACCTCCGCGCGCTCGACGAGCCCGAAGCTGATGCCGTTGCCCGAGGCGCCACAAGACGTCGAGGACCTGATCTTCACGCCCGATCCGGAAGAACTGACCCGGCCCGTCATTCGCCGCGCCGCCCCGCAACCGCGCCCGGCAAGCGACATTCTCGCCGAATTGTCGCGGCCGCGGCTGGAGCCGGTGGTGCAGCTTGAGATAAAGCCCGCTCAGCCGGAGATATCCGCAGAGGAGCGCGAAGCTTTGCTCGACGGTTTGCTTGCCGAAATCATGGCAAATGCAGACGCTGCATTCCGCTCCGATGCGGAGCTCTTCCAGGATTTTCTCGTGCGCTGCCGAATCCGGCGCGTGCCCGGTGCGGCGCTCTCCTTGAGCGCCTTCCGCCGCAAAATGGCAATTGCCCGATCCGGCGTCGACCCCGAGACCGCCGCGACGGAAACGTGGGCGTCCGCCCTACGGCTTGCCGATCGCGTGACGGAGGATCTGCAATCCGTCTTCCTGATGATGGCCCAGTCGGCAGTGCGTGGCCTGCCGTGCCCTTCGGATGCGATGATCGCACGCGCCTACGGCACCCATTCCGCCCGCCGCGCCCGGCGTCTGCTCGGCTATTTCGAGGAGCAGGGATTGATCGTCGTGCACGCAGACTTCTCCGGCAAGCGGATCGTGGCCTTCCCCGATCTGGGTGCGGAGACCGCTCCGGGCGACGCGAATGCGCCCGATGCCGGTGGCTCTGAGCGTGCGGCGGCTGAGTAGCTCGCGAAACATGAGTGCCGCTGCGGTCGATCAACAGGGAGTGAAGTCCGGCGGCCTCGCACACCACCATCGGAATCCGCAGACGCGGCACGACTTCTACAAGATCGAGTTACTGGTCATCTGCCACCACGGTCACCGCCCGGCCACGATTTCGAAACGTTGCGCCTCCAATACCTCTACACTGAGACGCCGCGCATTGCGATTGGATTAAGGAGAAGGCCGAGAAATCTAGTGGAGCGAACATTGTGCAGCTTCGCGCAAAGATTGACTTAGTCCCTCAAGTTGGTAGCGTTGTTATATTTCCGGAGGGGCTAATGACTGCACGAGTACGAATCAAGGCGGGTCCCGTCGAGTTTGAATATGAGGGGGACACCGAGTTCTCGATTGAAGACATCAAGGATCTCTTCTCACACATTGAGACACTGTTTACTGTTCCTTCACTAGCGACGCCGCACGGAGAGGGCGGTGAACCTGCGGATGGAACTTCTTTCGCAGCATCGCCCCCATACAACGGAACAAAGCTTCATGTGAATAGTATTGCCGCAAAAGTTGGCGGAAGCACAGGATCTCAGCTTGCATTAGCAGCAGCTGCGTACCTACAGATCATGGATGGGAAAGAAAGCTTCACACGTTCCCAACTTCTAAAGACCATGCAAGCTGCCACGCTTCATTACAAGAAAAGCATGAGCAACAACCTAAGCAAACACATCGCAACGCTTGTAGGGGATAAGTTTAACCAACTCGGTCAAGACAAATATTCCTTGAAATCAGACGCCTACAGCCAGCTGGAGTCGCAGCTTGCTGAGTAGCGGAGACCTTAAAAATTGGCTCCACAAGGATCTGAAGGCGCTTGACAAACTTCTCCTCGTACTTGGTACGTTCAATGAGCCGACAGGCATTTCATCGCTGAAAACGCGCGCGGCCGTAAGATTCCTAAAACAGCAAACTTGTCGACAGTTCTGGGTCGCAGCAAGGGTTTGGCGATTCGGGTGCCAGAGGGATGGGAGTTGACAGACTCGGGTAAAGCTTATCTGCACAATCTCGGGGTCAGCAGCATCAGCCCTTCGGCCATGCAAGTGGCGACAGACCTGAGAAATCATCTTGATAAGATAGCCAATCCTACCACGCGCGCATTCGTCGAGGAGGCTATCAAGTGTCATGAGGCACAACTCTACCGCTCGTCGATAGTCATGTCGTGGATAGCCGCCGTTGATGTTCTCCACCGTGATGTCATTAAAAATCATCTCGCGGCATTCAATATGGCCGCAAAGGCGGCGAACTCCAGATGGAAGGATGCGACAAATGAAGACGGCTTGGGCCGTATGGGTGAGGAGGACTTTCTCAACCGATGCGCTGCGATTGGCGTGCTCGGAAAAAACCAAAAGGAAGAATTGCTTAAGGCCTTGAAGCTGCGGAACGGCTGTGGTCACCCGAACAGCTTAAAGGTGGGCCCCAATATCGTCGCTGCCCACCTTGAGATGCTGCTGCTAAATGTCTTTGAGCAGTTCGAGGCATAAGTTCTGGTCGCTGTCTGCAAGCTCCAGGATGCCGCGTGGGACCCGGACACCGCCGGACCCGTCAGGCCAGGTGACCACACAAATGTCGGGCTAGATTGCCGTAGAGGGCACTCTTGCTAAGTGGCTGTAAAACTTGGCGGAAGCGGTGAGATTCGAACTCACGGAACCTTTCGGTTCGCTGGTTTTCAAGACCAGTGCCTTAAACCACTCGGCCACGCTTCCCTTTGCCGCGAAGCGGCTAACAATGCGCTGTACCACACTCGCGCGAGATACCAAGACCCCGCGTAAGCGGTTGTGTTGACGCTTTATCGGTGCCCGGCCGATCCAGCGCAAGTTTTTCAAGACCGTTGCCTTAAACCACTCGGCCACCTGTCCGGGCAGCGCGTTATTGCGCGAAGTGCGAGGCGTTGCAAGACTAAGCTGGCTTGCCAGAACGAATTTCTTCGCTGCCACGGCCTGCCGCCGAGGCGCCTTCCTTCACCATCTGTAAACCATAAAGCGAAAAACCCCGTGCGAATTCGCTCTGCGGTTCGTATTTTCGCCTTGTTGTTGTCATGATTGCTGAATGTCCCTTTTCGGGACGCCGAGATCATCCGTGGGGGTAAAGCGGAGCGTTTCGGCACGGCCATTGCAAATGACCTAGTGGGACAGATGACAGAGAGAAAAGCGGCGTGCATTGCGAGGGGATTGCGCCTCGCGGCAATTCCACTCCTTTGTGCCGCGCTTGCGGCCTGCGGTTCCACGTCCAGCGTCAAGAAGAGCGCTTCCAGGAGCAAGGAATATTTTCCCGAATCGGTCTATGGCGTCAAAGCCAGCCCGAGAGTGGCCGAGGGGCGCAATATCCCGAAGGGCGGCGGGCGCTTCCAGGTGGGGCGAGCCTATCAGGTCAAGGGCAGGTGGTATCAGCCGAAGGAGGAGCCCGGTTATAACAAGAGCGGCATGGCCTCCTGGTATGGCTCGGCATTTCACGGAAGGCTGACGGCGAACGGCGAGGTCTATGACAAGTACCACCTTTCGGCAGCGCACCCGACCTTCCCGCTGCCGAGCTATGCGCGCGTCACCAATGTCGAGAACGGCTCGTCCGTGATCGTGCGCGTCAACGATCGCGGCCCCTATGAATATGGCCGTATCATCGACGTCTCGTCGAAAACCGCCGATCTGCTGGATATGAAGCGCAAGGGCAGTGCCAAGGTGCGTGTCCAATATATCGGCCGGGCACCGCTCGAGGGCAACGACATGCCCTATCTGATGGCCTCCTATGTGACGAAGGGCGACCGCAGTCCAGGCGTAATGCCGGAAGGCCAGATCGCGACGGGCGTCATGGTGGCGTCGAACGAGCCGCTGCGCAACCAGGCACAGAGCCTCGGCACGCTCGCGATACCGCCGAAATCGGCCCTTGGCGCCGGCGCGCCGGTCAATGCTCTAGCGGCGACTTCGCCTTCGTCTCCCACATCGGCCGCGATCTCAGAATTCGTGACGCTGCCGGAGATCGGCCCGATGCCGAAAGAGCGGCCGGAACTGATACCGCTGCCGGACGGCAACATGGCCTATGCCGCAGCCTATGCCGCAGCCTATGCCGAGGTCAGGGTCAGCGACAGGGCCTCGCCGTTCGAATTGATCATGGCCGATCCCAATCCGCTGACACCTCAGTCGATTCTCGCCCATGCGAAGCGGCAACGCGAGATCGCTTCCTCCTACTGACCCCGCTTGAAATGGGGGCGTTCCCGCTGCTATGCCCGTGAAGAAACCGGAGTTTCTCATGCGCATGAAGTGGCTCGCGATCCTAGGCGTCCTCACGGCATTGGCCGTGGGGGAGGCGGCAGCGCAGACGCCCGGCTTCGACACCAAGGCCAAACAGATCTATCTCGTCGATGCGGAAACCGGCACCGTGCTTTTTTCGCGGGCCGAGAACGAACCGGTGCCGCCTGCATCGCTCGCCAAGCTGATGGCGATGGAAGTGGTCTTCGAGGCCCTGGACGAGGGCGAGGTCACGCCCGACACGACATTCGAAGTCTCCGAATATGCCTGGCGGACGGGTGGCGCGCCGTCCGGCACCTCCACGATGTTTGCCCCCATCAAATCGAGGATCAGGGTCGCGGATCTCGTCCAGGGAGCGATCGTTCAACTGGCAAATGACGCCTGCATCATCCTGGCGGAAGGAATGGCCGGCAGCGAGGCGGCCTTTGCCGAGCGGATGACGAAACGGGCAAGGGATCTCGGCATGCCGGTTGCAACTTTCAAGAACGCGACCGGCCTTCCGGATCCCGGAAACAGGATGACCATGCGCGAACTCGTCACCCTGTCGCGGCACTTGTACGAGGCGCATCGGGACCGCTACCGCCTCTATTCGCAACCCGACTTCGAGTGGAACAAGATCTACCAGCGCAACAAGAACCCGCTGCTCGCCGCCATTATCGGCGTCGACGGACTGGCGACTGGATTCGCGGAAGGTTTCGGCTTCTCCGTCGCGGCCTCGATGAAGCGGGGCGATCGCCGCGTCTATCTGGCGATGGGCGGGCTCGCAAGCGAAAAGGAAAGGATCGAGGAGAGCCGCCGCGTGCTCGAATGGGCGATGACCAATTTCGAGAAGCGACGCATCTTCGCCGGCGGGGAAACGATCGGCGAAGCGAGCGTCTATGGCGGGGCGGCCGGTCGCGTCGCCCTCGTCGCCGCAGAGCCGCTGGATGTCCTCCTGCCGGTCGACAACCCCGAACGATTGACCGCCCGCATCGTCTACAAGTGGCCGCTGAACGCGCCGGTGGCGGCCGGCCAGGAGGTCGGGGTCGTCAAGCTCTGGAACGGCGAGAAGCTCATCAAGGAAGTGCCCGTCCATACGGCCAAGGCAGTCGAAACGGGGACGCTCACGAGCCGTGCGCTCGACGCGCTGCAGGAGCTACTCTTCTTCTGGCTATGACAATTGCGTGCCGGGACAGTTCCTTCCGGGAGGCCGATCGGCTAAACAGAAACCATGGATACGCCGATCTGGAAGAGCATGTGTCGCTGACAAAGGGTTTGTTCGTAACGTTCGAAGGCGGAGAAGGGGCGGGCAAGTCGACGCAGATGCGCCTCCTCGCCGATTCGCTCAGAGCACGCGGTCATGACGTGCTGACGACGCGCGAGCCCGGCGGTTCTACCGGCGCGGAGGCGGTTCGTCACGTTCTTCTCTCGGGGGCGGCGGAGGCTTACGGCGTGCGGATGGAGGCGATTCTCTTCGCGGCCGCGCGCAGCGATCACGTCGAGCAGGTGATCCGCCCTGCGCTCGAGCGGGGAACGATCGTCCTTTGCGATCGCTTCATGGATTCCTCGCGGGTCTACCAAGGCATCACCGGCAATCTCGAACAGGCTTTCATGGAAACGCTGGAGCGTGTCGCCGTCAACGGCGTCATTCCGGATCGCACCATCATCTTCGATCTTCCGGCCGCCATCGGACTTGAGCGCGCGCGGCGTCGGGCCGCCGATGAACGCCCGGACAGATTCGAGAAGGAGCAGCTTGAAACCCATGAGAAGCGGCGCGAAGCCTTTCTCGACATTGCCGAGGCCGACCCGGAACGCTGCCGTGTCGTCGACGCGACGCGGCCGGTCGATGAGATTTCCGCCGAGGTGCTGAGCCTGGTGGAGGCGCTGCTCCCGCGGGAAGACGAATCGCACACTTCAACGGCGGAAGTGGCGTCATGACGACGGAACGGTCAGGCGTGCTCGACGGGGCGATCGCTCCGGCGGAAAACAGCAAGCTTTTCGGCCATGCCGAGGCCGAGGCCTTTCTGGCGCAGAGCTACAAATCCGGCAAAGGGCACCACGCGATCCTGATCGAAGGGCCGGAAGGCATCGGCAAGGCGACGCTCGCCTTCCGCTTTGCCAACCACGTGCTCCGCCATCCGGAACCAACCGAGGCGCCGGAGAGCCTTGCCGATCCCGATCCGGCTTCCATGACTACGCGCCAGATTGCGTCCGGCGCGTCGCACAGCCTGCTGCATCTTACCCGTCCGATCGACGAGAAGACGGGGAGGGCCAAGGGCGCGATCACCGTCGACGAAGTGCGCCGCGCCGGAAAGTTCTTCGGCCAGACCTCGGGCACCGGGAACTGGCGGATTGTCATCGTCGACCCGGCGGACGACCTCAACCGCAATGCGGCGAATGCCATTCTGAAGATCCTCGAGGAGCCGCCGCGCCGATCCCTTTTCCTCGTCCTCACTCATGCGCCCGGCAAACTCCTGCCGACGATCCGCTCGCGTTGCCTGCCTCTGCGGCTGAAGCCGCTCGAGGCGGAGCCGATGCGCCAGGCGCTCGCGCATCTCGGATATGATCTTGGCGGCGCGAGTGGCGATCAGATCCTCGCCGCAGCGGGCGGAAGCGTCGCGGAGGCGCTGAAGCTCATCAATTACGGCGGGCTCGACATCGCCGCCGCCTTCGAGGAGGTTCTCGCGGGGCAGGGGCCGGCGGTTCGCAAGCAGATGCACAAGCTCGCCGACGTTCTCTCGGCCAAGGACAGCGAGACGATCTTCGATTTCTTTTCGTCGCTGCTGACGGGCAGGGTCATGCAATTGGCGCGCGACGCAGCTTTGGCCGGCGACATCGCGAGCGCTGATCGTTTCGCACGTCTTTCGAGCGAGTTCGCCGGGCGCCTGTCGCTGAGCGACGCCTACAACCTCGATCGCAAGCAGACGATCCTGTCGCTTCTCGATGACCTCAGGGACGCCTTATAGGGCAGGGGTGAACCTCTACTTCCGCTCGATCGCGGCGGCCGTTGCAATCGGGTTTTTCTTGCCTTGCCGGTTCCCTACCTAAGGGCGATGCGCTAATAGCAGCCTTAGTTTCCGATCCGAGATAATCGAAGCCGCCAATGAAAAATACGTCCCCCTTTTACATCACTACCGCGATCTCCTATCCGAACGGCAAGCCGCATATCGGCCATGCCTACGAGCTGATCGCCACCGACGCGATCGCCCGCTTCCAGCGGCTCGACGGGCGTGAGGTGTTCTTCCTGACCGGGACGGACGAACACGGCCAGAAGATGCAGCAGACGGCCAAGAAGGAGGGGATCTCGGCTGCGGAGCTCGCCGAACGCAACTCGGCCGAGTTCCAGAAGATGGCCGAGCTGCTCAACGCGTCGAACGACGACTTCATCCGCACGACCGAAAAGCGGCATCACGAGGCGTCGCAGGCGATCTGGACCCGCATGAGCGAGGCGGGCGACATCTACAAGGATTCCTATGCGGGCTGGTACTCGGTCCGCGACGAGGCCTATTACCAGGAAGGCGAAACCGAGCTGCGCGACGATGGCGTGCGCTACGGACCGCAGGGAACGCCGGTCGAATGGGTCGAGGAGGAGAGCTATTTCTTCCGTTTGTCGGCCTATCAGGACAAGCTCCTGAAGCATTACGAGGACAACCCGGATTTCATTGGCCCGGCCGAACGGCGAAACGAGGTCGTCTCCTTCGTCAAATCGGGGCTGAAGGATCTTTCGGTTTCCCGTACGACCTTCGACTGGGGCATCAAGGTGCCGAACGATCCGGCCCACGTCATGTATGTCTGGGTGGATGCGCTGACCAACTATCTGACCGCGACAGGCTATCTGACCGATCCGAACGGGCCGCGTGCGAAATTCTGGCCGGCGGACATCCACATCATCGGCAAGGACATCATCCGCTTCCATGCCGTCTACTGGCCGGCTTTCCTGATGTCGGCAGGCCTGCCGCTGCCGAAGCGCGTCTTCGCCCACGGCTTCCTGCTGAACAAGGGCGAGAAGATGTCGAAATCGCTCGGCAACGTCGTCGACCCGTTCAACCTCGTCGAGCATTTCGGCCTTGACCAGATCCGCTATTTCTTCCTTCGGGAGGTGTCGTTTGGACAGGACGGCAGCTACAGCGAGGAGGGGATCGCGACGCGGATCAATTCCGACCTCGCCAATGGCATCGGCAATCTCGCCAGCCGATCCTTGTCGATGATCTTCAAGAATTGCGACGGCCAGATTCCGGCCTGCGGGCCGCTGACCGACGAAGACAAGGCGATGCTTGCCGCAGCCGATGCGCTCCTCGAGACGACGCGTGACGACATGAGCAAGCAGCTCATCCACCGCGCGCTCGCCGCGATTATCTCCGTCGTTTCCGAAACCGACCGCTATTTTGCCGGCCAGGAGCCCTGGGCGCTGAAGAAAACCGACCCGGAACGCATGGCGACCGTGCTCTATGTGACGGCGGAAGTCGTCCGCCAGATCGCGATCCTCATGCAGCCCTTCATGCCGGAATCGGCGGGCAAGCTGCTCGATCTCGTCGCGGCGCCCGCGGACAAGCGCAGCTTTTCCGCGCTGGGCGAGGCGGGCCGGCTTGTCTCCGGAACGCCGCTCGAAGCACCGAAGCCGGTATTCCCGCGCTACGTGGCACCGGGAGCGTAAGCGAGAGCGAGCCGATGCTGATCGACACGCATTGCCATCTGGATTTTCCCGATTTCGAGTCCGAGCGGGACGCGATCATTGAACGCGCGCGTGACGCCGGCGTGAGCCAGATGGTGACGATCTCGACGCGCGTCAAACGGCTCGAGACGATTCTCGCGATCGCCGAGAAATACCCGAACGTCTTTTGCTCGGTTGGAACCCACCCGCACAATGCGGATGAAGAACTTGACATCACCACCGAGGATCTGGTCCGCCTCTCGGCCCATCCGAAGGTGGTGGCGATCGGCGAGGCGGGGCTCGACTATTTCTACGACAACGCCCCGCGCGAGGCCCAGGCCGAAGGATTGCGCCGGCATATTGCAGCGGCGCGTCAGACGGGGCTGCCGCTTGTCATCCACAGCCGCTCGGCCGACGAGGACATGGCGACGATCCTGACGGAGCAATCGGGGAAGGGGGCGTTTCCCTTCCTTCTCCATTGCTTTTCTTCCGGCCCGGAACTCGCGCGCGTCGGCGTCGAACTCGGCGGTTACGTCTCCTTCTCCGGCATTCTGACCTTCCCGAAGTCTGAGGAATTGCGCGACATCGCCAAGACGTTGCCGCGTGATCGAATCGTCGTCGAGACGGATGCGCCCTATCTGGCGCCGAAGCCTTTCCGCGGCAGGCGCAACGAGCCGGCCTATGTCGCGCACACGGCCGACGTCCTGGCCGAGACGATCGGCGTATCGAGGGCCGAGATCGACGACATCACCACGGAGAACGCGTTTCGGATTTTCTCGAAGATGCCGAGGCTGTGAAATGGGGTTCCGGCGGGTCTTCACAATCCTCGGCTGCGGCTCTTCGCCAGGCGTGCCGCGGATCACCGGCGATTGGGGTGCCTGCGATCCGTTGAACCCACGCAACCGACGCATGAGGGCCGCGCTCCTCGTGGAGCAATTCGCCGCCGACGGCGGCAAGACGACGGTCGTTATCGATACCGGCCCCGATTTTCGCGCCCAGATGATCGCGGCCGAGGTCCGCCATATCGACGCGGTGCTTTACACCCATGCCCATGCCGACCATCTGCACGGGATCGACGATCTTCGCGGTTTCGTCATAGAGAATCGCAAGCGCGTGCCGATCTGGGCGGATGCGTTCACCATGGCCCGGATCCGCGACGGTTTCCGCTACTGCATCGAATCACCGCCGGGCAGCGGCTATCCGCCGATCGTCGAGCCGCGCATCATCGACGACGATCTTCCGCCGGTGACGATCCACGGCGCCGGCGGTTCGATGACATTCCAGCCGCTGATGCAGTTTCACGGGAATGTTCACTCGCTCGGCTTCCGCATCGGCGATTTTGCCTATTGCAGCGACGTCAGCGACTTTGCTGCGGAAACCATCGAAAAGCTTCTGGGTCTCGATCTGCTAGTCATCGACACGCTGCAGTACAAATTCCATCCAAGCCATCTGTCGCTGGTACAGTCGCTCGGCTGGATCAATCGGCTCGGGCCGAAGCGCGCCGTGCTGACACACATGCATGTGCCGCTGGATTACGAGACTTTGCGTAGCGAGACTCCGGATCACGTCGAACCGGCTTACGACATGATGCGCCTGGAATTCGACATCGACATGCCAAGCGGCGAAGAGGCATGAAGTCGCGGATTAGGACTTCGGCGCAGTGCATTGATTCAGCTCCGCAAACCAGCGCTTTGGACGGTACGCAATAGTTCCATAATCCATCTTATGCGATCTTCTGATGTAGCGGCATTTTAGAGATGCGACATATGAGCCAGTTAGAGATGCGACAGTCGTCGCCTCTTGGGATGCTGGTCAAACGTCAACGTTTGGAAGGAAGACTGGCGACGTGAAGCGTGGTTGAGACCATGAGCGTTCGGAGTCGTCATGTCTTGTTTGATCACCATGTCGCAGAAGGAATTGCATCGTCTTGAACTCATCCAGCGGATTCGCGGCGCCGCAGTCAGGTCCACCGGCTGTTGCAGGCCTATGACCAGGCCGGCGCCGACGGTCTCGTCTCGAAGAAGCGCGGCCGTCCGAGCAACCGGCGTTACAGCGAGGATTTCCGCAACCTGGTGCTCGACCTGGTGCGTGAGCATTACGTGGATTTCGGACCAACGTTGGCCGCCGAGAAGCTGATCGAATGCCACCGGAGGCGGCCAATGACTATGCGCCGGAGTTCATGGCCGGCTTCAATCGCCGCTTTAGCAAGGCGCCGCGCAATCCGAAGGACATGCATCGGCCGTTTGCCGCGCATGAGAACCTCGATGGCGCCATGTGCCGCAAGGAGATCCGCAAGCTGTCGCAGTCGCTGACGCTGCGCTATGACAAGATAATGTTCATCCTCGATCCGACCGACCTCGCCACGGCGCTCGCCGGCCAAAAGGTCATTGTCTGCGACTATCCCGACGGCCGCCTCGAGATCACCCACGAGGGGACGTCCCTGCCCTACAGAACCTTCGATACGCTGCGCTCGGTGCACCGGGCCAAGGTGAGTTAAACAAGCGCCTCGATAACATGCTGAGTACTCGTCGCCGAGATGCAGGCAGTGGCCCCGTGTCGCACTAAGTCTAGCTAGAGCGCTTGATACATAACAAGGGCGTCAACATAGCCTTGCGTCGGGTGGCTGAAGGCGCCTGGCAACGTGCCCACGACTTCAAAACCCATTTTCTGCCATAGCGAAATAGCCGGCCGATTGGTGCTCACCACGAAGTTGAACTGCATTGCCCGATACCCGTGCGCGCGGGCCGTTACAATCGAGTGTTCGCACATGCGGCGTGCGACGCCTCTACCCGTGGCATCGGGCGCTGTGACGTATCCACAGTTGCAAACATGTCGACCACCGCCTGGCTGATTGGGACGCATGTAATAGGTGCCGAGGATGGCTCCCGCTTCCTCGGCAACGAAGACTTCCTTGTCTGCTCCCATCCAGTATGCAACAGCCTCTGCCCGGCTCAGGTTGCGGTCTAGCGTATAGGTTTCTCCCGCTCGGATCACGGGCTCGATGATCGACCAGACAGCGGGGGCGTCAGCAGATGAGGCGGGGCGAATATGCATGGCGGTATGGTCAGATGTGAGCCGAACGGTTTCCATTTTACCAGCAAGGCCCCGCCCGGTCACGTGCTCGCGATATGCGGACTAGCCTCCGACCTTGATGAGAGCGCGCACCAGCGATGCTAGGAAGAGCTCGACATGCTCGGCCTGGCAAACGAGCGGAGGGCGCACTTTGAGCGTATCCTCGTTGGCCCCCGTCGTGCTGATGAGTACGCCGTCATCCCGCATTGCGTTGACCACATCCAGAGCCATCGCACGCCGGCGTGCGGCCGGCGCGCCTTCTGTTCCCATGTCGACGCCGAAAAAGAGGCCGGCGTTGCGGATTCCACGAACTCCGGAATGCTGGTTTGCAATCTTTTCCAGCCCGACACGGAGCTGCTGGCTGGTGGCAAGCGCTTTTTGGGGGATCTGGTCACGCTGCAGGATCGTCAGAACGGCATCCGCAGTCGCTATTCCGACCGTGTTTCCGGCGAACGTGTTGGAGTAGCGCGAGGTGGCGCCAAACTGCTCCATCGGGGCTTTGCGGCCAACGACGGCGCCAATTGGGAATCCGTTGCCCATCGGCTTGCCGAGGGTAACAAGATCCGGAACGATCCCGTGCCGCTCGAACCCCCACATATGGGCGCCAGTGCGCCCAAAGCCCGGTTGAACTTCATCGGCAATGACGAGGCCACCTGCCTCGCGCACCGCCGCAACTCCGCTGGCAATGAATCCAGGAGGATCGACCCATACACCATCGCTGGAGAAAATACTGTCGATGAGCAGAGCCGCAACGCCTATGCCGCGACGGTTCAGATCCAGGATTGCTGAACGAATCTGTGCCTCGAAAAAGTCCGCAGCCTGGGCTTCCGGCACGCCCGCCGGCCCGGGTAGCGATACCATTCGCACGGATGGGCTGAGCTTGACGGCGTCGCCGAGGTTCGGCGAAACCGCGGCGGTCGCCGCACTCGTGCCGTGATACGCATAGGAGGAAACGATCACGCCTTCGTTGCCGCTCGCAAATCGCGCGATGCGCAGGGCCAGATCGTTGGATTCACTCCCCGTGCAAGTGAAGACCACTCGGTCGAGCTCGTTCGGGAAGGTTTCGATCAACCGCTCGGCATAGTCGACAAGTTTTGGCTCGAGATAGCGCGTATTTGCGCTTATTCGGCCCGCTTGCTCGGCCATTGCCGCGTTGACTTCCGGATGGCAATGGCCGAGGCACGGCACGTTGTTATAGAAGTCGAGATAGGCCCGCCCGTCGGGATCGTAGAGCCACATGCCTTCGCCGCGGACGAAGTGCACGGGCCGGCGGTACTGGAGCCGATAAGAGGCCCCCAGAACTGCTTCGCGGCGCGCAATCAGCTCGGACTCGCGCTTGGGAAGGTCGGATTCGCCGGGTCTGTAGCGATTAGGCATAAGATCTGTGGACATGTGCTGCTGCCTATTTTAGGTACCTAGATCAGTTCGCGGTTCGGCGACCGTGCCGGTCGAGCAAACCGATGGGGTTACGGCAAGGACGACGACATTGCCGCGAGGACGGCCGCCTCCCCCGATGCGACACCGAGAGGCGCCAGGATAGCGAGGCCGTGCTCGGCACGCGCGACGTTCTTCTTGATGTACTGGGCGTCGGACGGAAAAAGGTGGGCGCGCCAGTAATTGACCAGGATCAATGCGCTTTGTCGCGCCCGCATCAGCCCGACGAGCAGTCTTGCCTCCAGTGACGAAAGCGCAATCACAGAGGCATAGCCGGCGATAAGATGTTCAGCCCCACCCAAAGGAAGGGCGGGATCTGTTACGACGTGACTTGCTGCGATTGCCAGATCCTGGATCCTAGGGCTCCAGCAGCCGTCGCCAAAATCGATGAAACCGATTCCCTGGTCAGTCGCCATCATATTGAAGGGGCTGGGATCATTATGCGTGACCTGCCACGCCACGTTCGAGATCTGCGGCTCAACGAACTCCACATACTCCGCCATCGCAATGCGAACGCTGTCGGCAATGCTCGCCGATGGCAGGTATTGCTGCAGTTCCATCAACCGCGGCCAGCACCCGACATGCCAAAGAACGGGGCGCTGGGCCGCGGGCGCATCGACTTGCCCAAGGGCCAAGTCCAGCCGGGCGAGAGCACTGCCAGCTCGAAAAAGCAGGTCTGGAGTGGGCATCGCCCGGTGCAGCGGAATGCCCTCAATCCGGGTCTGCAAGTACCCGCATACCCCCTCCTGCTCGAACATCAATGCGCCGCTCGTCGTGTGGAGCACTTCGGGTGCAACGAAGCCGGCAGCCCGTTGTAATCCCGCCATGGCCGCGGTTTGGAAACGAAAGCTGTCGATCGCCTCCGGTCTTGTCGACGTCTTCAGGATCAGTCGGCGACCGTCCGACAGGTTGACCTCAACGGTGCGCTCGACCTCGGAGGACAATGTCGCGATCGATCCCGCCAAGCCGTAGTGGCGCTCTAGCAGTGCCGCCGACATGTCCGGCTCGGATGAGCCCGGCCGCATGGCCAGCATGGCAGCGGCAGCGCGAAAATGGGCCTCGGTCGAGGCTGCCGCAAAGGGCAGATGGTCCCGCCCGACGGCCATGGAGATATTGGGCTGACCTGCTTCTTCGTCGGGGATCCGATCAGTACAAGCACCCAACTCGAAAGATCCTCGCCTGTTGGAGATGGTGTCCTTCATGACGCGAAGATGAGCGCGCAGCCCTTAAGCCTCGCGCCCATCCCTCCCCCTTAGAGCCCGAATACGCCAGGTAACTGTGTCACATCACGGATTTCGGTATACTCGTAACAAGGGTTGGCCGGTTCATGGCCGCGATTAACCCAGACCTTGCTCTTGATTCCCAGATCATAGGCAGACATCAGGTCGTGGCGGAAAGACGAGGAGACGTGAGTGATGTCTTCTGGGCCGCATCCCAACATGTCGAACATATATTCGAACGCCTTGAAGTGCGGCTTGTAGGCCCCCGCCTCTTCAGCGGTGTAGACGGCATGAAATGGCGCGCCGAGCTTTGCCACGTTCGAGGGAATTTGGGCCGTCATCGAGTTCGTTAAAATAACCAGCGGAATTTCCTTGGCTACTTTGGCCAAGCCCTCGGGCACGTCGGGATGCGGCCCCCAGGTCGGGATCCGGTTGTAGATCGTTTCAGCGTCTTCGGCACGGAATGCGACGCTGTTGCGGCGGCAGGTGCGCTCGAGTGCGTTGTGCACGACATCGGCATAGGGCTTCCAGTCCTGCATCACCTCATCGATGCGGTAGGCCTGGAAGTTTCTGATGAATTGGTCCATGCGCGGTCCATCCAGAAGATGGCCGAACAGATCCCTGGCGGCTTCCGCCATTTGGTAATTGATCAGCGTGCCGTGGCAATCAAAAGTCACGTATTTTGGCCGGAAGCGATCCATGTCCTTGGTTCCTTGTCAATTGACCTTCTATTCGAAGATAGCTGTAGGCGAATGGCAGAATGTGCCGAAATGCATGGTCATCCAGCAGGTGGCCCACCGGTCTACCGCAGCTTCAGCAAAACCTTCCGCAGGACTGTTTCCTTGCCCTTCCCGGTCCGAGAAAGACCTTTCCTCGGCGGGCGATTGCAGCGACAGTGCGGTTCGACGTACCCATTCCGGTGGCTTGTTTTGAGAGGAGACGCAGCATGGAGCGATTCACCGGCGGTTGCCTGTGCGGCGACGTCCGAATTGTGGCCTCGGGACTCCCGTACCGGGTCGGCCTTTGCCACTGCCTTGACTGCCGCAAGCATCATGGGGCGCTTTTTCACGCGTCCGCAGTGTTTCCCCAGGATGCGGTGACGATCGATGGCGAAACACGCGACTTCGCCGGGCGGTTCTTCTGTCCCCGCTGCGGCTCGTCCGTTTTCTCCCGTACCGCAGACGAAATCGAAGTGAACCTCGGGTCGCTGGATGCCCCTGACCAACTGGTGCCAACCTACGAAAGCTGGATCATCCGTCGCGACGCCTGGTTGCCGCCGTTTCCGCTCACGAGACGATACGAACGCGATCGGGACGCCACAGGTCGCTTTGAGGAGTAGGCCGATCGAGCGGCGCGTCACCGCCTGCTTCCAGCGGAACTGTCATTGCAGGCGGCATGCCGACTTTGCAAGGTGAAGCGCCCGCTTACTCGGCTCCTGCCTGGTCGGACCGCCTGTCCAGAGCGGTCAAGATCCGGTATGCGGCAGTAACTCGTTCCGGGACGGGGTAGTTTTTGTTGGCCAGCATCACGATGCCGATCTCCTTGGCCGGGACAAAGGCTGCATAAGCGCCAAAGCCGTTTGTCGAGCCGGTCTTGTTGATCAGCACGTTATCGCGTGGCGGCATTGGCGGAGACAGTATTTCCACTTTGTTGGCCTTGAAGGTGATCTGCGGAGAATTGCCCGCAAGCAGGCGCTCAAGGTTCGTGGGATAGGAATACATCTCCCAACCCAGGCCCTGCACCATGTCCCCGACCCTGTAATAGCCGGTGTGCGTTGCAGTGATCGCGCGTTGCAGCGTCTCATCCAAACCAGAGCCGTTCATGTTGTCCTCCACGAATCGGATCAGGTCGGCCGCGGATGTCTTCACGCCATAAGCCTCGGAAGCCCAAATGCCGGGGTTCACTCGGATCGGCTTTCCGTCTTTCGAATGGCCGTAGGCATAGTCGCTCATTCGGCTCTCGGGGACGTTGATGTAGGTGTTGGTCAGTCCGAGCATCGGAATAAGCTTCTTGTCCATCAGATCGTCGAAGCGATCGTCCATGCTCTTCGCCACCAGGTGACCGAACAGGCCTATGCTTGGATTCGAATAGCGCCGGTAGGTTCCAGGAGCATGATCCGGGCGCCAGTTCCTGTAATAGGCGATCAGATTGTCCTGTGTGACCTCGCCGGGCAACTGCAAGGGCAGTCCGCCTGCCGTGTATGTACCGAGATCAAGGAGGCTGATCTTGTCGAAGCGGCTTCCGGCGAGCGCCGGCAAGTGTTTGCTGGCGCTGTCCGAGAGGGAAAGCACTCCGGTTTCCTGCGCATAGGACGCAAGCGTCGCGGTGAAGGTCTTGCTGATCGAGCCGATCTCGAAAATCGTGTGGTCGGTAACCTCTTTCCCGCTTTCCTTGGAGACGACGCCGTAGTTGAAGACGTGCCTCTTTCCGCCAACCGTGATCGCCACGGCCATGCCCGGCACGCCGTTCTCTTCCATCACGGGCCGGATCGCTTCGTCTACGATGCGCCGAAGGCTGCCCTGTGCGTCACGGTCGGAAGCATGGGCGCATGCGCCGGACAACAACAATGAAGCGGCGACGACTATTCCACGCTGGGAGATGAGAAGAGTTTCCATGGCAGGTTCATGTCCTCGGGTCGAATTATGCCAATCGTGGCCGACGACGTCGGAAAGGGTGTCGATACGTGCACATCACGCGCCTTGATACAGGACGAGGCGCCGCACTGCGGACCGTGGCTCGCGGCAAAGCGCATTGACGCTCGGCAGCGATCTAGTGCGCCGTATAAGCTCCGTCGACGAGATGGTAGCTTCCGGCAATAAAACTCGCCTCGTCGGACAGGAGAAAACAGACAAGCGCCGCCACCTCTTCCGGTGTTCCGCGTCTGCCCATTGGTTGGAGCGCCTCCAGGCGCCTCGTATTTGCCAGTTCCTGATGGCCGGACAAGAGCGGTGTCTCGATCCAGCCGGGGCCAACGGCATTAATCCGGATACCCATTCGCGCGTATTCGATCGCAGCCGCTTTCGTCAGGCCGACGACGCCATGCTTGGCTGCCGTATAGGCCGATGCGGTGGGCAGGGCAACTGATCCGAGGATGGAGGATACGTTGACGATGGCGCCTCCCCCGCACGCCAGCATGGCCGCGATCTCATGCTTCATGCAGTAGAACGTGCCGTGCAGGTTCACGTCCATCACCCGGTGCCATTCCTCGAGCGAATAGTTCGCCGTCGCCTTCCGCGCCGCTTCGGTCCCCGCATTGTTGACCGCCAGATTGAGCCCGCCGAGTTCCCGGGTCGCAAAGTTGACCAGTGTTTCCACCGCGTCCGCGTCGGTGACATCGACCGCGAAGTCGCGCGCCTTGGCGCCGGCAGAGCGGATCTCGGCCGCAACATTGCGCGCCGAATCGGCATCGATATCCGAGACGAGGACTTCTGCCCCCTCGCCTGCCAGTTGGCGTGATATGGCAGCGCCGATCCCCGAGCCCGCGCCCGTAACGATCGCCACTTTTCCCGCGAAGCGAAGTTTCATTCTGCCTCCCTGTTCTTCTTCTGCTCTTGCGGTCCCGGGCGTCGAACCAGAACGCAACAAGGGCGCGGTAAGCCTTAGGCCGTGGTGTCAGTCGACCAGACGTGAAGGGTCGGCGCAATACGTTTCGTCAGATGACGATGACGCGGTTGCCCCTGGTGCAAGTTAACCCGGAATGCCTCATCACCTCCAGTTGCGTCTGTCATTTTGGTGAGTCTCCCCCTTGATCGGGCCTTGAACGCGTGCCCGCCCGGTCACCTCGCGAGTTATCGCAACATCTTGCGATCACTATGAAATACAGCCTCTGCCTATTTTTGATCGCGCGGCTCTTGCGGCTTTCCGTCCCGTGCAGGATGCAAGGCTTGGCTAGCACCCGCAGCGGTGTTAAACACATCTAGTAACAGAGACTCAATCCGCTCAGCAGGTGAAAATGGGGAAAAATCACGTTACGCGCCGGATGCTCATGCTGGGCGGCCTGGCTTTGCTGGTATCCGGGTGTGTTTCGGCCGAGCGTCCGAGGGGAAGTGCCATTGCTGCCCGGCCGCGTCTCGATCCCCGCTATCGTCGGCAAGAAGTGGCTTACCTCGGACCCGAGGCTCCGGGGACGATCGTCGTCGATACGGAGCAGCGCTTTCTCTATTATGTCCAGGGCGGGGGATCGGCAATTCGCTACGGCATAGGCGTTGGCGAAGAGGGGCGCACGCTCAAGGGCAGGGTAAGGGTCGGTCGGAAGGCGGAGTGGCCTTCCTGGACGCCCACCGAAAATATGATGCAGCGAAAACCGCACCTTCGACAGTATGCCGGCGGTGTTTCTGGCGGTCTCCACAATCCCCTCGGAGCGGCAGCGCTCTACCTCTATCGAGGTGGGCAGGACACGATGTTCCGCCTGCACGGGACGAACGAGCCTTGGACGATCGGTCAGGCCGTCTCGAGCGGCTGCATCCGGTTAACGAATGATGATATCGTCGATCTGTACAGCCGCGCCGGCGTCGGCACGACCGTTATGATCGTATGATGGTGTTTTTGCGCGTATTTGGTATAAATAGCATGAGCCGTGTGTCGTGAGGTCCCGTTGGACAGTTCCGCAGCGACAAAGCTGATACCAACTGTGTCTTTCATGCACTAGGCCCCGGCGAGAATCGCCACTATTACTTGGAGTGTTGCCTTCGATAAACCGTTCCCACTATTGAGGAAAGGACTACTTGATGAGCAGAATTCTAGTCTTGACGATTGCGTTGCTTTCTGTCGTTGGCCTCAGCGCCTGCGGCACGATCGGCAAAGGTAAAGGCAAAGCCCCGCCGCCCGTTGCGGCAGCAGAGCCTGTTGAACCCGCACCGGTATACAAGTAATAGCTGAATTGGTGCCGCGGAGAGAGCTAAGAAGCCCTCGCCGCGGCACGCTTTTGCGACTGGCTCGGCTCGACCTGCCCTGCAGTCGATAAAGGCCTGAAAGGGCATGGGCCGGTCCTAGTCTCGGCCTCACCATAGCTCAGGGACAGAGCGTAGTACGTGATGATACCTGTCGTAATCCGCATATCAGCAGTTGTTTTGCTCGCATTCGCCGCAGCGGCCTGTCAGTCGCAGGACAAGAAACCGGAACCGGGTTACGTATCGAGCAGTCCGAATATCGATGGCCCCGCCAAGCTGGCCTCCCAAGTACGGGAGCAAGGGTATTTCATCGAGTTCCGCTCGCGCTACGCGCTGAGCTATGGTCATTCCTACGTGATTTTCGGTCGGATCGACGAAAAAGGAGCCATGGTCAGCCCTGAGGTGGCGGGCCTTGCTCCAGCGACCAACGATACGGCACCCTATGTCATCGGCCATTTTCTCCCGGTGCCTGCCGAAACGGGCTGGAGCGACGGCGATCTCGAAGAAGAATACAGGTCGGCAAGCTGGCGCATCATGCTGACAGAGCCGGAATATAGGAAAGTCGTTGCCGACATTCGCAAGCTGAAGGCCAAGGCCCGCTTCTGGCATGCGTCGCTTTACAACTGTAACGCGTTTACAGCCGAGATTGCCCGCGCGATGGGATATAAGACGCCAAACATCTGGCTTAGGCCGCAAGAATTCATTACAAGGCTGCGCGAGATGAATGGCGGCTGACGCGATTTGTTCGAACCCTCTCCGCTTCGCTGGCGGTCGGATTGTCGCAAGCCTCATTAAGCGGAGTGAACATGTCTATAGCTGCCATCGGCAAAGCGTTGTGGGTGCTCGGCGTCGTTGCCTGGTATCTCATTCGTCGTCCGTACGAGCGCCGCGCAAAGCGCGTGCAAGTCGTCAGCCATCGCCGCTCACTTTCGGAGAAGGTCGGACTCGCAGCTGCTTTGCTCGGTCTCGGGATCGTGCCCGGTTTCCACGTCGCAACTGGCATTCCGCAAGCGGCGGACTACCCTGCCCGCGCCTGGGCCGTGGTCATTGGCGCCATTGCCTTCGTCGGAGCCATGTGGGTTTTTCGCAGAACGCATAAGGCGCTCGGCCGTAACTGGTCGATTACCCTTGAAATACGCGATCGGCATGAACTTGTCAGCAATGGCCCCTATGCCTTCGTTCGCCATCCGATGTATACGTCGTTTCTGCTGATGGGCATCGGTCAGGCCTTCCTGTTGTCGAACTGGGTCGGCGGCCTTGCCGGACTGGTCGGATTCGCCATCCTGTTTTTCCTGAGGGTCAACGAGGAAGAGCGGATGATGATGGAGACCTTCGGTCCGCAATATCGCGCCTATATGGAAAAGACTAAGCGTATCATCCCTTATATCTATTAGAGGTTGCACGATGCGAGGCCGCGCTCTCAAGCTCTCGGGCCCAAGGCGGCTCGTCGGTGACCTGATGCGATTCTCGATCGGGGTACCGCGGGTCAGCGTTCAAAGGCAGATGAACCTTGCCCCCCTTCAGCAAGCGAGGATATCTTGCGGGCAGAGACCTTCCTGGACGGCACTTTTCCTGAAGGGGTACGCGCTTCTTGCGATGGAGACGCCGGAATTGCGGCGCGCTTACGTCAAGCTGCCGAGGCCGCAGCTTTATGAATATCCGGGAAGCGTTGCCTCGATCGCCCATGAGCGCGAATACGAAGGCGAACGCGTCGTCCTCCTAAGCCTCATCAAGAACCCCGAGCGGCGTACTATTACGGAGCTTGGCGCATCGATCGACGCGGCGCGGAAACGCCCTGTCCTCGAGATCAAGGAATTCCGGCGCGCATTGAAAATTGCCCGCGCGCCAGCGCCCATCCGATGGCTGCTCATGTGGTTGGGCCTCAATCTCGGACGCCAGCGCGCGCGCCATTTCGGCACCTTTCAGTTGTCCGTCTATTCGGGTCTCGGGGCCGAGTCGCTCAACCCCTTGACCCCCTTGACGACGCTCTTCAACTACGGCCCGATCAGCGACCAGGGCACTGTCACCGTCCGTATCCATTACGATCACAGGGTCATGGACGGCGCCAATGTCGCCCGGGCGCTCGAGCGATTCGAGAGAATCCTGAACGGCGAAATCGCCGCCGAAGTAGCGAGCCTCGCCCAAGACGAGCCCGCGAATGCGCGGCTGAGGGGTTCGGCGACATGAACGGCAATGGAATTCCCCGGCCGGCCGTGGTCGTGGTCGGCGCCTCACGGGGAATCGGCAAGGCAATCGCCGAGGTGGCTGCGCGCGATGGAGCAACAGTGGTTCTGGTGGCGCGCTCGCCGGACGCGCTTGCCGCGGCCGCAGCCGATCTCGAGAATACCGCGCGGTCGGTCTTCACGCTTGCACTGGATCTCATGGCGGAAGGCGCCGCACGTCGCCTCGAGACATTCCTGTCAGAAAACGATCTCGTTTGCGATGTGCTCGTCAACAGTGCGGGCTATGGCTTGCGCGGCGGCGCGGCGGTCATGCCCCTTGATGAGCAACTGGGGATCGTCGATCTCAACATTCGTGCGCTGACGGAACTCACGTTGCGCTTCCTGCCCGGCATGGTGGCGCGCGGCCGTGGCGGCGTCATCAATCTCGGGTCGGTCGCGAGCTTCACCCCCGGTCCTTTCATGGCCCTCTACTATGCAAGCAAGGGCTTCGTTCGCTCCTTCTCGGAGGCCCTTCACGAGGAACTCCACCGCACCGGCGTCACGGTCACCTGTGTTGCGCCCGGGCCGGTCTCGACCGAATTCCTCGAGCGATCGGGCGCCAACAGGGCGGCGCTCTTCAAGGTCCTGCCGAAGCTCGATTCCGAATACGTGGCCGAATGCGCATGGCGCGGGTTCAAGAAACGTCGCCGTCTCGTCATTCCCGGACTTTCTTCCAAGCTCGCAATCGCGCTTACCGCATTGGTGCCCTCGGCCATGTTGCTGCCGCTCATTGCCCGCCTGCAGCGGCGAAGCAAGGATCCCTGCCCCTGCGGCTCGGGCAAAGCCTACATCGCCTGCTGTGCTGTGCGACGGCGCAGCACGCCGTGACGGCCCAGTCGGCGAAAAGCAGCGAATTCAGCCAAGTTAAGGAACGAAGACCGCGCTCTACAGTACCTTCATCGGCTCAATCCCAGCCTGATCTGCTTTTCTATCTCGATGATCGCGAAAAACACGGCGCCGACGACGAGGATCAGCACGCCGTCCATGAGGGGTACGGGACGTGTGCCGAGGACGGCCTGCAACGCCGGCACGTAGGTGACTGCGAACTGGGCGATGGTGATGGCGATGATCACCCTCCAAACGACTTTGGTACCCTGCGCGGCCGCCCAGGTGAGGGAGGTACTGTAAATATTGCGGATGAAGAACAGGTGGAAGATTTCCAGCACCACCACCGTGTTCATGGCCATGGTCTGCGCGAGCGCGAGGGGATAGCCCCGGTCGACGGCATAGCTGAAGATGCCGAAAACCGCGGCGAGAAACAGCATCGCCACCAGCACCACATGCCAGACCAGACTACCCGAGAGGATCGGCGCGTCGCGGCGACGTGGGGGTCTGGCCATGGAGCCGGGCTCACTGGGCTCGAAGGCGAGCGCCAGGCCGAGCGTGACGGCGGTTATGAGGTTGACCCAGAGAATCTGTACTGCCGTGACCGGCAAGGCGAAGCCCGCGAGCAGCGCCAGGATTACCACCACCGACTCGCCCGCGTTCGTCGGCAATGTCCAGCTGATGACTTTCGTCAGGTTGTCATAGACCGTCCTCCCCTCGCGCACAGCTGCGACTATGGAGGCGAAATTATCGTCGGCAAGGACGAGATCGGCTGCCTCTTTGGCGGCTTCCGATCCTTTCTGCCCCATAGCGATGCCTGCATCGGCGCGTTTCAGTGCCGGTGCGTCGTTGACACCGTCGCCTGTCATGGCGACCGACAGTCCGTTCGCCTGAAGGGCCATGACCAGGCGCAGCTTGTGCTCCGGGCTGGTGCGGGCGAACACGTCCACTCCCGCGACCTCTAGCGCCAGTTGCGCATCATCCAGCTTGTCGAGGTCCGCGCCGGTCAACACCCGGCTGGAGTTCTCCAAGCCGATCCGGGCCGCGATGGCGGCGGCGGTTCCGGCATGGTCTCCGGTGATCATCTTGACGCGGATCCCCGCTGCCCGGCATTCGGCCACGGCGGCTATGGCTTCGGGACGTGGCGGATCGATGAGACCGACAAGGCCGAGAAAAGTGAGGCCGCCTTCGAGCGCTCCCGGGTCGATCTCGTCGCCGCTCTCCTTTCTCTCTGCCAGAGCCAGAACGCGAAGACCCCGGGAAGCCATAACCTCGGCGCGCTCGTGCCAATCGGACAAGTCTATGCCGCCGCACATCCGCAGGACCCGCTCGGGCGCTCCCTTCACATGAACGAGGCCGCCGCCCTTGACTTCGCTCAGCACGGCCATGAAGCGATGACGGGAATCGAAGGGGATAGCATCCAGCCGCCGGCGGTCTGGCCGCTGATCGCCGATCACCTTGCCCGCGAAGGCCAGCAGAGCCCCTTCCATCGGATCGCCCTCGGCAATCCAAATCCCGTCTCGGCAGGTAATTGCCGCGTCGTTGCACAGCAATGCCGCGTGCGCAAGACGTGAAAGGTCGCCGGCAGGCGTGACGGCGCCAGCCGGGGCATAGCCCTCGCCTGCAATCTCGAAGATGCCGTCGGGCGTCTCGACCACGGCAACGAGCATCTCGTTGCGGGTCAGTGTCCCGGTCTTGTCGGTGCAGATGACCGAGACGGAGCCGATGGCCTCGATCGCAGGCAGGTGGCGGACTATGGCATGACGTCGCGCCATGGCTTGCACGCCAATGGCCAGCGTGATGGTCATGACGGCGGGCAGGCCCTCGGGGATCGCTGCTACCGCGACGCCGACCACTGCCATGAACATCTCGCCGAACTCGTGGTGACCGATGAAGTAGCCGTAAACCAAAAGGAGTGCAGCGATCAGCAGGATCAGGAACGACAGCCACCGTGCGAAATTATCCATCTGCGCGACGAGCGGCGTCGTCAATTGCTCGACGCCTTCCACAAGCCCGCCGATCCGACCGATCTCAGTGGCGCCACCGGTGTGGACAACCAGGCCTTTGGCCGTGCCCTGCGTAACCAGCGTACCGGACCACAGCATGGAGCGGCGGTCGCCGAGCGGGGCGTAGGCGGCCACCGGCGGCACGGTTTTCTCAACCGGAACGGATTCACCGGTCAGGATCGCCTCCTGCGCGGAGAGGCCCCGCGCCTCGACCAGGCGAAGGTCGGCCGGCACCTTGTCGCCCGCCTCCAGCAGCACGATATCGCCCGGCACGAGGTCGGTGCCATCCACTGTCATCCTGGCGCCATCCCTCAAGACCGACGCATGCGGCGCCAGCATGCTCCTGATCGCCGCCATCGCGGCCTCGGCCTTGCCCTCCTGCAGATGGCCGATCACGGCATTGGCCAGCACCACTGTCAGGATCACGCCGGTATCGACCCAGTGCTGAAGCAGAGCGGTCACCGCCGCCGCGCCAAGCAGCACATAGATCAGAAGATTGTGGAACTGCGCCAAAAACCGAAGCAGCCGTCCACGCCGGCGTGTTTCGGGCAGCTGGTTCGGCCCGAAAGCGTGCAGCCTTCGGGCGGCCTCCGTCCGGCTGAGACCCCCGGTGCTTGCGTCGAGTAATTCAAGGCAGGTTTCCACCGGTGCACTGTGCGGATCGTCAATCTGCATGCACAAATCCCTTCATCGTGCGGTACAGCCGTCGTCCACCACCAGTTCGGCTCCAGTGACGAAGGGGGACAACCATCAGCGCTCCCGTCGGGCGGAATCATCGGCAGGTTTGATCTCGACCGGAAGGGTCGTGCTGCGGTTCGAGCGCGGGCGCGTTTCGTGCTGGCGCAGGAAATCATCGAGGTCTGCGTCGGAGATACGCCAGCCCTTGCCGATGTCGATCGCCCGTAACGCGCCCTCTTTGATCCAGTGGCGAACCGTCGCCTGGCTGACCTTCAGACGGTCGGCAATCTCCTGTACGGTCTGATATCGATCCTGTGGCATCGCATGGCATCGTTTGCAGTCATATGCAGCACAATACCGAAAGCAGGTCGTCTATCCTTGATCGAGGTCAAGGCTGATGCTCATCGCCGTGGTTTTGACGGCTCCCTTGCTATGAGGAGCAGTAATCGTCGGGCGGTTGCGGATGCAAGCAATTCCCCGCTGCGGGGCTCGGCGGCGAGACCGTCGCGACAATAAGCTTGGTCAATGCGGCTGCTCGGACGATACGTTTTGCGCCCTTACACTGGAGGCAGATCGCCGCGCTTCCAGCCTTCTTGCGTTTCCGCCATGAAGTCGGCGTAGCGCCCCTCCTCGATCGCCTTTCGGATACCCGTCATCAGTTCCTGGTAATAGGCTAGATTGTTCCAACTCAGCAGCATGCCGCCGAGCGACTCGTTCGAGCGGATCAGGTGGTGCAGATAGGCGCGGGAATAATCGCGCGCCGCGGGGCAGGAGGATTGCTCGTCGAGAGGCCGCATGTCTTCCGCATGGCGCGCATTGCGCAGATTGATGCGGCCATAGCGCGTAAAAGCCAGACCGTGACGACCTGAGCGGGTCGGCATGACGCAATCGAACATATCGATCCCATGTGCGACCGACTTCAGGATATCGTCCGGGGTGCCGACGCCCATCAGATAACGCGGTTTTTCCTCGGGCAATACCGGACAGGTGACGTCGAGCATGTCGAGCATGACCTGCTGCGGCTCGCCGACGGCAAGGCCGCCGACGGCATAGCCCTTGAGATCGAGATCCTTCAGTGCCAGAGCTGAGCGCTCACGGAGTTTTGGAATGTCGCCGCCCTGCACGATGCCAAACATCGCCTTGCCCGGCTGGTCGCCGAAGGCAACCTTGCAGCGTTCGGCCCACCGCAAAGACATTTCCATTGCCCGTTCGATCTCGTCGGGCTCGGCCGGCAGCGCCACGCATTCGTCGAGCTGCATCTGGATGTCGCTTTCCAGCAGTCCCTGGATCTCGATCGAGCGTTCCGGCGACATATGATAGAGCGCGCCGTCGACATGGCTCTTGAAGGTAACGCCCTGCTCGTTGAGCTTGCGCAGGCTCGAGAGCGACATGACCTGGAAGCCGCCGCTGTCAGTCAGGATCGGCCGTTCCCATCGGATGAACTTGTGCAGCCCGCCGAGTCGCCCGACGCGCTCGGCGCCGGGGCGAAGCATCAGATGGTAGGTGTTGCCGAGGATGATGTCCGCGCCGAGATCGCGCACCTGGTCGAGATACATCGCCTTGACCGTGCCCACGGTTCCGACGGGCATGAAGGCCGGTGTGCGTATCCTACCGCGCGGCGTCAGGACCTCGCCGCGACGCGCCGTGCCGTCTGTTGCAAGCAGCTTGAATTGAAACGTGTCAGTCATTCAGTCTTTCCGGAAAAGCAGGCTTGCATCGCCGTAGGAATAGAAACGGTAGCCTGCCTCGATCGCATGGGCGTAGGCGGCGCGCATGGTGTCGAGCCCGGCGAAGGCCGAAACGAGCATGAACAGGGTCGATTTCGGCAGGTGGAAATTGGTCATCAGCAGGTCGACGGCGCGGAAGCGATAGCCAGGCGTGATGAAAATTCCGGTCGGTCCCGACCACGGACGGATGTCGCCCTCCTGGGTCGCAGCGCTTTCGATCAGCCGCAACGATGTCGTGCCGACGCAAACAATGCGCCCGCCACGCGCCCGCACTGCGTTCAACTTCTCCGCGGTCGCCGCATCCACATGTCCGATTTCCTCGTGCATCACGTGATCATCCGTGTCGTCGGCCTTGACCGGCAGGAAGGTGCCTGCACCCACGTGGAGGGTGACGAAATGGCGCTCGATGCCGGCCTCGTCGAGCTTGGCAAAGAGCCGATCGGTGAAGTGCAGTCCGGCTGTCGGAGCGGCGACGGCCCCTTCCTCCCGCGCATAGATCGTCTGGTAATCGGCGCGATCGTGGGCGTCCTCAGGGCGCTTTGAGGCGATGTAGGGCGGCAGCGGGATGTGCCCGACACTCATGATCGCCTCGTCGAGCGCCGGTCCGGAAAGGTCGAAGCGGAGCGTGACCTCGCCGGCATCCCCCTTTCCCTCCACCGTGGCATCGAGAGCGCCGAGGAGGCAGGCGTTTTCGCCGTGACCGAAACTGATTCTGTCGCCGGGCTTCAACCGCTTGGCCGGCCGTGCGAATGCCCTCCAGCGGTCGGCCGCCACACGCATGTGCAGCGTCAGCGAGACCGGTGTGGCGACGTCCTCGCCGCGTCTGCGGATACCCTCGAGTTGCGCTGGTATGACCTTCGTGTCGTTGAAAACCAACGCATCGCCGGGCTTGAGGAAGGAGGGGAGATCGAGAACGCCGTAGTCGCCGAGAACCGGCTCGCCCGCCGGCCGCACCACGAGCATGCGCGCGCTGTCGCGCGGGCTCGCCGGCCGCAGCGCGATCGAGGTTTCTGGCAGGTCGAAGTCGAAGAGGTCTACACGCATCCGGATGTCAAACAAAAGCAAACCCGCCCCGGCGGCGTTCATGCGACCGGGGCGGGTCTGTGCATTAGCGCAGATCAGGCGTCGGCGGCAACCCGCATCGACACGATCGAGTCGGGGTCGCGGACCGGTTCGCCGCGCTTGATATTGTCGATATTCTCCATGCCTTCGATGACTTGGCCCCAAACGGAATATTGCTTGTTGAGCCAGGGAGCGTCGGTGAAGCAGATGAAGAATTGCGAATTGGCGGAGTTCGGCATCTGGCTGCGCGCCATGGAGCAGGTACCGCGCACATGGGCGACGTTGGAGAACTCGGCTTTCAGGTCAGGCTTGGAGGAGCCTCCCATGCCGGCACGCGCCGGATTGAATTGCTCGCCGCCGGCCTTGCCGTATTGCACGTCACCGGTCTGGGCCATGAAGTCCTCGATCACGCGGTGGAAGACCACGCCATCATAAGCGCCCTCGCGCGTCAGTTCCTTGATGCGGGCGACATGCCCCGGAGCGACGTCCGGCAGGAGTTCGATTACCACCCTGCCCTTCGTGGTTTCCATGATGAGGGTGTTCTCCGGATCCTTGATCTCGGCCATGGTTCTTCTCCTTCTGTGTAACTTACTTGCCGACCTTGACGCTGATCATCCGGTCGGGATCGGTAACCGCGCCGTTGCTGGCCTCATCGCCCAGCTTGATCTTGTCGACATTCTCCATGCCTTCGACGACCTTGCCGACGACAGTGTATTGTCCATTGAGGAAGTCGCCAGGTGCGAACATGATGAAGAACTGCGAGTTGGCGCTGTTCGGGTCTTGTGAGCGAGCCATGCCGACGGTGCCGCGCTCGAAAGGAACATTGGAGAACTCGGCCGGCAAGTCGGGCTTGGAGGAGCCGCCCGTTCCGGCGAGCTCGGGCCGAAAGCCCTCCTTCATGTCGCCGTATTGCACGTCGCCGGTCTGAGCCATGAAGCCCTGGATCACGCGGTGAAATGCGACATTGTCATATTCCCCGGCGGCAGCCAGCTCCTTGATCTGCTGAACATGCTTCGGCGCTATGTCCGGGCGAAGCTCGATGACGACCGGACCATCCTTCAGTTCGATGGTCAACAGGTTGTCATTCGACTGCGCAAGGGCGATTCCCGTGAAGGAGGCGAGCGCCAGCGCGCCGGCAAATGCGAGTTGAAGGATTTTCATGGGCTCTCCTTGCGTGATGTGATCAGGCTCTGTGTTTTGCCTGCAGTGCCTCGTAGACCGCCTTGGGAACAAAAGCGCTGACGTCGCCGCCCATTGCCGCGATCTGACGGACCAATGTGGCCGTAATGGGCCGAGACGCCGTTCCTGCCGGCAGGAACAAGGTCTGGATGTCGGGCGCCATCTGGCGGTTCATGCCGGCCATCTGCATTTCGTAGTCGAGATCGGTTCCGTCGCGCAATCCCCGAACCAGCAGGGTTGCGCCGTGCTTGCGGGCCGCATCGACCACCAGGTTGTCAAAGGACGTGATGGCGATGTCACCCGCCCGCTCCGGCAGGAACTCGCCGAGCGACCGGCGGATGAGATCCGCCCGCTCATCGAAGGAAAAGAGCGGTGTCTTTCCCGGATGGATGCCGATCGCCACGATCACCTTCGACGCGACATTCAGCGCCTGAACGAGCACGTCTAGATGCCCGTTCGTCATCGGATCGAAGGAACCGGGATAGAAAGCCGTAGTCATCGCGCCTGTTTCCGTTTGGTGAAGCCTTTTGTCATGGACCGCTGCGAACCGCAAGGGCACGCCGGGCGCGCTGCTGTTCCCCGCGTGACAGCCGGGATGCGAGAACGAATGCTAATGGGAGAATGAATGCTGGATGAACACGACGTTCAAAATCGTTTCACTCCGACCCCTGTAGAGTGGGACACAATGGGTGGAACTTTTTCGAGGAGGGTGCCGTTCTAGCGAATGAAGGGAGACGGTCATGGCACTTGCTCTGTTTTCGATGGTGATGTTCCTCGCGACGGCCTTTGCGGCAATGATCGCGCTTCGCGACGAAGCCAACGACCCTGCAACCGCGGTGCCGGTAGCGGCAGACAGGCCGAAGAGGAAGTGAAAGCGGCTACGGCCGAGGACCTTGAACCTTGACATGAATGCCTCAGGAACTTCTGCCAGGAAGTTTCCAGCGACCTCGTTACTTCCCCGGATGGGGTCGCACTTGTGAGCCGGACGGTCTCCCCTGCCCGTCCGGCTTTTTTCGTTGCCTGATCAGAGTCCCGCGGCGGAAACCTGCATGCGAAGCAGGCGGAAGAAACGCCAATTGAGCAACAGGGCCGCCGCCGCCAGACCCAGCACGAAGCCGAACCAGACCCCGACGCCACCGAAAGCAAGCGGGAAGGCGAAGGCCCATGCACAGAAGAACCCGATCGGCCAATAGGAGATCATCGCCAGAATCATCGGCACGGTCGTGTCCTTGAGACCGCGCAGCATGCCAGCGGCAATCGCCTGCAGGCCATCCATCAGCTGGAAGGCGCCGGCAATCACGATCAGTGGCCCTGCCAAGGCAAGCACTTCGGCTGCGTCGGGCCGGCTCATGTCAAGGTAGAGCGCCGCGAGCTCACGGGGAAAGAGCGCGAAAATCGTGCTGCTGAAGGCGGCAAAACCGCAACCAAGCGCAAGTACCGCGACCGCCGCGCGCCTCACGCCCAACATGTCGCCGCAGCCATAGGCAAGACCGACGCGGACGGTGCCTGCTTGCGCAAGACCAAGCGGCACCATGAACGCGATCGACGCGAACTGCAGCGCAATCCCGTGCGCTGCCAGTTCCATCGTGCCGATCGTGCCCATGAGAAACGATGCGACGGTGAAGAGGCTGACTTCGGCGAGGATTGTCAGAGAGATCGGAATACCGAGCCGCACGACCTCCTGGAAAACCGGCCAGTCTGGCCGCCAGAAACGCACGAACAGCTGATAGCGGTTGAGCTCGGGCCGATTGCCGATATAGCCGATCGTCAGGGCAGCGCCGAACAGTGCGACGCCGACAGCGGCAATCGCAGCGCCGATTATGCCGAGTGCCGGGAATCCGAATTTGCCGAATATGAGCACGTAGCAGAGCACGGCGTTGAGAACCAGGGTGGCGAGCGTCACGTAGAGGATCACGCCAGCGCGTTCGAGGCCGCCGAGGAACGCTCTCAGCACCAGGAAGAGGAGGCTCGGAAACATCCCCCATTGCGCGACTCGCAGATATTCCCCGGCAAGCGAAGCAACCTCCGGTTTCTGTCTGGCGAAAAGCAGGACCGGCTCCGCCATCCACAGGATCGGTGTCGTCAGCATGCTGTAGAGCAGCACCACCCAGATGCCCATACGCACCGAACGGCGGACCGAAACCTTGTCGCCGCGCCCTTGCGCTTGCGCGACCATCGGCACCACGGCATGCGCGAAGCCGCTGCCGAAGATAAAGATGGTGAAGAAGACCTGCGTCGCAAGAATAATCGCGGCAAGTTGGGTCGCGCCCAGCTGCCCGACCAGGAGCACGTCGGTGGCATTGATCGCGAGCTGTGCGAGTTGGGCGCCGATGAACGGCACGCCGAGATAGATGCTGGCGCGAAAATGCGTGCCCCAGGAATTGTCGGCCGACGGAAGCGTGAGGTCTTTGGTAGCGGTCAGCATGGAAGTCCTCGCTCGGGGCGCGCGATCGTCGCTCAAAAGGAGAGCGACGGATTACAGCACCACCGAGGCGGGCGCCAGCCGCAAGGCCGACGATGCATTATTTTTCATCGAGCCATCAAGAAAGTTGATCAGTTTGCAGGCCGCGGGCAAAGTCGGTGGGGCTAGAGCCTTTCCGGGTTCGGCGCGGCATGCCGGAGCTCTCTCCTGCGCGCCGGTTGCACCCGGAACAGGAAAACAGCGATGGCGCTTGTCGGTGGCACGTGAACCGAGGGGATGCTGCCGTCGCGACGATCACGAGGGAGACCATCCAGCCTTCCCAGGCGGCCGCATAGCCAACCATCCCCAATCCGGTGAAGACGAGGTCGAGCGTCGCTGTTCGTGGCAGAACGAGCGCAATGACGAATGCGCCGCCGACGCCGAAGATGCCGAGCGACAAGCCGATCTGTCCCTCACTCCAGCCGTAGCGACGGGACGAACGAAGGACTTCTTGTCGAGCATCAAGCTCCCTTCCCCGATGTGCGCCACAGCGGAGACAGAACGTGAACGACCTCACCAGATAAAGTGTAATCCCGAAATGAACAACGGAACAATCAGAGAACATCTCAAAGTTCGTGATCATGCCGATCGGCATGGCTTATATGACGAGACCCTCGGCGGGGCTCACACGGGACCGGAGAAAGTGTCGCAATCCTGCATCCTGCCGCTATCGAAGCCGCGCTTGAACCATGTCATCCGCTGCTCCGATGTGCCATGGTTGAAGCTCTCCGGCACCACGTAGCCCTGCATGCGTTTTTGCAGCGTGTCGTCGCCGATCTGCGTTGCAGCGTTCAAAGCCTCCTCGAGGTCGCCACGCTCGAGCAGGCCCTTCTGCTCGGTGAATTTGCCCCATATGCCGGCGAAGCAGTCGGCCTGCAGTTCGACGCGTACCGACATCTGGTTGGCCTCGGCTTCACTCATGCGCTGTCGCATCTGGTTGAACTTGGGCAACACGCCGATCAGATTCTGCACGTGATGGCCGACCTCGTGTGCCAGCACGTAGGCCTGGGCGAAGTCTCCGGCCGCCTCGAACTTCTGTGCGAGCTCCTCGAAGAAGCTCATGTCGAGATAGACCTTGCGGTCGCCAGGGCAATAAAAGGGCCCGGAGGCGGCTGAGGCGAAGCCGCAGGCCGATTGCACGGCGCCATCGAAAAGCACGAGCCTCGGCTCCTGATACTCTTCGCCATTGGCCTGGAATACGCCTTGCCATGTATCCTCCGTTTCCGCCAGCACGGTGGCCATGAAGGCCTTCATCTCTTCTTCCGCCGCCGAGCCACGCGGCGCGCGCGAACCATCGGTCTGTTCGAAGCCGGGCATGTTCACCGGCCCGCCTTCGATGACCTGCAGCAGGTCGACACCCATTGCCCTGAACAGGAAATAGATGACGACGAGGAAGATAATGGTGCCGAAGCTCAGGCCTCCGCCTCTCCCACGCATGCCGCCGCCGGTTGGAATCCGAAACCCGCCGCCGCGGCCGAAAGGGCTCCGTCCAATGCCGCCGGGGCTCGCCCCTCGTCGATCCTCGACATTGCTGGACTGGCGGCGGCCTTTCCACTCCATAACGTGTTCCTCCAAAAAAGAGCGGGACGCGGATAGCGCGGCTTCATCCACTCTAGGGATGCAATGTTGCAAAACGCAATTGCTGCAGGACGAGTTTCACCCGTCGCATCTTTTAACAAGGAGCCGGGAGGTTCTGCTACTGCAAGTCTCCCTTAAATCTATCTCGGATCTGCGGACAAGGGCATGGAGCAATCGAAGTGCTACAGCGACGCGTTGCGCGTCTGATGCGCGCAGCGCTATAGCGCCTGTCAGTTCGGTTGAAATGAATCGCCGCTGGGATGAGCCGAAGCGCCGTGGCGATGTTCGCTTTATTGTCGATTCCGGAATTTTCGGGGTTTCGCTTGCAGAAACATTTGCCTATAAGCCGCTTCTAGCCTGAAAACACCATTGTTGCGCGCCCCGGCCGGTGAACTCCCACCTTGGCCGGTTTTTCGCGCAGCCGAAACGGATGAGAGCCTATGCCGAAGCGCCAAGACATCAAATCGATCCTCATCATCGGCGCGGGGCCGATCGTCATCGGCCAGGCATGCGAATTCGACTATTCCGGAACCCAGGCCTGCAAGGCTCTGAAAGAGGAAGGCTATCGGGTTATCCTCGTCAACTCCAACCCGGCGACGATCATGACCGACCCGAACCTCGCCGACGCCACCTATGTCGAACCGATCACGCCGGAAGTCGTCGCGAAGATCATCGCCAAGGAGCGTCCCGACGCGCTGCTGCCGACCATGGGCGGCCAGACGGCGCTCAACACCGCGCTTTCGCTCCGCCGCATGGGCGTGCTCGACCGCTACAATGTCGAGATGATCGGCGCCAAGCCGGAGGCGATCGACAAGGCCGAGGACCGCGCCCTCTTCCGTGAGGCCATGGCGCGAATCGGTCTCGAGACGCCGAAATCGCACCTGGCAAACGCCACCGACATCAAGGATCACGACCGCAAGGTGCACGAAGCGGAACGCGCCGAGCTGAAGGGCAGATTTTCCGGTTCCGAGCTCGACAAGGCGCTCGACGAACTGGAAAACCAGTGGAACCTCGGCGAAGGCGATCGCAAGCAGCGCTACGTGAACCATGCCATGGCGATCGCGGCCCAGGCGCTGGACGAGGTCGGCCTGCCGGCGATCATCCGGCCGTCCTTCACGCTGGGCGGCACCGGCGGCGGCATCGCCTATAACCGTTCGGAGTTCTTCGATATCGTCGCCAGCGGCCTCGATGCCTCGCCGACCACCGAAGTGCTGATCGAGGAGTCGGTTCTCGGCTGGAAGGAATATGAGATGGAGGTGGTCCGCGACAAGGCGGACAATTGCATCATCATCTGCTCGATCGAGAATATCGACCCGATGGGCGTGCACACGGGCGATTCGATCACCGTCGCCCCGGCGCTGACCCTGACCGACAAGGAATACCAGATCATGCGCAACGCCTCGATCGCGGTGCTGCGCGAGATCGGCGTCGAGACCGGCGGCTCCAACGTACAGTTCGCGGTCAACCCCGCCAATGGCCGCCTTGTCGTCATCGAGATGAACCCGCGTGTGTCGCGTTCGTCGGCGCTCGCCTCCAAGGCGACGGGTTTTCCGATTGCCAAGATCGCCGCCAAGCTTGCCGTCGGCTATACGCTGGACGAGCTCGAGAACGACATCACCGGCGGTGCGACGCCCGCCTCCTTCGAGCCGTCGATCGACTATGTCGTCACCAAGATCCCGCGTTTCGCCTTCGAGAAGTTCCCCGGCGCCGAGCCGACACTCACGACGGCGATGAAGTCGGTCGGTGAAGTGATGGCGATCGGCCGCACCTTCGCCGAATCCCTGCAGAAGGCGCTTCGCGGGCTTGAAACCGGCCTCACCGGTCTCGACGAGATCGACATCCCCGATTTCGATGAGAACGGCGACGGCCGCAACGCCATCCGTGCCGCTCTCGGCACGCCGACACCGGACCGCCTGCGCATGGTGGCCCAGGCGCTGCGCCTCGGCATGAGCGAGGCGGAGGTGCACGAAGCCTGCAAGATCGACCCCTGGTTCATCGCCCAGTTCAAGGCAATCGTCGACATGGAAGCCCGCATCCGCGAGCACGGCCTGCCCGAGGACGCCGAAAACCTGCGCATGCTGAAGGCGATGGGCTTCTCCGATGCCCGCCTTGCAACGCTTACGGGCAAGCGCCCGAAGGAAGTCGCAGAGTTGCGCAACCGGCTGAACGTCCGCCCCGTCTACAAGCGCATCGACACTTGTGCCGCTGAGTTCGCCTCGCCGACCGCCTACATGTACTCGACCTATGAGACTCCCTTCGTCGGCGCCGCGCGCTCGGAAGCACAGGTTTCCGATCGCAAGAAGGTTGTCATTCTCGGCGGCGGGCCGAACCGGATCGGCCAGGGCATCGAGTTCGACTATTGCTGCTGCCATGCGGCCTTCGCGTTGAAGGACGCTGGCTATGAAGCGATCATGGTCAACTGCAACCCGGAAACCGTCTCGACGGACTACGACACGTCCGACCGGCTTTATTTCGAGCCGCTGACGGCGGAGGACGTGATCGAGATCATGCGCGCCGAACAGGAAAACGGCACGCTCCACGGCGTTATCGTGCAATTCGGCGGTCAGACCCCACTGAAGCTCGCGGAAGCGCTCGAAAAGAACGGCATTCCGATCCTTGGAACGGCGCCGGACGCGATCGACCTGGCCGAAGACCGCGACCGGTTCCAGAAGCTCCTGATGAAACTCGACCTGAATCAGCCGCGCAACGGCATCGCCTATTCGGTCGAGCAGGCGCGCCTCGTCGCCGCCGAGATTGGCTTCCCGTTGGTCGTGCGTCCCTCCTACGTGCTCGGCGGCCGCGCCATGCAGATCATCCATTCGGAAAGCATGCTGCAGAGCTACCTGCTCGACACCGTGCCCGGTCTCGTACCCGAGGACATCAAGCAGCGCTATCCGAACGACAAGACCGGCCAGATCAACACGCTTCTCGGCAAGAACCCCCTGCTCTTCGACAGCTATCTGACCAATGCGACTGAAGTGGACGTCGATTGCCTGTGCGACGGCAAGGATGTCTTCGTGTCGGGCATCATGGAGCATATCGAGGAGGCCGGCATCCACTCCGGCGACTCCGCCTGCTCGCTGCCGGTGCACACGCTGGACAAGGATACGGTCGACGAGCTCGAGCGCCAGACGGCGGCGCTGGCGAAAGCGCTGAACGTCGGCGGCTTGATGAACGTGCAGTTCGCCATCAAGGATGGCACGATCTACGTGCTCGAAGTCAATCCGCGCGCCTCGCGCACGGTTCCGTTCGTGGCAAAGACGATCGGTGCACCGATCGCGAAGATCGCCGCGCGCATCATGGCCGGGGAAACGCTCGGGCAGGCGATTGCCGCCTATGGCAGGAAACCGGATCCGCGCAACCTGAAGCACATCGCCGTCAAGGAAGCGGTCTTCCCCTTCGCCCGTTTCCCCGGGGTCGACACGTTGCTCGGTCCGGAAATGCGCTCGACGGGCGAGGTGATCGGCCTCGATACCGATTACGCGCTTGCCTTCGCCAAGTCCCAGCTCGGCGCCGGCGTCGACCTGCCGCGCGACGGCGTGGTCTTCGTCTCGGTTCGGGACGAGGACAAGCCGGGCGTGCTGCCGGCGATCCGCATCCTTGCCGATATCGGCTTCAAGCTCATGGCGACCGGCGGCACGGCCCGCTTCCTCGCCGACCACGGTATCACGGCGACCAAGATCAACAAGGTGCTTGAAGGCCGGCCGCACGTCGAGGACGCGATCCGCAACCGCCAGGTGCAGCTCGTCATCAACACGACCGACGGCAACAAGGCGATCTCGGACTCCAAATCTCTGCGGCGCGCGACCCTGATGCAGAAGGTCCCCTACTACACAACAATGGCCGGGGCGGAGGCCGCAGCTCTTGCCATCAAGGCGTTGAAGGCTGGAAACCTGGAAGTCCGGCCCTTGCAGGACTATTTCAATTGACCCCGGAGACACGGACAGCGCCACGCGTCCTGTAGACGCGCAACGGTCGCTGGAGCACCTTGATTTGCTGCATGTCTTTCTCCTTACATCGAGGTCGGCTTAAGGAGACATGCAGTAGCCGCCCGACTGAAAGATCTGGCAAAGCAGATCGGCTTTCTGCTATAAGGGCGGTTCGGATGTTTCGGACGGTTCCGGTGCTTTGGCTCCGGAGGCCGTTTTCTTTTGCGTAGGCGCCGCCGAAAGGCGGCGCCGTGTGCTTGATAAAGGGTAACAAAATGGTCGACAAAGTTCCGATGACCCAGGGTGGATTCGTCAATCTGCAGGAGGAGCTGCGCTGGCGCCAGCAGGAAGAACGCCCGAGAATCATCGAAGCGATCGCCGAGGCTCGCGCCCATGGCGACTTGTCGGAGAATGCCGAATATCATGCCGCCAAGGAAGCGCAGAGCCATAACGAAGGCCGCATCTCGGAGCTCGAGGACCTGATCGCCCGGGCTGAAGTCATCGATCTTTCGAAGATGTCCGGCTCGAAGATCAAGTTCGGTGCCAAGGTCAAGCTAGTTGACGAGGACACCGAGGAGGAAAAGACCTATCAGATCGTCGGCGATCAGGAAGCCGACGTGAAGGCCGGCCGCATTTCGATCTCCTCGCCGATCGCCCGCGCGCTGATCGGCAAGGAAGTCGGGGACTCGATCGAAGTCAATGCGCCCGGCGGCTCTAAGGCGTACGAAATCCTCGCCATCCACTGGGGCTGACCAGTCTCCTGGGGCCGGCACATTGGCTTGCCCCACCTTCTCCCTGCACCAGATTGTTGTCGTCGCATGCGCGAGGAGAGCGCTTCCGTGGTCGATATCCGCGACATCGAGATCATCGCGCCCAATTTCAAGCGCAGACTCTCCGGCGTCACTTCGACCATCATCCAGCTTGTCCCCGTTCAAAGGGCGCTCGGCCAGAAAATCGCAGTTCTCGGCCCAGGGCTGCCGGCAACCCTACCGTCCATTCGGTTTCGCGACCTGATTCAGCTGTGGCGGGCGCCGGCGGGGCGTACCTGCCGCGTATGGCACGCGCGCCGCAACGTCGAGATGCTGCCGGCGATTCTGCTCCGCGATTTCCTGCGCATGAACATCCGGATCGTTTTCACCTCCGCTTCTCAGCGGCGACATACCGGTTGGAGCAAGTTTCTCATCCGCCGGATGGACGCGGTGATTGCCACGAGCGGCAAGACTGCCGACTATCTCGATGTGCCGAACACGGTAATCCTGCACGGCATCGACACAGAGCGCTTCCATCCGCCGCTTGAGAAGGCCGAGACGAAACAAGCGCTCGGCCTCGATCCTTCAAAGCGATATGCCGGATGCTTCGGCCGGGTGCGTCACCAGAAAGGGACGGACCTTTTCGTCGATAGCATGATCGCCCTCCTGCCCGGCCGGCCCGATTGGTGCGCAATCGTGGCGGGACGGGCGACCGGCCCTCACCTCGCCTTCGAAGCTCAGCTGAAGGAACGGGTCGCCAAAGCCGGCCTCTCCGACCGTATCCTCTTCGTCGGCGAACACACCAATATTCCCGAATGGTACCGGGCTCTCGACCTCTTCATCGCACCGCAGCGCTGGGAGGGCTTCGGCCTGACGCCGCTGGAAGCAATGGCGAGCAGTGTGCCCGTCGTCGCCGCCGATGTCGGCGCATTTTCGGAACTGATCGGCGACGATACCGGTCTCCTCATCCCTGCCGGAGACTTGAAAGCAATGGCCGACGGCGCCGCCCTATTCATGGATGACCCGGCGCGGCTTGCCGCTGCCGGCGCAAACGGGCTGGCACGGGTCTCGCAAAACTTTGCGATCGAGGGTGAAGCGCGGGCAATCGGGGCAATCTACGAAAACTTGATGCGAAGATCATTCTAACGCCGCGACGAGAACAGTTTCAGATAGGCGTCGGTGATTGCCTCTTTGGAAAACTGACCGACGAGCGTCTCGTGCCCTCGCTCGGCGAGGCGAGCGCCGAGTGCCCGGTCATTTGCGATCCGCTCGATCGCACGCGCAAACCCGTCGGCATCGCCGATGTCCACCATCAGACCGTTCTCGCCATCCTGCATGAACCATTGGGGCCCCTCGGATCGGCTCGACACCACCGGTCGCCCTTGGGCCCAGGCTTCAAGGATGACGTTGCCGAGCGGTTCGTGAGTTGAAGGCATGACGAATATATCGGCGCCGGCGAGGAAAGGTCTCGCGTCTTTCTGCCAGCCCGCGAAGCGCACCCGATCGGCGACACCGAGATCGGCCGCGAGCTTTTGCAGGTTTTCCTGCTCCTCGCCGTCGCCGAGCAGCCAGAGATAGACGCCGGACAGCTTGCGCATGGCCGCAATCAGGGTGTGGAATCCCTTGCGTTCGACAAAGCGCCCCATCGACATGACGAGCGGCGCGTCGGCGGGCGTGTGGAGCGTTTCCCTCGCTATGGGCCGCACCCGTTCGGTACTTGTGAAATTCGAGATGATCTCGATGTCTCGCTTCCAACCGAGCTTGCGAACATGGTCGGCTATGCCCGGCGTGTTGCAGACAAGACAGTCGGAATTCTTGAAATAGTCGAGGCGCGGCGGATAGTCGCCGAGACGGGAAATCTTGATGCAGCCTCTATAGGCCGGCATGAGCTCGCTCGCCCTCGGCGCCCAGGCCATGAGCGCGTCCGGCTTCTCGCGCTCGGCCATGCGCCTGACCTTCAGCGGCAAAAGCAGACGATCGAGCGACAGGTTGCGGAAATGGCTTTCCTCCACCCGGCTGGCGCCCTCGATTTCGCGGCGCCAGATACGGTCTGGTCGGATGATGGATGTCTGCTCGACGCCGCGCTCGGCGAGTGCGTTGACGAGATGCACGAAGAACCGCTCGGCGCCGCCGTCTTTGCCGAAATGGAAGTGGATGACCTTCATTTATGCCGCACCTGACGTTTCGAGGCCGATAGCGCCATTCGCCATTCAGGACGCGCGCAGGACCCTGTAACTCTATTAATCCGCGGATCGTGCTTTCCGAAGACCGGTTCCGATTTTTGGGCCGACGCGCTAGCCGGAAAACGCATCATCGATGTTCGGGCGCGTTTTCAGCGCGTGACGCTGATAGAGCTTCGCCGCTGTCAAAAATGCGTAAACCGCCCCGGTGGCCGCCTGGATGAAGCCGGGAAAACCGCAGCGCCAAAACCCATTGCGGAAGTAGAGCCGACAAAAATAGAGCGGCGGACCGAAAAGCATCTTATAGGGCCGCGGCGGTTTTCCCTCCGCGAATTGCTGATCCGCCTTCAGTGTCGAATAGTTGTTTTCCTTGAGGATCTGCTCGTCGATGATCAGCGGCCGATAGTGCAGCAGACTGCCGCTCCTGGCCGCACCGACCTTGCCGTCGGGAACGATGCCTTCGTGGACTTTCTGGCGGAGGTCGTAGCGACCGCGACCCTTTCGGATAAGGCGTAGGTTGCGACGTTCGTGGGCCTTCTCGGGCGTGTAGCCGTAGCCGATCAGATAGGGGCGGCGCGCCACCTTCCAGCCGGCGATATCGTCCGGAGCTTCGAGAAGCGAAGGCATCAGAGTCTTGAGCGGCTGGTCGAGCCGTTCGTCTGCATCGACGTTGAAGCACCAGGGCTGAGTGCACTGGTCGAGGGCGAACTGCTTCTGCCCGGCATAGCCACGCCAAGGCTCGTGGATGAACCGGATGGGCCAACCGCTCCCGATATAGGACTGAACCAGTGTCGCCGTGCCGTCCGTCGAACCGGAGTCGACGATTACGATTTCGGCGCATTGCTCGAGGCTCTCGATGCAATTGCCGAGATAGGTCTCTTCATTCAGGCAGATGATGAAGGCGGAAAGCGGCAGTTTCGGCCCCACAGGGCCGCCCCTTCGCGCCAAGTTCGGTATATCCGGGCTGTCGTCTTGCTGATGTTTCAATTCGTTCCGCCTGGCAAACGTCGCATGGAAACCGAAGCCTTTCTCGCTCGCGGCCTAGATTTCGACCTGGCAGGCGTCCTTTACCTGGCGGATCGTCAACATCGTCCGCACCGTATCGACATTGTCGGTCGCGGTGAGTTCTTCAATAACGAAATCCTGAAAGCTCGCAAGGTTCTCCGCCACGCACTGGAGGAGAAAGTCGGATTCACCGGAGACCATCCAGGCTTCACGGACGAGCGGCCATGACGCCGTGCGGGCGGCGAAGGCTTTGAGATTGGCATCGGACTGATGTTTGAGGCCCACCATGCAGAAGGCGACCAGATCGTAGCCGAGAGCGGAGGCATTCAGGAGGGCGCGGTAGCCGCGAATGACGCCCGCTTCCTCGAGCTTGCGGACACGCCGCAAGCACGGCGGCGCGGATATTCCCACACGCTCGGCAAGCTCCACATTCGTCATCCGGCCGTTGTTCTGCAATTCCCGCAGGATCTTCATGTCGATGGCATCGAGGTCGACACGTATGGCCATTACCGCTATCCCCATTGTGCGGGCCCGCACGGGCCCCTGCTGCCCATATAGATAACTCCGCCGCGCGAAGGAAGTCGTCGTCCGCCGCCGGACACGCGGACGCCTTGAACTGCGTGCGTGGCCTCGCGTGGTTAACACGTAACGGCGTTCCGAAACGAGGGTGCGGGACATGCATGCACAAGAAGATTGCCGTCCCCTCGCCCCTCGCTCGCCGGCAACAAAAACCGACTCATCGGCAAGTTTCCGGCAATGGCGCCGGAAAATGCGCGATCTGGTGTCAAAATCCTGGTGCAGACCCAACCACTTGTGTGTATCAGCGAGGGTGCCCTTGAAAGTCCGGGCCGTGAATACCTAAAGTATGGCGATATTTCGCCAGCATCGAACCACACCGGAGGTCGCTGATCGGTCTTCCGGCGAATTAAGGACAAGCGCATGACCGCTCGCCACACCAAAGTGCTGATCATCGGCTCCGGCCCCGCCGGCTACACCGCCGCGATTTATACGGCGCGCGCCATGCTGTCGCCCGTACTCATCGCCGGAATGGAGCAGGGCGGACAGTTGATGATCACCACGGATGTGGAGAATTATCCCGGTTATGCCGATCCGGTCCAGGGGCCCTGGATGATGGAGCAGATGCTGAAGCAGGCAACGCATGTCGGCGCGGAGATCGTCAACGACATCGTGACCGATGTCGACCTTTCCGCCCGTCCCTTCCGCATCAAGACGGACAGCGGCGCCGACTGGACGACGGACGCCCTGATCATCGCGACCGGCGCCAAGGCGAAATGGCTCGGCATCGATACCGAGCAGACCTTCATGGGCTTTGGCGTTTCCGCCTGCGCCACTTGCGACGGCTTCTTCTATCGCAACAAGGATGTGATCGTCGTCGGCGGCGGCAACTCCGCCGTGGAGGAGGCGCTTTATCTCTCGAACCTCGCCAAGACCGTGACGGTCGTGCACCGCCGCGATGCATTCCGGGCGGAAAAGATCCTGCAGGAGCGCCTTTTCGCCAAGGCGAACGTCAAGATCGTGTGGGACCATGAAGTGGTCAAGTATCTCGGCACGCCGGCGAAACCGCCAATGCCGGCCTCGGTCAATGGCGTGAAGCTACGCAATACGAAGACCGGTGAAGGTTCCGAAATGGCCACCGACGGCGTTTTCGTCGCGATCGGTCATGCGCCGGCCGTGGAACTCTTCAAGGGCAAGCTTCGTCAGAAGCCGAACGGCTACCTGTGGACCGCGCCGGATTCGACCGCGACCGACGTCCCGGGCGTCTTTGCCGCCGGCGACGTCACCGACGACGTTTACCGTCAGGCCGTGACCGCCGCTGGGATGGGCTGCATGGCAGCACTCGAGGCGGAGAAATACCTGGCGGGTCATATGCCTGTCGCAATCGCAGCCGAATAGAAGCTGCAAATCGGGACTGCGCCCTACTGCGACCTCACGCGTCTGTTAGGACGCGCGGCGATGTAAGGCGCCGTTCCGGGTGGGAACAGAGACGCATCGCTAACGCCCGGAGGATGCCGCCCGGTTCCTCCGAGCGATCCTTATTGGGGGACGTTATGTCGCTAGACTGGGACAAACTTCGCATTTTCCATGCGGCGGCCGAGGCCGGCTCGTTCACGCATGCGGCGGACAAACTCCACCTGTCGCAATCTGCCATCAGCCGTCAGGTCAGTGCGCTCGAGCAGGACGTCGGCATCAAGCTGTTTCATCGCCATGCTCGTGGCCTCATTCTGACCGAGCAGGGCGAAATGCTCTACCGCACCGCGCACGAGGTGCTGATGAAGCTCGAAAGCGTCAAGGCGCAGCTGAGCGAGACCACCGACAAGCCGGCCGGCAAGCTGCGCATTACCACGACGGTCGGTCTCGGACAGGGGTGGCTTACGGACAAGATCCAGGAATTCATGGCCCTTTATCCCGATGTGCAGGTGCAGCTCATTCTGGATAACGAAGAACTCGATGTGAACATGCGGCATGCCGATTGCGCGATCAGGCTGCGCCAGCCGCAGCAATCGGACCTGATCCAACGCAAGCTGTTCACGGTTCACATGCATGTCTATGCGGCGCCGTCCTATATCAACAAACATGGCGAGCCGCATTCGCTCGAAGAGCTGGACAACCATCGGATCATCACCTTTGGCGAGCCCGCGCCGAATTATCTGCTCGACGTCAACTGGTTGGAAATCGCCGGTCGCGATCCGGACAATCCTCGTGTCTCGCATCTGCAGATCAACAGCCAGACGTCGATCAAGCGCGCCTGCCTGCTCGGTATCGGAATCGCCATGCTGCCGGACTACATCGTCGGCCGCGACCCCGGCCTCATCCAACTACCGATCAGTGCCGAGATCCCCTCGTTCGACACCTATTTCTGCTATCCGGATGAAATGAAGAATGCCGCGAAGCTGAAGGTCTTCCGTGACTACATTGTCGCCAAGGCCAGAAATTGGAACTTCTGAGGGCGGAGCCGTTTGCTTGATTTCTTGGCAGCGGCGACCCGGCGGGACAAGGGCCGCTGTAACCCCTTGAAATAACGAGCACCATTCCGAAAATCGGGTCCGACATTCGGGCCGATCGCTGGCGCAAAAGCTATTGTTCGCCGCAAAAATGTGCAGGGATGCGCACACAGCATGGCTGGCATGCATATTAAATGATTGCTCCTCGCCCAAAAAAACAGCATACCTGCACGCAGCTGATGCATCTTTGGTGGCTTCTCCTCCCAGTGCCACCGCAGCAGCTGTTCCCCTCTGGAGGTTCTAATTACCTTCACAACTACAAGGGCCCAAGTTTTCTTGCGGCCCTCTTTTTTTGCCTGCACGCGGCACAGCCTTCAGTTGCGAGAATCTGCTTGGCGGCTATTGAAAGCCAACCGGACGCTTCCCATATTGGTCATGGCTGTTGCATTGGCGGCTTTCTCCTCCCCGGCCGCCGCAGCAGCTGTTCCCCTCTGGAGGTTTCTGAACCTTCACAACTGATAGGGCCCAAGTCTTCTTGTGGCCCTCTTTTTTTGTCCCTTGACGGATGTATGAGGGAAATCGAAACGAATTTCGCTTCCGTTCGGATTTCACATGCTCTTGATCCTGCAGCGGCCTCGTCGGACTGAAAGCACGCGGGTTCCTCGTTCCCGCTGAAGATGCTATCAATATACCATCGTTCGTCGCTGAGTAGCCGCATGGTCGATCAAGGCAGAGCGGGCGGATGCCGCATCTGGTTTAACCGAATGGGACGTCTGGCGCGCACTGCCGCAGCCGCGGTGTCGCTGGTGGCGCTTGCTGTCGGCGAAACCGGCGTCGCACATGGGCGTCCCGATGTGCCGGCTGCTCCGCAAAAATGCCTCTATGCAGGAGTCTCCGCGGCAGACCCATCGGTGCAGCTCTGCATAAGCCGCGAGAATTTTGCCAAGGATGTCTGCGGCATCATCGAGCACTATGCGCTTAGGAATAACCTGCCGGCGCCGTTTTTTGCGAGATTGATCTGGCGCGAAAGCCTGTTCCAGCCGGATGCGGTCAGCCCGAAGGGCGCCGAGGGGATAGCGCAGTTCATGCCGGGAACGGCGAAGCTGCGGGGCTTGTCGAACAGTTTCGATGCGGTCGCGGCGCTTGGAAAATCCGCGGAATACCTGAATGAGCTCAAGCTCCGCTACGGCAATATTGGCTTTGCTGCCGCTGCCTACAATGCCGGCGAAGCGGGGCTCGAGCGTTTCCTCAAGAGCGATTCACTGCCCCACGAGACTCGGGACTACGTGCTGGCGATCACCGCGCATCCGGTCGAGGATTGGCGAGACAATCCGCCGAATTCGCTCGATCTGGCGCTCGACAAGAAAAAGAGTTTCCTCGATGGCTGCATCGCCCTTGCCAGCACTCGACGGCTCAGAGAAATCGTTGTCGCCGAAGAGGCAATCTGGGCGCCATGGGGCGTTCAATTGGCGGCACACTTCCAGAAATCGATCGCGCAGCGACTGTTCCTGAACTCGGTCAAGAAGCTGCCGGCGCCGATCAATGGCGAGAAAGCGATACTCGTTCGCGAACGCAACGCCAGTTTCGGGGCGAGAAGGCGCTACGCCGCCCGCATCGGCCGCGAGACACGCGCCGAGGCGAATGCACTGTGCGCCGCGATCCGCCGGAGCGGCGGCTCCTGCCTGGTCGTCAGGAACTGATCCGCAAATTGACCGGCCTGTAGAATTGGTATACTGATAGATAATCTACTCATGGTTGCGCTTGCGCAAGAGGGGTGGAATGATGGCCGTGGCAGTGGTCATTCCATTTTATCAAGCCGAAACCGGTATCCTGACGCGATCTCTCGACTGCATATTCCGTCAGACCTACAAAGACGTCCTGGTCCTCGTGGTGAATGACGAAAGCCCCTTGTCACCGGTCGCAGAGGTCGAGTCCCGCCCCGAAAGCGAGCAAGCCCGCATAAGGGTCATCTCACGCAAGAACGGTGGACCGGGAAGTGCACGAAACACCGGCCTCGACTGCGTCCCCCCGGAGACTCGTTATATAGCCTTCCTGGACTCCGACGACGTCTGGACCGAGCGTCACCTGCAATATGCCATCGAAGCGCTCGGGCTCGGCTACGACTTCTATTTTGCTGACTATACCTGGCCATCGCGCAGTTCGACGCGTCTTACCCAGACGCGCCTGACCGAATTCGGCAGGAGACTGGACGACGAGGGAAGGCTTTTCGCCCTCGCGGCCGATTTCTTCGAGATCATCCTGACGGCCTGGCCGGTGCACATTTCGGCAACAGTGCTCGACGCGTGCGCCCTTGGGAGCGTCCGTTTCGACGAGCGCCTGCGCGTGTCGTCAGAGGACCAGATGTATTTCCTCCAATGCGCCTGCCGAACATCAAGGATATGCTTTCGCAATGAGGTGACCATGCGGCTCGACGACGGGCTGAATGTCTTCCGCCGGCAGCCGGTAGGTACACGGGGATTTTCCAGGAGCCGGATTTCGAATGCCTATTTCCACCGGCTCGTCCAGCCGCTCGCCGAGGCACGGTCTCCTGCTGCGCGGGCAAAGAACCGGGAGTTGTTCAAAACCAATGTGCGGGATTTCGCCCGCTCCGAGGTGAAATCCCTTCTATTCAACCGGCGGGCGCATCTCTCGCTTTATGGTCCGGCCTGCCGTGTCTTTTTCGGCCCTAGCCTTCCTGACGCCTGTCCCTTGTAGGTCAGGCTGCCGGCAGGCTCGGGAACCACCTGCTGTCCCAAGCAAGAGTCGCTGAAGCGCCGAGTGTCTGTCAGACACGCGGCGCTTCAGCACTTGAACTGTTGAACCCCGATCATTCTTCGGCGTCGGCCGGCGGTTCGGCCACGATCGCTTCGCCGGCCGTGACGATCTCCTCGATCTCGTCTTCGCCTTCCGGCTCGCTGATCCGTTCGACCGACACGACCTTCTCATCCTTGGCGGTGGAGAAGATGGTGACGCCCTTGGTAGCGCGGCTTGCCAGGCGGATGTCGTGAACCGGCACGCGGATCAGCTGACCGCCATCCGAAACGAGCATGATCTGGTCGTTGTGCTCGATCGGAAAAGCCGCGACGAGCTCGCCGATTTCGGCCGTTTTCGATGTATCGGTGGCGCGAATGCCTTTGCCCCCTCGGCCGGAGGTGCGGAAGTCATAGGAAGACGAGCGTTTGCCGAAGCCCTTTTCGGAGACCGTCAGCACGAACTGCTCGCGGGCCTTGAGCTCCTCGTAGCGCTCATTGGAGAGCTCGCCGCCATTGGTGACCTCCTCACCGACGAGCACGATCTCTTCGTCCTCGCCGGTGGCAGCGCGGCGTTCGGCGGCCGACCGCTTCAGATAGGCCGCCCGCTCCCACGGCTCGGCCTCGACATGGCCGAGGATCGCCATCGAGATGATGCGGTCGCCGTCGGCCAGAGAAATGCCGCGCACGCCGATCGAGTTGCGGCCCGCGAAGACGCGAACATCGGATACCGGGAAGCGGATGCACTGCCCGCATGCGGTCGTCAGCACCACGTCGTCGAATTCCGTGCAGGTATCGACCGACAGGATCTCATCGCCCTCCTCTTCGAGCTTCATCGCGATCTTGCCGTTGCGATTGACCTGCACGAAGTCGGAGAGCTTGTTGCGGCGCACGGTGCCGCGCGTGGTCGAGAACATGACGTCGAGGTTCTCCCAGGTCGCCTCGTCCTCGGGCAGCGGCATGATCGTCGTGATGCGTTCGCCGGGCTCCAGCGGCAGCATGTTGATCAGCGCCTTGCCGCGCGATTGCGGCGTGCCGATCGGCAATCGCCAGACCTTCTCCTTGTAGACGATGCCGCGGGAGGAGAAGAACAGAACCGGCGTGTGGGTGTTTGCGACGAAGAGCCGCGTCACGAAATCCTCGTCGCGGGTCGCCATGCCGGAGCGCCCTTTGCCGCCGCGCCGTTGCGCGCGGTAGGTCGTCAGCGGCACGCGCTTGATGTACCCGAGGTGCGACACGGTCACGACCATGTCCTCCCGGGCGATCAGATCCTCGTCGTCCATGTCCGGACCGCCATCGGCGATCTCGGTGCGGCGCGGCGTGCCGAATTCGTCGCGAACGGCCGCAAGCTCATCCTTGACGATCTGCATGATCCGCAGCCGAGAAGATAGGATCTCGAGGTAATCCCGGATTTCCTCGCCGATCTTGTTGAGCTCGTCGCCGATCTCGTCGCGGCCGAGTGCGGTCAGGCGCTGCAAACGCAGGTCGAGGATGGCACGAGCCTGTTCCTCGGAGAGATTGTAGGTGCCGTCCTCGTTGATCCGGTGGCGCGGATCGTCGATCAGCCGGATCAGCGCGTCGACGTCGTGTGCCGGCCAACGCCGCTCCATCAATTGCTCGCGCGCGCTCTGCGGATCGGGCGCGTGGCGGATGAGCTTGATCACCTCGTCGATATTCGCGACCGCAATGGCGAGGCCGACCAGGACATGTGCCCGCTCGCGCGCCTTGCGCAGCAAATACTTCGTGCGCCGGCTAACGACATCTTCGCGGAAGGACACGAAAGCGCGCAGCATGTCGAGCAGCGTCATCTGTTCCGGCTTGCCGCCATTCAGCGCCACCATGTTGCAGCCAAACGAGGTCTGCAGCGGCGTGTAGCGATAGAGCTGGTTCAGGATGACCTCGGCGTTGGCGTCGCGCTTCAACTCGATCACGACCCGGTAGCCCTGGCGGTCGGATTCGTCACGGAGATCGGAGATGCCCTCGATGCGCTTCTCGCGCACGAGTTCGGCCATCTTCTCGATCATCGTCGCCTTGTTCACCTGGTACGGGATCTCGGTGATGATGATCTGTTCGCGGTCGCCGCGCATCGGCTCGACATGGGCGCGGCCGCGCATGATGATCGAACCGCGGCCGGTCTCGTAGGCCTGGCGAATGCCGGCGCGGCCGAGGATCAGGGCACCGGTCGGGAAGTCCGGACCCGGGATGATCTGCATCAGTTCCGGCAGTTCGATTGCCGGATCGTCGATCAGCGCGATGCAGCCGTTGATGACTTCGACGAGATTGTGCGGCGGAATATTGGTCGCCATGCCGACGGCGATGCCGCCAGCGCCGTTGACGAGCAGGTTCGGGAATTTTGCCGGGACAACCACCGGCTCCTGCAGCGTGCCGTCATAGTTATCGCGGAAATCGACCGTCTCCTTGTCGAGGTCGTCGAGCAGCGAATGGGCCGCCTTCTGCAGCCGGCATTCCGTGTAGCGCTCGGCCGCCGGCGGGTCGCCGTCGACGGAACCGAAATTGCCCTGACCGTCGATCAGCGGCAGCCTCAGCGACCAGTCCTGCGCCATGCGCGCCAGCGCATCGTAGATCGCCATGTTGCCGTGCGGATGGTATTTACCCATCACGTCACCGGTGACGCGGGCGCATTTGACGTATTTCTTGTTCCAGTCGATGCCGAGCTCGCTCATCCCGTAGAGGATGCGCCGGTGAACCGGCTTCAGTCCGTCGCGCACATCGGGAAGCGCGCGCGAGACGATCACGCTCATGGCGTAATCCAGGTAGGACCGCTGCATTTCCTCGATGATGGAAATCGGCTCGATGCCTGGCGGATTCTTTCCGCCGCCGGGAGTGCTTTGTTCAGTCAATGTCGATCACGATCTTTGTTCAGAATCAATCGGTTTTATATAGCCGAATGCGGCTTGAAGCACCATTTTGGTGCAACGTTTTGAACAGTCTTTCACCGCCGGAACCGGCTTTTCTGAGGCAACCATGCGCCAAGCGTGCGGGCCGCCGCAGATTCTCCTGCATCAGATTGCTGCAGCGAGACACGCAGCCACCCAGAGTTGCCGCGCCAATGACGGCTGGCAGCAAAAACCCTTGAGCGCGAGGTCGGTTTAAGCCATTGCGGGGCGCTTGGCTACTGCATGTCCTTTGAATCGACCTCGATTTAGGAACAAGGACAGGCAGCGACTAAGTGCTACGAGGACCCTCGCGCATCCGATGGACGCGCGGCGCTGTGGCCGCCACTTCCCAAACGCGTCTGCGTTGCCTAACAATGCGGCTCAACAACCGGGACCATCCGGAAATCCGCAGAGGGGAACGGATGTTCGACATCGATCTCTTGATCAACGCACTGACGACGCTGCTCGTGACGCTGGACCCGCCTGGTCTTGCGCCGATTTTTCTGAGCCTCACCGTCGGCCTCAGCCGCGAGCAGCGTTTCCAGGTTGCGACGCGCGGCTCGCTGATCGCCTTCTTCATTCTTGCGACTTTCGCCCTTTTCGGCGACGGAATTCTGGGCCTGCTCGGCATTTCGATCGGCGCGTTCCGGATCGCCGGCGGCCTGCTGCTTTTCTGGATCGCCTTCGAGATGATCTTCGAGCGGCGCCAGGAGCGAAAGGAAAAGACGGGTGAAACGGCGGTCACCAAGGATCACATCCACAATATCGCCGTCTTCCCACTCGCGCTTCCGCTGATCGCCGGTCCTGGGGCGATCTCGGCCACCATTCTTCTCGGCAGTTCGTTTCCCTCCGTCGTCGAACGCGTGCAGCTCCTTACCGTAATCGCCGCCTCGATGGCGCTTTTGTTTCTGGCGCTGGTGATCGCCGAACGGGTCGATCGTTTCCTCGGCGTCACCGGCCGCGCGATCCTTACCCGCCTGCTCGGCGTGATCCTCGCGGCGCTCGCCGTGCAGTTCGTAATCGACGGTGTACGTTCGGCATTTCGGATCTGACCACGCAGAAAGTGCGACGGCCCGCCACCTACAGCGCCGCGCGTCTTAGTTAGACGCGCGAAGGCCGCTGTATCACGTTGAAGTAGGCGGGCCGAATGAATCTCAATCCACGCGCGGACCGAGCGATCAGAACGGGATATCGTCGTCGAGATCGCGCGAGAAATTGCTGCCGCCCTGGTTCGACTGCCCGCCGGAGCGTCCGCCTGAGGACTGCCGCGGCTGGTCGTAGTCTTCGTAGCCGCCGCCACCGAAACCGCCGGCGTAATCACTGCCGCCGCGGCCCGCCCCGCCGCCCTCGCCGCGACCGTCGAGCATCGTCAGCGTCGAGTTGAAGCCCTGCAGCACGACTTCGGTCGTGTAGCGGTCATTGCCGTTCTGGTCCTGCCATTTGCGGGTCTGCAATTGGCCTTCGACATAGAGCTTGGCGCCTTTCTTCACATATTGCTCGACGACCTTGCAGAGGCCCTCGTTGAAGACGACGACATTGTGCCATTCCGTCTTCTCGCGGCGCTCGCCGCTATTTCGGTCGCGCCAGCTTTCGGAAGTTGCGATGCGCAGATTGGCGATCGGCCGGCCGTCCTGCGTGCGCCGGATTTCCGGGTCGGCCCCGACATTTCCGATCAAGATCACCTTGTTGACGCTGCCAGCCATATCGCTTTTCCCGTGCTTTCCGCCGGACCGTCGGCCCGGCTGTCAAAATTGTTAAAGAGCGCGCATCTTAGCGATCACTCGTTATCGATACGCCCCGCAGCGCGCATAATCCACAGCTGAATTACGACTTTGCGCGCCATATTCGTTCTTTTTTTGTTCTATAGAAGCCTTATTATCCTGTCAACCGAATCGCAATTGACCCGCCTCCTCGTCGATTGCGCCTCGACATGGGCGCAGTCGTCATTACATAGGGGGCTTTCGACGATGTGCAAAGCTGGCTTCCGATGAGCGAACTCAAGACCATCTCCATTCGCGGCGCGCGCGAGCATAACCTCAAGGGCATCGACCTCGACCTGCCGCGCAACAAGCTGATCGTGATGACGGGCCTTTCCGGGTCCGGAAAATCCTCGCTCGCCTTCGACACGATCTATGCGGAAGGCCAGCGCCGCTATGTCGAGAGCCTTTCGGCCTATGCCCGGCAGTTCCTCGAGATGATGCAGAAGCCGGATGTCGACCAGATCGACGGGCTTTCTCCGGCGATCTCGATCGAGCAGAAGACGACCTCGCGCAATCCGCGTTCAACCGTCGGGACCGTCACCGAGATCTACGATTATCTCCGCCTGTTCTTTGCGCGCGTTGGCGTGCCCTACTCGCCGGCCACGGGCCTCCCGATCGAGAGCCAGACTGTCAGCCAGATGGTCGACCGCGTGCTGGAATTCGGCGAAGGCACGCGCCTTTATATCCTGGCGCCGCTCGTGCGCGGCCGCAAAGGCGAGTACAAGAAGGAACTCGCCGAGCTGATGAAGAAGGGTTTTCAGCGCGTCAAGGTCGATGGCCAGTTCTACGAGATCGCCGATGTGCCGGCGCTCGACAAGAAGTACAAGCACGACATCGACGTCGTCGTGGACCGCGTCGTCGTCAGGCCCGACCTCGCGACGCGTCTGGCCGACAGCCTCGAGACCTGCCTGACGCTTGCCGATGGCCTGGCGATCGCCGAGTTCGCCGACCGGCCGTTGCCGCCGGAGGAAACCGCAGCTGGCGGATCGGCCAACAAGTCGCTCAACGAGACGCACGAGCGCGTACTTTTCTCGGAGAAGTTCGCCTGCCCCGTCTCCGGCTTCACCATTCCCGAAATCGAGCCACGGCTTTTCTCGTTCAACAATCCGTTCGGCGCCTGCACGACCTGCGACGGTCTCGGCAGCCAGCAGAAGATCGATGAGGCACTGATCGTTCCGGAGCCGAACCGGACCCTGCGCGACGGCGCCATCGCGCCATGGGCGAAGTCCACCTCGCCCTACTACAACCAGACCCTCGAGGCCCTGGGCAAGGTTTTCGGATTCAAGCTCGGCAATCGCTGGAGCGAGCTTTCAGCGGAGGCGCAAAAGGCGATCCTCTACGGCACGGAAGAGAAGATAACCTTTCACTATCAGGACGGCGCTCGCGCCTACAACACGACCAAGACCTTCGAGGGCGTCGTGCCCAATCTCGAGCGGCGCTGGAAGGAGACCGATAGCGCCTGGGCCCGCGAGGAGATCGAGCGCTTCATGTCGGCCGCGCCCTGCCCCGCCTGCGCCGGCTATCGGCTGAAGCCGGAAGCGCTCGCCGTCAAGATCAACGAGCTGCATATCGGCGAAGTCACCGACATGTCGATCCGGGCCGCGCGCGATTGGTTCGAGGCACTACCGCAGCACCTCAGCTCCAAGCAGAACGAGATCGCAGTGCGGATCCTCAAGGAGATCCGCGAGCGGCTGCGTTTCCTGAACGACGTCGGGCTTGAATATTTGAGCCTCTCGCGCAATTCCGGAACGCTTTCCGGCGGCGAAAGCCAGCGCATCCGCCTCGCCTCGCAGATCGGCTCCGGCCTGACCGGCGTGCTCTACGTGCTCGACGAGCCGTCGATCGGGCTGCACCAGCGCGACAATGCCCGCCTACTCGACACGCTGAGGCATCTGCGCGACATCGGTAACACGGTGATCGTCGTCGAGCATGACGAGGACGCGATCCTGACGGCGGACTACGTCGTCGACATCGGACCGGCGGCCGGCATCCACGGCGGCGAGATCGTGGCCGAAGGCACGCCTTCGGAGATCATGGCCAGCCCGAAGTCGCTGACCGGCAAGTATCTCGCGGGCGAGCTCTCCGTTGCCGTCCCGAGTGAAAGACGCAAGCCGAAAAAGAAAAAGGAAATCACGGTTGTAGGCGCACGCGCTAACAATCTGAAGAATGTCACGGCATCGATTCCGCTCGGTGTTTTCACCGCGGTTACCGGAGTTTCAGGCGGCGGCAAATCCACCTTCCTCATCGAAACGCTCTACAAGGCCGCAGCTCGGCGCATCATGGGCGCGCGCGAGAATCCGGCCGATCACGACCGCATCGACGGCTTCGAGCACATCGACAAGGTGATCGACATCGACCAGTCGCCGATTGGCCGTACGCCGCGCTCAAATCCGGCGACCTACACCGGTGCCTTCACGCCAATTCGCGACTGGTTCGCGGGGCTGCCGGAGGCGAAGGCGCGCGGCTACCAGCCGGGCCGCTTCTCCTTCAATGTCAAGGGCGGTCGCTGCGAGGCCTGCCAGGGCGACGGCGTGATCAAGATCGAGATGCACTTCCTGCCCGATGTTTACGTGACCTGCGACGTCTGCCATGGGAAGCGCTACAACCGCGAAACGCTCGATGTCCATTTCAAGGGCAAGTCGATCGCCGACGTGCTCGACATGACCGTGGAGGAAGGCGTCGAGTTCTTCTCGGCGGTGCCGGCAGTGCGCGACAAGCTGGTGACGCTCAATCAGGTGGGACTCGGCTATATCAAGATCGGCCAGCAGGCGAACACGCTGTCGGGTGGCGAAGCGCAACGCGTGAAGCTCGCCAAGGAACTGTCGAAGCGGTCCACCGGGCGCACACTCTATATCCTGGACGAGCCAACAACCGGCTTGCATTTCCACGACGTAGCCAAGCTTCTTGAAGTTCTGCATGAGCTCGTCAACCAGGGCAATTCCGTCGTCGTCATCGAGCACAATCTCGAAGTCATCAAGACAGCCGACTGGATCATCGATTTCGGCCCCGAGGGCGGCGATGGCGGCGGCGAGGTCATCGCCAAGGGTACGCCGGAAGATGTCGTCAAGGAGCCGCGCTCCTATACCGGTCAGTTCCTGAAGGAGCTTCTCGAGCGCCGGCCGATGAAGAAGGTGGTGGCGGCGGAGTGATCGGCCGCGAGCCGTGTACGTCGAGAACTACAGCGCCGCGCGTCTTATCAGACGCGCAAAGGTCGCTGTAGCACTTTGAATCGCTGCATGTCTTTGTCCTTGAATCGAAGTCGATTTAAGGAGACATGCAGTAGCGGCCCTGGCTGCGAGCGGAGGAGGAGACGATGGCAGCAACCGGAAAGATCCGCGTCGGTATCGGCGGCTGGAATTTCGAGCCATGGGAGGCGAGTTTCTACCCCGCCGATCTTCCGAAGAAGCGGCAGCTTGAATATGCCGGCAAGGAGCTGCGGGCGATCGAGGTCAACGGTACCTATTACAGCTCGCAGAAGCCGGAGACATTCGCCAAATGGGCAGCAGAGGTTCCGGATGGCTTCGTCTTCTCGCTCAAGGCCAGCCGCTACGTGACGAATCGCAAGGTGCTTGCGGAAGCCGGTGATTCGATGGAGCGTTTTCTCACTCAAGGCTTGACGGAATTGGGCGATCGCCTTGGCCCCATCCTCTGGCAACTCGCGCCAACCAAGAAATTCGAGCCGGACGATTTCGAGGGGTTCCTGAAGCTGTTGCCGGAGAAGCAGGACGGGTTGACGCTCCGCCATGTCGTCGAAGTCCGCCATCCTTCTTTCCAGGTGGCGGATTTGGTGAAGCTGCTTGACAAGTACAGGGTAGCGGTCGTGCTCGCCGAGCACGAGGATTATCCGATGATTGCCGACGTAACCGCGGACTTCGTCTATGCCCGCTTGCAAAAGGGCAGCGACGAGGTGAAGACCTGCTATCCGCCGGACGGTCTCGACCGTTGGGCAGAGCGACTGAAGACCTTTGCCGCCGGCGACGAGCCGGACGACTTGGAGAAGAGCGCGCCTCAGCGAAAACCTGAAAAGGCGCCACGCGACGTCTTCGCCTTCTTCATCAGTTCGGGCAAGGTCAACGCGCCGAACGGCGCGAGGGAATTGCAGAAGCGAGTGGAGAGCTAAACAGGGTTTGCGCCCTTGGAGCCGAATCACTTCGTCCCCTCTCGCAGCGTGATCCACATGACGTAACGTTCCCGAGTGCTGCCGGAGAAGCTGCAAACTGAAAATGTGCCGTCACCGAATCACAGGCGCTCATCACGGTTTCGGTTTCGGTGCAATCGCCGGTGGCGTGGGGTGTTGCTTCTTATCTGCTTTTTTACCCCTGAAAAATCTGGTCGCGCGCCGGTCATTTCGGCTCTGTTGCAGGCAATCAACGGAAGCTCCTGATTTTCAAGGGCTTGGTTGATGTCCCCGTTTTCCACAATCCGTCCACACAAGATGTAGCGTTCAAAATTCCGTCACAAACCACCCCTTGACGCTGAGCGGCGATTCACGGTTAATGGATTGCAAGTTGCGACGGCGGCGAACCGGAAAGTTGAGAGGCCGGTTCATTCCCCCAAATCGTCGGTTCCGGCATGCGATCGAGCGGGTGATGCCGCCTGGCCGCAGTGGGAATTCCTGCGCGTTTTTTCGGGCGCCGAAGCGACATTCAGGCTGGCGTAAACAATCTGTTAATACTATATTTAGTGTTTGCAGTCAGCATAATCACAAGATACAGGGACACCCAGGTCTGGGTTTCCTTGAGAGAACGGAAGCTGGAAGCTGGCTGCGAGAACCCTCGCGGCCGGGCGGGGTTAATTGCGCCTTGGCGCATGGCAACAAAGGACGGGACAATGAAGATCGAACGCCGGTTCACCAAGGCAGGGCAATCGGCCTATGCCGAGATAGAATTCCGCAAGGCGACGAGTGAGATCAAGAACCCGGACGGCTCAATCGTTTTCCGTCTCGAGAACATCGATGTGCCGGCGCAGTTCTCCCAGGTTGCCGCCGACATCCTCGCGCAGAAGTATTTCCGCAAGGCCGGTGTCCCTTCAAAGCTAAAGCGCGTCGAGGAAAACGACGTACCCTCCTTCCTCTGGCGCTCCGTACCGGACACCGAAGCGCAGAAGGCGCTGCCGAAGGAGGAGCAATTCGGCTCGGAAACCGACGCTCGCCAGGTCTTCGATCGCCTTGCCGGCACCTGGACCTATTGGGGCTGGAAGGGCGGCTATTTCGACACGGAAGAGGATGCCAGCGCCTTCCGCGACGAACTTGCCTATATGCTCGCCACCCAGCGCGTCGCGCCGAATTCGCCGCAATGGTTCAATACCGGCTTGCACTGGGCCTATGGCATTGACGGTCCCGGCCAGGGCCACTTCTATGTCGACCCCTTCACCGGCAAGCTGACGAAGTCCAAGTCCGCTTACGAACATCCCCAGCCGCATGCCTGCTTCATCCAGTCGGTCGCCGACGACCTCGTCAACGAGGGCGGCATCATGGATCTGTGGGTGCGGGAAGCGCGTCTCTTCAAATACGGTTCTGGTACCGGCTCCAACTTCTCGCAGCTTCGCGCCGAGGGGGAAAAGCTGTCGGGCGGCGGCAAGTCCTCCGGCCTCATGAGCTTCCTGAAGATCGGCGACCGCGCCGCCGGCGCCATCAAGTCGGGCGGCACGACACGCCGCGCCGCCAAGATGGTGGTCGTCGACATCGACCATCCCGACATCGAGGAATACATCAACTGGAAGGTCAAGGAAGAACAGAAGGTTGCCGCGCTGGTCACCGGCTCGAAGATCGTCGCCAAGCACCTGAAGGCCATCATGAAGGCCTGCGTCAATTGCGACGGCAGCGACGACGCGTGCTTCGACCCCAAGCAGAATCCGGCCTTGAAGCGCGAGATCCGCGCCGCCAAGCAGGCGTTGGTGCCGGAGAACTACGTCAAGCGCGTCATCCAGTTCGCGCGTCAGGGATACAAGGATATCCAGTTCAAGACCTATGACACCGACTGGGATTCGGAAGCCTATCTGACGGTCTCCGGCCAGAACTCCAACAACTCCGTCTCCATCAAGGACGACTTCCTGCGCGCGGTCGAGGCCGACGGCGAATGGCACCTGACGGCCCGCAAGGACGGCCGCGTGATGAAGACCGTCAAGGCACGCGACCTCTGGGAGTCGATCTCCTATGCCGCCTGGGCTTCCGCCGATCCGGGGCTGCACTTCAACACGACGATGAACGACTGGCACACCTGCCCGGCGGCCGGCCCGATCCGCGCATCGAACCCGTGCTCGGAATACATGTTCCTCGACGACACGGCCTGCAACCTCGCTTCGCTCAACCTGATGCAGTTCAAGGATGCGGCGACCAAGCGGATCAACATCGCCGACTACGAACATGCCGTCCGCCTCTGGACGATCGTACTCGAAGTCTCGGTGATGATGGCCCAGTTCCCGTCGCGGGAAATCGCCGAGCTCTCCTATGAGTATCGCACGCTCGGCCTCGGCTACGCCAATATCGGCGGCCTTCTGATGTCGTCGGGCATTCCCTATGATTCGCCCGAGGGACGCGCCATCGCCGGCGCGCTGACGGCGATCATGACCGGTATTGCCTATGCGACTTCGGCCGAAATCTCAGCCAAGCTCGGCCCCTTCCCCGGCTTTGCGCCGAACCGCGACAACATGCTGCGCGTAATGCGCAACCATCGCCGCGCGGCGCATGGCGAGACATCCGGCTACGAGGGCCTGTCGGTCAACCCGGTCGCGCTCGTCCATGCCGATTGCCCGGACCAGGATCTGGCCACGCACGCCAAGAGCGCCTGGGACCAGGCCGTCGCGCTCGGCGAGAAGCACGGCTACCGCAACGCCCAGGCGACGGTGATCGCGCCGACCGGCACGATCGGCCTCGTCATGGATTGCGACACCACCGGCATCGAGCCCGATTTCGCGCTGGTGAAGTTCAAGAAGCTCGCCGGCGGCGGCTATTTCAAGATCATCAACCGCGCCGTGCCCGAGGCGCTCAGAACGCTCGGCTATTCTGAGAGCCAGATCGCCGAGATCGAGGCCTATGCGGTCGGCCATGGCAACCTCAACCAGGCGCCGGCAATCAATCCGACGACGCTGAAGACCAAGGGCTTCACCGACGAGAAGATCGATGCGGTGAACGCGGCTCTCAAATCCGCCTTCGACATCAAGTTCGTCTTCAATCAGTGGACGCTCGGCGCCGACTTCCTGAAAGAGACGCTGAAGGTCAGCGACGAACAGCTCGCCTCGATGGACTTCAATCTGCTCGACCATATCGGCTTCTCGAAGAGGGACATCGAAGCCGCCAATATCCACGTCTGCGGGGCGATGACGCTCGAGGGTTCGCCGTTCCTGAAGGCCGAGCACCTGCCGGTCTTCGATTGCGCCAATCCCTGCGGCAAGATCGGTAAGCGCTACCTTTCGGTCGAAAGCCACATCCGCATGATGGCGGCTGCCCAGCCCTTCATCTCCGGCGCGATCTCCAAGACGATCAACATGCCGAACGAGGCGACCGTCGAGGATTGCAAGAACGCCTATATGCTTTCCTGGAAGCTCGCGCTCAAGGCGAATGCTCTTTACCGAGACGGCTCCAAGCTGTCGCAGCCGCTCAACGCTTCGCTGATCGAGGACGAAGACGAGGAAGAGGCAATCGAAGAGCTGATGCAGGCGCCGGCCGCCGCACAAGCCGTCGCCATCACCGAGAAGATCGTCGAGCGCGTCATCGAGAAGGTGGTGCGCGCCCGCGAGAAGCTGCCGAACCGTCGCCAGGGCTATACCCAGAAGGCCATCGTCGGCGGCCACAAGGTCTATCTGCGGACCGGCGAATTCGGCGATGGGCGCTTGGGCGAGATCTTTATCGACATGCATAAGGAAGGTGCCGCCTTCCGGGCGATGATGAACAACTTCGCCATCGCCATTTCGCTCGGCTTGCAATATGGCGTGCCGCTCGAGGAATATGTGGAGGCCTTCACCTTCACCAAGTTCGAGCCGGCCGGCATGGTCCAGGGCAACGACGCGATCAAGAACGCGACGTCGATCCTCGACTACGTGTTCCGCGAACTCGCCGTCTCCTATCTCGGCCGCCACGACCTTGCCCATGTCGACACGTCCGATTTCAGCAATACGGCACTTGGCCGCGGCATACAGGAGGGAAAGACCAATCTGGTATCGACCGGCTGGACCCGCGGCTACAAGCCGACCCTCGTCGGCGGCTCTGGCGAGCGCTCCGAGCCGAAGGGTGCCTCGACCGCTGCCCCCGCCCGATCCTCGATCGGCGCCACCGTCACCTCGATCGCCGGCAATGCCGTTCGCAAGCTGGAGCCGGCAACGGCTGCGGCAAGCTCGGAAGTCGTCGCCTTCAAGCGCGACTACGAGGAGCGCGCCGCCGAGCTTGCCGAGGAGATCGCCGGTGAGGTCGAACAGGAAGTGACCGCCCTCTTCTCCGACAAGGCCGCCGCGGAAGCCGCTGCCGCCAAGTCGGAGGCGAAGAAGGTCGAAGCGGAGCGCCGCGCCCGCTCGATCATGCAGGGCTATACCGGCAACATGTGCTCCGAGTGCCAGAACTTCACGATGGTCCGCAATGGCACCTGCGAGAAGTGCGACACGTGCGGTGCCACGAGCGGGTGCAGCTGACATCGATTTGGCTGATAATGGCGCTAGGGTTGAGAACCTAACGTAGTTTGGCCATAGAAGTTAAGACTGGCCATTTGGAAAATAAACCCGGCCCTCAAAGACCCTGCTATTCCGGGCACTTTCAAGTGCCCGGAAAACGCCAAGGGGATCGAAAGCAGAGTTTTTCGCCGCCTACCAGTGCATCCACGATCGTAGCCCGCTTGAGGTTCGCGTCGGTCATCTCGAATTGCACGCTCTCGTACCGTTCGCTGCGCAATCGCATTGACTGTAGGTCGATTAGGGGTGCAGTCAGGGTAAGTGGTGTGCACCATCGCGCCGGCGGAGCCTGATGCCGAGCGCGACCGAAGCGAGAGCAAATCCGAGCAGGCTGACCCCGCTCCAGGCGCCGTAGCTCCACACAGCGACGGCAAGCGCCGATCCGGCCGCGCCACCAAGAAACATGCTCGTCATAAAGATGGTGTTGATGCGGCTGCGGGCCTGCGGATCGAGAGCGTAGATAATGTGCTGATTGGAGATCAGGGCGACTTGAATGCCGATGTCGAGGATGATGACGCCGATGAGGAGTCCTTGTATCGGGGCCCACAAGCCGAGCACTGCCCACGCAAACAGTGTCAACGCGGCTCCGAGCCCGACGCCCGAATCGGGGCCACGCCGGTCGGCTATCCTCCCGGCCAAGGGCGCGGCAAGCACGCCGACGGCACCAACAATGCCGAACAGGCCGGCGGCATCTGCGCCGAGATTGAACTGTGGCGTCGCGAGGTAAAGGGCGAGGATGGTCCAGAAGGAGGTGAAGGATGCAAAAAGCGCCGCCTGCACGATCGAGGCCGCCCGCAAATCAGGTTGGCGCCTCCAGAGATCGGCGAGAGATCCAATAGCGGCTCGATAGGACAAGCGTGAAACCGGAGTGAGGTTCGGCAGGGCCTTATACATCGTGGCTGCGCCGACAAGCGCGAGCGGTGCGCTTACCCAGAACATGTCGCGCCACCCGAAGTACTCACCGACGAAACCGGACACAGTGCGGCTGAGCAGGATGCCGGAGAGGACGCCGGCCATGACCGTGCCTATTGCCACACCGCGCCGCTCGGGCGAGGCAAGCGCCGCAGCCACGGGGACGATCTGCTGGGCAACGGTGGCACTTGCCCCGAGCAGGATCGAGGCAGTGACGAGGAGGGCGGCAGTCGGCGCGACAGCCGCCAGGACGGAAGCCGCCGCCAGAGCGAAGAACTGCCCTATGAGCAGCCGCCGCCGGTGAACGATATCTCCCAGCGGCAAAAGCAGAAAAAGTCCCAACGCGTAGCCGAGCTGGGTGGCCGTGGGAACGACCGCGGTCGCGTATTGGCCCGAGAACTCGGCTTCGATCAGGCCGAGGATCGGCTGATTGTAATAGATGTTCGCGACGGCAATGCCGCTGGCAACGGCCATGGCGTAGAGGCGATGGCGACCGAGTTCGGATCGAGAGCCGAGGTGCTTCTCATTGAACACGTTCATGATTGATGATCTTTCCCGCTGATGAAAAGTGTGCTCACCCTAACTGTTTATCGAAAAATGTGTTAGATGCCGGAAATGTCATGCTAGCTTACCGGAAACTGATATAATGAATGTTGATGACGTTGCCGTTTTTAGCGCAGCGGCCGGGGCCGGAAGTCTTTCCGAGGCTGCCCGCCGCCTGGGCCTTACACCGATGATCGCGACCCGGCGGCTCGCGTCGCTGGAGCGTTCGCTCGGCGTCAGGCTCATGCACCGCACGACGAGATCGCTGTCGCTCACACCCGAAGGAGAGAGCTTCCTTCCTTATGCTCAGGCTCTGGTCGAAACGGAGCAGCAAGCGCGCGCACTGCTCCGCGGAGAAGACGAGGGTGCGGCCGGGCTTCTGCGCGTATCGGCTCCTGTGGCGTTTTCCATCAAGGTGATCGCTCCGCTTATTCCCTCGCTTCTGGAAAGCAATCCGGAGCTCAGGATCTCGCTCGACATGAGCGACAGCATGCCCGACCTGGTGTCTTCGGGGACGGACCTCGCCATCCGAATTGCGCGACTGAAGGACAGCAGTCTCATCGCCAGGAAGCTGGCCAACAACCCCCGCTCACTTGTCGCCTCGCCGGCCTATCTTGAGAAACACGGCACGCCGCGCAGTGCCGGCGAGCTTGCGCACCACGATTGTCTGCCTCTCTACGGAGTGACGCACTGGACATTCGTCAAGGCCGGGGTTGAAAGCTCATTGCGACTTCAGAGCCGTTTTTCGTCGACGAGCATCGAAGGATGCCATGCGGCCTGCCTTGCAGGCGCAGGAATAGCGCTGCTGTCGGATTGGAATATTGCCGACGATCTCTCGTCCGGTCGATTGATGCGCGTCATCTTGGAGGACGCGGAGCCCGAGACGCTCGCGATCTGGGCGGTTTATCCAACGAGCAGGCTCGTTCCTCCCAAGGTTCGCGTCTTCATCGACGCAGTTGTGAGCGCACTTACGGCGATCAAGGGGTCGGGTACCTGATCCCCCTGAATCGGCAGCAACCAGCGCGGTCGCGATTCCCAGGAAGCGCTGCTCGCGAGCCGGCGGCGCTGATCGCCGCCGGCCCTCGTTATTAGGACTTGATGAACGCCAGCAGGTCGGGATTGATCACATCGGCATGGGTCGTCAGCATGCCATGCGAGTAGCCTTCATAGACTTTGAGCGTGCCGTTCTTCAGCAGCTTCACCGCGAGGCGCGCCGAACTGTCGATCGGCACGATCTGGTCGTCGTCTCCGTGCATGACCAGCGTCGGCACCTCGACCTTCTTGAGATCCTCGGTGAAATCGGTTTCGGAGAAGGCCTTGATGCCTTCGTAATGGGCCTTGGCGCTGCCCATCATCCCCTGCCGCCACCAGTTCTGGATGGCGCCGGTCGAGATCTTCGCATTGGGGCGGTTAAATCCGTAGAAGGGACCGCTCGGCAGGTCGAGGAAAAACTGGGCGCGGCTGGCCGCGAGTTGGGCGCGCAGGCCGTCGAACACTTCCATCGGAAGCCCGCCGGGATAGGCTTCCGTCTTCAGCATGATTGGGGGAACGGCGCCGACCATCACGAGCTTGGCGACGCGGCCGGCACCGTGGCGGGCGACATAAGCGAGTGCCTCGCCGCCGCCCGTGGAGTGTCCGATATGGATGGCGTCGCGCAGATCGAGCTCAGTCGCAAGCGCGGCGACATCCGCTGCGTAATGGGCGATGTCGTGGCCGTCGCTGACCTGAGTCGAGCGGCCGTGGCCGCGCCGGTCGTGGGCGATGACGCGATAGCCCTTGCTCAGGAAATAGAGCATCTGCGCGTCCCAGTCGTCCGAGGAAAGCGGCCAGCCGTGGTGGAACACGATGGGCTGGCCCGAGCCCCAATCCTTATAGAAGATTTCGACACCGTCTTCCGTCTTGATGAAGTTTTGGGTCATGGGAACCGTTCCTTTGCTTTGATTTGGGATGTTGCCGCCGCGGACCGCCTGCACCCGGATTCGGGCACAGCAGATGCGCGGGAAAGTAGCCTCGTCCGAGCGGTCGGTCGGGCGAGCTTGCTCTCCGCCTCCTCGCCGCCCCACCTCGAACCTAAGGGGGCCTGCGGACAAGTCTTGTCGTTTTCCGTTGTGTTTTGGATAAGAGCGCCCGCGTCGCGTGCGAATGCTTGCACTCAGTTGCGACCGAGATGGGGCGGATCTATCGACAACAGGTGGTTTACCACGGGCGCCTCTGGACCCTTGTGGAAGCCGAGGACTTCCTGCTGTACGTCGGCATCGGCCTTGGAGACGCGCCGGTGCTGGCGAAGATGCTCGGCCCAGGATTCGACCATGAACCACTCGACGATTCTCTGCGGATCGGCGGCGTCCTCGGTGACGCCCCAGCCATAGGCGCCATCGCGGCGGCGCTCTCCGGAGAGCTTGGCGAGCGCTTTCAGAAAATCGCTCCGGTCGCTTTCGTCGACCCGGTATTCGATCGTGACGAGCACGGGACCGCGATCATGCTCGACGGGGGCAGCCGTGAGAGGTTCGGGCCAGTGGTGGGATGCCACCAGGTCCGCGTCGCCCTTTGGCAGCTTGACGAGGTGGAAGATGAGCCCGGCCACGGCAAGTCCAACGGCGCCGAGAAAAAGGGTCGTCGGAACGCCGGCGACCTCCGCGACGGCACCCCAGGCAAGGCTGCCGGCCGTCATCGCCCCGTTGAACACCGTAAGATAGACAGCGAGCGAACGTCCCCGAACCCAGTTCGGGAGGATCGATTGTGCGGCCCCGTTCAGTGTCGTCAGCGCAGTGATCCAGGCGGCTCCGAGGGCAAGCAGAGCCAGAATGGCGATCCATCTGGCCGGTGCGAAGGACAGCCCGGCCATCACGGCCGCCGTGACGAGCGCCGAGCCGAGCAACAGTGCGTCCGCATCGAGCTTAGCGCGAAGTTTCGGCATCACCAGCGCACCGCCGATGGCACCGGCGCCGACCGCGCCGAGCAAGATGCCGTAGAAACCGGCATCGCCGCCGAGAAGATTGCGGGCGACCAGGGGCAGAAGCGCCCAGACCGAACTCGAAAAAGCGAAGAATGCGGCCGCCCGGAAAAGCACGACATGCAGTTCGCGGCTCGCCCTCGCATAGCGCAGACCGGCGCGGAACGCTCCGAAGAAGCGTTCGGACAAGCCGTCGTCGACATCAGGCGCGCGCCTCCACCAGATGAGGGCAGCGATGACGAAAACGTAACTGATGACGTCAACGCCATAGGTAAAGGCTGCGCCGAACCATGCAAGCAGCAGGCCACCGACGGCCGGGCCGATCGCTCGGGAGATGTTGATGCCGAGCGAGTTGAGCGCTACGGCACCTTTGAGGTCCTGCTTTGGGACGAGTTCGGGAACGATGGCCTGCCAGGTCGGCGCCATCAGCGCCGCTCCGATACCCCCGACGAAGGTGAGTGCAATCAGGGACGTGATAGTCTGCAACCCCGTCGCAGACAGCAACATGAGGCAGATGCTGGCTCCGGCCAGCAAAAGCTGGATGATGATCAGGAACTTGCGGCGGTCGAGGATATCCGACAGTACACCTGCAGGGATCGCGAGGAGGAAGATCGGGAGCGTTCCTGCAGCCTGCACCGTCGCGACGGCGGCAGGGGCGTTCGAGAGGTCGGTGACAAGCCATGAGCTTGCGACATCGCGGATGAAGCTGCCGGTGTTGCCGACAATGGTCGCCACCCAGAGAATGGCGAAAGTCTTCTGGCGAAGCGGCGCGAACCCGCCGCCAGCCACCGGGGTTGCAGACAGAGAACTCATGAGGCCCGTCCCTTTCCGGGCACGCCCCGTCCTTGCAGGTCGTGCCATGCGACCAGAGCGAACGCGCCAACGAGCCCGACATGTTCGAAGAAGCCGTTCATGGCCATTGAGCGCTCCATTCCAGGCGGCAATTCCCAGAAGCGAAGCGCGATGAAGGTCGCGGCGAACGTGAAGACCGCAAGCGCAAGCGCGGCAGCCCAGCGGTAAATGCCGGTAAGGATGAGCGCCGACATCGATAGCTCGAAGACGATCACGCCGATGGCGAAAAACGGCGCCGGCTGCAACCCGAAATGCTCCATTTCGGCGAGCGCCCCCGGAAAGTCGAAGACCTTCACGAGTGGCCCTTGAATATAAGCCGAGCAGAGGGCGAGCAGGGCCAGAAAGTGGAGTGCCGGTGTGCGGGACGTCCGTGGAGCGTCAAAGAATCGAATACTTGTCATCTGCCGCTTCCTTACACGGCCCAGCACGAGCAGCCGAGCACACCGAAGAAGCCCTTGAGATCGGCGATCGGCAGGCGTGACGTCCAGGCCGCCGCATGGTCGTGACCATGCATGCCGCAACTGCTGGAGCAGCCGCAGGACGCAATCGCAGTTCGCCGAAGCGAATGCCGGCCCGCCCCTTCCGGCTCGCCCCACGCGGCATAGCCGCCATAGGTTCTGACCGGCGACCAGTCCGGCATTGCCGGCGGCAACGGATTTTCATCGAGGCTGGCGAAATCGTTCGCCGCATAGACAATCCTGCCGCCGACCATCGTCAGGTCGGACGTCAGGAAAGAGATCTCGTCCTCGGCGCAGGCGAAATAGTCCTTGCTGGGCACGATCAGATCGGCGAGCTGGCCCTTCTCGATGCGCCCCTTCCTGCCGTCCTCGTTGGAGAACCATTGCACCTTCTCGGTCCACATGCGCAGCGCGGTTTCGCGGTCGAGGCAATTGGCGCGTGGATAGAGCTGCATGCCGCCCACCGTCTTGCCCGTCACCAGCCAGGAAAGCGAGACCCAAGGGTTATAGGAGGCGACGCGGGTGGCGTCCGTGCCCGCGGAGACATTGACGCCCTTCTCTAGCATGCGGGCGACTGGCGGCGTCGCTTGCGCCGCGCCATGACCGTAGCGCTCCACGAAGTATTCACCCTGATAGGCCATGCGGTGCTGCACGGCGATACCGCCGCCGAGTGCTGCGATGCGGTCGATGGATTGGTCCGAGATCGTCTCGGCGTGGTCGAAGAACCAGTTGATGCCGGAGAGTGGAATGTCCTGGTTCACCTTCTCGAAGACGTCGAGCGCACGGCTGATCGTCTCGTCATAGGTCGCATGCAGCCGCCATGGCCAGCGATTCTCGGCGAGGATGCGCACGACTTCCTCGAGCTCGCCTTCCATCTCCGGCGGCAAGTCGGGGCGCGGCTCGCGGAAGTCCTCGAAGTCGGCTGCCGAGAAGACTAGCATCTCGCCGGCGCCGTTGTGGCGGAAGAAATCGTCGCCCTGCTTGTATTTGACCGAGGACGTCCATTTGAGGAAATCCTCCTTCTCTTCCTTCGGCTTTTGCGTGAACAGGTTATAGGCGAGCCTGACGGTCATCTGCCCTTCGTCGGCGAGCTTCTGGATGACGGCATAGTCGTCCGGGTAATTCTGGAAGCCCCCACCCGCATCGATGACGCTGGTCACCCCGAGGCGATTGAGCTCGCGCATGAAATGGCGGGTCGAATTGACCTGGTACTCGAAGGGAAGCTTCGGCCCCTTGGCAAGGGTCGAATAGAGAATGCCCGCATTCGGCTTGGCGAGCAGGAGGCCGGTGGGATTGCCTTCGGCATCGCGAGTGATCTCGCCGCCCGCAGGGTTCGGAGTGTCCTTGGTAAAGCCGACAGCGCGAAGTGCGGCGGCGTTGAGCAGCGCCCGGTCGTAAAGATGCAGCAGGAACACGGGCGTATCGGGAGCGACCGCGTTGATCTCCTCGACTGTCGGCAGCCGCTTTTCGGCGAACTGGTGCTCGGTGAAGCCGCCGACGACGCGCACCCACTGCGGCGGCGGCGTGATCGCGACCTGCCGCTTCAACATGTCCATCGCGTCGGCAAGCGAGCGCACACCGTCCCAGCGCAGCTCCATGTTGAAGTTCAGCCCGCCACGGACGACGTGGGTGTGGTTGTCGTTGAGGCCCGGCAGGACGCGCTTGCCTCTGAGGTCGACGACTTTGGTGTCGGGCGCGGCAAGAGCCATGATCTCCTGATCGCGCCCAACCGCGAGGAACTTGCCGTCCCTGATGGCGACGGCGGTGGCGTTCGGATTCGTGCGGTCCAGCGTTGTCAGCAAACCATTGTGCAGGATCAGATCGGCCCTCATTGGCTTGTCTCCTGAAGTCGAAGCAGAATTGGCGGCGCGCGCCGGTGAAAACAGGTTGGGGAGCGCCAGCGCGGACGCTGCTCCGAGAAAACCGCGGCGGGTGGGCATCAGCCGATCTCCCGCGTCGATGTCCGGTCAGGCGCACCAGCATGATCATGATTGGCCCCTGTCGGCAGTTCCCCGAAGACATGCGGGATGCAGCGGCTGCTGAGCCAGGACACGGTGACCGGATTGCCTGAGATCAGGCGCTTGACGAGCGGCACCGCTTGTTCTCCGACGAGGATCCCGAGGAGCCCCACCAGCGCAATTACCGGCGGAGCCGGCGAGCGAACGTTGAGCAGGCTGTAGATGACACCGACGAGCAGCCCGGCCCCGAGCGAGAGGAGATACATTTTCATCATCACTTCCATTTTACCGATTGCCGTCCCGCTCCGGCCGCACGCGTGCGGCCGGAGCAATGCCCATTGGAGCAGCCCAGTGGATGTCAGTGGCCTTCGGAAGCGCCGAACATGGTCTTGGCGTAGATGATGCCGAGACCATAGGCGCCACCGAACTTCTTGGCGATACCGGTCGTCATGTCGTAGGTTTCCGTACGGGCCCAGTCGCGTTGCAGTTCGAGCATATACTGGAGCGACGTCATCGGCCGAACACCGGCCTGCACCATGCGGTCCATTGCGCGCTCGTGCGCCTCGTCGGACACGTCGCCACAGGCGTCGGCGATCACATAGACCTCAAAGCCTTGATCGAGCGCCGACAGGGTCGGACCGACAATGCAGACCGATGTCCAAAGCCCACAGAACACAAGCCGCTTCTTGCCGATGCGGTTGACCTCCTCTATCACCGCGGCGTCTTCCCAGGTGTTCATGGACGTGCGGTCGAGAAGCGCCTGTCCGGGGAAGGCATCGGTGATTTCAGCGAACATGGGGCCGGAGAAGCTCTTCTCCGCGACCGTCGTCAGGATCGTCGGCACCTTGAAACCTGCGGCCGCGTTGGCGACCAGCGCCGCATTGTTGCGCAGTTGCACAGCGTCGATCGACTTCGTCGCGAACGACATCTGCGACTGGAAATCGATCATGATCAGCGCGTGATCCTTGGGCGAGACGAGGAGGTTGCCCGGCGTCGGTGTTGCGTTCAGCGTCATGATACTGGCCTTTTTCTGTTGGTTGCCGATGTTTGCGAGTATGCCAATGATGGGGCCGCGATTCTTGTAGCGAACGACGGACTTTTGTATTTTTTAATCGCCGCCAGTCCTCAGGCCGATGCGAGCTCAAGTGCCGCAGTTGAGCCACCGAGACACACTTCAACGGCACGGCGGCAAGGTGCTCTTGGCCCTCCCCCATGCTCTCGTTGTCCGATCTGCTGTTTACCTCGAGCCTTGCTCAAGACTGCCGGCGTCGTCTCCAGGAGCCGGGGGTGGTGCCCATCGCCTGTACGAATGCACGTGTGAAGTGGCTTTGGTCGGAAAAGCCGCAGATGCTGGCGATCTCGCTCAACTGGGTTTGTGAGAACTGCAGCAGATCCATGGCCTTTTCGATGCGCTGCTGCTGCAGCCATCGATGCGGCGTTTTCCCCATGGTTTCGCGGAAGGCACGAAGAAAAGCTGCCTGCGAGAGATTGCAGGCCGAAGCGAGTTGTTCGACGCTCAACTCACCATCCAAGTGACTCTGCACGAGGTCCCTGATCCTGGCCTGGCTCCGTGCGGAAAGCCGGCGTCCGCTGGCGGCCGCGCCGCCGCGGCCGTTGCCGTACTGCTGAACGACATGAACCCCGATTGCGATCGAGAGCTGGTCAACGAACAAGGCGCTTCTGCTCGCGCTTCCATCCACTGTCGCAAACAAGGCGCCCAGCATGCCGCCGAGCACGGGATCTGCGTGCGCGGCAATCGGGCGCAATTCGCTGACACCTCTCAAGCCCGCCGCGTCGGCGATCCGCTCGAGCGCGTTGTGATTGATTTCGAGCAGCATGAAGTCGAATGAACCGCTGAGATCGGCGCGATAGTCATCGGCGAAATTCCGCAAGTAAACGGCGTTCTGCTCGAAATCGTGGACAGTCGAATGATGCTCTTTGAAGATCCGACGCCTGTGTCCGCCTGCTGCACAAAGACCAAGCAGATATCCGCGCCCCGTCGCTGGTGTCGTGACCCTGTCCGGCGGCGCCGACGCCGACCTCTTGCGATAGAACGTCATGTCGCGACCCTCGATCGTCCGGTCGTCGTCGAGCCTGTCCATGGAGCAACCGAGACTGTCATGTCTTTTGATTGCTGCGGTGGAAGCGACGCCCGTCATGCCTTGGGTCCCGTACTTTGAGCCTACCTGTAGCGAAAATGAGCGAGCCCTTGTGATGAGGTCTCCGGAGTCGCCCTGAATTGGCTCATCATCGTCGCGACTGCGATAACGTTCTTGTACAAAACTCACGCGTTTTGAACGATGTGGGCCAATGGAAGCGTTTAGGCTCCAAGCGGCTCCGAAGCCACGACGAACGGCCTATTCTTTCGTCTGAAGCGTGCCGGTGTGTCGCCCGTCAAACTTGTGAACACCCTGGTCATGTGGCTCTGATCGGCGAAGCCGCAATTGATCGCGACCTCCGCAATCGATAGGTCCTGCAACAGCAGCTCCTTGACCCGCGCGATCCGGTACTCGGTCAGCCATTTCGAAGGGGTGCGCCCAAAGCTCTCCTTGAAAGCCTTGTTGAAATAGCTGCGCGACAGTTCGCATCGAGAAGCCAGATCTCCGATCGAGAACGGCTTGTTGAAATGAGCTGCGAGAAATTCGGTAGCGAGTCTTTCCTGCCAGGGCGCCAAGGTCCCTTTCTTGTCCACCGGGAAGTGCAGGCCGCCATAGGTCTGGCTGAGATGCGCCAGCATGGCGAGATTGATCTGCTCCAGGAACAGAGGATTGGCCTGTTCCGGGTTGTCGAGCGACGGTAGCAATGCCTGGGCGAGCCCGTGCATCACGGGATCGATTCGACCCGAGAAACAAGACAGCGCTACGTATTCGCTCCGCCCGGCTTCCTCGGTAAAGGCGCGTAGGCGGGAAAATGGAATCTGGAAGCGAACATTGTCGAACGGGGAGTGTGAATGACATCGCCATTGATCGCGAAGATCGGTGATCGCAAGCGAGCCCTTGGCACCGCCGCCGTCATGCACCAACCGGCCACCGCGCCACAGCCTCTGAGAATGGAAGTCGCGCAGTTGGACGGTGACGCCGAATGCTTCCGAGCGCGGAATGACGGCTGTATCTGCATCGAAGCGATCGGAATATGTCCTGGTGACGATGATGTCGCCGGAAGCAACTGATTTGACCGTCGGGCTCGGCCGAAAGCGTGTGCCGTTCAATCCCTCATGCAGGTCCATCGGTGGCGTCTCCCGATATCTGGCCATGTGCGACCGTCAGTGCTGTCTCCAGGGCTACATTAGTGCCGGATCGACTGCTGTGCGATCTATACGATAGTCCCGAGGCTTGAATGGAAAATGACCTCATTGCACAAACCGTCACTGTAACCAACGCGCCCGCCAAGCGGCTGGGGTGCTGCCCGTCACGCGACGGAAAGCCGTAATAAAGTGATCCTCGTCGGTGAAGCCGCAGCGGGTGGCGATCTCCGGTACTGTCAAAGAACGCTCGCCCAAGTACTGCTTGGCACGTGCTGTGCGATAGCCCAAAAGCCACTGTTGCGGCGTCTGACCCGTCACCCCCTTGAAGCCTGCGATAAAGCGACGGATGGAAACACCGGCCGCCGAAGCTGCTGCGGCCATTGAGAACTGATCGGCAAAATGATCGATCATGAAGTCCTTGGCTGCCTTTTCCTGCCAAACGGAGAGGCGCGTTGAACTGGAGCCAGGCTGATCGGGATCGCCGTACGCGTGAAGCAGGTGCGCACAGATGGCGATGGCAATGTGCTGTAAGACCGGAGTCTGGGAATTCCCTTGTCTCTCGAACAGCGGCAGAAGCGCCGCTCCGAGATTGTGTACCACATCATCGTGCTCGCCCCGCCGGCATCTAAGCCTCTTTGCTTTCGGGGCAGTTGAGAACTCTGATACTTCCCGAAAGAGTTCTCGCGATATTTGGAAGGCGAGGGAATCGAGATCGCTGGACAGCCGGATGCAGGCTCCATTGGCAAGATCGACGAGGCAAATGGAACCCTGCCGGAAGCGGCGAGTCTCGCTCTCGGTGCCATCGGGACCGACATCGCAATGATACGCATCCTTGAGGTACAGCATCAGAAAGTAGGCTTCACCGGGCGGCAAGGACACCGGGCGGTTGGCCTCCCCGTCGAGCCGCCACGCCAGTCTCGTCACGGAAAATCCGGCGCCCCGAACCGGTCGAGCCGGGAGGTACGGAGCATGCGGCAGCCCGAAATGAGCGCCGACGCCCTCTTCCGTTCCCGTCCTTTGATTCATTCTCGCCTCCAAATAGCTTGCTTTTCTGCGGCCAGAGGTTCGGTGGCCGACTGCGCCGAAGGCCGTATTCGCGATTTTTGGAATGGCCAAAAGATCTCGACAACAGAAGGCCCCATGTTGGCCGTACAACTTCGATTGAAAGGCAGCATGCCTGCGGGCGTCGTCAATTTCTTGTAACATCTGCTCGCTTTTTGCCGGATAGCCTCTTCGGCGTCAGAAAATAACTGGAGTTTGTCTCCGATTCACAGCGGGCGCGTATGGGTAACGTAGTTTTCGAAGAAGTCCGAGAACTTCGCGACGCGCATCGGCAGTTTCTCGTAGGGCGGATAGTACAATGTCAGCCAGAGCTCGGGAGGCTCCCACTCGGCGAGGATCTGCTTCAGCGTGCCGCGCGACAGCGCATCGTCGACGATGAAATGCGGAAGCAAGGCTACGCCTTGTCCGTCTTCCGCGAGCCTCGCGATAAGCTCACCGTTGTTCGCCGCCAATACTTTGCCCGCCGATACCTTTCGAGTTCGCCCGCCGTTCATCAGTTCCCAGCTCTCGGCGATCGCCTCCTCGTCGTAGGCGATACAGGCATGTCGATGGAGATCATCGGGCGTCTCTGGTGTCCCGAAAGCAGCGAGATAGCCTGGGGAGGCGATAAGGATTCGCCGTACGCGACATACTTTGCGCCATATTGTCGACTTGTCCCGCGGCGGCTCGGAAACTCTCAGCGCGAGATCGAAGCTCTCGGACACGATGTCGATGAAGCGGTCAGTCAGGGACAGCGAAACGCTCACCCGCGGATATTCCGCGCGAAATCCTGAGACGATATCCGGCAGGATCTGTTGACCGAGCGACAGCGGTGCGTTGATGCGGATCAGCCCGGCTAGCTCCCCTTGCTCTTCGCGCAGATCCTCTCTCACCTGGTCGAACTGTCTGATCAGTGGCTCTACGCGGGCCGCGTAGACGGCGCCGGCGGAGGTCAGGGAAACCTGACGCGTGGTGCGCAGCAGGAGCTGCACTCCCAGGCTCTCCTCCAACGCGCTCACGGCACGGGTCACGGTGGGCGGTGTCATCGACAACAGTCGCGCCGCCGCATTGAAGCTGCGTTGCTGCGCCACAGCCAGGAATATTCGGATATCGCTGAGATCGCCCATGCTCCATTTATTGCAGTACGTGCAACAATTTTGTCAACATTATTGCTGTTCACTTTCGTGGGCATCTGAGCGAGTTTCTCTCCAGATCAACCGATACACGCCAGTCCGGAGGGAAACCTGCCATGCTCACACAGATCAAAGGCCTTCATCACGTCACGTCTATGGCCGCCAGCGCTCAGGAGAACAGTGACTTCTTCACGAAAACGCTCGGCCTGCGCCGCGTGAAGAAGACAGTCAATTTCGACGATCCGGAGGTCTATCACCTCTACTATGGTGACGAGATCGGTACGCCTGGCTCGGTGATGACGTATTTCCCGTTTCCCCACATCGCGAAGGGACGTCCGGGAGTTGGCGAGGTGGGCGAGACCTCTTTCGCCATCTCTGAGGACACGCTCGGCTATTGGGAGGAACGCCTCGCCTCGCACGGTGTCGATGGACTTTCCGAACACGAACTCTGGGGCGAGAAACGCCTTCGCTTCAAAGGCCCGGACGGCGATGCCTTCTCACTGGTCGAAGTCAGAGACGATGCGCGCCGCGGCTGGACCGGCACAGACGTCGACGCGGAGAAGGCCGTCAAGGGCTTCCGCAGCGCAACGCTGCGTCTGACGGTTCCTGGCGCGACGCGGGAGCTTCTGCGCTTCATGGGTTACCAGGAGGTCGACCGCAAAGGCGAATGGTCACGCTTTGCGATCAGCGGCGGCAACGGCGCCGACGTCGTCGACCTGCAAATCGTCCCCAGCGCCGATCTCGCCCGCCTCGGCGCTGGCTCGGTGCATCACGTCGCCTTCGCGGTGGACGATCGCGCGGCCCAGCTTGATGTCCGCGAGGCGCTCATCGACACAGGCTACCAGGTCACGCCAGTCATCGATCGCGACTACTTTTGGGCGATTTATTTCCGCACGCCCGGCGGCGTCCTGTTCGAGATCGCTACCAATGAGCCGGGATTTGATCGCGATGAAGACACCGGGCACCTCGGTGCAGCGCTGAAGCTTCCAACGCGATACGAGCCCTATCGCGAGGAGATCTCACGCCGACTCGGGCCGATCAGAGACTAAGCAGCTTCGGCCGCGCCAATTCGGGTCCAGCCCGACGGAGAAAACCATATGACGATCTCGTCCTATCAGGCGCTCATAAGAGCGCCACGACGCAACGCGCCCATCGTCTTTACGTTCCACGGCACGGGTGGAGACGAACATCAGTTTGCCGAACTGGCCAGGCAGCTTTTGCCAGATGCCGGGCTGGTTTCCCCGCGGGGGGACGTCTCGGAGTTCGGCGCGCTGCGCTTCTTTCGTCGTACGAGAGAAGGCTCATACGACATGCAGGACCTCGCGAGACGAACAGATAAGATGGTCGAGTTCATTGCTGCCCACAAAGCGGAAAATCCCGGACGGGCAATATATGGGTTCGGCTATTCAAACGGGGCAAACATCCTGGCGTCAGTTCTGTTCAGGCAGCCTCAGCTTTTCGATCGAACTGCCCTACTCCATCCGCTCATCCCTTGGATACCCGCGGAGAACAAGCAGTTGAAAGAGCGCCGAATCCTGATCACCGCCGGGCAACACGATCCGATCTGCCCGCTGCCCCTCACAGAACGGCTCGCCGACTACTTCGCGGCGCAGGGGGGCCGCGTAGAAGCATGTTACCATTCCGGTGGACATGAGATCCGACCCGAGGAATTGCAAGCATTGCAATCGTTCCTCACCTGAAAAGGCGGCGGCCGGCCGCCAATGTAAACTACCGCTCCCAGCCAGGGGGTTCAGTTCGAGCTCCTCGTCATGCGTGGATTCATCAAAGCACATGGGGGAGACCAGGACGAGCAAGCCAAAGGAATGAACAGATCGACCGATCGCCGAGCGTTTCATCGGTCCCTTTGCGGGAGATCAAGGTTTCAAGGCTCAACCCGACTTAATATGCCCGCTTGGCTTTGAAATCCCAGGGTGGTGGCCATGGGTAGGATCGGGTGGGTGTTATCGGCGGTCTCCGGCGCTGTTGTGGTGGTAGGCGGGCTGGTTTTCCTGTCCTACAGCAAGGACATCGAGCGCGCGCGCTCCGCCGTCGCCACTGGCGCGCGAACTGCCATTACGGCCGCTGGTCCTATCGAGTATGCCGAAAGAGATGACGGCGTTCCGCTCCTGTCCATCCACGGCGCAGGCGGCGGATGGGATCAGGGCCTGACGAACGTTCACGACCTGGTCGGAAGCGACTTTCGGGTGATCGCCCCGTCCCGGTTCGGATATCTCGGGACACCTATTCCGACCGATGCCTCGCCCGCGGCCCAAGCCGATGCCCATGTGGCGCTGCTCTCGGAGCTTCAGATCGACAAGGCCGTGGTCGTCGGCGTGTCGGCTGGTGCGCGCTCGGCAATCGAACTGGCGCTTCGTCATCCGGACCGGGTGTCAGCTCTCATTCTGATCGTTCCCGGAACGTATGCGCCGGAGAGTCCGGTGATGGTCGAGGGCAGCCGAGGCAGCGCGTTTGTGTTCTGGCTGGTGAATACGGGGGCTGACTTCGCCTGGTGGGCGATCGAAAAGGTCGCTCCATCGGTTCTCATCCGATTCCTGGGGGTGCCGCCTGAAGTCGTTGAAGCGGCTGCTGCGAAGGATCGAGATCGGGTAACAGCTATCATCCGCAGCGTCGAACCCCTTTCGCGGCGCTTCCCCGGCATAAACATCGACAGTGCGCCCGATCTCCACCGCCTGCCCCTCGAGAAGATCGCCGCTCCCACCGTGGTCGTCTCGGCAGAGGATGACTTGTTCAACACCCTACCCGCGGCCAAATTCGCGGCCAGCAGCATTCCGGGCGCGAAGCTGGTGGCTTATGACACAGGCGGACATCTGTTGGTCGGACATGGGGAGGAGGTAAAGAAGGTCGTCAGCGATTTCCTTGCTCAGGCAGGCACGATGCTGCCCTCAGGATCCCGTGCCGGAACACCTGTTCGACCAAATTCGCCCGCGCCTCCCATCTCGTCGACGCGGTAATGAGTTGTCTCTTCGATACAGCACGAGCCTCAATGTTGTCCCACAAAAAGGCCCGTGCAACGAGTGCCGCCTTCAGGAACATGTCTCAGTGTTCAGCGACATCGCGTCCCACAAATTCGATGGCAAGGAGTCCACGTTCGATGGGCGCGTGATTGTAACGGCGACTGATGTGTCCGCTTGGAAAGCTCACCATCCGGACCCGGTTTGAGGTCTATCGATTGCAACCATGGCTGGTGATGTAAACACCGGGTTGCTCGTAAACCTGAAAGGAGGCGGCTGCATTGCGAAAATGTGGCCTGCATCGTGTTGTTTGCCAAGCCGCATGCTCTTCGGTGCTCATCGGGAATGGTCTCCCTCCCTTACATCATCCCCATCATCGCCGGCATGAGCAGTTTGTCAGCCTTCTCTTTCTGCGCTCCATCGAACGACTGATAGAGAGGCGCGAGAGCAGCCTTCAACTTCCGCACGCTTTCGAGGCGGCTGTTTAGAATACCTTCCCTGGCTTCGATGCGTTGCACCGGGGTCGCGGCGGCACCTCCCTGCCCGCCCATCGCGCCCGGCATCTGCATCATGCCCTCCTGCAAGCCGCCGGCATTGGCGCGCAGAACCTCGGCGAAGGCGTTCCACGCCCCCTCCTGCTCAGGCGTTATCTTGAGTTCCGTCTTCAGGAACGCGATACGCCCCTCGACATGTTCGGGCGCCATCATCTGGGCCATCACAGCCATGACGGTCTGCCCCCCAGGTGCCTGGCCGCCCATCATGCCGATGGGGTTTTGTCCGGCGGCCATCATCCGCATCATGCCGGCCATCATGTCACCGCACATCATTCCGCCTGGCATCGCGGCGAGCGGATTCGCGGCAGGAGCTACCGGCTGCACCGAATCTTCACTGGTCTGCCCGCCTGTAGTCTCGGGATGGTGCGCGTCTTCTGCAAAGCCTGGCGTACCAAGCACAACCAATGTGCTCGCCAGTAGAATCTTCCGCAGTATCGACATCTCGCCTCTCCCAGCTCCGGTAACCGACGAAATCGAAGTGTATGCCTCAGGGGCCGGACCACTTTGACGCAGATCAAGCGCAATCCGTCACTGAAAGACAGCGACCGCCCGGAGAGCTGGTGCCCGCACACTCGCTCCAGTGGGATCTATCCAGCACCCACCACCACCAAACGCTCAGCGCAAAGAAACTGATGGACCAACCGCTTCGGATGCCGCAATTCTGCTGCGTCTGACGAATCGAAATCGGAGAGATCATGGCCCTTAAACGTTTGATCGCTGCCGCATTGACGGTGGCCGCCCTGTCCGGATGCGCAAGCACTGGCGAGGGTAACACAACCTACGCGCAATGGTACGGCCCGAACCCAGTTCCCGACTTCAGCGCGGCGAGCCCCGGCGGCCTGCGCGTGTCCTACTAACGCTGAAACCGCACGGTCGAGGTTGCCGGAACCGCGGTAAAGTCCCCTCCGGCACTCCTGGCACTTTGTCAGTCGCCGTGTCCGCCCCTCTTCTGCAGCAATCTCGCCTTGTGGTGCGGGCAATATCTTCCACTGGTCTTTGCCGCGCAGAAGAGATACGGGCCGCCGCTGTTGATCGGCCAGATGCATTCGCCGGGCTGCAGGTCTTCCAGACGCTTGGCGAAGGGCAGTCGCTCCGTGTCGTATCGGCTTGCAGGGGCGAATTCTGTTTCGAGCTTGTTCATTGAAGATGCGGTGATGTTCTGCGCTGGTTCGATCAGCCGGGAAGCAGCGTGACGACCATGATCGCCGACACCACCGCGAGCGCGGCAATGACCGCGATCAGTTCGATCATCATGAAACGCTGCATGTCGCGACGCATGGCTACGTCCTCCGCGCGCTTGCGAGGACAAGGAAAACGTTTGAACGTCGCAAAAGTTCAAAATCGCTGGAATCGCCGGTACTTGGGAGGCACTGCGCCCCACGTGGCCCAAGGCCGGCGAAGTGCTCGACCCAATTTCACCGGCCGAATGCGCTGTCAGGCGCTTCCCCATGAAGACAGTATCACCTAGATCACCGCGGTGACCTTGCCGGACGAATCGAGGCGACACCTGATTCGCGCCTGCCGGACCTCAACCCCGTCTTGACCTGCATAGTCTATTCTGACGGCAAGCGGGGCGGTGAGCGTCCCATTGCGATGCCGGAGCAGGGAACCGGCGCTTGCGGCACGCACACGCACCGCGCCAAGCGGCGATGCCGCCGACGCAATCGCCTCCCGGCAGGCACCAACGACGGTGCTTGGGGTCCCCGGAACCGTTGCAATCGTCAACGGCAAGCGGATGGGATAGGCCCATTCGCCTCGGTCATGTGCGGCTCGCTTTTTCTTCAACGGCCAAAGGCCGGGCGGCAGAACGATCGATGCTCGCAGGCTCTTTGCCGGAGCGGCGGCGGTGATCGTGCTGGCACCGCCACGGCCTGGTACTTGAGACCCCGAGGCCCGGCCACCAGAAGCCTCGTGGCCCTTGGCTTTGCCCTTACCGCTCGATGACTTGGCCTTCGAACCGGAGCCCACCGAAATGCCGCCACTTCCACCCTTCTTGTCGCGCGAGGCCCCTCCTTTCACCCCACCTACTCCGTCTGCGCCCGCGCCAATTCCTGCCGAGGTGCTGTTTTTGCTGATCTCCACACCAGCACTGACGCCAACCGGGCCGAGTTTGGCGTCAAGGCCCAAGGCAAGAGCCGATGCGGGCCCGATCGCGACTGCGATCAAAAATGTGGCTGCTAAGTGCTTACGCATCATCTGGCTCCTCATCTTGGGCCAACTAACCCTCGAAAATGCTTTCCCCCTCTCTACCAAAGGACACGCATCGGCGAGCGCCTGGGAAGCAGCGCGTCCGGGAGCACAATCGGCACCGATCGATCGGGTCGGGGTGGCTTGGCGAGCTCCACCTTACGGATATCCGCTGCCCCACGGTCACGGACCGGCTTTTTCTGCTTGCGCGCCACGGACCTGGCATTCTCACTCGCACGATCGTCGGCGCGCGCGTTCTGTCTATGCCCCTTTGCCTTGCGGGGACTGGCTTTCTGCTTGGAAACGTCGCCTCCCCCGCGCTCCAGGGCAGGCCGTCGACCATTCAAACTGTCGCGCTCTTCCAGCATCTGGCTCTGCGCCGCCGAACTCGAGGCAGCCAATTCCTTCATTGCAGCGTCGCGTTCCTGGCGCGCGATTTCGAGATCGCGCGCCAGCGCTCTCGCCTTCTCGCGTTCCAAGTCAAGCGCCTCACCAGCCCGGCTTGCCGCGAGCTCGGCAAGCGTACCAGCCTGCAAGGCGGTCTGTTTTGCCGCCCGCAACTCGGCTTGGGCTTCCAGGACCGATCGGCGAGCGATCGCGAGAGCTCGTTCATGACCGGAAAGCTTCTGCCGCACCACTTCAAGGGCCTGCCTGGCGCCTGCCAGCGACGCCTGCGCAGCGTTGCGCGCCCTTAGCGCAGCAGCCTTTGATCGCATCGCCCCATCCGTCGTGGCCGCCAGACGCTCGAATTCGCGCCGAACGATCCCCAGCTCGCGCGCGAGCCCTTCGGCTCTCCGGCGCTCATCTTCCAGGGCCTCGCCTTGTTCAGCCGCCATGGCGGCAGCCTCTCGCGCCTGCGCCCGGCCGTCGTCTGCGGCACGCCGCGTCGCCTCGAGGTCGCCTTTGGCGGCCGCCAAATCACTACGGAGAATCTCCTCACGCTCATGGCCGGCCAACAGCGCGCCGTTCCTGATCGCGTCGAGTTCCTTGCGCGCTGCGAGGAGCTTTGCCTCCAACTCGGCGCTCTTCGCCCGTTCGCGCGCGGCCAACTGACGAGCCTCGTTGACCTTGGCGACCGCGGCGTCCAGATCTCGCCCGGTGTTCGCTTTCTGCTCCAGTCGAGCCTTGGCGGCTGCGAGATCGGACCGGGCAGCATTGAGTTGCTCCGTCACGGCGGCGACGCGTTGACGCTCCGCAGCGAGGCGGCGGTCGTGCCCTAAGGCAGCGTCCCGAGCAGCCTGGCGCACTGCACGCGCCTCCCCGCGAGCCTCATCGAGCTCCTTGCGAGCGGCGGCCAGATCACTGAGCAAAGCGTCCACCCGGAATCGGTCAGATCCCGGTTGTTCCGTTGCCGCCGGCTTTGCGACGCGCGGCGCCGTTGCCGGCCGAGGCCCGTCGACCCGGGTAGTCGCTGGCGATGATGGCACTTCTGCCGCCAATTCTCGTCGTTCGACCTTGGTGACCGGACGTTGGTCGCTGCCGCTCCGAGCTTGCAAGAGATCGGCTATCAACTTCGCCAGTTCACTCTCGCTCAGGCCTGCCGCAGTTACGCGTCCGATTACCGGAAGCTCGACCGTGCCAGTTATCCCGATCGTAAAGGCGTCGTTGAGCAACCTCGCCTCGGCTACGCCGCCGAGCAGGGTATGCCATCCGGAAACGCTTATCTCCACAGTGTCTTGCGGGGCGAGTTTGTCGTCAGCTGCTGTCTCACCATTCGCGGGAGATCCAAGCAGCATCATGATGAGGCAGAACGGAGCGAGCCTGAGCATTGCCCCGAATGACGCCTGGCGCGAGCGACGACATGGAACCGCCGTGGTGCGCCCGTCGCTGCGGAAAAATGCCGGCCTGTCGCACCGGGCCTCGGGGCTGTTTACACGATCCATGACTGATCCTCCCGAACACGCGCGACTTGCAGGCAAGTCGCGCGCGCTCAGCGCTGATGATCTGCAAACATAAAGATCAGGATAGCAAAGCTGGTTCGCAGCGGTGAGTTTCAATTTAGGTTAGCGGTATTCGCTAATTTCCTTAGCCCGCCTTCATCACCTAACCGCGCTACTTCCTTAGCGCCCCTCATAACCTAACGGCGCTACTTCCTTAGTCTTAATCTTTGTGAGCGACCTTTACGCGTCTGAAAAGACGTCTGGCGCTTTAGAAACAGCGCTTCACCGAGGAGCCACAATGCCTTGGTAATACTCGCCCTCGCCGCCGACGTAAACCTTCCCCGACTGGCACGCCGCCAGTGTGGCCAATACGAGCAACATCAAGATCTTACGCATCGAATCGTCGTCCTTCCCACGGCCTTGACGATTATTGATATTCTGACGCCCACGCGAGATCAAATCTCTTGATAGCGCCCCGGCTCCGATCGGCATGAAAAGGGCGAGCCTTACGGCCCGCCCTCGCTCACTCCATCTTGTCCCGCTCTATTCAGCCTTCATGACCTGGCCGCGAATTTCACCGTCCGGGTGGGCTGCAGTATGAAGGTTTACATAGAGGCGCCCTTCCGTGAGCGCCGAGGCCTGGGTCTCGTCCAGCGTTGCCTCGCCCTTGGAGAGCGCCGAGACTTCGATCGGCACGACCGGTGGCGCGTTCTCGCCCGGTGCGGCAGGACCGTGGAAATGCGCTGCGGTCACATCGCCGCTGAGGCCCGACTGCTCGATGGTCCACGAGAGCTTCTTGCTTTCGGTATCATAGGTGATGTCGGCCGTTCCCGTCGCACTGGTTTCGACCGGCGGTACCTCCTCACTGCCCTTGAGTTCCGCCTTGAACTTCATCTCTTCTGCGAGGCCGACCGACGCTGCCGCGAGAAAACCCATCACCGCGACGACACCGATCTTCATGGCTTTCGGTAGCATGCTTCGTTCCTCCGGATTTTACCGGCCAGGTTCGGCATGGCGCTTCACCTGCCGTGGTGTACATAGATAACGCGCGTACAACCGGCGGCCAGAGGCGAACGGCGCGCCAATCGCATTTTCCAGTTCCCGGCATAAGTTTCGCTATTTGCATAAAATGCGACCACCAGCCTTCATGGGTCCTCAAGCGGCGTCTGGCAGGGAGGAAGAAGTACTCGCAACTCCGGGGTGAAAAGGTGACCCAGGTCGTAACCGTATCCGCGACGACCGCGGCTTATGCGGCGGAGGCCGCCAAACCGTCCGCCCGGCCACGCGGCAACGGCTCCACCGACGAAGCGCTCGCGCTTCTCTCACACCGCCGCAAGGAGGCGCTGGCGGCGGCCGTACCGGCGGCGGCGACAAAAGGTACGCTGGCCGTGGCACTGATGCTGATGAGTGCCGAAAGACGCCCGCCACAGGAGAGCGCCGCCGAAACTTTGCGTCACTACCTCGAATACCTGCCGGACGAGGAAAATGGCGAGCGACGTGAGGAGGCGCGGGACGAGCCGCATGCACCCGAGGACCAAGCCGAGGGGTCATTGATCGAGCAGCAGCCCGGGACCGAAGAGGGTGCGGCGTTCCTCGACGAGCTCATCCAAGGGGACTGATGATCAAGTGGCGCGGGCCAAGGTGAGCATATCCCGCGCTAGTTGTGCTGGTGTTCGCTTGACCCGCCTGCGGCGGTACCGACCGGCAGCGCATAGTCCACTTTGCCTGCCCCTTCGAATGTCAGGGTGACGGGCACGGTTTCGCCCTCGGCGAAAGGCTTTACCACCTCCATGAACATCAGGTGCAGCCCTCCGGTCTTCAATTCCACAGTCTGACCGGCGGGAATGACGATGCCGTTCTCGAGCTTCCGCATCTTCATGACGTCGTTCTCCATGGTCATTTCGTGCAGTTCGACCCGGCCCGCGGATGGGCTCTCGACCGCAATCAGCCGGTCGTCGGCATTGCCGTTGTTCTTGACGATCAAGCCTCCGCCACCCACCTTCGCACCCGGCGGCATCGCCTTGGCCGCGCCGGCGGAGATTTCAAGATCGCCGGCTGCCATCGGCTCTGCTACGTGCTGCTTGTCCTCATGCGCATGATCGGCTTGCTCGCCGCTGGCTACGATCACTCCGGCGGTTGGAGCGGATTTCCCGGAATGGACGTCGTGCCCCGGTCGCAGAACCGTCTTGACCTTATCTTCGCCGGGCGCAGTGGAGATTTCCCCATGCGCATGCGCCATGCCCACAGCAAGTGTGACGGCGGCGGCAAGAATGGCAGATGTGTTGTTGATCATATCGTCGTCTCCGAGCCGCGCGCTCTTCAGATCATGGGCTTTCGTGGCCATGCCGCAGCGCGGCAGTGAATTGAGGTGATGGGCTCAGGGCGAATTGCGAGACGGCCGGCCGACCGCGCGATGGCGGCAGCAAGCCTCTACTCTTCGTAACCCGCGACCGACGGCATTTGCAAAGGGCCGAATTGCCGCAGGCGATCGATGCCCAAACCTCCGCGACAAAAATTTGTTCGGTCGCGACATTGGCCCTTGCCAAAATCCGGGCTTCGCCGTTATCTGGAGACGATCTTGTTGGGAGAAACCGGTTCGATCCGGTGCCGAAGGAGCAACCGCCCCGGAAACTCTCAGGCCAAAGGACCAGCAGGATACCGGTAAGGACTCTGGAGAGAAGCGTCTTACGCTCGCCGAAGGGATAACAATCTCAGGCAAAGGGACAGAGGGGGCTCGAATTTGTCGGCGCCAGGCGCCGGTAGTGTGAGCCGGTGCAAGACGCGCCAGACCTGGAGGCCGGATTTGGAACCTACCCCCCGCTTGAAGCATACGCCATTGCACGCGCTGCACCTTTCGCTCGGCGCGCGTATGGTGCCGTTCGCCGGATACGAGATGCCGGTGCAATATCCAGATGGTGTGCTCAAGGAACACCTGCATACCCGCGCGGCCGCCGGCCTCTTCGACGTCTCCCATATGGGACAGATCGCGATCCGCCCGCGCTCCGGCCGCATCGCCGATGCGGCTCTGGCGCTGGAAAGGCTGGTGCCGGTGGATGTGCTCGGCCTTGCCGAAGGCCGCCAGCGCTATGCGCTTTTCACCAATGGCGACGGCGGAATTCTCGACGATCTGATGATCGCCAACCGGGGAGACCATCTCTTCCTCGTCGTCAACGCCGCCTGCAAGGACGCAGACTTCCAGCACCTGCAAAAAGGTCTCGGCGATACCTGTCTGGTGACGATGCTGAATGACCGGGCGCTGGTCGCGCTTCAAGGCCCTCGTGCCGAAGCGGTGCTCGGCGAACTCTGGGCCGACGTCGCTTCCATGCGCTTCATGGATGTGGCGGAAGCGGACCTCCACGACGTTGCCTGCGTCATCTCCCGCTCCGGCTATACCGGTGAAGACGGCTTCGAGATTTCCATTCCCATCGCCTCCGCGGTGGACGTGACGCAACGCCTGCTCGAGCATCCCGACGTCATGCCGATCGGGCTCGGTGCCCGTGATTCGCTCCGACTCGAGGCCGGTCTCTGCCTTTACGGAAACGATATGGACACGTCTACGACGCCGGTCGAAGCGGCACTCGAATGGGCGATCCAGAAGAGCCGCCGCACGGGCGGGGAGCGCGCGGGCGGTTTTCCCGGCGCGGATCGGATCCTAGCTGAACTCGCCAACGGAACGAGCCGGCGACGCGTCGGACTGAAGCCTGACGGACGCGCCCCGGTGCGCGGCGGCGCGAAACTGTTCGCCGATGCCGAAGGCAGATCGGCAGCGGGCACCGTCACGTCCGGCGGCTTCGGCCCGAGCGTCGATGGTCCGATCGCCATGGGCTACGTCGACGCCACGCAAGCGGGAAACGGCACGAAACTCTTTGCCGAGGTGCGGGGCAGGTACCTGCCCGTCACGGTCACTGCCCTGCCCTTCGTCAAACAAACTTACAAACGCTGATCAGGAGAAGCGCGCATGCTGAAATTTACCGAAGAACACGAATGGCTGAAGATCGAGGGCGGCGTTGCGACGGTCGGCATCACCGAACACGCAGCCGGCCAGCTAGGCGATCTCGTCTTCGTGGAACTGCCGGAGGTCGGCGCGACCTTCTCCAAGGGCGATTCGGCCGCGACCGTCGAATCGGTGAAGGCCGCATCCGACGTCTATTGTCCGCTCGACGGCGAGATCGTCGAGGTCAATCAGGCGATCGTCGAGGACCCGGCGCTCGTCAACAGCGACGCGCAGGGCGCCGCCTGGTTTTTCAAGCTGAAGCTCGCCGATCCGAGCGCGGCCGATGCCCTTCTCGATGAAGCGGCCTATAAGGAGCTCGTCGGCTGATGAGTATGCCGAAAGATTTCACCTTTACCGACTACAAGCCCTACGACTTCGCCAATCGCCGCCATATCGGCCCTTCGCTTGCCGAAATGGAGGAGATGCTCAAGCTCGTCGGCTATCCGAGCCTCGAGGCGCTGATCGACGATACCGTTCCGGCTTCGATCCGGCAGAAGACGCCGCTTTCCTGGGGTGCGCCGATGACCGAGCGGGAAGCACTCGACAAGCTGCGCGAGACGGCAAATCGCAACGAAAAGCTCGTGTCGCTGATTGGTCAGGGCTATTACGGCACGATCACGCCGCCGGTGATCCAGCGCAACATCCTGGAAAACCCCGCCTGGTACACGGCCTACACACCCTATCAACCGGAAATCAGCCAGGGCCGGCTCGAAGCTCTGCTCAATTACCAGACGATGGTCTGCGATCTGACCGGCCTCGACGTCGCCAACGCATCGCTGCTCGACGAGGCAACGGCGGCGGCGGAAGCGATGGCGATCGCCGAGCGCGTCGCGAAATCGAAATCCAAGACCTTTTTCGCCGACGAGAATTGCCATCCGCAGACGATCGCGCTCTTGAAGACCCGCGCTGAACCGCTCGGATGGGAGCTCGTCGTCGGCGACCCCTTCAAGGATTTGGACGCAGCCGCGGTCTTCGGCGCCATCTTCCAGTATCCGGGGACCTACGGCCATGTCCGCGATTTCACCGAGGTCATTGCGAAGCTGCACGAACAGGGCGCGATAGCCGCCGTCGCCGCCGATCCGCTGGCATTGGCACTGCTGAAGTCCCCGGGCGAGATGGGCGCGGATATCGCCGTCGGCTCGACGCAGCGTTTCGGCGTGCCGGTCGGCTATGGTGGCCCCCACGCCGCCTATATGGCCGTCAAGGATGCCTACAAACGCGCCATGCCCGGCCGCCTCGTCGGCGTATCGGTCGATGCACGCGGCAATCGCGCCTACCGGCTGGCGCTGCAAACGCGCGAACAGCACATCCGTCGCGAAAAGGCGACGTCCAACATCTGCACCGCCCAGGTCCTGCTCGCGGTCATGGCATCTATGTATGCCGTCTTCCATGGGCCGGATGGCATCAAGGCAATTGCCCAGAGCGTGCACCAGAAGACGGTGCGGCTTGCCATGGGTCTCGAGAAGCTCGGCTACAAGGTCGAACCGGACGTCTTCTTCGACACCGTCACCGTCGAGGTCGGCAAGCTGCAGGGCATTATCCTGAAGACGGCCGTTGCCGAGGAGGTGAATCTCCGCAAGATCGGCACGACCAGGATCGGCATCAGTCTCGACGAGCGCTCGCGACCGGTCACCCTCGAAGCGGTGTGGCGCGCCTTCGGCGGCGATTTCAAGGTCGAGGAGTTCGAGCCGGACTACCGGCTGCCGGAGCAATTGCTGCGCACCAGCGAATACCTCACCCATCCGATCTTCCACATGAACCGTGCCGAGAGCGAGATGACGCGCTACATGCGCCGCCTCGCCGACCGCGACCTCGCGCTTGACCGGGCCATGATCCCGCTCGGCTCCTGTACGATGAAGCTCAATGCGACGGCGGAAATGCTGCCGATCACCTGGCCGGAATTCTCGGAAATCCATCCGTTCGTCCCGGTCGACCAGGCGCGCGGCTATCGCCACATGATCGAAGACCTGTCGGAGAAGCTTTGCGCAATCACCGGCTACGACGCGATTTCGATGCAGCCGAACTCCGGTGCTCAGGGTGAATATGCCGGGCTTCTCGCGATCCGCGCCTACCACATCGCCAATGGCAACGGACATCGCGACGTCTGCCTGATCCCGACCTCCGCGCACGGCACCAACCCGGCCTCGGCGCATATGGCCGGGATGAAGGTCGTGGTCGTCAAGGTGAGCGATGCCGGCGAGATCGACATGGACGACTTCCGCTCCAAGGCCGAGCAATATGCCGACACCCTCTCCTGTTGCATGATCACATACCCGTCGACCCATGGTGTGTTCGAGGAGAATGTGCGCGAGGTCTGCGACATCGTCCACAAGCATGGCGGCCAGGTCTACCTGGACGGCGCCAATATGAATGCGATGGTCGGACTTTCCCGTCCCGGCGACATCGGCTCGGACGTCAGTCACCTGAACCTGCACAAGACCTTCTGCATCCCTCATGGCGGCGGTGGCCCCGGAATGGGGCCGATCGGCGTCAAGGCGCACCTCGCACCGTTCCTTCCCGGGCATCCGGAGACGTTCGGCCGCGAGGGGGCCGTTTCGGCCGCTCCCTTCGGCTCGGCCTCGATCCTGCCGATCTCCTGGAGCTACTGCCTGATGATGGGTGGCGAAGGCCTGACCCAGGCGACCAAGGTGGCGATCCTCAATGCCAACTATGTCGCCGCGCGGCTGAAGGGCGCCTATGACGTGCTCTACAAGTCCGCGAAAGGCCGCGTCGCGCACGAGTGCATCATCGACACACGCCCGCTCGCCGAAAGCGCGGGTGTCTCCGTCGACGACATAGCCAAGCGGCTGATCGACTGCGGCTTCCATGCCCCGACCATGAGCTGGCCGGTTGCCGGCACGCTGATGATCGAGCCGACGGAATCGGAGACGAAAGCCGAACTCGACCGCTTCTGCGATGCGATGCTGGCGATCCGCGAGGAAGCCCGCGCCATTGAGGAAGGCCGGATGGACCGGGTGAACAATCCGCTGAAGAACGCGCCGCACACGGTGGAAGACCTCGTCGGCGAATGGAACCGCCCCTATACGCGCGAACAGGCCTGCTTCCCGCCCGGCGCCTTCCGTGTCGACAAGTACTGGTCACCAGTCAACCGCGTCGACAATGTCTATGGCGATCGCCATCTCGTCTGCACCTGCCCGCCGATCGAAAGCTACGCGGAAGCGGCGGAGTGAATTGAGACGGCTTGTTTTGGGACAGGTGCGCTCAACGAAAAAGGCCCGGTGTCCACCGGGCCTTTTTCGCATTAGCCGCCTCGGCGTAACGTTCAGTTCGCGCGAACCACCGGGTTGCCCTCAGCCGCGAGCGCAGCGAGGTCGGCCGGCTTCAGTTCGACCGACTCGCCACAGCCGCACGCAGACGTCTGGTTCGGGTTCTTGAAGGTGAAACCCGAGCGCAGGGAGGTGACCTCAAAATCCATTTGGGTGCCAAGCAGGTACAAGACCGCCTCCGGTGCCACCCACACCTTGGCGCCCTGGTGTTCCACGAGGTCGTCCTTGCCATTGGGTTCGGTGACGAGATCGACGGCATATTCCATGCCGGCGCAACCGCCCTTCTTGATGCTCAAGCGAATGCCCTTCGCATCGCCGCCGGCATTCTCGACGATCGAGCGCACGCGGCCGGCAGCGGCATCGGTCAGGCTCATTACGGCAAAGCCCATCGGCTTCATCTCCTTCATATCGCCGGGGGCCCGACGCTTTCCAGAATCTAATGTAATGCCCGCATGTTAACGGATCAATATGAGGTGCGTGGGCTCAGTACCAACCGAGCGCCACCTGGGCCTCTTCCGACATACGGTCGGGCGTCCACGGTGGGTCGAAGGTCATGGTGACTTCGACGCCGGATACGCCCTCGACTGCACCGACGGCGTTCTCGACCCAGCCCGGCATCTCGCCGGCCACCGGGCAGCCGGGTGCCGTCAGCGTCATCTCGATCCTCACCATCCGGTCGTCCTCGATGTCGATCTTGTAGATGAGACCGAGTTCGAAAATGTCGGCCGGGATTTCCGGATCATAGACTGTTTTCAGCGCGGCGATGATGTCGTCGCTGAGGCGCGCCAGCTCCTCGGCGGGAATGGCCGAATGCACGATCCCTTCGCGGACATCGATCTTCTCGTGCGTTTCATCGAGACTCATGCCGGCCTCCTCTAAGCGAAAAACTTGCGCGCATGTTCCAACGCGTCCGCCAGCGCGTCTATCTCGGCCCTGGTATTGTAGAGTCCGAAGGACGCACGGCATGTGGAGGTGACGCCGAAGCGTTTCAAGAGCGGCTGCGCACAATGGGTTCCGGCGCGTACGGCGACGCCGGCGCGGTCGATGACCATCGACACATCGTGGGAGTGAATGCCGGCGATCTCGAAGGAGAAGATGCTGCCCTTGCCGGGCGCATCGCCGAAGACCCGCAGCGAATTGATCGACGACAGGCGTTCGCGCGCGTAGGCGGTCAGGTCCGCCTCATGCGCGCGGATCGCGTCGCGGCCGAGCTTCTCCATATAGTCCAGCGCATAGCCGAGCCCGATTGCCTGAACGATCGGCGGCGTACCGGCCTCGAAGCGGTGCGGCGGATCGTTATAGGTAACGTAATCCTCGGTAACCTCCTCGATCATCTCGCCGCCGCCCTGGAAGGGCCGCATCTCCTTGAGCCGTTCCATCTTGCCATAGAGCACGCCGATGCCGGATGGACCGTAGAGCTTGTGACCGGTCATCACGTACCAGTCGCAATCGATGTCCTGGACGTCGACGGGCATGTGGACGGCGCCCTGGCTGCCGTCGACAAGAACGGGAATGCCGCGCTCGCGGGCGATGCGGCAGATCTCCTTGACCGGCACGACCGTACCGAGTGCATTCGACATGTGCGTGATGGCGATGAGCTTGGTGCGCTCGGTCAGGCACTTGACGAAGTCTTCGATGCGGAATGCGCCGTCGTCGTCGATCGGCGCCCAGACGAGCTTCGCGCCTTGCCTTTCACGGATGAAATGCCACGGAACGATATTCGAGTGGTGCTCCATGATCGAAAGCACGATCTCGTCGCCTTCCCCGATCTTCGGCATGCCGTAGCCATGGGCGACCGTATTGATCGCCTCGGTCGAGGATTTGGTGAAGATGATGTTGTCGGCAGAAGGCGCGTTCAGGAACCGACGAACCTTTTCGCGCGCCCCCTCATAGGCTTCCGTCGCGGCATTCGACAGGTAGTGCAGGCCGCGATGGACGTTTGCGTATTCGTTGGCATAGGCATGGGCGACCGCGTCGATGACGACCTGCGGCTTCTGCGCCGACGCGCCGTTGTCGAGATAAACAAGCGGCTTGCCATAGATCGTCCTCGAAAGGATCGGGAAATCCTTCCTGACCGTTTCGACGTCATAGGCCGGCATCGGCGCAACATGTTCCATGTCTTTGTCCAATCAAGCGTGTTTTTCGAGCCAGGCCGAGATCACGCCCTCGAGCGCCTCAACGAGCGCCTCGTCATCTTCCAGTTCCTCGACGATCTCGGCGACGAAGGCGTTGACGAGCATCGCGCGCGCCTTGTTCTCGGGAATACCGCGGGAAAGCAGGTAAAAGAGCTGGGTGTGGTCGATGTCCGCAACCGTTGCACCGTGGCCGCACTGAACGTCGTCCGCGAAGATCTCGAGCTCCGGCTTGGCCGAAAGCTCGGCGTCGTCGGACAAGAGCAGCGTGTTGCAGGCCATCTTCGCGTCGGTCTTCTGAGCATCCTTGGCGACCAGGATCTTGCCCTGGAACACACCCTTTGCCCGGTCGAATACGACATTGCGGATGATCTCGCTCGATGTCGTGTGCGGCACGTCGTGGGTGAGCGTAAAGGTCACGTCCGTATGGCTGTCGCCGCCGAGCAGGTTGATGCCGCGCAGCGTCAGGTCGGCACCCTCACCGCTCGCCTTGCCGTGAAGCTCCTGGCGCACCAGTTTGCCGCCGGAATTGATCACGAAGAGATGCAACTTGGCATCCTTGCCGAGATCGAAACGGATCTGGCCGAGATGGGTATCGGCCGGCCCCTGCTGCTGCAGGATGATCCAGATCACGTCGGCGCCTTCCGCGAGCGTCACGTCGCTTACGGACGAGACGAAGCTCGGCTCCGCACTGGTCGAAAGATGCCGCTCGATCACGGTTGCCTTGGCACCGGCACCGAAGGAGACGGGGAAGCGCGTATGCGCCTGGCCATGGCTCTGCACCACCTGGATCTCCACCGGCGCCTTCAGTTCGGCACCTTCGGCAACGGCAATCTCCAGGCCGCCACGCACCAGTCCGCCATTGATCCGGCCAATTGCATCGTCGGCGCCGAGCACGGCAAGGCCGGCGGCAGCCGAGCCGTCAATGAGGCTTTCGGAATAGGAACGCGCGGTGACGCCTTCCGGAAGTGTCTTCAGATCCGCCTGGCCGTTGCGGACCGAAAGCACTGAAGAACCAGGGACGATCGCGTCGACCCGATCGGAGAAGGCGGTCCAATCGGCCGCGGGCACGGAGCGCAGCAACGTGCGCAGGTCCGTATAGTGCCAGGCTTCGACCCGCCGCGTCGGCAGGCCAGCCGTCCTCAACTCATGGACAAGTGTATCGCGAAGCGACAGCACGGCCCCGTCCCCCGGCAGATCGCCGATCTGCGCGGTATAGGCGTCGACAAGCGCCGATTCGGCTGCCGTCATCTTGATGGCCTGTTGCATATTCATTCGAACACTCCTTCAACAGGCGTCAGGCCGCAGCCCCGATGATGTCCGCATAGCCATTGGCTTCGAGTTCGTGCGCCAGCATCTTGTCGCCCGACTTGACCACCTGGCCCCTGTAGAGAACATGGACGGTGTCCGGGACGATATAGTCGAGCAGGCGCTGATAGTGCGTAATCACGACGATGGCGCGGTCCGGCGAGCGCAGCGCGTTGACGCCGTCGGCGACCACCCTCAGCGCGTCGATGTCGAGGCCGGAGTCGGTTTCGTCGAGAACGCAAAGCTTCGGCTCGAGCAGCGCCATCTGCAGGATCTCGGCGCGCTTCTTCTCACCGCCGGAGAAGCCGACATTCAGCGGACGGCGCAGCATTTCCGGCGCGATCTTGAGCTCGGCGGCGGCTTCCTTGACGCGACGCATGAATTCCGGCGTCGACAGCTCCTCTTCGCCGCGATACTTGCGCTGCTCGTTCATTGCCACCTTCAGGAACTGCATGGTCGCCACACCCGGAATTTCCACCGGATATTGGAACGCAAGGAAGAGTCCCTTTGCCGCGCGCTCGGCGGCGTCGAGTTCGAGGATGCTCTCGCCGTTGTAAAGGATGTCGCCCTCGGTCACTTCATAGTCTTCGCGGCCGGAGAGGACATAGGAAAGCGTCGACTTGCCCGAGCCGTTCGGACCCATGATGGCCGCGACCTCGCCGGCCTTCACGGTCAGGTTCAGGCCGCGGATGATCTCGGTGCCGTCTTCGGCGATGCGTGCATGCAGGTTCTTGATTTCAAGCATTGTTCGTCCTCTTGGGAAACGACGTAATCTGTTCTCGCGCGCAATGTCCTGCGCGCCGGTTCGGTAATCTGCGCAGGCTTAACCCACGGAGCCTTCCAGCGAAATGCCGATCAGCTTCTGCGCCTCGACGGCGAATTCCATCGGCAGTTCCTGGATCACTTCCTTGACGAAGCCGTTGACGATCAGCGCGATCGCCGCCTCTTCCGGAATGCCGCGCTGCAGGCAGTAGAACAGCTGGTCCTCGGAAATCTTCGACGTGGTCGCCTCATGCTCGAACTGCGCCGTCGAGTTCTTCGCCTCGATATAAGGCACCGTATGGGCGCCGCACTTGTCGCCGATCAGGAGCGAGTCGCACTGGGTGAAGTTGCGGGCGTTCTCCGCCTTGCGGTGGGCCGAAACCTGGCCGCGATAGGTATTGTCGGAAACACCTGCTGCAATGCCCTTGGAGATGATGCGGCTCGACGTGTTCTTGCCGAGGTGAATCATCTTGGTGCCGGAGTCGACCTGCTGGTGGCCGTTGGAAACCGCGATCGAGTAGAACTCGCCGCGCGAACCGTCGCCACGCAGGATGCAGGACGGGTATTTCCAGGTGATCGCCGAGCCGGTCTCGACCTGCGTCCAGGAGATCTTCGAATTCTTGCCGCGGCAATCGCCACGCTTGGTGACGAAGTTATAAATACCGCCCTTGCCTTCCTTGTCGCCCGGATACCAGTTCTGCACCGTCGAATACTTGATCTCGGCGTCGTCGAGCGCGATCAGTTCGACGACTGCGGCATGAAGCTGGTTCTCGTCGCGCTGCGGCGCGGTGCAGCCCTCGAGATAGGACACATAGGCGCCTTCGTCGGCGATAATCAGCGTGCGCTCGAACTGGCCGGTGTTCTTCTCGTTGATGCGGAAGTAGGTCGAGAGCTCCATCGGGCAGCGGACGCCCTTCGGCACATAGACGAAGGACCCGTCGGTGAAGACGGCGGAATTCAACGTCGCATAGAAGTTATCCGACTGCGGTACGACCGTTCCGAGATATTTCCGCACCAGATCCGGATGCTCCCGGATCGCTTCGGAGATCGACATGAAGATCACGCCGGCCTTCTTCAGCTCCTCCTTGAAGGTGGTGACGACCGATACGGAATCGAAAACCGCATCGACGGCGATCTTGGATTTCTCGACGCCGGCAAGGATCTCCTGCTCCCTGAGCGGAATGCCGAGCTTCTCATAGACCTTGAGCAGCTCCGGATCGACTTCGTCCAGCGATTTCGGCCCTGTTGTGCCCTTGGGCGCGGCGTAATAGTGGATCTCGTTGAAGTCGATCTTCGGATAGCGGACACGCGCCCAGCTCGGCTCGTCCATGGTCAGCCACCGGCGATAGGCCTCGAAGCGCCATTCGAGCATCCATTCCGGCTCGTTCTTTTTGCTGGATATGAGACGGATGATATCTTCGGAAAGGCCTTTCGGGGCCTTGTCCATCTCGATCTTCGTCTCGAAGCCATACTTGTACTGATCCACGTCGATCTGACGGACCTGATCAATGGTTTCCTGCACGGCAGGCATGTCGTTCTCCAATCTCGCCGGATCCAAGGTCCGGCAGCTTGACAACTCGATGCAATCTTTTGCGCACCGCTTATGTAATGGCTAAAAGGCGCTTTTCACCCCGTTTGCCAAGCGGAAAATTGCTTTTCCGCAATTTCATCCAGTCCTTACGCGTCAAGCCGCCTCACCGGCCCCGCGGCGGCGCGCCGCCACTTTCGCGAAGACATGAGCGCAACGCTCGATCTCCGCTTGCGTCGTCGTCACGCCGATCGAAATCCGCAACGCGCCCTGGCGATGATCATAGCCCATGGCCGTCAGCACATGACTCTGTCCTACCCTGCCGGAAGAGCATGCGGAACCTGCCGAGAGCGCCACGCCTTCAAGATCGAAGGCGATCTGACCCGTCTCCGCCTTCAGCCCCGGAAGCGTAAAGAAGGTCGTATTGGCGATCCGCGCAACGTTTGCACCATGGATCACGACGTCGGGAGCGGTTGAACGCATTTCCGCCTCGAGCCGATCGCGCAATGCGGCAATCGCGGCCATGCGGCCTTCGATATCGCTGGAGGCCGCTCTGGCAGCGGCGGCAAAACCTGCGAGCGCCGGCGCGTTCTCCGTTCCGGAGCGGTGCCCTTTTTCCTGGCCGCCGCCGCGAACAAGCGGCGCGGGCATCATGATCTCGCCGCGGGCCAGCAAGGCGCCCGCACCCTTGGGCCCGCCGATCTTGTGTGACGAGATGATGAGGAAATCGGCACCGAGCGCTCCGAACGACAACGGCACGCGGCCCGCGGCTTGCACCGCGTCGACGACCAGCAAACCGCCATGCGCCCGCACGATAGCGGCGACCTCGGCGACCGGCTGGACAATGCCCGTTTCATTGTTGGCGAGCATCACCGCCACCATCGGCAGCCCGGACTGCCGTTCATGCGTCGAAAGCGACCGCTCCAGCGTGACGCAGTCGATGACGCCCGCCTTCGTCACCGGCACTTCGATGACGTCCTCGCGCTGAAACCGTCCGCCCTCGCGCACGGCCGGATGCTCGATTGCCGAGACATAGAGCTTACCGATCCTTAGCGGCGTGCGCCCCATGCGGAAATCCGGGGTCAGCACCATGTTGGCTGCTTCGGTGGCGCCGCTGGTAAAGACGACGGAGGATGGTTCTGCGCCGCAAAGCGCCGCCACATCGCGGCGGGCGTTTTCGACAAGGGCACGGACTGCCCGCCCCTCGCCATGAACGGATGAAGGATTGCCGGTCAGATCGAGCGCTGACAGAACGGCATCGCGCGCTTCGGCGAGAAGCGGCGCCGTCGCGTTCCAGTCCATGTAAATGCGCTCTTTCGACATGGTTTCCTTCGTCAAGACCAGCCGTTCAACCCGCACAGTCGATGTCGCTGCATTTTTCTTGAATTTTCCGCGTCGCTTGCCTTATGAGACGAGACACATGGCGGAACACACGCACCGAAGTTTTGAACGGTTCTAAAGTAGGTTCTAGAAAAGCTGACTTGTTTCGTCAAGACAGATCGGCGCCAAGAACCACAATTTGAGCCAGAAACATCCCCGGAGAGCCAATGCCCGAAATCATCTTCAACGGACCGGCTGGTCGCCTCGAGGGCCGTTATCAGCCTTCGAAGCAGAAGAGCGCGCCGATTGCGATCATCCTTCATCCGCACCCGCAATTCGGCGGCACGATGAACAACCAGATCGTCTATCAGCTCTTTTACATGTTCCAGAAGCGCGGTTTCACGACCCTGCGCTTCAATTTCCGCGGCATAGGCCGCAGCCAGGGTGAGTTCGACCACGGCGCCGGCGAGCTCTCCGATGCAGCCTCCGCTCTCGACTGGGTCCAGAGCCTGCACCCCGACTCGAAGAGCTGCTGGGTTGCCGGCTATTCCTTCGGTGCCTGGATCGGCATGCAATTGCTGATGCGCCGGCCGGAGATCGAAGGCTTCATGGCTGTCGCGCCGCAGCCGAACATCTACGACTTCTCGTTCCTGGCGCCCTGCCCGTCTTCCGGCCTGATCATCAACGGCGACGCCGACAAGGTCGCGCCGGAGAAAGATGTGAACGGCCTCGTCGACAAGCTGAAGGCCCAAAAAGGCATTCTCATCACCCACAAGACGGTTCCCGGCGCCAACCACTTCTTCAACGGCCAGATCGAACATCTGATGGCCGAATGCGAAGATTATCTCGACCGGCGGCTTAACGGCGAACTGGTACCAGAACCTGCTGCCAAGCGCATCCGCTGAGCTGCGGCTTCTGCTTCCTTTAAAAGAGCGGCCCGGAATGGACTTCCGGGTCGTCTTGTATCTGCGGCCAGTTTCGCCAGAGGTCAGGAGTTCCCAGCACGATGTGAACCGGCGGAAGCGACGACGCGCACGGGCGGCTCGACGATTTCCACCCGGTTCCGTCCGCCTGTCTTGGCGGCATAAAGCGCCATGTCCGCCCGTTGGATGGCCGCTTCCAACGGCTCGTCGGCATTGACCGCAGCGACGCCGAAACTTGCAGTCACCCTGGCAGTTTCCGGAAGACCGTCGATGCTCTTCGAGGCCAGCGCCGCCCTCAACCCGTTTGCGAGCACTCGCGCGTCGGCGAGGCTCACGCGCGGAAGAAACAGGGCGAATTCCTCACCGCCAAGGCGCCCCGGCACGGCCTTGCTCGGCATCAGATCGAGGAGCACACGGGAGAATTGCCGTATCACTTCGTCGCCGGCATGATGTCCATAGGTGTCGTTGACGAGCTTGAAGCGGTCGAGGTCGGTCAGGATCAGCGCACCGGGTCCATCGCCACCAGCCGCTGGCAACAAAGGCCCCACGCGGTCCAGGAAACCCCGTCGATTGTAGAGGCCGGAGAGCGCGTCGAGTTCCGAGCTGGCGCGGGCCTCGTCGATGATCTCCTTGACCATGACCCCCAGCATCGCCACGCCGGTCGAGACGATCAACATGGCACCCAGGGCTTGAGAGATCAGCGCGAAAGGGCTTGCAAGATAATCCGCCGCGGTTGTCCCCGATCCGGCGGCGATCGCGGCGTATACCTTCACCAGGTAATAAAGTGCAGTCAGGACCAGCAGCAAGAAGAGAATCCGGTCCGCAGGGGACCTCCGCTCAGATCGGATGATCGTCGATGCGGACCACGCTTGGACGAGACAGAACGGAAGTTGGTAGAAGAAGGCGTGCTGCAGCGTTCCACGCGGCAGGTCGTATATCATCAGATCCAAGACCACCGAACCGGCGAAAAAGACTGCCATGTGCGAATGCTTCGCCGGAACTCCATAAAGCAAGCCCAGTGCGAAGCGAATCAGGATGAAGCCGGCAAGCACGCTTGCAAAGGCTCCCAGCGCGAAGAGCTTCGGCACCACCGAGAACGGCAGCACGGTTTCGAAGACGGCCGAAAGCGATGCTACGGCGAAGCCGGCGGCGCACCAGATCGCCGGGAGCCTTGACCGACTCTTTGCCGCCACGACGAGGAAAGCCACGACGAAGACCTGGGCAATGATGAAGTTCACCGCCAGAAGCGAAATCGCACCACCCATCGACAGAATCCGAAAACCCTTCGCCGCAGATCAATCGAGCTGCGAATGCAGTTGCATAATGGGACACAGATTAGCCATCGCACACGAAGAATTCATTAAGTCGGAAAGCCTCGCAGCACTCTCATGTCAAACCTCAGCATGACCTGTGCCGGTCGGTTTTGCCGCTCTTCGTCCTCCGCTGACCGGCCGGCTGACACCCGTCGTCCCGGGATAGGTCAAGGGCAATCCGCGGAGTGACCGCACGGCCAGATAGGCCCAGGCCTCCGCTTCCATCGAATCGCCGTTGAGCTCAAGCGCCTCTGCCGCAAAGACGCGGCTGCCTGCTTTTTCGGCGAGCCCCGTCAAATCCCGCATGATGATCGGATTGAGTCGGCCGCCGCCGCAAATGATGTAGGTTGCGGGGATCGCCGGCAGATGGCCGGCGGAGCGGATGATCGCTGCCGCGGTGACATAGGCAAGCGTGCGTGCTCCGTCCTCGAGACTGGCTTCACTGCCCGCGGGCGGCACGAAATCGTTGCGATCGAGCGAACGGCGCTTTGCCGCCGAGAAGAAGGGGTGGGAGAGATAGCGATCGGCAAGCTCCGGCAGAACGGACCCCTCGCTCGCGACCATTCCGCCCTGATCGAAGGGGATGCCGGCACGGGCTTCCACCCATTGGTCGATCAGTGTGTTACCCGGGCCGCTGTCATAGGCGACGATCTCGCCCTCGCCGATGAAAGTGAGATTGGAGATGCCGCCGATATTGACGAAGGCAATCGGCGCCTTCAAGCCTCGGCGTTCGGACAAGCCGCGCGCCAGCACAGCGTGATAGGCGGGAATGAGAGGCGCGCCTTGACCACCATGGACCATGTCGTTGGCCCGCATGTCGTAGATCACATCGATCCGCGTTTCCCGAGCCAGCATTTCACCCTCGCCGATCTGCACCGTGAGGCCCTCGGCGGGCCGATGCAGAACCGTCTGGCCGTGGAAACCGATAACATCAACATCTTCCGGTAGCATATTGTTTTCATGAAGGAATGCCTTGACCGCATCGGCATGCCGCAGCGTCAGGTCCCGTTCGAGTTCCGCGAGCGTTCCGGGCCGCTCCTGCCTATCCCTTATCGTCCTCGCTTCCTCCAGTCCCCGCTTCAGCCTTTGCCGGAAAGCCGCGTCATAGGCATAACCGGTGGCAGGACCGCGCCCGACCACGGTGTCGCCATCGGTCTCGATCAGCGCGACGTCGATTCCGTCCATGCTCGTGCCGCTCATCAGGCCGATCGCCTTCAACACCCTGCTCAATGAATTTCCTCCACGCGACACTCGGACGAGACGGCGGTGTCTCCGCCCAACGCTCCGTTCATAGCAAAACCTGCCCCAAGCAAAAACGTGCACTTTCGACAAAACAGTGATAAAGGCCCCGCCGAAAAGGTCCAAACAAGCCGAAAGAGACAGCTTATGTCCGTGTTCAAGTCCGATTTCCTGCACACCCTCAGCGAGCGCGGTTTCATCCATCAGATTTCTGATGAGACGGGCCTCGATGAGTTGTTTCGCAAGGAAACCGTGACTGCCTACATCGGCTTCGACCCGACGGCTCCGAGCCTGCATGCGGGCGGTCTCATCCAGATCATGATGCTGCACTGGCTGCAGGCGACCGGCCATCGGCCCGTCTCGCTGATGGGAGGCGGAACCGGCATGGTCGGCGATCCGTCCTTCAAGGACGAGGCGCGGCAGTTGATGACGGTCGAGACGATCGAAAACAACATCGCCTCGATCAAGCGTGTCTTTGCCAACTACCTCGACTACGACAAGGGTCCCAACGCCGCATTGATGATCAACAATGCCGAGTGGCTCCGCCCGCTCAACTATCTCGAATTCCTGCGCGATGTCGGCCGGCATTTCTCGGTCAACCGCATGCTTTCCTTCGACAGCGTGAAGACGAGGCTCGAACGCGAGCACTCGCTGTCCTTCCTCGAGTTCAACTACATGATCCTGCAGGCCTACGATTTCGTCGAGCTGAACAAGCGCTATGACTGCCGGCTTCAGATGGGAGGCTCGGATCAGTGGGGAAACATCGTTAACGGCATCGACCTCGGCCATCGCATGGGCACGCCGCAGCTCTATGCCCTCACCTCACCACTGCTCACCACGGCATCTGGCGCGAAGATGGGCAAGTCCGTCAACGGCGCTATCTGGCTCAATCCGGATATGCTCGGTCCCTATGACTTCTGGCAGTACTGGCGCAATACTGAAGACGCGGATGTGACGCGTTTCTTGAAGCTCTACACGACCCTACCGATGTCCGAGATCGAGAGACTCTCGAAGCTCGGCGGTTCCGAGATCAATGAGGTCAAGAAGATCCTGGCGACCGAAATCACCGCCGTGCTGCACGGGCGGGCGGCAGCCGAGCAAGCCGCCGAAACGGCGCGCAAGACCTTCGAGGAGGGTGCGCTTGCCGAGAACCTGCCGTCGGTCGAGGTTCCCGCATCGGAACTGGAATCAGGCTTGGGCCTGCTGACGCTCATCGTGCGCGCCGGCCTGGCGGGCACGAATGGCGAGGCGCGGCGGCATGTGCAGGGCGGCGCCGTCCGCATCAACGATCAGCAGATCAGCGACGAGCGCCGGATCATCGGAAGCGGCGATGTCACCGCCAACGGCGTCGTCAAGCTCTCGCTTGGCAAGAAGAAGCACATGCTGGTGCGGCCGATTTGATCCGCCGCACCACAATAAAGTCTCACACGCTCAGAATGCTGGAATGACAGGGGGTCAGTCACGGTGCATCCGCACCATGTCGACGCCTCCGACTGCAGGCACAGGAATGACGATGGAGTGCTGCCGGCGCAAAGACCCGGCAAATCACTTCGTTCCGCAAAGCGACCGGTTTCACTGAAACTCAAAAATGTTGCGGAAGACGCCTGGTGCGATGATCGACAGCGGGTTGATTATCAGGTTCGGCTGGTTGAATGGTCCCGTCAGCTTGAAGGTGATGCCGAGCAATCCGCGATCGCGGCCGTTGCCAAGCAAGCCCCCGATCAGCGGCAGTTCCCCGAATATGCGGTTGAGTCCATAGGCGGGCATGAAGGTCCCCGTCATGTCCATGCGACCGTTGGCGTCTCGAATCGTGCCTTGGAACGTCGCCCCGACGTCGACGCCGCGCAGGACACCGTTGGCAACTCCGATCACGCCCCCATCCAGGAAGAGCTGCGCGAAACCACGTTCGAAGCGCGCGGTGCTGACGTCTATATCCCGCCGCACCGCCTGATTAAGGCTGCGGCCATCCTGGCCCGCCGGTGTCGAGACCATCGACTTGAGCTTCTGTTCTCCGACCAGCGAGAATTTCCTGACGTCGACGCTGCCACGCCAGGATCTCGCACCGCGGTCCCGCAGTCGCATGTTCAGTAGACCTCCCCGCATGTTGCGATAGATATCAGTAAAGCGCGCGAGAGCGCCGGCGTCGCTCGTCGCCAGTTCGAGCGTATTGTCCGGCCCTGCCTTCACCATCCTGGCAACCACCGCCTGGCCGCTCACGGTCACGGCCGTGAGGTCGATGTCGTCGATCTGCTCGCCGCGCGTCGAATAGGCGAAATTCACATTGGAGAGGACTTCGCCGTTGAAGCCGAGGACGCTGTCTAGCTTCGCATTGACCTTCACGTCGGCTTTCTTGGCGGAACCGGATTCGCCCTTCGCCCGCGCGAGCGGCAACCGGATGTCCACCGAGCTTCCGGTCAGTGCGACGGTGTAACCCCCCTTGGCGCGATCGACGGTAACGGCAAAGTCATCGCCATTTGCGAGACGCACGTCGTTCAGGCGCGCAGAAGCGAGGCCATTATCATCGACGCGGAGATCGCCGGTCGCGCCGAATCCGTCGCCGGCAATATTGAAATCGCTTATCTCCGTTATGCCGTCATTGGCGTTGACGGTGAATTCGGCATTTGCCGCTATGCCGGCGCCCTTCCGCCAGCCGATCCAGGGCAGCGACAGCGTTGCCCGGCCGAGGTCCGCTTTGACCGACTGGCTTCCGTCCTCGGCAAGCGAAGCCTCGATGCCGACGGGGCCACTGACGATGCCGGACAAGGACGGCGCGATCTTGCCTCGTGCTGCATCGTCGAGCGTCCCGGAGATTTGCCGCTTCCTCGTCACCTTCGCCGCGGCGTCGACCGGCTCTGTCAGCGCAATCTGCATCTTCGCGCCGTCGATTGTGGCGTTCGCAGCGAGAACGGCTTCGATGTTGTCTATCCTCATCGTGCCCGAGAGATCGGAGATCGCGCGCCCCGCCACCGGCCGGTTGATCGTGACGTCCTCGAGCCGCATCTCCGCCTGCCACAGGGGTCGTGGTGGGCTTTGATCGGAAATCAGCCCGAACCGCGCGCCGACCAGCGCCGTCATCGGACCGGTGAAGTCTTCCGGTACGAAAGGCGTTTTCTGCAGCGCCTGGATCGGTCTAGAGGCGACGAGTTCGGCAATGGCATCGGCCTCTCCGCCGACCTCGATCTTCATCTCCGCCATCAGCGGTTTGCCGTAGACGTCCGGTATGACAAATTCGCCTCCGTCGAGAGCCACCGAACGCCCGGACGGAAAAAAAGCCACCCCTTCGCCAACCGCGACCGACATCCGCTCGCCGCTCAGTCGGAAGCGCCCGGACGTGTCGCGCAGCGGCGGAATCTCGCCAGCAATGTTGATGCGCGTGTCGTCGATTGCGAAGTTGATGTTGAGCTCATTCTCGGTGAGGCGCAGATTTCCACCGCTCTCGGCAATGCGCCCCTCGGGGATCGAAACCTCTATGCGGGCGTCCGTAATGGTTCCGCCGAACAGATTGCCGATTGCCCACCGCCGGGCGCCCTTGGCGACCCACCAGGGCCACAATTGCTTGATGGCGGTCGCATGCATCCTGTCGCTCAAAGCTACGAAACTGATCTGCGGCGACGTCTTGCCGAAGGCGACCGAAAGCGAGCCGGCCATCGATCCGAGTGGGCTCGACATCAACAGACGGTCGAAGATCAGCCGATGGCTATCGGCCTCGAACCGCCCATTCACCTTGGCGTCAAAGGCAAGCGGGTGGTCCTCCATGTCTCCCGGTGCGGATCTGGCATCCCTCAACAAGAGATCGACGGCAAAGCCCTTCTTGCCCGACGTCTTGTCGAGATCGATCAGGGCGCCTGTGAAGGGGAAGGTCGACTGTCCGATCCTGACCACCGATGGCAGGATCTCCACCGAGGCGCGCTCGAAATCATGGGTCACGTTCAACTCGGACGAATGGAGCGTCGAAACGAGGCCGCCGGCGTGGAAGCCACCCTCGGAGGTCTTGATGCCCACCGTGAGCGTTGGCATCTCGCCTTCCGCGGCGCGCGTCGCCTTCAGGTGGACGTCGGCCGCCGTGTCGATGCCGAAGGCCTCCTCATTCGCGAACTTCCCATGGTAGAGGAAGGGAGTGAGCGGCACATCGTCCAGCACCGCTTCGATAGCGGCGACGCGCCTTCCCGCGCCCGATGCCGTTGCTGTGAGACGCGCTTCCCGGCCATCCAGATCCACCACGCCGTCGACGCGAATGGAATCGTTCGCCGGCCGGCTGAAGGCCAGTGTCCGGATCGCGATCGGTACCGTTCGGCCACGCGAGCCGGTTACCTGCAGGCTGAAATCGGAAAGTTGAACAGTCTGCGTCGCGCTGCTCGCCGTCAAGCGAGACATGGCGTCGACATGCGCAAATAGCGTTTCCAGCGCCGCTCCGACGTCGGCGATGCGAACCGCCGTCAGGTCGAGCGGCTCGCCACGGGGCAATAAGCCGGTATCGAGTTCTCCCCCTTCTGCCTCGAGCCTCGTCACCGCAATTCGGCCCGCCAACAGCGCCAACGGGTCGAGCGCAATCGAAACGGCCGCGAGCCTGACGGCTGGCCGACGCGACGCGCTCTCGTTGAGGGTCACGCCGCGCGCTTTCAGTGCAAGGCCCCCCCGACTCGTCACGCGAACGACCGTGCTTTCGACATTGGCGCTATAACTACCGCCAAGTGCTGCGTTGAGCGCGGTACGCGCGCGGGCATTCAGAGGGGCATCGACGAGGCCGCTTTCGACAACGGCTATGAGTGACGCCAGGATGACAAAGGCGACGAGCGAAACGCAAAGGACAATCTTGCCGCAAAGACGTAGAGCTCCACCGGGCGCCGGCGTGTGCACGACGACCGGGTCACTGGCCTGCGCAGAAGGCAGCGTGTGAAGCGCGAGGATGTCTTGCCTGCGAAAGCGAATCCTTTCACCGCGGATCTCGCTCATCGCCGCAGGCGTCCTCCAGATGGTTGCTGCATTCCATTCTTCCTGTCACGCACGCTTCCAAGCGCGCGCCGGGTGGCGTTCCTACTTTTGTAAACCATGAGTCGCCGACCCGAGCCACAACGCGTGTCTTCGCATGTTGTGGAAAGCGCCACGACGACCCTCCCGCCCTTGCTCCCGACAAAACATGATCATGGCTGATAGCCACAAAAAGTCGTCGAGCAGCTGTCAAAAATCCGTCACAAGTCCCGGCGGGCCTGCGACGGCCATCGACAGCTCTGCGGCGCGGAAAAATACTGCATGATATTTTCCCTGGACCGGTTCCGATTTATTGCTTCATGCAGTAGCTGGGAAATGTCCAGAAAACTTGGCTTAAGAAAGGCTTAATCATGGCACGATTGCGGCCCGGCGACACCGCTCCTGATTTCGAGCTCCCCCGTGACGGTGGCGGCTCGATTTCGCTCTCGGACCTTAGCGGCAAGCCGGTGGTCCTCTTCTTCTATCCCAAGGACGACACGAAGGGCTGCACCGAGGAGGCAATCTCCTTCTCCGCGCTTGCGGATGAGTTCGCAGCAGCAAAAATAGCGTTAGTCGGCATCTCGCCCGACTCGGTCAAAAGCCATGACCGTTTCGCGAAGAAGCATTCCCTCGCCGTCGCCCTTGCTGCCGACGAGGAAAAAGCGGTCGTCGACGCCTACGGCGTCTGGGTGGAAAAAAGCATGTACGGCCGCAAATACATGGGGGTCGAGCGCACGACCTTCCTCATCGACCCGGTGGGCAGGATCAACCGCATCTGGGAAAAGGTCAAAGTGGCCGGCCATGCGGACGAGGTTCTCGCCGCCGCGAAGGCGCTTGCCATCGACTGAGGCGGCCAGATGTCGACGCTTCCGCAGTTCCACAGCCTGCGCGGCGCCGCCGTCGAAGCGATCCGGGCGGCGGACCTCGCCATCAAGACCGAACTCGCGCAGGAGGCGGCGCGACGCTGGCAGGCGCGAACGCTCTCATTGCGCTCGCCACTCGATCGCTCGGTTCCGGAGCGCCCCGGACGCCCGGAAAAGCCGATCCTGCGACCGCCGACGCAGGTCAATCGGCGCTCGCTCGGCTCACTAAAGGGGCGCATTGCCCTCCTCCACGCCATCGCTCATATCGAACTGAACGCGGTCGATCTGGCCCTCGACATCGTCGCCCGATTCACGACGGAGCCCGTGCCGCACTCCTTCTTCGACGGCTGGATGCAGGTCGCCTTCGAGGAGGCAAAGCATTTTCGTATGGTGCGGCAGAGGCTGAACGATCTCGGCGCGGACTACGGCGATCTTCCGGCACACGACGGCCTCTGGCAGGCTGCCCATGATACGCGCAATGACCTGACGGCCCGGCTTGCGGTCGTGCCGCTCATTCTGGAAGCGCGCGGCCTCGACGTCACCCCGGCACTGCAGGCGAAAATGCGGGAAACCGGCGATCACGAGAGCGCGGCCGTTCTCGATGTCATCTACGAGGACGAGAAGGGCCATGTCGCCGTCGGAGCGAAATGGTTCCGTTTTCTTTGCGTGCGGCAGAGGAAGGATCCGGCCGCGACGTTCCAGGCACTCGTGCGGGCGAATTTCCGTGGGCCACTCAAGGCCCCCTTCAATGATGTTGCCCGCGCCGAAGCCGGTTTGACGCCCTCCTTCTACCGCTCGATGACGGCCTCGACGAATATCTGACGAAGCGGACTACTCAACTGTTTGTTAACCCTAATGAAGTGTAGTCGATCGCGGGCAACGCGATTGGATTCGCATCTGGCAGGGGTGACGGGGTGACGTTTCGTCCGGCAAAAGGCGGCTTCGGAAGGCGTGCACAAAGTCACGTCCTGATACTCGCAAGTGGCGACAAGATCAGGCACATGACGATCCGCCCCTGGATGGTGGCTGTCGCCAGCTCCTTTGTCGGTCTCTTCAGCATCGGCTATCTGCTGGCCACCACCTATCTCGTGCTGCGCGACGATCTGATCGGCGGCACGATTGCCCGTCAGGCGCGCATGCAGCATGAATATGAAGACCGGATCATGGCGCTTCGGGCACAAGTGGATCGTGTGACGAGCCGGCAGCTCCTGGACCAGCAGATCGTGGAGGAGAAGGTCGAGAAGCTCCTCCAACAGCAGTTCGAACTTTCCTCACGCAGCGGCCGGTTCGAGACATTGACCGAAAGCGCGGCCGCCCCGCTGAACGGGGAGGCTGCCCCCTCACCCGCAATTCAGCCCCTGGCCTACGAAAGGCATGCCGAATCGCGCGGGGTCAAGGCGATCGAAGACGTCATGGGCGTCGCGGAAGGGAACCCCGGTGCCACGCTCGAGCCGACCGCCCCCGTCTATCGAGACCCCGCCGCGAGCGAAGAAGGTAAGAGCGTGTCCGCTCGTGCAGACCGGATATTCTCCCAGGTGACGCTGTCGTTGAAAGGGGTCGAGCGCGAGCAGTTGCACTATGTGCGACAGATGACAAGCGGTGCGCTCAGAACGTCCGAGGCCATCCGGACGATCATCGAGCGCACCGGCTTCGTTCTGCCCGAGCCGCGGACGGCCCATGCTGCGGCTGACGCTAAAGAGTCAGGCGAGCAAACGGCAATCGGTGGTCCTTTCGTCGAGCCGCAAAACGAAGACGCGTTCGAACAGTCACTGGCGGCGCTCGACAGCGCTCTTGTCGAACTCGAGCGGACCCGTGCCGCCGCGCGAACGCTCCCCCTCGCGAGCCCGGCTCCGGCAACCAATATCACAAGCAATTTCGGCAACCGGGTGGATCCGTTCCTTGGCCGGCTGGCGCTCCATGCGGGAATTGATTTCCGCGCGGAAACCGGCACGCGCATCCGTTCGACGGCGGCGGGAACGGTGACGGCCGCCGGTCCGGCGGGCGGATATGGCAACATGGTCGAAATCGATCATGGTCATGGGGTGTCAACTCGATATGCGCATCTCGCGGTTGTGCGGGTCAGCGTCGGCGAGCACGTGGAAGCGGATCAGGTGATCGGCAAATCCGGCAGTACCGGCCGCTCAACCGGCCCTCACCTGCACTACGAGGTGCGCCTCAACGGCGAAGCTGTCGACCCGATGCGGTTCCTGCGGGCGGGGGTCAAGCTTGCGCGCTATATCGACTGAAGCCGGAGTTGCTGACGGCATGAGCGTCTGACAATTCCGATGCTGCGTGAGAAATTTGCGGTCTATTGACCGTCCCTTCTAACAACGTGCTGGATTTCTTGACTTTCAGCGCCCTTCGGCTTAAGAGCGGCGCACGCGGTGGTATATTTCCCCATGCACCGATCCATGTTCTATTGAACGAAACGGAAACAGTTTCCACTTTGACCAATTTTTCTGACCTCGGCCTGAGCCAAAAAGTCCTCTCCGCAGTTACCGACGCGGGCTACGCAACACCGACACCGATCCAGGCAGGCGCCATACCGCCGGCGCTCCAACGTCGCGATATTTTGGGTATTGCGCAGACCGGTACGGGCAAGACCGCCTCCTTCGTGCTGCCGATGCTGACGCTCCTCGAAAAGGGTCGTGCCCGCGCACGTATGCCGCGCACCTTGATCCTGGAGCCCACGCGCGAACTTGCTGCTCAAGTCGCCGAGAACTTCGACAAATATGGCAAGAACCACAAGCTGAACATTGCGCTCCTGATCGGCGGCGTTTCCTTCGAGGAACAGGACCGCAAGCTGGAGCGCGGCGCCGACGTTCTGATCTGCACGCCCGGCCGTCTCCTCGATCATTTCGAGCGCGGCAAGCTGTTGATGACCGGCGTCGAGATCCTCGTCATCGACGAGGCAGACCGGATGCTCGACATGGGTTTCATCCCGGATATCGAACGCATCGCCAAACTTATCCCGTTCACCCGCCAGACGCTGTTCTTCTCGGCGACAATGCCGCCGGAAATCCAGAAGCTCGCCGATCGCTTCCTGCAGAACCCCGAGCGTATAGAAGTTGCGCGTCCCGCCTCGACGGCGACGACGGTGACGCAGCGTTTCGTCGCCGCGCATGCCAAGGATTACGAAAAGCGCGCCGTCCTGCGCGATCTCATCCGCTCGCAGGACGAGTTGAAGAACGCAATCATCTTCTGCAACCGCAAGAAGGATGTTGCCGATCTCTTCCGCTCGCTCGACCGGCACGGCTTTTCCGTCGGCGCGCTGCATGGCGATATGGATCAGCGCTCGCGCATGGCCATGCTGGCAAACTTCAAGGACGGCAACATCAAGCTGCTCGTTGCCTCTGATGTCGCCGCGCGCGGCCTCGATATTCCGGATGTCAGCCATGTCTTCAACTTTGACGTGCCGATCCATGCGGAAGACTATGTGCACCGCATCGGCCGCACCGGTCGCGCCGGCCGTTCCGGCGCTTCGTTCACCATTGTCACCAGGCGCGACACGAAGTTCTCCGATGCCATCGAGAAACTGATCGGCCAGAAGGTCGAATGGCTGAAGGGCGATCTTTCGGAATTGCCCGAGCCGATGGAGAGCCATGACAACGGCCGCCGCGGCCGAGATGGCCGCAAGGATCGCAAAAAAGATGTGGAACGCTCCGGAAGAGCGCGCAGCGATCACAAATTCGATAGCGTCCGGGCCGACAGTGCGGACGAATTCGAACCAGTCACGGAAAGGGCGGAAGCGGTGAAACCGGAGCGCAATGCCGATCTCAAGAGCCAGATGGGCCGTAACAATCGTCCTGGCCGCGCGCAGGCCGCTGCCAATGACGACAATCGCGATCGCCGCGGCCGCAACCGCCGCGATTATGACGATGGACCGACGCCCGTCGGATTCGGCGACGAAATTCCGGCCTTCATGCTGATCGCGGGCAAGGCCTGATCGTAAGACCCATGGCCTTCCCCGGCATCGACTTCCCGGGCCTTGGTTGCGGCCTTGCGATCCTGCGCGATGGCAAGATCCTTCTCTGCCGCCGCCTGAAGGCGCCGGAGGCCGGCCATTGGAGCATTGTCGGCGGCAAGGTCGATCACATGGAGCGCGCAGAGGACGCCGCTCGCCGCGAGGCGGAGGAAGAGAGCGGACTTTCGATCCGTTCGACGCGGTTTCTCTGCGTCAGCGAGCAGATGATCGAGACCGACCGCCAGCACTGGATCTCGCTGATTTACGCGACCGATGACTTCTCCGGCGAGCCGCGCCTCACAGAGCCAGACAAGCTGTCCGATATCGGCTGGTTCGAGCTGTCCGCCCTGCCTCAGCCGCTATCGCGCTTTGCAGCGGATGCGGTGCGGGCGCTCGGCCGAATGTAATCGTGGATGAGGAAAGGGTGTGCATCTGCTCCTCAAGAATTCCCCACTGGCCTCCTGCCGGCCATCCCTCCCATAAGGGAGACTGACCCGCGGCAAGCCCTGTCCGCCCTCACTTTTTCGCCCTGAGCGCTGCGCCGTGGGCCATTCGCACCCAGCGGGCCATCTCCTCCGGGTCGTCGAAAGCCGAGTCCGGAGTGCTCCAATAGGGCATCTTCACGGGCTTGCCCTTGCCGGCGTAGGTCCACTGCCGGCTCCCCGCCTCCTCCAGTGCCGGCGCCGTTTCGGCATCACCCTTGAGAAGGATTTCGCCGTCGACCTCGACTGCGAGGATCACACCTTCGAAATAGATGCCCTTGCCGCCGAACATGCGGCGGATCGTGACCGGTCCCAGTGTCTCGAACATTTCCTCGATCGCCGCATTGTCCATCGTTCACTCCTTCAATACGCCGCCGGCCGAGATGATTGCTTCCGGGGTGTCGAGGTCGATACGGGCGGCCGCGCCCAACTCGACATCGACGATCGGCAGTCCGCATCTTTCGACGATGTGCCTTGCCCCGACATCGCCCACGAGCTGCCGCACGGCCCCAAAGGTCTCGCGCGGGAGAATGACCGGATTGCCGCGTAGTCCGTCCGCGACCGCACGCACGACGACCGGGCTCGATTGCGCATCGAAGGCGGCGATCAGTCTCGACAGATGCTCGGCCGTGATGCCCGGCATGTCCGCCAGCATCACCAGCATGCCCCCGGTGCTTTCGTCGAGCGCCGAAAGTCCTGCCATCAACGACGAAGCCATGCCGCTTGCATAATCAGGGTTCGATACAAAGCTCACCGGCAGCCCGGCAAGCGCCGCCCTGATCTCCGCCTCGCGATAGCCGGTAACCACGACGACCTTGCCAGTGGCGGAAAGAGCTGTCTCCACGGTGCGACGGACCAAGGGAACGCCGTTGAACTCGGCAAGGAGTTTGTGTCTTCCGTCGGCACCCATGCGGCTCGCCCGACCGGCTGCGAGAACGATGATCGTCACCGGGCCGGGGCGCGGTCGGACGGCCGTATCGCGCGGCTGCGGCCGCGTCGGAATTTCCTTGAGCAAGCCGCCGACGCCAAGGCCCGTAATATCCAACGGGCTCGGCCATTCACCGGCAAGCAGCCGGTCAAGGATCCAGTCGAAGCCATTTTCGCGCGGGCTGCGGGCGCAGCCCGGCGCCCCCACGACGGGCAGTTCGCCGACGCGCCCGAGGACGAGGAGGTTGCCGGGATCGACCGGCATGCCGACATGCTCGACGGTCCCACCTGCCCGGCGGATGGCGGCGGGCAGAACGTCGTCGGGATCGGCTACGGCGGAAGCCCCGAAAATGACAATGAGGTCGTGGGTGGCCTTGAGCTCGGCAATCGCACCAGCCACCGCCTCCGCGGTGTGCGCTACCCGGCGCTCATTGTCGAGGCGGCTGCCGGACCGTGAAAGCCTCGCGGCGAGGACGGCGCGCGTCTTGTCCATGACCTGGGGCTTCAGCGAAGGCAACTCCGTTGCGATCAAGGCGGCGCGTAGCGGCGCAAAGGGTTTTACCTCGAAGGCGGGCTCGGAACGGAGGATCGCCGCAGCCTGTTCGACGGAAGCGCCCGGCACCGCAAGCGGGATGATCTTGATCGTGGCCACCATGTCGCCGGCGTCGACGGCGACATGATCGGCAAGGCAGGCGAACGTAATTGCGGGGTCGATCCTGTTCAGGCGATCGACGACGGAACGATCGGCCACAAAAAGGCCCGGAACCGTCGCGTGGACGTTGACCCTGCCGGTCGCCGCTGGAGAGAAACTCAGGTGGTCCGGCGCGATCGCGTCGGCGATCCGGGCGGCAGCCTCGTTTTCGGGCACATCACCCGCCTCGAGGCGGGCGACGATCACCTCTTTCACATTGGCCTCAGCGAGGAAGGCAAGGTCGGCGACGCTCAGCCGGTGTCCCTTCGGCAGTTTCTGGGTCGCGGTCTTCACGGCATGCGCCAGGATTGCGCCTTCCGCCTTCGTCAGCGGCACTGGACCGAACCTCATGGCGCACCTCCCTGCCCGTCGAGATCGCGGTTGCGCAGCGCCGCTATGATTTCCGCGAGAATGGCAACGGCGATCTCGGCCGGGCTCGCAGCGCCGATGTCGAGACCGATCGGCGCCTTGATCCGCTCGATTGCCTCTTTTTCCACTCCAGCCCCCTCGAGCCTTTCCGTGCGGCTCGCATGGGTCTTGCGGCTGCCGAGCGCGCCCACGTAGAAACAGCCCGCCTCAAGCGCCGCCCGGATCGGATAATCGTCGATCTTCGGATCATGCGTGAGGGCCGCAAGCGCCGTATAGCGGTCGAGCGGCCGTCCGGCGAGGACATCGTCCGGCCATTCGGCAATGAGCTCGACGCCCCGGAACCGCTCCGAGGTTGCAAAGGCGGTGCGTGGGTCGATGATGGTCATGTCGAACCCCGCAACAGGTGCGAACTGCGACAGGGCCTGGGAGATATGGACGGCACCGATGACGACCAGGCGTGGCGGCGGCAGGTGCACGTTGATGAAGAGCGAGCGCTCATCGATCGTCGCGAGCGCCGGCCGGCCCGAACGAAGCGCGCCGGAGATCACGGCACTCCATTCGTCCGGGAAATGATCGCCCTCGACGAATGCTTCGGCACGGCCGGTTTGAAGGTCCGTGACAATGACTGCCGCACGACGGGCGGCGCGCGCGGCGTTGAGTGCCTGAAGGGTCTCAAGTTTCATGGGTCAGCCGTCGACTCGCTCGAGATAGACGCGGATTCGACCACCGCAGGAAAGGCCGACGCGCCACGCCGTTTCATCCGCGACTCCGAATTCCAGGATCTTCGCCGCGCCCGAATCGATCACGTCCGTCGCTTCGGCGATCACCGCACCTTCGACACAGCCGCCCGAGACCGAGCCCTGGAAGTTACCGTCGCCATCGATCACCAGATGGCTGCCGATCGGGCGCGGCGCGGAACCCCAGGTCTCGATGACCGTCGCAAGCGCGACGGTGCGCCCTTCCCTGTACCAGGCCTCCGCGATCTGCAGCGGATCAAGGACATTTATTTCGTTCGTCATCGCATGGCGCTCCGGCTTATCCGTCATACATCGTGCCGATTACCGATAAATCAATCCACGGGTTCATCGGAAAGAGCCGGACAGCTGGCGACCTGCTTGCGCACCTTTCAGGAACCGTCGCGGATCGGAATCGCGTGTCCTCTGCCCCGACAGTGATTTTGCCAGGTCGGCGACCGACTCGAGGTTGTGTACCGGGCGAAATTCGTCGACATGCGGCAGCATGGCGCGCACGCCCCCTGCGCGCGCTTCGAACCCTTCGAAGCGCAGCAACGGATTGAGCCAGATCAGCCGGCGGCAGGAGCGGTGCAACCGGTCGATCTCGGTTGCAAGCTCAGCCGTGTCCTCGCGTTCGAGACCATCGGTGATCAGCAGAACGATGGCGCCCTGTCCAAGCACGCGCCTGGACCAGTGGCGGTTGAATTCATGGAGCGTCTCGCCGATGCGCGTGCCCCCCGACCAGTCCTTGACCGCCGCTACGCATTCGTCGACCGCCTCGTCGGGATCGCGGTTGCGCATCTGCCGGGTGACGTTGGTCAGCCGTGTTCCGAAGAGGAATGTGTGGACGCGATGCCGCTGCTCCGTGAGCGCATGGAGGAAGTGAAGGAACACCCGCGTATATTGGCTCATCGAACCCGAAATATCCGCGAGAACGACCAACGGCGGATGAACGAGGCGCGGTTCGCGGAAACGCGGCAGGATGAAATCGCCGCCAAGTCGCATAGCATCGCGCATGGTGGCGCGCGGATCGATGCGGATCGGCCTGCGCGAGGCGCGAAAGCGGCGCGTCTTCACGCGATCGAGGGGCAAGAGCAGCGAAGACAGCGCCTTTCGCGCCTCCGCGATCTCGGCTGCCGTCATCTGCGCGAAATCCGCCTTGCGGAAAACCTCCCGCTCCGAAACCGTGTGGCGTGCGTCGAGCTCGATGGCCGGCACCTCACTCGGCGGCCCGTCCTTCCGCCCCCCGAGCAGCGCGTCGCTGAGGCGGAGCTCGCCGGCCCGCCGCCGGCGTTCTTCGCCACTTCGCGGCGGGGCGACCGGCGACATCAGAGCAATCATCTTGTGGACGAGATCACGTTTACGCCAGAAGAGGCGGAAGGCCTGGTCGAACAGGGCCTGGTCCTCGTGGCGTGTCATGAGCGTGCATTGCAAAGCCGCGTAGAACTCGGCGCGCGAACCTATGCCGATTGCCTCGACGGCCTCGATGGCATCGGCTATCGCGGCCGGGCCGATCCTCATTCCACCCCTTCTCAGAGCGCGGGCGAAGTGGACGATGTTGTCGGCAAGCCGTCCCTCGGGGGGCGGCGGGATGGGGACGCTGTCTGTGCGCTCGGCCATCGCGCTTTAGGCCTGCGCCGCCAGCTCGGCCTTGACTTCTGCAAGCAGCCGGCGTCCCTCCGCACCTTCGATGCGGGCAATGTCATCCTGGTATTTCAGAAGCGTGCCGAGCGTATCGGCAAGCGTCTCCGGATCGAGAGCAAGCGCGTCGAGCTCGGTGAGCGCCGTGGCCCAATCGATCGTCTCCGCAACGCCGGGATTCTTGAAAAGATCGATCGTCCTCAATTTCTGTACGTAGGCGACGATCTCGCGTGACAGGCTTTCGTTGCAGCCGGGGACCTTGCGCCGGATGATCTCCAGCTCCTGGGCCGCCTTCGGATAGTCGACCCAATGGTAGAGGCAACGCCGTTTCAGCGCGTCGTGAATCTCGCGGGTGCGGTTGGTGGTGATGATGACGATCGGCGGCTCGCTCGCACGAATCGTTCCAAGTTCCGGGATGGTCACCTGGAAGTCTGAAAGCACCTCGAGGAGAAATGCCTCGAATGCCTCGTCGGTGCGATCGAGCTCGTCGATCAGGAACACCGGCGAGCGGCCGACACTTGCCGAGATCGCCTGGAGCACCGGGCGGCGGATCAGGAACCGTTCGGAGAAGATATCGCCCTCGATCCTCTGCCGGTCGACCATGCCGGTCGCCTCGGACAGACGGATCTCCAGCATTTGCGCCGGATAGTTCCATTCATAGACGGCCGAGGCGACGTCGAGCCCCTCGTAGCATTGCAGGCGAATTAGCGGGCGAGCGAGCGAACGGGCCAGCACCTTGGCGATCTCCGTTTTGCCCACCCCTGCCTCACCCTCGAGGAACAGCGGGCGCTTCATCCTGAGCGCCAGGAAGAGAACGGTCGCGAGCGCTGTTCCGGCGAGATAGTCTTGAGCCTCCAGCATCGCCATCGTCTCTTCGATGGACTGGGGAATACTTCCTGTCTCCGGATGCGCCATGTTTCCTCCGTTGCATGCCCCCTCGGAACCCATTCAGAGAAGACATGCGCCGATCCACGTACTGCAGCGGCGAATCCGAACCACCACCGGCTCGCCAGGAGCATCACGATCGGCGGCAGCCAAGGTTCCGGATTGTCATGCCACCTCATGGGAAACGTTAGGTCGCCGATACGCTGTGGGCAAGAGCCCCTTCCACCTTGTCCGTCTTGATCAGTTCCTTTGCGGGTCGCCCGGCGCCCCCCGGGCCGGGCGCTGCTCAGTGAAGAGATCGGCAGACGAAATCGAAACACGTCCGTTCGGGCTGGCTCGTTCACCACCGTATCGGCCCCGAGGCGGAGATGAAGGGGCGCTTTCCCATGGTCCGGGCAAATTCTCAAGGCAGACCAGGACGATCGCACGTGCCGCAAACCATTAAAAAGCCCCTCCCGTTACGGGAGGGGCAAAGGTGGGCCGATTGCCGAAGATCGTCGGCCCCTGGGAGGAGCTACCCTCACGATAGCAGCAAGCCGCACCGCCTGACCATTGTCAGGAGGGAATGATCGAGTGTTAAAGAGGAGGGGATAACCTATTCGCGGGTATAGGGGCTCTCATACCTGCCGATCCCGTGCACGAAACCGACAATTGAGGTATCTCCGCAGGGATGGCTTGCCAACGTTCAGCTACAATCAGGATATCTTCTCGCAAAGGATCACCGGAAGGAGCTCGGCTGGAAAAGACGTCGTCAGACCAGAACGCTTGTGATAAATGATCTATGTTCTCGCTCGGTCAAACCGGGCTGACGAATGTGCGCCAATGTTGCCGACACCTGTCGGTAAACGCTAGCTTGTCCACCGAGTTCGGCGGTTGAACCCATCCTCTCGGTTCGGCGCTGATGGAGATAGCACCTTGGAGGTTTTGTGGGAGGATGGTGAACGCGTGCTGTGCCGCGCACGGCGTCGGGGTGCAGGCGGCCAGTGGAATGCCGTGCTGACTGTGCTCCCCGCGGGTGAGCATCCGCCTCCATCGAGCCTCGCCCGCCTCGCCCACGAATATGAACTGAAGGACGATCTTGACGGTGCATGGGCCGTGCGGCCGCTGGAGTTCGTGCGCAACGGCGGTCGCACCATGCTGGTGCTTGAGGACCCCGGCGGCGAGCCGCTCGCCCGGCTGCTCGACGGACCCATGGATGTCGGAAAGTCCTTGCGTGTCGCGATCGGCCTCGCCTCGACTCTGCGCAAGGTCCACGAACGGGGTTTCGTCCATAAGGACATCAACCCGGCCAACATTTTGGTGAACGGCGCGGGTGATGAGGTTCGGCTGATCGGCTTTGGCATTGCCTCGCGCCTCACTCGCCAACGGCAGTCATCCGACGCGCCCGAGACTATCACCGGAACCCTCGCCTATATGGCACCGGAGCAGACCGGCCGTATGAACCGGTCGGTCGACTCTCGCACCGATCTCTACGCACTCGGCGTCACTTTGTACCAGATGCTCACGGGCGCCCTGCCGTTTGCGGCTGCCGACCCGATGGAATGGGTGCATTGCCATCTTGCCAGGAAACCCCTGCCCCCCGCGGAGCGCCTGAAGGAGGTGCCCTCGGCACTCTCGGCGATCACCATGAAGCTGCTCTCGAAGACCGCCGAGCAGCGCTACCAGACTGCCGCTGGCCTGGAGCACGACTTGCGGCGCTGCCTGAGGGACTGGGAGGCCCTGGGCCGCATCGATGACTTTCCCCTCGGCGAAAACGACACGCCGGACCAGCTTCTGGTCCCTGAGACGCTGTACGGACGCGAGCCCGAGATTCAGACTCTGCTCGCCGCCTTCGATCGAATCTCCGAGGGAGGCGCCCCGGAGCTGGTGCTGGTGTCCGGCTACTCCGGTGTCGGCAAATCGGCCGTCGTCCGCGAACTGGGCAAGGTGCTCGTGCCGCTGGGTGGCCTGGTCGCCTCAGGCAAATTCGACCAATACAAGCGCGACATCCCATATAGCGGCTTGGCACAGGCGCTGCACGAACTGATCAGACCGCTGCTGGGCAAGAGTGAGACCGAACTGACCCGCTGGCGCGAGGCCCTCGGTGAAGCGCTCGACTCGAACGGTCAGTTGATGGTGACACTCGTCCCGGAGCTCGAACTGCTGATGGGCCCGCAGCCGCCGTTACCCGAGCTACCGCCGCAGGACGCGCAGCGCCGCTTCCACATGGTGTTCTGCCGGCTGCTTGGCGTGTTCGCTCGACCGGAGCGTCCGCTGGTACTCTTCCTCGATGATCTGCAGTGGCTCGATGCCGCGACGCTCAACTTGCTCGAATACCTCACCACTCAGACAGAGTTGCGCCATTTTCTACTGCTTGGCGCCTACCGAGATAACGAGGTCACGCCCGCACACCCGCTGACGCGGCGGCTGGATGCGATCCGCAGTATGGGCGCTTTGAAGGAGATCGTGCTGGCACCGCTCGGGCTCGAGGATCTCGGCCGCCTTGTCGCGGACGCACTGCACTGCACGCCAGCCTGTTCAGCACCCCTGGCCCGGCTGGTGCACGAAAAGACCGCCGGCAACCCGTTCTTCGCCATTCAGTTCCTCACAGCTCTCGCCGATGAAGGGCTGGTCGCCTTCGACCATCAACAGGCACGATGGTCGTGGGATCTCGAACGCATTCACGCCAAGGGTTACACCGACAATGTTGTCGATCTTTTACTGGGCAGGATGCGGCGCCTCCCCGAGGCAGCCCGGGGCGCGCTGCAACAGTTGGCCTGCCTGGGAAACCTTGGCGAGATCGCCACCCTCAGCCAGGTTCTGGGCGAGAGCGAGGCAGGCCTCGTCGCTGCACTGCTGGAGGCGGAGCGAGCCGGATTGGTGTTCCGGAAGCATGGGGCCTATCACTTTCTGCACGATCGCGTTCGGGAGGCAGCTTATGCGCTCATCCCGGAAGGCACGCGGGCCGCTGCGCACCTCGCCATCGGCCGGCGGCTGGTCGCGAACACGCCGCTGGAGGCGGTCGAGGAGCGCGTCTTCGAGATCGTCGGCCAACTCAACCGCGGCATCGCATTGATCGCATCGAGCGGCGAACGGGAGCGGGTTGCCGGCCTGAACTTGATCGCCGGCCGGCGCGCCAAAGCCTCCACCGCCTACGCCTCGGCGTTGACTTATCTCACCGCTGGGCTGGCCCTCTTGCCGGCGAACGGCCAGGAGCGCCGACACGAACTCGCCTTTGCACTCGAACTCAACCGTGGCGAGTGCGAGTTTCTTACCGGTGCTTTGGGCGAAGCGGAGGCGCACCTCGCCGAACTGGCACGGCGCGCCATCGGTCTCACGGACTTGGCCACCGTGACCCGGTTGCAAGTGGACCTTTTCATGACCCTCGGTCGCAGCGACCGTGCGGTGGCAGTCGGCCTCGATTACCTGCGCCGCGTCGGGGTCGATTGGCCGGCGCATCCGAGCACGGACGATGTCCAAGGGGAATACGCGCGGCTGCGGCAGCAACTCGGCGACCGTTCAATCGAGGCGCTGATCGACCTGCCTCCAATGGCCGATCCGGTCGCCTGCGCGACGATGGATGTCCTCACCTCGCTCGTGTCGCCTGCCCTGTTCACCGACGAGAAGCTGCGCTGCCTCGTCATCGGTCGCATGGGGAACCTCAGCCTGGAGCACGGCAACAGCGACGCATCGTGCTACGCCTATACTGCGGTGGGCAACGTGCTGGGGCTGTTCTTCGGCGACTACAGGGCGGGGTTCCGCTTCGGCGAGCTTGGGCTTGACATGGCGGAGCGGAGCGGAGTGGAGCGCCTTAAGGCCCGCGTCTACCTGGCCTTCGGCAATCTTGCGAAATCGTCGCCACGGCATTTCGCCGCGGGCCGTCCGATCGCACGCCACGCCTTCGAAGCGGCCCTGCGGGCCGGTGACCTGACCTATGCGGCCTTCAGCTGCAACAATGTCCTCACTCAGCTTCTAGCGACCGGCAACACGCTGGCGGAAGTGCAGCGAGAGGCCGAGGCCGGGCTCGATTTTGCGCGTCGGTCGAAGTTCGGGCTCGTTGTCGACCTCATCACCGCACAGTTCGGACTTGTCCGAACGCTCTGCGGCAGGACCGCGATGTTTGGCTCCTTCAACGATGCCGACTTCGATGAGGATCGATTCGAGCAGCATCTGGAGGAGGATCCGCGCCTGTCGGTCGCCGCCTGCCTGTACTGGATCCGCAAGCTGCAGGCACGCCTGCTCGCCGGCGACCACGCCGCCGCCGTCGCGGCGGCCGAAAGAGCAGAACGCCTTCTTTGGATGTCGCCGGCCATTTTCGAGCGGGCGGAATATCACTTCTACGCTGCGCTCGCGCAGTCCGCTCTCTGCGACGCGGTCCCCGTTGCTGCGCGAGCCCGCTATCGCAAGGATCTGGCCATTCACCAACGCCGGCTCCAGGAGTGGGCCGAGAACTGCCCGGAAAATTTCGCGAGCCGCGCCGTGCTGGTCGGCGCCGAGATCGCCCGCCTGAAGGGGCGGTGGTACGAGGCCGAGCGTCTCTATGAGCAGGCCATCCAATCCGCCCGAGACAACGGCCTGGTACACGACGAGGCCCTCGCCTGCGAGCTGGCGGCGCGTCACTACGCGGCCCGTGGCTTGCAGATCAATTCCCACGCCCATTTGCGAGGCGCCCGGCACTGCTACATGGCTTGGGGAGCTCATGGAAAGGTGGAACAGCTCGATGCGTTGTATCCGCACCTGCGGGAGACCGAACCAGCCGCCGCCCCGACGCGGACGTTCGGAGCGCCGATAGAGCAGCTCGACCTCGCCACGGTGATAAAGGTTTCGCAAGCCATCTCCGGCGAGATCGTCCTCGAAAGACTGATCGACACGGTCTTGCGCACGGCGATTGAGCAGGCGGGAGCCGAGCGCGGTCTGTTGATCTCGTCACATGACGGCGAGTCTCGGATCACGGCGGAGGCCAACACCCGCCGCGACGCGGCCGAGGTGAGGCTGTGCGACGCGCCCGTTACAGCGAACACGCTGCCGGAATCGGTCCTTCATTACGTCTTGCGTACAAAAGAGAGCGTCGTCCTCGGCGACGCCACGGCTCAGAACCCGTTTTCCGCAGACCCGTACATCTGTCAACATCGAGCTCGCTCTGTTCTCTGCCTGCCTTTGCTCAACCAGGGTCAGTTGACGGGAGTGCTCTATCTCGAGAACAACCTCGCAGCTCGCGTCTTCGCGCCGACCCGCATAGCGGTATTGAAGCTGCTCGCCTCTCAGGCAGCGATTTCGCTTGAGAATACACGGTTGTACCGCGATCTCGTCGAGCGCGGAGCGAAGATACGGCGCCTCGTCGAGGCCAACATCATCGGGATTTTCATCTGGGACTCCGATGGTCGCATTCTTGAGGCCAATGACGCATTTCTCTCCATGGTGGGCTACAACCGGGCGGATCTCGTCGCCGGGCGCTTGCGCTGGACGGACCTGTCACCTCCGGACTGGCTCAACCATGATGCAATGGCGACGGAAGAGGAACGAGCGACCGGAACGATACCGCCCGCCGAGAGGGAGTACTTCCGCAAGGATGGCACACGCGTTCCCGTTCTGTGCGGTGCCGCAGCCTTCCAGGAAGGCGGAAACGAAGGTGTCGCCTTCGTGCTCGACCTGACCGAGCGCAAGCGAGCCGAAGGGGCGTTGCGAGAGAGCGAGGAAGCTCTGCGCCAGGCGCAGGGGCAACTGGCCCACGCGAACCGCGTCGATACCATGGGGCAGCTCACCGCCTCGATCGCCCATGAAGTAAACCAGCCGCTGGCGGCGTCGGTCACCAACGCCGAGGCCGCTTTGCGTTGGCTGGGCACCCATCCTCCTAACCTGGAGGAGGTGCGAGACGCGCTCGGCCGTATCGTCAAGAATGCCAATCGAGCCGGTGAGGTCGTCGGCCGGATCCGCGCATTGATCAAGAAGGCGCCCCCGAGCAGGGAGCGGTTCGACCTCAATGAAGCCGTTCGTGATGTGATTGCCTTGACCCGGAGCGAAGTGCTTCGGCACGGCGTCTCGCTCGATTCCGAGTTTGCGACGGGACTGCCATCCGTGAAAGGCGATCGAGTCCAGGTGCAACAGGTGATCCTCAATCTCGTCATGAATGCAATTGAGGCAATGAACGGCACTGACGAGGGGGAGCGCCGGTTGCTGGTCAGCACGCACGACCAAGCCCCGCATAGCGTCCTGGTCGCCGTGAGTGATTCGGGCCCCGGCCTCGACCCGCAGAACTTGGACCGGGTCTTTGAGGCTTTCTACACCACCAAATCCACCGGCATGGGCATGGGCCTGGCGATCTGCCGTTCGACCATCGAAGCTCACGGGGGCCGGCTGTGGGCTAGCGCGAATGACCCGCGCGGGGCAGTTTTTCAGTTCACTCTGCCTCTCGACCGCGACGAAATCGCAGGCGCAGAGGATGCCGCTCAACTGCCAGCGTTGGGAAACTAAGGGCTGGCTGAACTTCTTGCAGCGGAGATCCAGCGAGGGAGCAACGAGGAGACTGCGGGGACGCGGCCGGAATGAATTCGCCACTACCTCATGACCAAGGAGGAGACCATGGGTATCTACAAATACGCTGTACTGGGCGGCGCCTTCGCGCTTGCGAGCGTTTTAAGTCTCAGCATCACTGCCAGGGCCCAGGATGTGACGATCACCGTCTGGTCACACGATAACGACGGGCCTGCATCGAGCCTGACTGCCGACTACAACAAGCTCAATACGGGCATCAAGCTCGAGTACCGGGAGATCCCGTTCGACGATCTGGTCAGCGAGGCCCTGCGGGCCTCCTCGACGGGCCAGGCTCCCGACATTATCGCGATTGATAATCCGGAACATGCGCTCTTCGCCTCGCGCGGCGCTTTTCTCGATCTGACCGACAGGATTGCGAAGTCGACGGTGATCAAGCCGGAAGTCTACTTCCCCGGCCCGCTGGCTTCCACCATGTGGGAGGGCAGGCACTACGGCATTCCCAAGGCCACGAACACGATCGCGCTCTACTACAACAAGGATATGTTCAAGGCGAAGGGCCTCGATCCCAGCAGGCCGCCGCAGACCTGGTCCGAATTGGTGGACGCGGCACGAAAGCTGACCGATCCGGCCGCCAATGTCTACGGCATAGCCTTTTCGGCCAAGGCAAACGAGGAGGGCACGTTCCAATTCCTCCCCTGGGCTCAGATGGCGGGTGCCAGCTACGAGAACATTAACACCGATGGCGCGGTCAAGGCGCTCGATATCTGGAAAACATTCCTGGAAGAGAGGCTTGCTTCCCCCGACACGCTGACGCGCGGCCAGTGGGATTCGACCGCCACGTTCAACTCCGGAAACGCGGCCATGGCGATTTCCGGTCCCTGGGAACTCGACCGGATGGTTGCCGAAGCGAAATTCGACTGGGGCGTGGCGTTGCTGCCGGTGCCGGAAGAGGGAGCTGAACGGTCCTCCTCGATGGGCGATTTCAATTGGGCGATCTTCTCCAGCACGAAAAACCCTGACGAGGCTTTCAAGGTGGTGGAATATCTGGTCTCCCAGGATCATCGCATGTTCAGGGACTTCGGCCTGCTGCCGGCCCGAACCGATATTCCTATCGCAGCGACCGGCCAGCCGCGTAAAGATGCAGCGCTCAAGGTCTTTCTCGAGCAGCTCAAATATGCCAAGCCTCGGGGGCCGCATCCCGAATGGCCGAAGATCTCCAAGGCGATCCAGGAGGCCATCCAGGCGGCGCTTACGGGGCAGATGTCTTCCAGGGAAGCGCTTGATCAGGCAGCGAAAAAGATCAAGGTCGTGCTCGGTTGAAAAGAAGGGGAGCTCGCAGCGAAGGTGGGCGCCCATGAAGGGGATCTTGTCCAGTTTCGTCGATGGCAAGGGCTTCGACATTGCGCTCGTTGCGCTGCCGCTCACCTTCCTGCTTTCCCTGTGCGGACTGCCGCTCATCTACAACGTTCTGATGAGTTTTCAAGAAGTGGACCTGTTCAGCCTGGGAACCTTCTGGCGACCCTTCGTCGGCCTCAAGAACTACGTGGAGCTCTTCGCACAGCCGGAAACCTGGCCGATCTTCGCCAACACGGCCGTTTTCGTCGTCTCATCCATTGCCGGCCAGTTCCTGATCGGCTTCGGGCTGGCCCTCTTCTTCTGGACGAATTTTCCAGGGGCCAGCTGGCTGCGCGGTCTTTTCCTGGTTTCATGGGTGATGCCGGGTCTCGTCGTCGGGGCGATCTGGAGCTGGATTCTCTCGGGCGACTTCGGCGTCCTGAATTTCCTCTTGCGCGAAAGTGGGCTGACCGACGGCAATGTCTTCTGGCGTTCTGACCCGAACTACTCTTTGTGGGGAGTAATCCTCGCCAATATCTGGTTTGGAACATCCTTTAACATGATCCTCCTGTCGGTCGGCCTGTCGGCCATTCCGACCGACCTCTATGAAGCCGCAGAACTTGACGGCGCGAATGCGTGGCAGCGATTTCGAACCATCACCCTGCCGATGATGCGCTCGACGATTGGTGCCATATTGGCGCTCGGGCTCATCTTCACGCTGCAGCAGTTCGATCTCTTCGCAGCCATTACCAACGGCGGACCGAACAACTCGTCCAATGTTGCCCAATACTGGGCTTGGGAACTGTCGTTCCGCCAGTACGACTTCGCCAAGGGCGCGACGGTCTCCGTCATCATGATCGTCTTCGTGATCCTCGCCTCGATCGTCTATGTTCGATCGACCCGCCATGAGGTGCGCCTATGAGGCACACCTTCCGCGAAAAGCTGATGCTGGCGGTGGCCCTCGTGTTCACCGCCATCTACCTGTTCCCGCTTTACTGGATGTTTGTCACCGCGCTCAAATCGGGCTCGGCGATATTCGCAAGCCCTCCGGCCCTCTGGCCAGCCGATCCCCAGTGGCAGATCTATGCCGAGGTCTGGCAGAGCCGCAACATGGGCCGGTACATCTGGAACTCGCTGGTTATCGCTCTTGGTGCCGTCGCTGTGATTTCGGTCCTCGGCATCGGTTGCGCCTATGTGCTGGCCCGTTATCGAAATGGCTGGGTGGATGTCAGTCTCTTCCTTATCCTCATGCTGCAGGTCCTACCCGCATCGCTGATGATCACGCCGATCTTCGTCGGCTTCTCACAGATCGGCCTGCTCCAGTACCCTCGCCTCGCAGTCATCCTGGCGATCGCCGCGAAGAGCATGCCATTCTTCGTCGTGCTGGTGCGCACGGCCTTCATGAGCGTTCCGCAGGAGTTGGAAGAGGCGGGCCTGGTGGACGGAGATTCCCGCGTCGGGGCGTTTTTCCGTATCGCCTTGCCCCTTGCCCGGAACGGCATCGTAGTCAGCGCCATTTTGATCTTCATGCAAGCCTTCGGCGAATTCGTCTATTCGACGTCCCTGATCCAGAGGGCCGAGCTGCAACCGGCCAGCATCGGGCTAAACAGCTTCATGGGACCCAACACCAGCGACTGGAACGGCATCATGGCATATGCGACCATCTATGTGACCCCGATACTGGTCGCCTTTGTTCTCTTGCAGCGCAGCATCATCTCCGGCCTTACCTCGGGCGCTTTGAAATGATCAAAGCGTGCGGTATCCCCGGTCCACATAAATGAGAGGCGGCTGCTTTTCGCCGAGCCGGACGTCGATCACTTCGCCAAGGAGGATGGCGTGGGTCGCCATGATCTTGATCTCGAGCAGGCGGCAGTCGAAGGCGACGATTGCGTCGGTGAGAATGGGTGCGCCGGTCGCAAGTTGCGTCCACCGTCCGAGCCCGAAGCGCCGCTCCATGTCGAGTTGATCGCGACCGGAGAAGGCGTGCGCCAGCGCCAGATGCTGTGCGCCAAGGAGATTCAGGGCAAAGCTGCCGCTACGTGAAAAAATGTCGTTGCGCGGATTGGCTGCGTTGAGGCAGGCAAGCACGGTCGGCGGATCATCCGAGACCGAACAGGAGGCCGTGATCGTCACGCCTCGCCGCTCGGCGCCATCGGCCGCAGTGATCAACTGCACATGATGCGACATGCGGCTCATCGCGTCGCGGTAGGCTATTGGGTCCAGCCGGGTCTTCTCCAACACGTCTCGCTCCGGATCGGGTCTCGCACATACATAAACTGTCACGCAGATTATGAAACCCGGTGCTCGGAGAATCTTGCCCCGCAGCGCATGAGTATGGCGCAGATGACATGATATGCACGGCGGCCTCTGCAACTTTCGGACCGGACAAGGGTGGCGACCGCTCCATCTTTTCCTTTGACGGGCGGGGCCACTGTCTTAAAACAAGGCATGCGATAGCGGGAAAAGAGATGTTGAAATCGATCGTTACGAGCCTCTTCGTCGCTCAGATGGCAATGGCGTTGCCTGCATTTGCCGCGGGGCTGAAGGTGGCCGTGGTCGCGCCTGTCGAGGGTCCGTTCGCCATGCTGGGAAAGCAGATGATCGACGGCGCGGCCTTTGAGGCCGGTGACCGTGGGAGCGAGATCGCCACCATCCCCGAGAGTTGCGATCCTGCCGGCGGCGACGCGCTCGCCAAAGCCCTGGTGGCCAGCGGAGCCGAGGCCGCGATCGGCTTTCTCTGCACCGAGAGCCTGGAGGCGACGCTGCCGGCCCTTGCCGAAGCCGGCATTCCGGCGATCACACTCAGCGTGCGCTCGGATATCCTCATGGAGGATGCGCTCAAGAAAGAATGGCCGCTTTACCGGCTCGCCCCAAACGGCAAGGCCGAAGCGGCGGCGATCACCGATACCATCATCGCGAACTGGAGGGACAAGCCGCTCGCACTGATCGACGATGGAACGATCCACAGCCGGGAACTCGTCGAAGGCGTTCGCAATGCGCTCGCCGAAATCGGGATAACACCGGTCTTCACCGACACCTACCGTCCCGCTCAGGAACAGCAGGTAAGCCTCGTCCGCCGACTGGCCAAAAGCGGTGCGACGCATGTCTTTACCGGCGGCGACCGCAACGACACGGCCGTGATCGCACGCGACGCGAAGGCTGAAAATGTGCCGATCACTCTGATTGGCGGCGATGTGCTGAATGCTGCCGACCTCAACGTGCCGCTGGAGAATGGCGTCTTCGCCGTGACCGTTCCCGATCCTGCGCGGTCGGGCGAGGCAGGCCCCGTGGTCAAGGCGATGCGCGGGGCCGGTATTGAACCGGACGGTTACGTCCTCCCGGCTTTTGCCGCGGTCTCGCTCCTCGAGCAGGCAAAGGAACAGGCGGAGAAGGATGAAGGCAGCCTGGCGGATGCACTGCAAAAAGGCCCCTATCGAACGGTGATCGGGCCGCTCCGGTTCAACAAGGCGCATGAGCGGGCCGAAAGCCCGTACAGGCTGATGCAATGGCAGGACGGCCGCTTTGTCGATGCACCGATGGCCGAGAGTAGCGAATGATGCGCAAGGGGCCGAGCAACTCGATCACCGACGTAGCCGGGCTGCTGGTCGGAAATGCCGAGGACGATCGGGTGAAATCAGGGGTCACCGCCGTGCTCTGCGACCCGCCGGCGACCGCGGCGGTGGCGGTGCTCGGCGGGGCCCCCGGGACGCGCGAGACCGATCTGCTCGCCCCCCATAATACCGTCCAGTCCGTCGACGCGATCGTGCTTTCCGGCGGCTCCGCCTTCGGCCTCGATGCCGCGTCAGGCGTTCAGGCTGCGCTTCGTGAGTTGGGCCGGGGCTTTCCTGTCGGTGCGCACAACATCCCGATCGTTCCGGCGGCCATCCTCTTCGACCTGATGAACGGAGGCGACAAGGGCTGGGGGCGTTTCTCCCCCTATCGCGAGCTCGGCTATGAGGCTGCGCGCATAGCGGCGAAGGGCTTTGCGACCGGCAGCACCGGTGCCGGCACCGGGGCACTGACGGCGACCTTCAAGGGCGGGCTCGGCACCGCGTCGACGGTGCTTGCGAACGGCATCACGGTCGGCGCGCTCGTCGCCGTCAATGCCCTCGGTTCCGCGACCATTGGCGATACGCGGCATTTCTGGGCGGCCCCTTTCGAGCTCGAGGGCGAATTCGGCGCCCTTGGCCTGCCCTCCCCCTGGCCAGAAGACGCCACTCTGCCGCGCCTCAAGTTTCGCGAGGCCCGGACCGGAGCTGCCAATACCACCATCGCCATCATCGCCACCGACGCCGTCCTCACCAAGGCGGAGGCGAAGCGCCTGGCGATTTCCGCGCATGACGGATTTTCGCGAGCGCTCTGGCCGTCCCACACGCCTCTGGACGGCGATCTCGTCTTCGCGCTTGCGACGGGTACCAGCGGCAGGAAACCCGTTCTCGAGGATTTCATCGATCTCGGCATTGCGGCGGCTGCCACGATGGCACGAGCGATAGCCCGCGGCGTTCACGATGCAGCTCCGAAGGAGAATGACGTGAAACCCGCATGGACCGCAGCCGGGACATGATCGCAGCATTTCAAAGTCGCCGTAGTGTTGTTTGCGCAGCCGCGGAATGTTATGGGCGCGAAAAAGAACGGAGGCTGTTCATGTTCCACCCTATTCGCATCGCCCCGTCGATCCTGGCGGCCGACTTTTCCAAGCTTGGCCAGGAGGTCCGCGATGTGGTCGAGGCCGGCGCGGATTGGATTCACCTTGATGTCATGGATGGCCATTTCGTGCCGAACATCACCTTCGGGCCGGACGTGATCAAGTCACTGCGTTCGTACACGAATGCGACGTTCGACTGCCATCTGATGATCTCTCCGGCCGATCCCTTCATCGAAGCCTTCGCCAAAGCCGGCTGCGACATCCTGACCGTGCATGCGGAAGCCGGCCCGCATCTGCATCGGTCGCTGCAGACGGTGAAAGCGCTCGGCAAGAAAGCCGGTGTCTCGCTCAATCCGGCGACGCCCGAAAGCGCCATCGAATATGTGCTCGATCAGCTCGATCTGATCCTGGTGATGACGGTCAATCCCGGATTCGGCGGTCAGAAGTTCATCGGCGCGATGGAAGAGAAGATCCGCCGGATAAAGGCAATGGTCGGAGATCGGCCGATCGAGATCGAGGTGGACGGCGGCATCACACCGGATACGGCCGGAATCGTCTCCCGGGCCGGCGCCAATGTCCTCGTCGCCGGCTCGGCGGTCTTCAAGGGCGGTTCCGTCGAGAGCTACCGCGGCGCCGTTGACGCGATCCGCGCCTCGGCGGACAAGGCTCGTGGATGAGTCTGCGCTCGGCTATTGCATCTACGGTCCTGATGGCAGCGGCGATCGCCGCGCCTCAGGCCCTTGCCGGTGACTACGCCAACTTTCGACCGCTCGGATTTTCGCCGGACGGCAAGGTCTTCGCCTTCGAGGAATACGGCGTCGAGGACGGCTCCGGCTTCCCCTATTCGACAGTCTATCTCCTCGATACCCGCGCGGACAGTTTCCTGCCCGGATCCCCCGTCCGCGCGCGCGACGAAACCGACGGAGGCACATTGCAGAGCGCGCGTCGCGACGCCCGCAGGCGCGCGGCACCCTTGATCGATGCCTACCGGCTCGCCGACACGCCCGGCATGCTTGTCGCCTTTAACCCGATCACCGAGGTGGGCGCCGATCCGCATAGCCTGAGCTACGCCTCCTTTCCGGCGGATGCGCCGTTCCGAAAGACATACCGGCTGGAAATCGAGGAAAAAGCATTTGGGGCCAATGGGAACTGCAAGGATCTTCTGGAGACGATCAAAGGCTTCAGCCTCGTGATGACCGAGAAGGCCGGGAAGCCGGCATCGGACGTTCTCCACGACGATGCGCGAATTCCCGAAAGCCGCCGTTGTCCGACCGGCTATCGCATCGGCGGCGTCGTCACCCGCGTGAACGACGACGGCTCGGAAGTGCACATGGTCATGGTCCTGGTGCTCTCACTCGGATTCGAGGGAACGACCGACGGGCGCTGGATCGCGGTCCCGACGTGGCTCGCTCGATGAGCGAGGAACCGGACGACCGCGCGAAATTGCATTTCACTGTGCCTGATCGGCTGCGCCTTCGTCGCGCAGTTCCGTCCCTATCGGAGATCCTCATCGGCGGCCTTGTTTGGGCGCTTTGGATGTCACTCTCGGCCTGGCATGCGCTGTGGCTGCGCGAGCATGATGCCACCTTTCACTTGCAAGGCGTGCTTTACCTGTACGCTCTCGGCGGCTTCATCGCGTGGCCATTTGCCCTTTCCGCAGCCCGCTATGTCGCACAGGATCGCGCGGTCGAGACCCGCTTCGCGGCATTCCTCGTATGCCTGGTCGTCGCAACAGTCGCGACGACGGGTTTTCTCTTTTGCCTCGATTACCGGATGTTCTATTCGCAATGGCATGCGGCGGCCGGATCGCGCATGTGGTTCTTTCAATTCATCGTCACGTCGGTTTCGGCGTTCTATCAGTTCCTGGTGCTCGGCTTGCGGCTCTACCTGCCGCTCGGCGCCATTGCTCTCGTCCTTGCGAGCCTCTGGCTGGCCCGGGATGGGGAAAGGCGCTAGCTGCCTCTTATCAGACGCGCGGCTGTAACACTTCGAAGCGCTGCATGTCTTTGAATTGCCCCGAGCCTCAATGAGAGGACAAAGTGCTCTCATCGACGTGGGCTGTGGCATATACCCGCCGTGCGATGATCGCGAGAAGAAGGAGCGTCACCGTTGCAACAACGCAGCATACGGCAAAGCCAAGCGAGAATCCGCTTTTCGCCGTGTCCAGCCAGACAGCTGTAGCCGAACCCGGCATTGACTGAGCTGTTTCGACCGCGCCTGCAAGAGTCTCAGAAACAGCCTCGGCTTGCACGGGCGTGAGGTCGCTAAGGTCGGCGCGGTTCATCGCGATTCGATAGATCAGGGTCGCCAAGCTGCCCAGCACCGCGATACCCAATGCGCCTCCAAACTCCGCACTCGTCTCCGATATGGCCGAAGCCGAGCCGGCCCGTTCGGGCGGTGCAGTCCCCACGATCAAACCGGTCGTCGTGAGAACGACGGGGACGAAGCCGAAGCCGATGACCATGCTGGAAGCAAGGACGCCGACCAAGCTCTCGGCGTAAGCGGCGACAGCCATGGCGGCGGCTCCCACTGCATTGATTAAGAGTCCGCCGAGCACGGTTCTGACGGGTCCGAAGCGGTTGGTGAAACGGTAGGCCTGAAACGACATGACTGCGAAGACGAAGGCCGATGGTGCCGACCAGAGTGCAGCCTCAAGCGGTGACAGACCGAGCACGAGCTGCAGAAAGAGGTTCTGAAACAGAAAGACGCCGAATACGAAGAAGACACCGGCGAGGTTTACCATCAGCGATGCCGTGAAGGCCGGCACCCGGAAAAGCGCGGGGTCCACCAACGGGTCGGTGAGGCGCCGCTGGCGCCGAACAAACAGAAGGCCGACCAGAAGCCCCAATCCGATGGGTACGAGTTGGGCAAGCTGGAACCCGTCGGCAGCCATATGCTTGACGCCGTAGATGATCGGCAAAATTGTCGCGAGCGAAAGCACCACGCTCGTCAAGTCGAGCCGGCCAGCGTCATTATTCCTGTATTCCGGCAGCAGAGAGGGAGCGACGACCAAAAGCAAGAGCATGACTGGTACGTTGATCAGAAACACCGATCCCCAATGGAAATACTGTAGCAGAATTCCGCCGATGAGCGGGCCGACGAGACCACCGAGCGCAAACGCCGCGCCCCATATGCCGATCGCCCTGTTTCGCTCGGCCTCGTTTTTGAAGAGATTGACGATGAGCGACAGCGTTGACGGCGCAATCGTCGCACCGGCGATGCCGAGCAGAGCTCTCGCCAGAATGAGTTGCGCCGCGGTGTTTGAGAAAGCGGCGAAGACGGATGCGACGCCGAAGGAAAATGCGCCCATCAATAACACCCGCCGGCGGCCAATCCGATCTCCGAGCGTCCCCATGGTCACGAGAAAGCCGGCTACCATGAAGCCGTAGATGTCGTTTATCCACAGCAGCTGCGATGCGGATGGATCGAGGTCCGCGACGATCGCGGGCACAGCGAGGAACAGCACCGACAGGTCCATCGAGTAAACCAGGCATGCGATCGACAGGACGCACAGTCCAATCCACTCGCGGCGGCCTGCCTGCTTAGGCGTGTGAATAGTCTCGGCCATGGTCGTCCTCCCGGAAGCCGGCGGAGATTCCCCTGAATTGCATCCATTGACAAGTGCAATTTCCGGGACACATCCAACTTTCGATCAGGAGAACCAATAAGAGATGGCGTTACCGATCCTCCATCACCGACGTCATTACCTGCGATCTTCCCCGGCCGGGCGAACATCCGCACTGCCAGCAAATCACGCGTCTTGGAAGTTGCGACATTAAAATCGGATATGTGCTTGAGGAGCTTGATCATTGGAAGGCGGCGGAACGGAAAGTTCATGACCTTTTTGGAATGCATGACTGAATAGATCTCGAACCGGGTCGATCCGACCCTGGAATCATCGTGATCTGGTCCGCTCGGACGGGCGTCAATGGCGTTGAGCTTACCCGCCATCTTTGCTAGAGGCACAGCCATCCTTCACTGACGACGAAAGCATAAGCCCATGATCCCCCGTTATTCCCGGCCGGAAATGGTGGCCATCTGGTCGCCGGAAACGAAGTTCCGCATCTGGTTCGAAATCGAGGCACACGCCTGCGATGCCCTGGCCGAGATCGGCGTGATCCCCAAGGAGGCGGCAAAAACCATTTGGGAAAAGGGTGGGTCCGCAAAGTTCGACGTGGCGCGCATCGACGAAATCGAGGCGGTCACCAAGCACGACGTCATCGCATTCCTGACGCATCTCGCCGAATTCGTCGGCCCGGATAGCCGCTTCATACACCAGGGCATGACCTCCTCTGATGTGCTCGACACCTGCTTCAACGTCCAGCTCGTCCGAGCGACCGATATCCTCATTGCCGACATCGACAAGCTGCTCGAGGCGCTGAAGCGCCGCGCCTTCGAGCACAAGGATACGGTGACGATCGGCCGTTCACACGGCATCCACGCGGAGCCGACCACCTTCGGCGTGAAGCTGGCGCTTGCCTACGCAGAGTTCGACCGCTGCAGGGAGCGCCTTCTCGCAGCTCGGGAGGAGATCGCAACCTGCGCCATTTCCGGCGCTGTCGGCACCTTCGCCAATATTGACCCACGCGTCGAGGAGCATGTCGCGAAGGCACTCGGGTTGAAGCCGGAACCCGTGTCGACCCAGGTCATCCCGCGCGACCGCCACGCCATGTACTTTGCAACGCTTGGCGTCATCGCGTCGTCGATCGAGCGGCTCGCGACCGAGATCCGCCATCTGCAACGAACCGAGGTGCTGGAAGCGGAGGAATACTTCTCGCCGGGCCAGAAAGGCTCCTCGGCCATGCCGCACAAGCGCAATCCGGTGCTGACGGAAAACCTGACGGGTCTTTCCCGCATGGTCCGCGCCTTCGTCGTCCCGGCCATGGAGAACGTCGCCCTCTGGCACGAGCGCGACATCTCGCACTCTTCGGTCGAACGCATGATCGGACCCGACGCGACGGTGACCCTCGATTTCGCGCTGGCGCGCCTGACCGGCGTCGTCGACAAGCTCGTCGTCTATCCCGAAAACATGATGAAGAACCTGAACAAGTTCCGCGGACTTGTCCATTCGCAGCGCGTGCTCCTCGCCCTCACCCAGGCCGGCGTATCGCGCGAAGACGCCTACCGCCTCGTCCAGCGCAATGCCATGAAGGTGTGGGAAGAGGGCAAGGACTTCCTCGAGGAGCTGCTGGCTGACCAGGAGGTCCGTGCGGCGCTCTCCGAGAAGGACATCCGTGAAAAGTTCGATCTCGGCTATCACACCAAACACGTCGACACGATCTTTCGCCGGGTTTTCAGCGCTTCCTGATCGTGGCCGCTGCCGCATCTGTCGTTGGATCGGCCTCGATTCTACACCTTTGCGCGTCTTTTCAGACGCGCAAAGGTCGCTGTAGCTCTTGAATCTGCGCATCTAGCTTGCCGAAGTCGGTTCCGATTTCGGGCCGATGCGATGAGATTTCGCCCGTCTCCGAGCGCTTGCTTCACATGCGGGCGATTTTATTAGCGTCTTTTCAATCAGTGCGTGAAAAACTTCAGGCCTATCAAGTCAGGTTTGGAGGCATTCATGACCCTTAGGCAGAGCGTGCAGCGCGCGTCTGAGCGCGATCAAACCAAGATAACCGGAAAGGTCACGTGCAAGACCGGATCGACCAACGGCATCGTGAAAGATCTTTCGGCCGAGGGAATCTGTTTTCAGCTCCTTTTCGACATCGGCCTTAGCAGCGGTCAGGAGGTGACGATCGACAGCGAGGAACTCGGCCGTCTGAGTGGGATCGTGCGCTGGTGTCGGGGCGACAAGATCGGCGTCAAGCTCAAGCTGTCATCGAACACGGCTGCGCAAATCTCTTCCTATTACAAATTTTTCCGCGGCACAGACGTGCGGTGACCGGCCTGACGCCGGCCACCATCTTCCGAGCGCAAATCCTTACGGTCGCGCCGTTTGGGGGGGCTCCACCAACTTCCGATAGAGGTGCCAGGTGGCGTGGCCGAATATCGGCATCACCACGGCAAGGCCGACGAAAACCGGGATCGAGCCAATCACGAGGCCGGTGGCAATGATCAACCCCCAGGTCGCGACTGGTATGGGGTTCGCGAGCGTCGCCCTGATCGAAGTCTCGATCGCCGTAATCGCGCCGACGTCGCGGTCGAGCAGCAGCGGGAAGGTGACGACGCTGATCGACAGCACCACCACCGCAAAGACGAAGCCGACGAGATTGCCGACGACAATCAGATTCCAGCCCTGATCCGTGCCAACGATGTTGTTCCAGAATTCGGAGATCGTCGCGGGCGGGGTGGGGCCGAACATCGTGACGTAAAGGCCCTGGGCCACCAGCAGCCAGACGATGAAGATCACGAACAGGAGTCCGGCGACCGCCAGGATCGACGGTATCGCAGGATGACGGTGCAGCCGCCAGGCGTGCGGCCACCGCGCGTCCATGCCGAGTTCGCGCCTGCGGCTGATCTCATAAAGACCGATCGCCGCGACGGGCCCGATGAGGGCGAAGCCGGATGCCAGCGGATAGAGCAAGGGCAGCATGTTCGCGCCCGCGCTCCATGTCATCAGGACGACACCGGCCACGGGATAGATGAGACATAGAAAAACATAATGCGACGGCTTCTCGCGGAAGTCGTCCAGACCGCGACGCAACGCATCGAATACATCTGCAATGCCAATCTTTCGTATCTCGGGTTGAACGCTCTCCTGCGCTCCCGAGAGAACATGGAAGGTTGTCATGGCTCACACTCCTCAACGAACCAGAGCAGCCACGGACCCGCGACGGCGGCAAAAAATGGCCGCTGTCACCGCGACCGCCGCGTACGATTATACAGAAAATGCTTGCCCTGTCGCCTGCGCCTTGACTTCGGCGCTTTTCGCCTCCAAATCGCGCCGATCATGAAGGTTTCCGAAGCAGATATCCTGATCGTTCCCGGCTACACGAACTCGGGGCCGGATCACTGGCAGAGCCGTTGGGAGCGCAAGCTCTCCACCGCCCGCCGCGTCGTCCAGGCGGAGTGGTCGAAGCCGGTGCGTGAGGATTGGGTGGCGCGGATGGCTGAGGAGCTCGACGCCGCAGCAAAGCCGGTCGTGATCATCGCCCACTCGCTCGGCGTCGCGACGGCAATTCACGCGCTGCCCCAGAGCAAAGCAAAGATCGCGGGCGCCTTTCTCGTGGCTCCGCCGGATGTTGACAACGCGAATATCCGTCCGAAACACTTCATGACCTTCGGGCCCTATCCGCGCGATCCCCTGCCCTTTCCATCGCTTCTGATCGCCAGCCGCAACGATCCGTTCGGTTCCTATGAGCATGCGGGCGACATCGCCAATGCCTGGGGTTCGCTTCTGATCGACGCCGGCGAGGCCGGTCACATCAACTCCGAATCCGGCCATGGCCCATGGCCGGAAGGCGGCATGGTTTTCGCCCAGTTCCTGAGCCGCTTACGCGGCTAGACCGGGGTGCACAGGAAGCGTCACGACGAACGAGGCGCCGCCGCCGGGCGGAGTTTCGTAGCGGACCGCGCCGCCGTGGCGCTCGGCGATCTGGCGCACCAGCGCCAGCCCCAAACCCCAGCCACCCGCTGCCTCGCTGCGTCCCGAGGGCCGGTAGAACGGCTCGAACAGGCGGGCGCTCTCGCTGTCCGGTATGCCAGGGCCGTGGTCGCGGACCCTGAGCTCAACCGTGCTGTCCGTGCGTGACACAGTAGCCGTGACGGGTGGGCCGCCATGACGCAGCGCGTTCTGCATGAGATTGCGAACGAGCCTGCCGAGCAGGTGCGCATCGCCTGTGACAGTCGCGGGCGTACCGGAAGCCTCGACGCCGTTGCGTGCCCCTTCTTCCGAAACAACCGCCAGCAGGTCGACGGGCTCGGGCGCATCGAGCTTCTCGACATGATCGAGCCTGCTCGCCAGCAGGATCTCCTCGACCAGCGTATCCAGCTCGGCGAGGTTGCGGACGATCTCCTCCTTCCGTTTCGCGTCCGGCGCCTTCTCATAAAGGTCGATCGCGATCCGCAGGCGCGCAAGCGGCGATCGCAATTCGTGACTGGCATTGGCAAGCAGTGCGCGGTGCGATTTGATCAGCCGTTCCACATGGTCGGCGGCCTTGTTGAAGCTCTTTGCCACCGCCGCCACCTCATCGCTGCCGTTTGCCGGCACGCGGGCCACGAAATCGCCCCTGCCCCAGGCATCCACGCCCGCGCGCAAGCGTTCCAGGCGGCGAGTCAGATGACGCACGACCGGATAGGCGGCAAGACCGATGACGCCGGCGATCATCGCGAGATAGGCAAGCGGATTGCGGCCGACCGGGCGGAACGGTCGCTCCATGCGCGCCGCCACTGCGCGACCGTCTGGGAGTTCCGTCACCATGGCGTGAAACGTGCCTCTGCCATGGCGCCAGGGCCGCTCGCGAATGTCGCGCGGGAGCGGCCGGCCGGCACTCGCAATCAGCCGCCCGCCCCGGTCGTAGACGGCTATGTCCGCGCCGAAGGCCTTGGACAGCCGCTCCAAGGTCGCCTCGACTGACCGCAGGTCCATGTCGGGCGGAATGAGCGCGGCGACGAACTGGGCGCGTTGGCTCTGCCAGCTCAACTCCTCCTCGCCCCTTCCGAACCAGACGAAGGCGGCGCTTGCGACGGCGACTGCAGCAAGGCTCGCCAGCAGCGTCAGGTAGATTTTCAGGAACAGGCGGCTGCGCATCGTTCTGGGCCCCAAATCTAATGCATGTCGTCCTGGAAGCGGGCGAAGACATAGCCAACGCCGCGCACGGTGATGATGCGCCTCGGGTGCTTGGGGTCACTCTCGATGGCCGCGCGGATGCGCGATATGTGGACGTCGATGGAGCGGTCGAAGGCGTCAAGTTCCTCGCCCTTGACCGCGTCCATCAACTGCTCTCGGGACAGCGTGCGGCCAGCATTTTCGGCAAGCGCCACCAGCAGGTCAAACTGGTAGCTTGTCAGCGCACATTCGCGGCCGTCGATCCTGGCCGAGCGCGAGCCCGGATCGATCTCCAGCCGCCCGAAGCGGAGGATCCGCGAAATCCCCGCATTGCCGTTTCGGCGGCGTAGGATCGCCTTCAACCGCGCCAGCAGTTCGCGCGGGTTGAAAGGCTTCGGCAGATAGTCGTCGGCCCCGAGTTCCAGGCCGACGATGCGGTCCATCTCTTCGCCCTTGGCAGTCAGCATCAGGATCGGCACATCGGAGACGGCGCGCATGCGCCGGCAGGCCTCGAAGCCGTCAAGGTCCGGCAACATGACGTCGAGAATAACGACGTCCGGTACAAGGCGGCTAAGGTCGGCAAGACCCGCCGTGGTCGTTGCCGCGGTATGGACGGTGTAGCCGTTTCCGGAGAGATAGTCTGCGAGCATGGCGGACAGGCGTGTGTCGTCGTCAACTATCAGGACCCGTTCCGCCATCCTTGCACTCCGTTCAGCCGCCCGTCCGACTCATTCTTACCACCGGCCGCGACCGCCACGCTCCTTCAAATGCTCGACGAGCTTGGTACGCTGCTCCGGCGTCAGCACCTCGGCGGCATCGAGGAGAGCGGTCGTCATCTTGCGCGAGGCCTCGTCGATTGCCGCGACGCGCTCGCTGCGCAGCTTCTCGGCTGCGGCGCGGTCGATGGTCGGCTGCCCGAGAAGTTCGATAACCTCTTCACGCGTCTCGCGGAAGTCCCGGAATGTCGGCCTGATCTCGGTGCGGGCCTTGTCGATGATGTCCCAGAGCTTGTCTTCCTGCTCTGGCGTCGCGTCGAGTTCGTCGAGCACGGAGCCGATCCGGTGTTCCATGAAGCCACCTCCCATATGAGCGTGCATCATATGGCCGCCGAAACGGCCCATGCCGAAGCCGAAATTGTCGCTGCGCGCGGCGGCATATCCGACCGCGCCGACAACGGCCACGGCCGCGAGGCCGCCAATCGCGGCGCGGCGCCCCCATGCTTTCGACGCGGGCTCGCCGACGGTCGGGCCCGACAGGCTCTTGTCCTCGTTTTCCATGGTCAGTCTCCTTTTACTCCGCAGCACCTGCTGCAATGGAGGAAAGCTAACAGCCCGATGTTTCGAGCCTTCCTGGCAGATGTAAAGAAATGTAAAGCCGCCACGCCGCACCGCCGGGCGCAAGAAGCGGTCAACCCAAAATCTGGGATACAAGGAAGATGAAGCAGCCTGCAAGGGCGCCTACGATGGTGCCGTTCATGCGGATATACTGGAGGTCGCTGCCAACGACCAATTCCAGCCGATCCACTAGCGTGGGAGTGTCCCAGCTTCTGACCACTTCCGCGACAAACGCACCGATCTCGTGACGCCACGAGACCAGGTAGACGGCAATTCGCTCCAGCAGCGCATCTATATGCTTCAGCATGGTCTCGTCGGTCGCAAGTGCGCGGCCGACCAGCAGACAGATTCTCTCCACCGCGTTACGGGCTTTCGAGTTCGGCCGCGACAGGTCTTCCAACATGACGCGCGATGTCTCGTGCCAGACCGCCGCGATCCACGCCTGGAGCTCCGGGTGTTCCAGGAGCCGGTTCTTGAAAGCGTTGATCTGCTCGCGCTGCTCCGGGGAATTGATCAGGTCTTCGATAAGCCGGTGGAGTGCCTCGCGGAACCTCAGCCGAACGTCGCTGTCCGGTTCGCGCAGTTTGTTCAGCAGATCTGCGGAGCCGGTAACGATCGCATCCGCGATCTTTCGATCGATGGTCCGAGGAATCCACCAGCGGCTGCGTTCCCTGACCAGGTCGAAGATCTGCTCGCGGTTTTCCTCCAACCATTGTGCGGCGACCCCGAGGGCGCGCTCGAACAGCACGTCCGTCTCGCCGCTCGCAGTCAGGACGTCAATGGCACGCCCCATGACCGGTGCTATGTCAGCCTGCCGCACCTGCTTGCCGAGGCTGCGCCGGGCAAAGTCCTGGAGGTCCGCGTTGTCCAGGGTGCGGATTACGTATGGCAGCGCAGAGACCACGGCTCCTGCCAAAACCGGTGCGGTCGAGGGCGCCGCAAGCCAGGTGGCAAAGCGCTGTGCCATATTGGCGCTCTTGAGCTTTCGCACGAGCACCTCTTCCGTCAGGAAGTGCCGTTCCAGGAAGCGGCCCAGGGTGTGACCGATCCGCTCCTTGCTCATCGGCACGATTGCCGTGTGCGGGATCGGAAGACCGAGCGGATGACGAAAGAGCGCGGTCACTGCGAACCAATCGGCGAGACCGCCGACGATTCCCGCTTCGGCGGCAGCGCGCAGCAGCCTGACAGCAAAGCCGGGCTCTGAGACGAGATGGGTGCCCAAGAAGATCGCCACCATGGAAAGCAGGAGGGATGTCGCCAGCAGGCGATTGCGCCTGAGGCGGAGGCGAAGGCCGTCCTCGGCGTTCGACGGCGCACCGGGCGCTTCGAATGGCCGCGAGAAATCCGGGGGCATGGCTAAACCTCTTCACATCGAACCGGGGTTCCGAGCATTGCCAACAGCCAATCTAGCGCAAAAACAGGGGTTGCCATGAGCAATGCGGCAGGCCGCCGATGTTCTGTGAGCCGACCTTCGGAACAGAGAGAGGATTGCAAGCCGACCTCCCCTATGTCGGCGTGGCACATGCGGGTTGAAAAAAAAGCCGCCCGATCAACCTGACCGGGCGGCGATGGTTTCCCAACGAGATGGCTGGATCAGCTGTTCTGAACCTGCTCGACGGCTTCCCCGAGGAGTTCGAGCATGCGAGCGCGGATCTCGTCCTCCGATAGAGCGACGCCGGCTGCGTCGAAATCGGCCTTGATCTTGCGCACCACATCCTCGTGGCCGGCCTCTTCGAAATCTGCGGCAATCACTTCCTTGGCATAGCCCTCCGGATCGGCCTTCTTCAGAAGGCCGGCGGCCCAGAGACCCAGCAACCTGTTGCGGCGCGCCAAGGCCTTGAACTTCAACTCCTCGTCGAGGGCAAACTTCGCCTCGAAGGCCTGCTCGCGATCCTTCATCGTGGTCATTCATCGATCTCCCTGAAAACTGTGCTGCCGGAAGCTGCCAACCCATAATCCAGAACCCTGCCGAAAGTGCAATGCGTTTTCGTCTTTGCCGGCTTTCGTGATACGCTAATCTAAAACGGGGGAAGTGAAGATACGCCGATTGTGAAATGCGTTCTTTTCGGATATGGACCCGCTGAGAAAATTCCAATGCGCGGCCCAAGCGCGCCAACAACTACAGAGACAAATCCATGAATCGTCGCCGCCGTATCTACGAGGGCAAGGCCAAGATCCTTTACGAAGGTCCGGAGCCGGGCACGCTGATCCAGTTCTTCAAGGATGACGCTACCGCCTTCAACAAGAAGAAGCATGATGTCATCGACGGCAAGGGCGTGCTCAACAATCGTATTTCCGAATACATCTTCACGCATCTGAACAAGATCGGCATTCCCACGCATTTCATCCGCCGCCTCAACATGCGCGAGCAATTGATCAAGGAAGTGGAGATCATCCCGCTCGAGATCGTCGTGCGCAACGTCGCCGCCGGCTCGCTCGCAAAGCGTCTCGGCATCGAGGAAGGCACGGTGCTGCCGCGGTCCATCATCGAGTTCTACTATAAGGCCGATGCGCTCGACGACCCAATGGTGTCGGAAGAGCACATCACGGCGTTCGGCTGGGCAAGCCCGCAGGAACTCGACGACATCATGGCGCTCGCCATCCGCATCAACGATTTCCTGTCCGGCCTCTTCCTCGGCGTCGGCATCCAGCTCGTCGATTTTAAGATCGAATGCGGGCGCCTCTATGAAGGCGACATGATGCGCATCGTGCTTGCCGACGAGATCTCGCCGGACAGCTGCCGTCTCTGGGATATCGAGACGAAGGAAAAGATGGACAAGGACCGGTTCCGCCGCGACATGGGCGGTCTGGTCGAAGCCTATCAGGAAGTGGCCCGCCGGCTTGGCATCATCAACGAGAACGAGCCGCCGCGCGGTTCCGGCCCCGTACTGGTCAAGTAATGGTGCTGGTCGAGTAATTTCGAGGAATAAGCAAAAGTGATCAAGGCACGCGTAACCGTGACGCTGAAGAACGGCGTACTCGACCCTCAGGGCAAGGCGATCGAGGGCGCACTCGGCGCCCTTGGCTTCGATGGCATCGGCCATGTACGCCAGGGCAAGGTCTTCGACCTCGAGCTCCAGACCGCCGACAAGGCCAAGGCCGAAGCCGACCTCAAGGCCATGTGCGAGAAGCTGCTCGCCAACACCGTTATCGAAAACTACAGCATCTCCCTCGCCTGATGGCGGGGGATGCGCAAACGCATTGAAACTGCCTTGCGCCATTCAGGCCGCGAGGACCAAGGCGAGGTATCCACGTCCATGAAATCCGCCGTCGTGCAGCTTCCGGGTCTCAACCGCGATCGCGACATGATCGCAGCGCTCACCAAGATTTCCGGCAAGGCGCCGGTCACCATCTGGCAGACCGAAACGGAGATCCCGGATGTCGATCTGATCGTCATTCCCGGCGGCTTTTCCTATGGCGATTACCTGCGCTGCGGCGCCATCGCCGCGCGCATGCCGGTAATGCAGGCGATCAGGGCCAAGGCCGAGCAAGGGGTGCGCGTTCTCGGCGTCTGCAACGGCTTTCAGATCCTTGTCGAATCGGGGCTCCTGCCCGGCGCGCTGATGCGCAACGCCTCGCTGAAGTTCGTCTGCCGCGAGGTGAAACTCCAAGTCGTGAATGCCGATACGGCATTCACCCGCGCCTATGCGAAGGGCCAGGTCATTCGCAGCCCCGTCGCGCATCATGACGGCAATTACTTCGCCGATGCGGAGACGCTGAAGGCGATCGAAGGCAATGGCCAGGTCGTCTTCCGCTATGCCGAAGGCACCAATCCGAACGGCTCGATCAACGATATCGCGGGGGTCGTGAACGCAAAGGGCAACGTGCTCGGCATGATGCCGCATCCGGAGAACCTGATCGAGGCCGCCCATGGCGGTTCGGACGGCCGCGGACTCTTTGCGTCAGCGCTCGACGTAATCGCTGCTTAACCTCCCTGCTGCTAGAAGCTGGCATCGATCGTCACGAGTAAAGCCGCCTCCATGTCACACGGACGTTTCCTTGCGCTCGCCTCTGCTGTCGCGAGCATCGTTTTCATTGCCGGTTGCCAGTCCAGTCGTCCGGCCGCAGCACCCGTGAGTTCCGCCGCATTGCCGACGATGGAACGGGTTGCGCTCGGCGCCAACGGCTGCTGGTTCAAATCGGCCGACCCGGCCTTCAAAGCCTATCGCCTCGCGCCGGAGCTTAACTCCTTCTCCGGACGGCCGCGCATCCTGATCGTGCCACGCAATTCGCCCGAGGCGCGCCCCCTCGCCGTGGTCCAAGCCGAAGGCCATCCTGCCCGGCTGCAGGCGTTCGGGCCTCTGCTCAGTGAACCGGTCGGCGCCCGGATAACGGCGGATGTCCGCCGCTGGGCAGCGGGCGACGAGGGCTGCAATTGATCGCGATGTGGTTCTAAGCGCCGCGGGTCTTATCGGACGCGCATGGTCGCGACGAAGCTGACGGCCACTGGCTGCTCTCCGCGGCTCTCCGATTTCGTTTACTGGTCGGAAAAGAATTGCGTCGCCACCGCCATCGCCGCCTGAACACGACTGAAACCAGCATAGGGAAGCATGTGGAGAATGGCCTCTGTCACTTCTTGCTTTGTCGCCCCGGTGTTCAAGGCCGCCTCGACGTGGACCTTCAACGGCGTTTCATCCGCTGCTGTTCCACGTGCCGTCAATGCGGCGACTGTGGCCAGTTCCCGCCATTTGAGATCGAGGCCGGGCCTTGAGAACACCTCTCCATAGGCGAACTCAACGATATAGCGGCCAAGATCAGGCGCGATGTCGCGGAAAGCATCGACGACGCCCTCGCCAGATACCTGACTGGTTGCGGCCATTGCAGAGACACCTCTGTTGAAGCGTGCGTCATCCGGTTCCGACTGTGAGCGTAGCGTGGCGACCGCCTCGCCCGAGAGTGACGGCGCAGCCAGGCCACCCGCTTCCACTTTCGCAATGACATCCAACGCAGGTGCTACAGCCGTCAGTGCCTGCGGCCAACCGATATAGACCGGCATCTGGATCAGCAATTCGGTGATTTCGGCACGTGTCCAACCCGTGCGCAGACATGCCTCGACATGGAAGCGAACCGTGCTGTCGAGATTGCCGATGGCGATCACCATGGCGAGTGTCGCCAGTTCGCGATCCTTCAGCGCGAGCCCCGGTCGATTCCAGATTTCCCCATGCGCAAATTCTACCGTCAGCCGATCGAGATCCGGGGATGGGCCGCTGCCTTCAATCACACGTCGGACAAAGGCGCCAGCGTCATCCCCGCCTGTCTTGAGCAGTTGTTCGACGCCGAGCACCCAATCGTCGCCGTCCGGCCGCCCCGTCCCCGTTTCGACGGTGACGCCGCGCTCGGCGAACACGTCGCGGGCGAGTAGCATTGCATCTAGCGCGAAAGGAAAACCGCCATAGACGACGCTATGGAGCAAGGTTTCGACAACCTCGCGCGGGCTCCAACCCGTTTCCAGCATCCCGGCGATATGAAAGCGCAGAGCTGGGCGGGCCGTGCCGAGTGCGGTAATGACGGCGACATTGATGAGCTCGCGAGTTTTCAGGGGCAGGCCTGGGCGCCCCATCACGTCGCCATAGGCATGTTCGACAAGTAGCGTGGAAAGATCCGGAGAAAGCGGATCCAGGTTCCGGCTGACGTCGCCGCCGCCAACGGCCCTGAGCGCCTCAAGGCCCCTTGCCCGGCGATCAGCGCCTGGTTCCTCGCTGGATTGAGCAGCCGCAGAATTGCCCAGAGCGGCCGCTGTCATCAGTCCCATGGTGGTTTGGATCATCGTTCGTCTGCCCCGATCTGTGGTACGGTCACCATCAAGCCTGGCAACTTTCCATGTCTTGAACATCGATTTGAGCATCCTTTGGTCTGTTTTGATGTCGTGCCTTTTGGGACGGCACAGGGATCGTCACCCGATCGCTGAGATGCAGCCAAAGAATCGACCGGCGTTTGCAATAAATCCAATGCATATTTAGTATCGCCCTCATGAAGCTGGTAAATATCGCGAGCATCGATCTCAATCTTCTGGTGGTGTTCGACGCTCTGGTGGCGGAAGGGCATGCCACCCGCGCTGCACAGCGGATAGGTCTCACTCAGCCAGCGGTCAGCCACGCGCTCAACCGGCTGCGTGCTCTATTCGGAGATCCTCTCTTCATCCGCTCGCCGCGCGGAATGGTCCCGACGCCGGCTGCACTGGACGCCGCCCCGGCCATCCGCTCAATCCTCGAGCAGGTCGAAGGTGTTCTGCGTGGTGGCCGGATCTTCGAACCGGAAGCGAGCGGTCGACAGTTCGTGATTGGCCTGTCGGATTATGCGGCCTTCGTGCTTTTGCCCCAGTTGACCGCACGGATGGAACGCGAAGCGCCGAAGATATCGCTCGTGATCCGCAACACCAGCCACAGTGTCGGCCTGCCGATGCTGGAGGAAGGATCAGTCGAACTCATTGCCGGCAACTTTCCCGAGCCGCCGTCTCACCTGCGTGACGAACTGCTCTACGAGGAGGATTTTGTCTGTGCCGGCCGAGGCGACCACCCGGCCCTTGCGGATCCCCTCGACCTCGACCGATATCTATGCCTGCGACATCTTCAGGTGTCGACGAGAGGCAATCCGCATGGCTATGTCGACGCCGTCCTGGCGGAGCGCGGATTGAAGAGGAAGATCGCTGTTACAGTCGGGCATTTCTTGATGGCACCCCTTCTGGTCGAATCCTCGAACCTCGTGGCCACCGAACCCCGCCGCCTGTTTGGGTCACTGCCTAGCCCGCTGCCGCTTCGCTTCTTTCCGCCGCCGATCGACATTCCGCCGTTTCGGGTTGTCCAGGCCTGGCATGCGCGTCATGACGCGGATCCCGGCCACCAATGGCTTCGACGCGTCGTACGGGAGATCGCGCAACAAACGTGATGCACCGTTTGTGCTGCATGAGCGGCCCTGCTGCATTTCACATCATGAACCCGGGCAATTCCGTGGCTAAAGCATCGATGGCAACGCGAACCTTCAGCGGCAGATGCCGCGTCTGCAGCCATACGGCATGGCAATCATAAAGGAACGGTGCCTGATCGGGGAGAAGCCGGATAAGAGCGCCTGTCTCGATCCGCTCCCTCACCAGCCAGTATGGAAGCCATGCAAGCCCCGCCCCGGATGTCGCGGCATCGGCGATGGCATCGAGATCATCGAGGCGGAATCGGTTCACCGGAAGCACTTCGAATGGCGTTTGGCCCTGCTGTGGGAACATCCAGGGCGGAACAGGGCCGGATCGGCGATAGACGACTGCTTTGTGCTGCGCCAACTCCTCCACCGTCTTCGGGCGGCCATGGGTTTCGAGGTAGGCCGGCGCGGCGCAAACGATCATTGGCTGGCGCGCGACACGACGCGCGATCAATCCGGCCCTGTCCGTCAGTGTGCCCGTGCGGATGGCGAGATCATGGCCATCTTCTGCAAGATCGATCAGGCGATCGTTGAAGGAGAGGTCAAGCTCTAATGCTGGATATCGGCGGGCGAGTTCCAGCAGTATGGGCATGACGCAGTGCCGGCCGAAATGGACCGGCATGGTGACGCGCAGTTTTCCGCGCGGTTCGGAAAGCTGGTCGGCCGCAAGCGCATCCGAGGCTTCCGCCTCGGCAAGAATGACGCGGCAGCGCTCGTAGTAGGCGCGACCAAAGTCGCTCAGGCTTTGACGCCGCGTGGTGCGGTTGATCAGGCGCACGCCAAGCCGCTCCTCCAGAAACCGGATATGCTTGCCGACCATTGGCCCGGAGAGATCGAGTGCCGCTGCGGCCGCCGCGAAAGAACCGAGATCGACGGCTTTGACGAACACGGCCATGCTGGTCAGGCGATCCATATTCAGAACCTCTGGTTTCTACTGTGGTGCAGAATCGGCCATTTATCCGCTCAAACGTTGCTGACATAGGTTATTTCATTCGTTCATTTTGGAGTCTAGCCATGACGCGCGTTGTTCGCTTTCACGAGCTTGGTGGTCCGGAAGTTCTGCGGATCGAGAATGTGGATGTTCCGGAGCCTGGCCGGGGCGAGGTTAGGATCCAGGTCAAAGCGCTCGGCCTTAACCGGGCCGATGCCCTGCTGCGGTCGGGCAACTATATCGAGACGGCGACATTGCCTTCCGGGCTCGGCTTGGAAGCCGCGGGCGTCATCGAAAAGGTCGGCGAAGGCGTGGAGGGTTTCGTGCCGGGCGATGCGGTCAGCTTGGTGCCGCCGAGGTCGATGATCCGCTGGCCATGCTATGGCGAGCTTGCCAACGTTCCCGCCGCCCTCCTCGTCAAGCATCCGGCTTCGCTTAGCTGGGAAGAGGCGGCGGCCGTCTGGATGCAGTACCTCACCGCCTACGGTGGGCTGATCGACATCGGTGGGCTCGGTCGTCAGGATTTCGTCGTCATAACCGCCGCGTCAAGCAGTGTCGGACTGGCCGCGATCCAGATTGCCAACGAGGTTGGTGCAATACCGATCGCGGTCACCAGGACATCGACCAAGAGACAGGCTCTGCTGGAGGCCGGCGCTGCGCATGTGATCGCCTCGGCGGAGGAAGACCTGGAAGCCCGCCTGAAGGAAATTTCCGGCCCGCAAGGCATTCGGGTGGTGTTCGATCCGGTTGGCGGACCGATCTTCGAGCCTTTGACCGCTGCCATGTCATCCGGCGGCATTCTCGTCGAATATGGCGGCCTGAGCGCCGAGAAGACGCCTTTTCCGCTGTTCACCGCGCTCAGCAAAAGCCTCACGCTGCGCGGCTTTCTCGTTCACGAGGTGATTGGCGATCCGGTCCGGTTGGAAGCCGCCAAGGCGTTCATTATCGCGGGGCTGATATCGGGTTCGCTTCACCCCGTCATCGCCAGGACCTTTTCGTTCGATCAGATTGTCGAGGCGCATCGCTTTCTGGTATCCAATGAACAATTCGGAAAGATCGTTGTGACGGTTTGACCAACGCAAATCCGCTCCGAAGCACGTCGACTTGGACGGCCGGATATACCCTGGTGGTCATTGCGAACGATCGCCCCGTTGCGGACTTCCGCCGATGGCGGCCGGAATGTCCGGTGCTCGCGCTTCTGTGGCGGTGGTGAGTGCGAAGGTGTCGACCCTCGTGGACATCCAAGGGGATGTCGAACTCACGAGAATTGTTGAAGGACCGCGAGCAGGCGGCGCTCCTCCGTCGGCTTGCCGACATTAGGGGCTCCGGCCAGTATCTCACCGCCGATCAGCTCTGGCTTGCTGTAAGCGCTTGCCACGATGAAGGGTACGTTCTGCGCGCGCAACGCCTCCGCCACCACGGTCACAGCCCCGTCCCTGAGGGTGACATCGAGAATGGCCACGGCCGGCAATTCGTCGTCCAGCAATCCGAGCGCTTCCGTAACCGTCGCCGCCGGGCCGAGTACACACCAGCCGCGCCTCTCAAGCAGCAGCTTGAGATCCATCGCGATCAGGAACTCGTCCTCCACGATAAGTATCGTCTTGCGCATGCGACTAGTCTCATGTCATGAGACCGATCCTAGCGGGGCGACGATCTCGACTACCAAACCCGCTGGTTGATAGTTCAGTTCCACGCGTCCGCTCAATTCGCGGCTTACCGCGAACTCGATGAGCTGGGTGCCGAACCCGGAAGTGACCGGCGGCGCAACCGGGGGGCCGCCGGCTTCCTGCCAGACCAGCCGCAGACGTGGAGCGCTCGCTTCCTCGAGGTCCCAGCGGACACGAACCTGGCCATTTGGTTGCGAAAGCGCGCCGTATTTAACCGCATTGGTCGCCAGTTCGTGGAGGATCAGGCTCAGCGACATGCTTTGCTTCGCTGCGAGCGGGACAGCCGGCCCCGGTTCGACGACAACCGCGATCGGACCTTCCGAGTAGGGCTCGAGCGTTCGCTCAAGCACCTCCTGAAGGTCGGCCTCGCCCTCTTGCGCGTAAGCCGCATCATGGGCCTGCACGAGCGCATGGAAACGGCCGAGGAAGGCATCGCGGTATTCCTCGCCGGAGCGGCCCGTCGCCGTCGTCTGGCGCGCCATCGCCTGCACCAGACCGAGCAGGTTCTTCATGCGATGCCGGAGTTCGCCGAGGAGCACATCCTTCTCAGCCTCACGTTGGCGCCGCTCTGTGGCATCGGAGATCGAGAGCAGCAAGGTGCGGCTGTTGTTGTCGGGATGGAACAACCGGTGCGCACTGACGAGCATCGTCCTGCGACCGATGCTGGGAAAGTCGTGCTCCACCTCATAGTCGACGACCGCCGTGCTCTTCGGGATCACCTCTTCCAGCAGGCGGCGCAGCTCCGGGATGTCCCACTGCCGATTGCCGAGGTCATAGATGTGCTGGCCGATGGTCTCGTCGCGGTCGACTTCGAAGGTTGTGAAGAAGGCCCGGCTGGCGGTCCGGACGCACAGGTTCTGGTCAAGCAAAAGCAAAGGATCGGGAACCGTGTCGATTATGCCTTGCGCCTCGACATGGCCATTCCGCAACAGGCGATAGAGATCTTCAAGGTTCATTGCTATTCCCGTACGCTCAATTTTTCAGGATATTACTACACCCGGTAAAGGGCACGCAAAGGACCCTATTGGACGAGGGGCGAGAGCGGATAGGAACCGGATGAATCGACCCTTAACGGCCGTATGGGTTGGGAGGATGGAATGGCAAGAAACTGATCGACTCCGGCCGTTGTTAAATCGAACGAACAATCCGGAGGGTTCAGTTCGATTTGAAGGCGTGCGCGAAGGTATTCGAGCAAGGTATGCTAGCCTGTGACGACGGTTACATGGACCGGCATCTTGAATGTACTTTTAGGTGCTACTTGACACCAGCCTTTCCATCCAGCGGGCATAGATATAGGCTTCGGCTCCTGAGTTTCCCCGCACCTCGCGGAGTTCCAGCCCATGCGTGACCTGCACCTGCCCGGCCGTTCCGTCGTCATGGGCCGGCACGGCGCCGCCGCCACCTCGCACGTTCTTTCCACGCTCTGCGCCATCGAGATCCTGCGCCGCGGCGGCAACGCCGCCGACGCAGCCATCGCCGCCTGCGCCGTACAATGCGTGGTCGAGCCGGGCTCGACCGGCATCGGCGGCGACAATTTCGTTCTCTTCGCCCCTGCCCGCAGTAATCCGGCGGGCACGACGAAGGGCGGCAAGGTCTACGGCCTGAACGGTTCGGGCCGCGCGCCCAGGGGTCTTACAGCCGAGCATCTTTTGAAGCAGGGACTGAACGACATCGCGCTGACCTCGGTGCATGCCGTCACCATCCCCGGCGCGGTCGACTCCTGGAGCAAGCTGAACCAGCGTTTTGGCTCCATGCCGCTCGCCGAGCTGCTGCGGCCCGCCATCCGCCATGCAGAGGAAGGCTTTGTGGTGACCGAGCGAGTCGCCACCGACTGGCGCCGCAACGAAGGCAAGCTGACGGCGGACGCCAATAGCGCACACATGTGGTTGAAGGACGGCAACCGCGCCCCGAGGGCAGGCGAGGTTTTCCGGCAGCCCGAGCATGCGAAAGTCTTCCGCGAGATCGCCGCCAAGGGCCGCGACGGCTTTTATACCGGCTGGGTCGCCGAGGACATGGTGACCTACTTGCGCAGCCTGGGCGGCCTGCACGCGCTCGAGGATTTCGCCACGCAGGAGGCCTTCTGGGTCGAGCCGATTTCGACGACCTATCGTGGCATTGAACTCGTGGAGATCCCACCGAACGGCGTCGGCATCACGACATTGCTGATGCTCAACATCCTGAGCGGCTTCGACTTGAGCCGATACGATCCGGTCGGCGTCGAGCGTTTCCATATCGAAGCCGAGGTCACGAGGCTCGCGTTCCAGGCACGCGACCGCCATATCGCCGACCCCGCCTTTGTCGATGTGCCCGTTGAGAAGCTGCTCTCGGCCGGTTTCGCCGACGAGTTGCGCGCCCGCATCGACCTGAAGAAGGCCATGCCGGCACCGGTGCCGGCCGGCCGCACCACCCATCGTGACACGGTGTATATCAGCGTGGTCGATGAAGAGGGCAATGCCTGCTCCTTCATCAACTCGCTGTTCTGGCCCTACGGCACCGGCCTGACCAGCCCGAAGACCGGCGTGCTGCTGCAGAACCGCGGCGCCGGCTTCCGCGTCGATCCCGCGCATCCCAATTGCGTGGCGCCCTGGAAACGCCCGCTGCATACGATCATCCCGGCGATGGCCATGAAGGACGGCAAACCCTGGTTATGCTTCGGCGTGATGGGCGGCGACTTCCAACCGGTCGGCCAAAGCCATGTGCTGACCAATATCCTCGACTTTGGAATGAATGTGCAGGAAGGCATTGACTGCGCCCGCGGCTTCCACCAGATGGGCCGCTTCGAGGCCGAGCGCGGCATCCGTGAGGATGTGCTGAACGGCCTCGCAGCACTAGGCCACGAGATCAAGATCGCCGAGATGCCGCATGGCGGCGGCCAGGCGATCATGATCGACGCGGCCAAGGGCATGCTACAGGCCGGCTCGGATCCGCGTAAGGACGGCTGCGCGTTGGCTTACTGAAGCCTGCCTACTAACAGCCCTGTTCGCTTTGAAGAATGATCGCCGAATGCCTCGTTGTTGGCGCATAGCGCCGAATCGCTCGTTCGCGTCGGACTTCCGCTTTGCACCCTCCTAAGACGGAACCGGAAAGATCGACCCATCGCGGCCGTCGGTGAAAGGAAAGACGATCGCCCCGATTTGTGCGCGAAGCGGTCACCGAGCAGGCGGGCGTGCCTTCCGCTCTGGCTGGTGCCGATTCGTATCAGGCGTCGTCCCTCTCGATGCACCGGAAGCCTAGATGGCAGGTCGAGGTGTCGACCGGTTGAGCCATGCGTGCGGCGGGACGGTACCGCTGGCAGTAGTTGGGAGCGCACAGAAAGGATCCGCCTTTGGTGACCTTCCGCGGAATTCGGATGTCGGGCATCGCAGGATCATAGCTCTCCTCGCGTTCGCCGCCGAGCGGGTCGACGATCGTGCAACACGGACTGCCGACGGATCTAACGTCGTGATACCAGTCGGTTGTCCACTGCCAGACGTTGCCGGCCATGTCATAAAGACCATAGCCGTTTGCCGGAAACGAGCCGACCGGCGCGTGCATTCACAACCGTCTTCGCGCGTGTTGCGATACGGGAATTCGCCTTGCCACGTATTGGCCATGTGGCGACCTCCCGGCGTCAAATCGTCGCCCCACACGAATTCCGCCGCATCCAACCCGCCGCGCGCGGCAAATTCCCATTCGGCTTCGGTCGGCAATTGCTTTCCGGCCCATTCTGCATAGGCCGCCGCATCCTCAAACGCGATGTGGACCACCGGGTGGTCTGGAAGCTTGGCGATCGAGCTCGCCGGCCCGCGCGGATGTTTCCAGTTGGCACCGCGCACGTAAGCCCACCAAATATAGGCGTTGCTGAAGCTTATGGCCTGTTGGGGTTTTATGAAGACGGCGGACGACGGCGCGAGCATCTCCGCTTTCGCCCCTGGATAATCAACGGCATTGGCGAGGCGCTCGGCTAGCGTGACGTAACCGGTGTCAGCGACAAAGCACTGGAACGCCCGATTGGTAACGGTGTGGCCGTCCATCCAGAAGCTGCGTACCGACACTCGGTGCGCCGGTGCCTCTTGCGGATAGTGCCGGTCCCAATCGTCCCCTCATGCCTTGATCGCATCGACAAGGGCGCGAAAGCCGGCGGACATGTGCCGCCGGCTCGGATAGTAGAGATATAACGGTTCTTCCGGCTGGCACCAGTCGTCCAGCACGCGGATCAATTCACCGGAGGCAATGAAGTTCTCGACCCGGTTTTCCCAGACATAGGCGAGCGCGACGCCGCCGAGCGCGGCCTGGGTCATGAGCTCGTAATCGTCGAGCGACAGCGGCCCGGTCGGCTGGAATGTGATCGTTTGCCCGTCCCTCTCGAATTCCCATGGATAACGCGCGCCCGACGGAAACATGTTCTGGATGCAGAGGTGACGCTTGAGGTCGTGCGGCGTCAGCGGAACCGGCCGCCGCTCGAAATAGCCCGGCGAGCCGACGACCACCAGCCGCAGTCTCGGCTTTATACGCACGGCGATCATTCCCTCCGCCACGCGCTCACCGAAGCGAATGCCGGCATCGAAACCTTCCTGCACAATGTCGACGAGTCTGTCGGTCGCGCTGATCTCGAGCTCGAGGTTGGGGTTCTTCTCCAATAGCGGGCCGATGATCCGGCCGATGACGAAGGGGGCAATCGAGTTCGGGACGTTCAGCTTCACCCTGCCGAAGGGCGTATGGCGAAAGCGGTTCAGCGCATCGAGCGCCGACGTGATCTCGCCGAAGGCTGGATCGAGGTGCGACTGCAGCAGCGCACCCGCCTCGGTGAGCGAGACGCTGCGCGTGGTACGATTGAGAAGGCGAATGCCGATCCGCTCCTCGAGGTTGAGAACGGCGTGACTGATAGCCGACGCGGTCACGCCCCGCTCCTCACCCGCCCTGCGAAAGCTCTTGTGGCGGGCAACGGCCGCGAAAGCCGACAGCTCGGACAACTCGGTCGCACGCATTGGTGAATCTCGCTCAGTATTATCTCTCAAAAAACAAATCTTATACATCAGCGATTTTGGGGTCAAATTCCATGCCGTCAGCAGAGAGCTGAAGAACAGGACATCGGAAGGAGATCGTCATGAAAGTCTGGTTCATCACCGGCGCGTCCCGCGGTTTCGGAGCGCTGATCACCAAGGAAGCCCTGGCCGCTGGGGACGCCGTCGTCGCCACCGCACGCAACGCCCAGGCTGTGAAGGAAAAGATCGGCGAACACCCGAACCTGTTGGCGGTCGCCCTCGACGTCACCAACGAAGACCAGGCACGAGAAGCAGCAGCACTCGCGGTGGAGCGGTTCGGCCGCATCGACGTGCTCGCCAACAACGCGGGCTACGGCCTGTTGGGCGCAGTCGAGGAAGCAACGGCAAGTGAAATCGAGGCCCTCTATGCCACCAATGTCTTCGGAGTCCTGAAGGTTACGCGCGCCGTGCTGCCGCACATGCGCCGCCAGCGCGCGGGCCATATCCTGAACTTCTCGTCGATCGGCGGCTACTTCGGCTATCCGGGCTGGGGCGTCTATGGATCGACGAAGTTCGCCGTCGAAGGCCTGTCGGAGTCGTTGGCAGCGGAGGTCGCTACCTTCGGCATCAAGGTGACGATCATCGAGCCCGGCTTCTTCCGCACGGACTTCCTGCACGACAGCTCGCTGGCGATCAGCCCGGCCTCCATCCCGGACTATGTCGGAACCCCGGCCGGTGACATGCGCCATTTCGCGGCCGCTGCCAACCACGCCCAGCCCGGTGACCCTGCAAAACTGGCCAGGGGCATCCTGACCCTCGCCAATGCGGTCAATCCTCCTTTGCGCATGCCATTTGGCAGTGACACGGTGGCAAAGATCGAAGAACAGAATGCAAGCGTTGCCGAGGAGTTGGCGAAATGGAGAGAGCTTGCTGTCTCTACAGACTTCGACGTCTGATAGAACGGCTTTTCTCAAGTCACCCCGGTCGGCAGCGAGCCACCGGGGTGACTGACCTAATACATGTATCCACGCGCTCGCCGTCGAGCGATCGAATCCCGTGGGCGGGATCTTCTCACCATGCAGCTTGACCTGATGTCGCCCCGTTTCGCATAAAGCCTGGTGGTTCAACCAAGGCGCCCAATGGAGACGGCAAGCGGGGATGCAGGAAACAAAAAAGAAGCCCGGACTGCGGGAACAGAATAAAGAAGAAAAGCTCCGGCGCATCAAGGAGGCGGCGCTCGACCTCTTCGTCTCGAAGGGTTTCGACGACACGACGACCCGCGAGATCGCCAGCAAAGCCGGCGTCGGCATGGGCACGGTCTTCGTTTATGCTGAAACCAAGCGGGACCTTCTTTTCCTGATTGTCAACGACGGCCTTGAAGAGTGCGTCGCCGAAGCAAGCGCTGCAATCAGGCCCGAAGACTCCCTTCTTCAAAACCTGCTCAGCGTGCTTCGCCTGCACTACGAGTATTTCGCCCGAGTTCCAGTCCTGTCCCGGGCGGCGCTCCGCGAAATGTACTTCTATCAGTCGGGCAAGCAGGCGGAACGGTTCAATCGTACAAGGGACAAGCTGAAACTCCTGCTCACCCGGCTCATTTCGGAAGCGATGGAGAAGGGCCTGGTTTCTTCAACGGAGTCTCCCCAGATCGTGGCGCAGGCCATATTCGCCATATATCAGGTCGATCTTCGAATGTGGCTTTCGGCCGAGTCGCTGGATATTGTAGCCGGGTTGGACAGACTCCGTCGCCAGATTGACGTCGTGATGCGTGGCCTTTCACCAGATCCAGCCGTCTTCAGATTGGACGCATGACGCTCGGATTGGCGCGCGGCTAGCGCCGACTTTCGCAGGTTCCAACAAAAAATGAAAAATTGAGCGCGCTCAAATTGACAAAAGCAGCGCTCTCCGGCATTTTTTTGAGCGCGCTCATTTTTCTTGAGGAGGTTCAGAGAAGGAGTGCACCGAGACGCTTGGCTGCGTCTGAGCGTTGCGATGCGGCCAGCCCTCATTCGGGAGGAAGGATGCAGGTCGATTCCATAGAGCAAGGGCGCGGCAACCCGTGCCGGGCAGTGGCAATTGCGATCGCGCCGAACGGCGGCCGCAGGACGAAGGCGGACCATCCGGGCCTGCCGACTTCCGCTGCGGAACTTGCCGACTGCGCCGAATCCTGCCTCGCCGCGCAGGCCAGCATGATTCACGTTCATGTTCGCGATGCTGAAGGCCGCCATTGTCTCGACGCCGATCGGTATCGGGAAGCGAGTGCCGCGATCCGCTCCCGGGCCGGCGACCGGTTGATCGTTCAAGTGACGACCGAGTCCCTCGGTACCTATTCGCCGACAGAACAGATCGCTCTCGTTCGGGAATTGCGCCCCGAGGCTGCGTCCATCGCTTTGCGGGAGATCGTGCCGGACGCCGCGCATGAAGCGGCCTTCGCAAATTTACTCTACTGGATGCGACGCGAGCGCATCTTTCCGCAGATCATCCTGTATGACCGAGCGGACATGGAACGGCTGGTCGAATTTCACCGGCGCGGCCTTCTTGCCGCCGAGGAGATTCCCCTCCTCTTCGTCCTCGGCCGATATACGACAGACCAGCAATCCCAGCCGGCCGATCTCATCGAATTCCTCGCAAATGCGCCGCATGGATTCACCCATTGGACGGTTTGCGCCTTCGGTCGGCAAGAGGCCGCCTGTGCGGTCGCCACCGCATTGATGGGAGGCAACGTCCGAGTGGGCTTCGAGAACAACCTGCATCTGCCGAACGGCGATGTCGCAGAAAGCAATGCCGAACTTGTCTTGGCCGTAACGGAGCACCTGCGCGTGCTCGGACTACCTTTGAGCACAGCCGACATGCAACGAGAGGCACTCGCAAGGATCTGGTGATCCTCCGACGCCGCTAAGAGATGGAGACACATAAATGACGATAATGGCCACGGCGGGCGAACTCACCGGACCACGATCGCTGGACAATGCCAAGGCTTGGATGCGGGATCGGCTCGCCAAGCGGATTCATCCGCTTGGATTGACCGAGCCTGAGGCAACGCTCGAGACGATCGAGGCCTTGCAGGGACTGGACGGGGCGAATTGGGCGAGCGCCTGGATTGGCACGGGCAACCGCTTCATGGCTCTGGCCGAGGAAAGAAGCCGCGCCGCTGATCGGGCGGGCGCACGCGAAGCCTATTACCAGGCCTACGGCTTTTATTTCCTCGGCCGTTTTCCCTGCCCGAACCATGAAGCGAAAGAGGAAAGCTATCGACTGGAGCTCAAGGCCTATGAACAGTTCGGCGCGCTGGCCGATCCGCCGATCGTGCCTGTCTCGCTGCCCTTCGACGCGCCGGGTGCTCTGACCTCCGAGATCCGCTGCTACCTCCGCATCCCCACGGGCGCAGAGCAGCCTCCCGTGGTCATCATGTGGGGCGGCGTCGACGCCTGGAAGGAGGAGATGACCGAGCTTTCCAACGCCTTCGTCGCGGCGGGCATCGCGACGATCGCGATGGACAATGTCGGAACCGGCCAATCGCCGATCAAAGCGCGCCGCAACGGCGAGATCCAGTTCCTTCCCGTCATTCAATGGGTTCGCGAGAACCACCAGCTCGACGGGCGGAGAATCGCGCTGATCGGCCGGTCCTTCGGCGGCCATTGGGCAACCAAGCTCGCGCATATGATGGCCGGCGATATCCGCTGTGCCGTCAACTGGGGCGGCGGCATTCACTACATGTTCCAGCCCGATTGGGTCGAGCAGTCCCGCTATCCCGACAGCTATCTCATGGAACTGGTGGAAACGCGCAGCCGCATGCTGGGTGCGACCAACGACGCGGAATATGTCGAAGGCTTTCGAGAACTTTCCCTCCTCGATCAGGGTCTGCTGTCAGAGCCCTGTGCACCGCTGCTGCTCGTCAACGGCAAGGAAGACAAGCAGTGCCCGATCGCCGATATCCACCTCCTTCTGGAGCATGGCAGCCCGAAGTCGGTCCGGCTCTTTCCGGGCGGGCACATGGGTTTCGGCCCCCATACCGTTCCCACGCTCCTCTCGTGGGTCGTCGAACAACTGCGCTGACAAAGGAGCCGTTGATGAGCAATTGGCGACAGATGATGCCGACCACGGAGGCCTACCTCCTCGACAAGGTCCTCTACGAACTGCACCACAAGCCGGATGACCTTGCCGCCTACAATGAGGACAAGGCCGCTTATCTCGCCCGTTTCCGGCTGACGCCGGAACTCGCCGAAAAGATCACCAGCAACGACGTGGCCGGGCTCTACGAAGCCGGCGTCAACCCGTACCTCCTGCGTGCGCACTGCATCGGCATGCGCATTCCGGAGGATGTTTCGCTCGCGGCACTCAGGAGCCTGATGAAAGAAGGAGACGACAAATGGCTGAACTGACCGGCATTTACACGGCAAGCCACACGCCGGTCATGCTGAATTTCCCGGATCGCATCCCTGCGGAATTGCGGACGGAGATTTTCGGCGCCTATGAGGCGATGGGACGCGATTTCGAGGCCGGCAGGCCCGACGCTTTGGTCGTGCTCTCCAACGACCACCTGCACAACTTCTTCCTCGACAATTTCCCCGCGCTCTGCATCGGTGTCGGCGAGAGCTATGAGAGCCCGATCGAACATTGGCTGAAGGCAAAGCGCCGCGTCTTTACCGGCGACCAGGCCTTCGGCGCCTATCTCCTGCAGGAGGCGCTGAAAGCCGATTTCGATCCGGCCTTTTCGATGGAAATGGTGCTCGACCACGGCTCGCTCACACCGCTCGAACTGGCGGGGCTCGATCCCGACCTTCCGATCGTGCCGATCCTCTTCAACTGCGTGCAGCCGCCCATGCCGACCATGCGGCGTTGCTACCAGTTCGGCAAATTCCTTGGCGAGGCGATCCGCAGATATGACGGCGCCGAGCGCGTCGCGATCCTTGCAACCGGCGGCATCAGCCACGACATCGCCACACCGAGGATGGGCATGGTCAATCGCGAGTTCGACGAGACGCTCCTGCAGCTTATGGAAGCCGGCGACCCGGAGGCCGTCGTCAAATACGCCACCGACGAGGTCCATACCGCCGGCAACGGCGCCGAGGAAATCCGCATGTGGATGGCAGCGATGGGAGCTGCTGGCGGTCTGCCTTTCAAGCGCGCCTATTACAAGGCCGTCAACGATTGGTACACGGGCATCGGCATCGGCCACTTCGGCCGGAACTCCCCGGCGGCTGTGGAAACCGTCAATGGCTGAACACCGCACTGCCCTTGTCATCGGCGGCGGGATCGCGGGCATGTCCGCGGCCATCGCGCTGCGCCGCGCCGGCCTCGCTGTTGACCTCATCGACCGCGATCCGCATTGGCGGGTCTATGGCGCCGGGATCACCATTACCGGCCCCACGCTGCGCGCCATGGGAAAGCTCGGCATTCTCGACGAGGTCCTGCGGCAGGGCTACGCCGCCGACGGCATCGACATCCGCTCCGCCGACGGCACGCCCATGTTCAGCATCGAAACGCAAAACGAAGCGCTGGGCGACATCCCGAGCGCAGGTGGGATCCTGCGCCCAACCCTGCACAGGATCATGTCGGAGGCGCTTCTTGCCCTCGAGCCCCGCGTGCAACTGGGTGTCACCGTAGTGGCGATCGAATGGCAGGGCGCCAGGACCGGCGTGACGTTCAGCAACGACCAGTCTTGTGCCTACGATCTCGTCGTCGGCGCCGACGGCATCTATTCGCAGATCCGCCAGCATCTCTTTCCTGATGCGCCGCGGCCGCAATATGCGGGCCAGCTCTGCTGGCGGCTGATGATGGAACGGCATCCCGACATCGAGCGGCGGACCTTCTTTCTTGGCGGCCCCGCCAAGGTCGGGCTCAATCCCGTTTCCCGGGACCAAATGTACATGTTCTACCTCGAAGCCCAACCGGAGCCGGTCTGGCGCGAAGAGGAAACCCAGCACTCCGTGCTGGGATCACTGCTCGAAGGATATGGCGGGGTATTGAGCGACGTCCGCCACCATCTCGGCGCGGCCTCCAACATCGTGTGCCGGCCGCTCGAAACGGTTCTGGCGGGCGAGAACTGGGTGCGGGAAAACGCCGTGCTCATCGGCGATGCGGCCCACGCAACCACCCCGCAACTCGCGTCTGGCGCAGGCATGGGCATCGAGGATGGCCTGGTGCTGGGCGAAGAGATCGCCCGGCACGAGGACGTGCGGCAAGCGCTTTCGAGCTTCATGCGCCGCCGCTACGCACGCTGCAAGCTGGTTGTCGATTCATCGCTCGAAATAAGCCGGCTCGAGCGGGAAGGGTCGGCGCCGCGGGAGCAGACGAAAGTGGTCGAAAGGGCCCTCGACGCCCTCAATCAGGAGTTCTAGGGTCTTCATGTTCGTCGCGATCAACGACCACAATCTGCACATCGCCTTGCACGGCAACGAAGCCGCTCCCGCAATCTTACTCCTGCATTCGCTCGGTACCTGCGCGGGTGTCTGGGAAAAGCAGGTGCGCGAATTCAGCAGATCGCACTTCGTGATCTGTCCCGAGTTCCGGGGGCACGGCCTGAGTGAGGTCTCCAGGACCCCGGTCAGCATCGAGGCGCTGACCGACGATATCGTCGCGCTCCTGACGCTGCTCGAGCTGCGGTCGTTCCATCTCGTCGGCATCTCGATCGGCGGTCTGGTCGCGCAACTGGTCGCAGGGCGGCTTTCTGACACGGTGCAGTCTCTGCTCATCCTGGATTCAAACATCGTCAGCCTCGCACCGCAGCTCTGGAGGGAGCGCGCGGCAAAGGTCCGCGCCGATGGGCTGGCTTCGATCGCGGAAGGTATTCTCGCGCGCTGGATGACCCCGGCGGCGCGTAAAACGGCCGAAGGGCGCGGCCTCGTCTCCATGCTCGACCGGACTTCCCCGGAAGGCTACGCGGCGGGTTGCGATGCACTGGCGGTCGCCGACTGCCGCGAGAACGCGCCTCGCCTCACCATGCCGGTCACGGTTGCCGTCGGTGAGTTGGATGAGGCGACACCGCCCTCCGCATCAAGGGCGCTGGCCGACGCCATTCCTGGCGCATCCTTCCATCTGATCACTGGTGCCGCCCACATCCCGTTGTTCGAACAGGCGGAGGCGGTGAACCGCCTTATCCGCGAGGCAATCTCGCACCATGAGGAGCCGGTGCAGAAGAGAACGGCTCAAAGCTGAGGCGTGAAAACGACGCTAGGTGGCCGGAGCGCAAGCTGAATGAACTGAAATGTTGTAGCAATGGTCAATGGGAGGGAAATCATGACCGACGCGACCGTGAACAAAGTAGCCGGGAGGAGCGAGGGGAAGGCGTGGTCTGCGACGGCCGCCGCGACCGTAGGGCTGGTCTTCGGACCAAGCACGCTTTTGCTTTTCTTGTTCGGCGTTTTTGTCGAACCGCTGTCCCAGGCGTTCGGATGGTCGAAGCCGGCCATTCTTTTCGCGGCGACGATCATCTCGCTGATGATCATGGTGATATCCCCGGTACAAGGCATGCTCATCGACCGGTTCGGCGCCCGTCCGATTGTTCTGGCCTCCTGTTTGACATTCGCCTGCGGCCTGCTCGCAATGTCCTATATTCCGGGAAATATCCAGGTCTTTTACTTCATGTACGCTCTGCTCCCGGTCCTGGCGGTGGGGCTCTGGCCCGTTTCCTATCTGCGCGTCGTCAGCACCTGGTTCGACCGACGGCTGGGCCTGGCGATTGGCATTGCCAATGGCGGGATCGGCCTTGGCGCCGCGATCCTGCCGCCGATCATCACCTATGTTATCGCCAACGGCTCGCTGCAATGGGCTTATGTCAGTCTGGCGATGATTGTTACCGTCATCGTGCTGCCCTTGAACGCGTTGTTCCTGCACGATGCGCCAATGGCCAAGGTCGCGCGGCCCGCTCATGAACGCGCCGCGGCCAGCGCCGATTTTCGCCGCTTCGTGACGACGTCGAGCTTCGTGATCCTCGCCGCTGCCTTTTTCCTGCTCGGCTTCGTCAATACGGGGCTCGTCACCAACCAGATATCGCTCCTGATCGACGGTGGTGCGACGCCGCAGCATGCAGCACTAGTACAGTCGGTATTCGGCATCGCCGTTCTGATCGGGCGGTTCTTGACGGGGGTCCTCCTCGACTACGTTTCCGCAAGGCGATTGATGAGTCTCGTGTGCCTGGGAGGCGCCGTCGCTTGCGTGCTGTACGCGCTTGGCCCCACAGGCTATGTCGCCTTCGCCTGCGCGATCCTGATTGGCATGGTCTATGGCGCCGAGTTCGACGTCCTGAGCTATCTGATCAAGCGCTACTTCGGCCTTCCGACCTTCGGCCGGATCTACGGCTCAATCTTCGCGATCTTCCAATTGGGTGCAGCGCTTGGTGCAACACTCCTGCCGCTCAGCCGAGCGCAGTTTCAAAGCTACGGGCCGGGGCTCACGCTCTACGCCGCGGCGCTGGCGGTCAGTTCCGTCTTGTTCCTGTGCCTTCGCGGCGGCCGCGTCGCGCGCGTAACCACGGAGGAGAAGGCCGCGCTACTGTGACAAACTGACAAGGAGCGGCGCTGCGAGAGGGAGCTTGCGGCGGCGCATCTGGGACCTAGCCCACCTCACGTCCATGCAACCCATTAGCTGCTTCAACACACATCTCCGTGCGCCCAGAACGGCGAAGCTCGCGGCTGTAGCACGTGAAGGCTACAACCATGGCTGGCAAGTTAACGGCAAGAGAGGCTATCAGCTAGCTTATGCCGGCCCCGAAAAGCAGCACCAAGGTGGAGAGGCGGACGTTCCAGGGTCAGCAACCACCGGTGCGATCTCCTGCAAAGATCGGAAGGCCTCGAAATACCTGGCGCCATCGGCCGCCGCGATATGTAGCGAGGCCGGTCCGAGACCTGCGCCAAACGTCAAAGCCATGTAAATGATCCCGAAGAGCTTGCCGAAGATTCGCATCCCGAAGCGTTTCGCCAGAAGATAGCCGATCGCGTCGCCCTCCGCTCCAGTGGCGAGGCCGAAAAAGACGGCGCTGACTTAAAGCGGGATCAGGCCGTCGGAAACAAGATGGCCAACAACGGGTGACAGAAAGGCCAGGCTGGTCAACGGGATGGGAGGAAATCGATTCAAGCAAGGCCCAGCGCCAAAGCGAATTCGCGATGGAGCCACTGAGGGGCAGCAATATCGCCCGCTATCGCCAGAACGGGACGGCCGCCTCGCGTCTCGCCTCCGCCTCGGTCAAGCCAATGTCCTTGAGCAGGTCGGCACTCAGTTCGCCAAGTGCCAGGCGGCTGCGCCTCTTTGCCGCCCGCGCGCAATAGAAGCGCCAGAGGCGCGCGAAGACATGTCCTTCCGGACCCTGGGACTCATCCACGAAGCGCAAAGGTCGGATTGTACCAATTGTATCCATTGCTCGCACCATCCGGTTTAAAGATTTCATTGCTACAGTGATAATTGACATATTTGGCGAGGCAATCTAGATAATTGTCTCCATGACAAATTGGCTCCCGGACATTCAGCAGGGCAGCGGCCCGCTTTACGCGCGGATCGCGGACCAGATCGAGCAGGCAATCGGCAACGGTACGCTGGCCGTTGGCGCGAAGCTGCCGCCGCAGCGCAATCTCGCCTTTGACGTCGGCGTGACGATCGGCACTATCGGTCGTGCCTACAACATCGTGCGCGAGCGCGGGCTCGTCAGCGGCGAGGTCGGCCGCGGCACCTATGTGCTCGATCGTCCCGAGAGCCGCCCGCCCGAGCAAGCCGACCCGCTCACGACGTCACTCGCAGGCACCAGGCCGATCGTCGCGCCGGTAGGAAAGCTCCGCTTCGACAGCACCGCGGCACCGGACATCGGCCAGGGTGACATCCTTGCGCGATTGCTGAGCGACATCAGCCGTCAGCACCACGCGGATATTGCAAGCTATGCGCGCAATTTTCCGGATCATTGGTTCGAGGCAGGCGCGCAATGGCTGGCGCGCGGCAGCTTTCGTCCGGCGCCTGAAAGTGTGGTGCCGACGCTCGGCGCGCACGCCGCGGTGGTCGCTGTCATCTCCGCCGTGACCTCGCCCGGCGACCGCATTGCCTTCGAGACATTGACCTACTCGCAGGTGAGCCGCAGCGCCGGCCTGATCGGCCGGCGCGTCGTATTGATGGAAAGCGACGGGTTCGGGCTGATACCGGAGGATTTCGAACGGGTCTGCGCGCAGCAGCACCCGAAGCTTGCCTTCCTGATGCCGAGCGCGCAGAATCCGACGGTTGCCGTCATGCCGTTGGACCGGCGACAGGCCATTGCCGGTATCGCTCGCAAGTATGGCGTTTGGCTGATCGAAGACGATCTCTATGGGGCAATGACCGGCGATCCCGCTCCGCCGCTGGCGGAACTCGCACCCGAGCGTACCTTCCTCGTCGGCGGGCTTTCGAAGTCGGTTGCTGCCGGCGTCCGCGGCGGCTGGGTCGCCTGCCCTCCGCATTTCAGCCAGCGCATCCGCATAGCCCACAAGATGGTCAGCGGCGGGCTCCCCTTCCTTCTTGCGGAATTGTGCGCCCGACTGGTCCTTTCCGGCTCCGCTTCGACGCTACGCAGCCGCAGCGTCGAGGAAATAGGCGTGCGTCACGCGATGGCGCGCGAGATCTTCGCCGGCTTCGACTTCAATTCCCACCCGAAAGTGCCGTTCTTCTGGTTGAAGCTACCGGAACCGTGGCTTTCCGGAACCTTCAAGCAGGCAGCGCTGCAGGAAGGCGTACTCCTCGACGACGAGGACGAATTCAAGGCTGGGCGGTCCGATCGCGTGTTCCACCGCATCCGCGTCGGCTTTTCTTCGCCAGCCGAGCGCGCCGAGGTTGAAACAGGCTTCCAAATATTGCGCCGCCTGCTCGATAGCGGTCGCGCCGGCTACGACAGCTTCGATTGAAATCTTCTTGCGAAGGCGACTTTCCTGCACGCAAGGGCGGTCTATAGTCGCGCTAGTTGCATTAGGTTGATTCGTTTCGAAGGATTTCGGCATGGCCCTTTCGAAGAGGTTTGCGGTCGCGGGTTTCCAATCGGTCGCGGCCGTTGTCGCGCTTGCAGCCGGCATCGCGACCACGACGGCTCATGCGCAAGATCCGGTGTTCGACGAAGTGCGCTTCGGCGCCACGCTGCCCGTCGCGGAGGGAATGCACCAGGAGAGTGGTGCCTTCCCGTCCTTGACGGTCTTCTTCGACCCTCTGGGGGCGAATAGTGCGAGCACCCTGAAGGACAAGATTCTCCGTCCACGCATCCATGCCGGGACTTCGGTCGCAACCTCGTCGCATGGTGTCAACCAGATCTATGGCGGCTTCAGCTGGGACGCCGACCTCACCGAAAGGTTTTTCGTCGAGCTGGGTGTCGGCGCGACGCTCCACGATGGCGAGCTCGACGGCGACGGCTCCGACGGGCCGCGGCTTGGATGCCGTGTTTTATTTCGCGAATATGCCGCCGCCGGCTATCGTTTCGACGCCAACTGGAACCTGTCGGCGACAATCGAGCACAATTCGCATGCCAATCTTTGCGACGGTCCCAATGGCGGTCTCACCCGGGCCGGGCTGATGCTTGGCTACCAGTTCTAGGCTGCCTGCAAGACGCGGCTCGGATCTGACCTCTTCTTTGGCGAGGGCGCCGAGCCGGGGACCTGTTGATCGACGGTATTTTTCTGTCGCGCCGCGGCGCCGCTTAGGCTAAAGAAGCCGCGAAACGCTCCCCTGCAGCGCCCTGCGCCTTGATCAGGCGCGCCTTGGGTCGCTGCAGCACTTTATATCAGTGTCTATTGCGGTTCGCACGCGCCGTATTCTCCCGAAAGGGTTTGCGCGCCGCCCGAAGGATTGACGGTCGACGATGACGATTTCCAACACCCGCCCCATTACCCCGGACCTCATCGCCTCGCATGGGCTCAAACCCGATGAATACGAGCGCATCCTGAGCCTCATCGGGCGCGAGCCGACCTTCACCGAGCTCGGAATTTTCTCGGCGATGTGGAACGAACATTGCTCGTACAAGTCCTCGAAGAAGTGGCTGCGCACGTTGCCGACCAAGGGACCACGCGTCATCCAGGGTCCCGGCGAAAATGCCGGCGTCGTCGACATCGATGACGGCGACTGCGTCGTCTTCAAGATGGAGAGCCACAATCACCCCTCCTACATCGAGCCCTATCAGGGTGCGGCCACCGGGGTCGGCGGCATTCTTCGCGACGTCTTCACGATGGGCGCGCGCCCCATCGCCGCCATGAACGCCCTGCGGTTCGGCTCTCCCGACCATCCGAAGACGCGGCATCTCGTCTCCGGCGTCGTCGCCGGCGTCGGCGGCTACGGCAATTCCTTCGGCGTCCCGACGGTCGGCGGCGAGGTCGAATTCGATGCACGCTATAACGGCAACATCCTCGTCAATGCCTTTGCCGCGGGCCTCGCCAAGAGCGACGCGATCTTCTATTCCAAGGCGGAGGGCGTCGGCCTTCCCGTCGTCTATCTCGGCGCCAAGACCGGCCGCGACGGCGTCGGCGGCGCCACCATGGCTTCGGCCGAATTCGACGAGTCGATCGAGGAGAAACGCCCGACGGTGCAGGTCGGCGACCCCTTCACCGAAAAATGCCTGCTCGAGGCCTGCCTCGAACTGATGCAGACCGGCGCCGTGATCGCCATCCAGGACATGGGCGCGGCCGGCCTCACCTGCTCCGCGGTCGAGATGGGAGCCAAGGGCGATCTCGGCATCGAGCTCGACCTCGACAAGGTACCGGTGCGCGAAGAACAGATGACGGCCTACGAGATGATGCTCTCGGAAAGCCAGGAGCGCATGCTGATGGTGCTGCGCCCGGAAAAGGAAAACGAGGCCAAGGCGATCTTCGTCAAGTGGGGCCTCGACTTCGCGATCGTGGGCAAGACGACCGACGACCTGCGCTTCCGTATCCTGCACCAGGGCGAAGAGGTCGCAAACCTGCCGATCAAGGAACTCGGCGACGAGGCACCGGAATATGACCGCCCCTGGACGCCAGCCAAGAGCCCCTCGTCCCTCGAGACGAACGATATCCCGCAGGCCGATATCGCCGACGCGCTCCTGAAGCTTGTCGGTTCTCCGAACAATTCCTCGCGCCGCTGGGTCTACGAGCAATACGATACGCTGATCCAGGGCAATTCGCTGCAATTGCCGGGCGGTGACGCCGGCGTGGTGCGCGTCGACGGGCATCAGAGCAAGGCCCTCGCCTTCTCCTCCGACGTGACGCCGCGTTATGTCGAGGCCGATCCCTACGAGGGCGGTAAGCAGGCAGTTGCGGAATGCTGGCGCAATCTGACGGCAACCGGCGCGCTGCCTCTCGCCGCGACCGACAACCTCAACTTCGGCAATCCGGAGCGGCCGGAGATCATGAGCCAGTTCGTCCATGCGATCAAAGGCATCGGCGACGCCTGCCGCGCGCTGGATTTCCCGATCGTTTCGGGCAACGTCTCGCTATACAACGAGACCAACGGCCAGGCGATCCTGCCGACGCCGACCATCGGCGGCGTCGGCCTGGTCCGGGACTGGTCGAAGATGGCGCGCATCCGCTTCGCCGCGCCGGACGAAACGATCCTGCTCGCCGGCGCGCCGGAAGGCTTGGGCAGCCATATCGCCCAGTCGGTCTATATGCGCGATATCCATGGCCGAAGCGACGGCCCGGCGCCGCATGTGGATCTCGCGCACGAGCGCAAGGTCGGCGATTTCGTCCGAAGCCTGATCGAAAACGGTCTGGTGACGGCGGTCCACGACTGCTCTTCCGGCGGCCTGGCCCTGGCCGTGGCGGAGATGGCCATCGCCTCCGGCATCGGTGCGACGATCGAGGCACCGGCGGGGCGCGACCCGATCCCGGTCTTCTACGGCGAGGATCAGGGCCGCTATGTCGTCACCGTCGCCGCCAGCAATGTGGAAGCGGTCGCGGAGCGGGCCAAGACCGCCGGCGTCGCCTTGCCCGTCATCGGCAGGACGGGTGGTGCGACGGTGAAGCTCGGCGACGCCAAGGCGGTTTCGGTCGACGCCTTGCGCTCGGCCCATGAAGCCTGGTTCCCTGACTACATGAGCGGCGATTTGGCGCCGGACAATTGATCGGACCGCGCCCGCGGAAGCGTCAAATCAGCATTTGCTTTCCGCCCCTGAATCGTGGTTCCCTTGATGTCATGGATGGGCGGCAAGAGACGTTGCCGCCTCGCAGAATGACAAGGAGTTGGCGTATCATGCCCATGACACCAGGCGATATCGAAGACATGATCAAGGCCGGAATTCCCGGCGCCAAGGTCACGATCCGCGATTTGGCCGGTGACGGCGACCACTATGCCGCCGAAGTCGTGGCCGAAGCGTTTCGTGGCAAGACCCGCGTCCAGCAGCACCAGATGGTCTACAACGCCCTCAAGGGCAATATGGGCGGCATGCTGCACGCCCTCGCCCTTCAGACCAGCGCTCCGGACTGAACCGCGTGGCAGACCTGATCAAGGAGCTCGTCGGCGACGTGATCGACAGCGCGCTGAAGGAGATCCTCAAGAAGACCGGCGCGACGAGAACCACAACGAAACGTACGAAGCGCCGATCGCGGAAGACCAGTAGCATTCTTGCCGACGTCATCGAGGCCGCGATCCGAAAACCGGCAAAAAAACAGACGAGCCGTCGCCGCACGGCAGCGGCCCGAAGCAAATCCCGTCGCCGCTCGGCCTAGAGCCACATTTTGAGGACCATCAATATTTATTCCGCCTGGGTGGGTGAAAACTCCGCCCATGCATGCTATCTAAGCGGCAATCGAGATCCGGTCCTTGAAGCCGGCGCAGGAAGGAAGACATCATGAGCGGAATTCACGATTTCATCGACAACGAGGTCAAGACGAACGACGTCGTTCTCTTCATGAAGGGCACGCCGCAGTTTCCGCAGTGCGGCTTCTCCGGCCAGGTCGTGCAGATCCTCGATTATGTCGGCGTCGACTACAAGGGCATCAACGTGCTCGCCGACGCGGACCTGCGCCAGGGCATCAAGGACTATTCCAACTGGCCGACCATTCCGCAGCTTTACGTGAAAGGCGAATTCGTCGGCGGCTGCGACATCGTCAGGGAGATGTTCCAGGCCGGTGAACTCCAGTCGATGCTTGAGGAGAATGGGATCTCCGTCAAGGGAGCCGCCTGACCCCGACCAACGGCAAGTTCGCCAGAGCGGAAAAGGCGGGGTGACCGCCTTTTTTGATTCGGGGCCTATATGTCGCCCGGCTAAATTTCGGCGCGCTGCATGAGCAAATCGCGATGCGCGCATTGCGACAACGAGCCGAGCCTGTCTGGCGGACGCATGCCGCGTTCGGTAACAGACCCGCCCCTCTCGCCAATTCGGCCGTTACCGGCGGCTGCAAGCAGTTTCGGTTCAGTACTGAAGTTACTTGGATGATCAAGGCGTTGTGCCTGGCCTCTCGCCTTCGCGCCGAAGGATAGGCTCAAGAACCACTACAGGTTTCATGAAATGACGAAGCCGATAGACCACACTGCTGCCCTGTCGGGGCTGTCGAAAACCCAGTTCATCGCGCTCATGGCCATGCTCATGTCGATCAACGCGATCTCGATCGACATCATGTTGCCGGGGCTGCAGGAAATCGGCGCCAGTCTCGGAGTTGCCGACGAAAACGATCGCCAGTACATCATCTCGGCCTATCTGTTCGGCCTCGGTTTCGCGCAGTTGGGATTTGGCCCGCTTTCGGACCGTTTCGGGCGGAAGGCGCCGCTCCTGGGCGGCCTGGCGCTCTATGGCGTGTGCGCGCTTGCGATCGTCTTCGTCCCGACCTTCACGACGCTTCTCACCTTCCGCTTCGTCCAAGGCGTTGGCGCAGCGGCGACCCGTGTGGTCACCGTCTCCATCGTCCGTGACGTCTACGGCGGCCGTCAGATGGCGGAGATCATGTCGCTGGTGATGATGGTGTTCATGATCGTTCCGGTCGTTGCACCCAGCATCGGTCAGCTAATCATGATCTTCGCCGAGTGGCACATGATATTCGTGGTCATCGCGCTTTTCGCGCTCGCCATCTCGATTCCGGTCGCCCTTAGCCTCCGCGAAACGCTCGATCCGGCCTATCGGCGAGCGTTCACGGCGTCGGTGATCCTGGAGGGTTTCCGGATCGTGCTGACGAACCGGCTCGCCCTCTTCTATACGCTGGCGACTTCCGTACTCCTCGGCGGGCTGTTTGGCTTCGTCAACTCGGCGCAACAGATCCTCGTCGGCATCTACGGTCTCGGAATCTGGTTTCCGGCAGTCTTCGCGGCTTTTGCCGGCATGATGGCGCTCGCCTCCTTCACCAATTCGCGCCTCGTACAGCGGTTCGGCATGCGAGCGCTTTCGCATGCCGCTCTTCTGGGCTACGGGCTGGCAAGCCTCGCCTGGATGTCGCTGTCCCTTGCAGGGCCGCTGCCGCTTGCGCTTTTCGTTGTCCTGCAATCAGCCGCGATGTTTCAGTTCGGTCTGATGGCGGCCAATTTCAACGCAATGGCGATGGAGCCGCTCGGGCATGTTGCGGGCACCGCCTCTTCCGTGCTCGGGTTCACACAGACAATCGGAGGCGCGTTCATTGGTGCGATGATCGGCCAGGCGTTCGACGGAACGGTGACGCCGCTTGCCGTCGGGTTCTTCACTCTCTCCGTTTTCGCCCTCGCCTTCGTGCTGATTGCCGAAGGCGGAAAGCTTTTCCGGCCGCACAACCCGGCGGGCTAGCGGTCTTCGAACGCACCGCAAGTCACCGGTTACATTACGGATCCTCGAAATGTCTTCAATCACCAGACAATCAGATACTCTTGGCGCGGTTTCGGGCGCGGCTCGCCTTCGCATGGGGCTCACCGAATTCGTCATCACCATCGCCCTCATGACGGCAAGCGTCGCGGTAGCGATCGACAGCATGCTGCCGGCCCTGCCTAGCATCGGACGTTCGTTCGATATCTCCGATGCGAATGATGCGCAGCTCGTCATCGGCGTATTCTTCTTCGGCTTCGGCTTCTCGCAGATCTTCTTCGGCAGCCTTTCCGATGCCTTCGGACGGCGCGTCGTTCTCATGGGCGGCCTTTGCGTCTTCACCCTCTCGATGTTCGCCGCCTCGCAAGCGACGAGCTTCGAGCTGCTGCTCGCCCTGCGCTTCATCCAGGGGATCGGAGCCGCCGCCATCCGCATTACGACGCTCGCGATCGTTCGCGACTGCTTCGGCGGCCGCGAGATGGCCCGCGTCATGTCCTATGTGATGATCGTCTTCATGATCGTCCCGATCGTCGCACCATCATTCGGCCAGCTCGTGGTCTCCTATGCCAGCTGGCATTGGATCTTCACGCTGATCGGCTGCATCGGCTCCGTTCTCTTCTTCTGGGCGCTGACGCGGATGAAGGAGTCGCTTCCGCGGGAAGAGCGCCTGCCGTTGTCGGTGAGCGCCGTGCTCTCCGGCTTCAGGACGGTGCTGACGAACCGCATCACCTGCGGCTACATGATCGGAATGACGCTCTTCACCGCGGTCATCTGCGCCTATATCGTGACCGTCCAGCAAGTCTTCGGCGAAATCTACGGTCTTGGCGAGTGGCTGCCGATCGCGTTTGCCGCAACGGCGAGCGGCATTGCTGCTGCCAATTTCGCCAATGGCTTCTTCGTCCGCAGCTTCGGCATGCGGCGCATCTCGCATACGGCCATGATCCTGTTCACGATCCTGGCGGCCGCCGGCTATCTCATGTCGCTCGCGGGCACGCCGACCTTCGTCGTCAGCTATGTCATGTTCTCCGTTCTGCTGATGTTTTTCGCCGTCATCGCCACCAACTTCACCGCCATCAGCCTGGAACCGATGGGACATCTCGCCGGAACCGCAACCGCGATCACCGGCTTCGTCTCGACGACCGGCGGCGCGCTGATCGGCGGCACCGTCGGCCAGCTCTTCGACGGCACGCTGAAGCCGCTGTTCGGCGGCTTCGCGGTCTTCGGCCTGCTGACCATCGTGGCGACGCTCTGGGCGGAGCGAGGCAAGCTCTTCACCCACCCGGGAGACAAGGATGTGGCGCACGACCCGGGCGCTCAGGTCTGATAGGAGATGAGAAAGCGGGGGCGGATTTCCGCCCCAGCCCGGTCTTCAGTCGATCGCCAGCGGCGGTCCGGTGAAGCGGAGATGATGGCGGCCCGCGGCCTCCATGATCGCCGGCATATCGGTTGCGACGGAGTACTGGCCAGCCGCCATTTCCGTAAAGAAACCTTCGAAGCCCCCCGGCGTCAGGATCACGAGATGCCGGCAGGGACCGTCCCCCACGATCTGGAACGTATGTTCTGATCCACGCGGGATGAACACCGTCTCGCCCGGACCGCGCCAGCTCTTCGCCCTCGAGCCAGAATTTGCACTGGCCCGTGACGATCACAAAGATCTCATCTTCCCTCTCGTGCACGTGCCGAGGGGGGCCGCTGCCGACGGGCGAGAGGCTGTCGACGATCGACATCTTGCCACCGGCGGCCTCGGCACACAGGATGGTGCGGTACTTGATGCCGTTCCAATCGATGGCATCGCGGGGATAGTTTTCGTTGTTCATCGTTTTTCTCCGTGGAACTCGAAAAACGAAAGCGCTCTCGTTGACTCGTGAATACCCGCCCCGGCAATATCGGTCCAACCGATTGTCGTGATAGGGGCTATCGCGAATATGAATTTCGCCACGTTCGACCTGAACCTCATGCGTGTGCTTGATGCGATCCTGCGCGAGGGGTCGACGGTGCAGGCGGGCAAGCGGCTGAACATGTCCCAGTCCGCGGTATCGGGCGCCTTGGGAAGATTGCGGCACTCGCTTGGCGACGAACTCTTCGTCCGGCATGGCAATCGCTTGGTTCCAACCGACTACGCCAAGTCCGTCGAACTGCCCCTTCGGGAGGAACTCGACCGACTTGCTGCCATTCTTGCCCCGCCGAGCACCTTCGATCCCGCGACCGCCGAAGGGACGTTCCGAATTACGGCAAGCGATTTCTTCGCCGAAATGCTGATGCCGCCGCTCGCGGATCTGCTCCGCAAACAGGCGCCGGGCGTCCGGGCGCAACTCGTCGATCTCGTTCCGAACAGCTATATCGATAGCCTCGAGACCTATCACGCCGACCTCGCCCTCATTCCGGACCAGTCGATTCCGGACTGGACCAGCAGCCGGCCGCTCTTCTATTCGAGCTTCGTCGTGATCGCGCGGCGAAACCATCTCCATTTGACGAGCGTGGCGCCGGGCAACACGGTGCCGGTGGACCTGTTCTGCGAGCTTGGTCACGCCCTTTTCTCACCCCAGGGAAACTTCTCGGCGATGGGCGATGCCGCCCTCGCCAAAGTGGGCCGGCGGCGGAAAGTGGTGATGACCCTGCCGGTGTTTTCCGGCGTTTGCCGCGCCGTCGCCGAGAGCGACCTGATCGCGCTGGTCCCGCGCCAGCTCGCTGAACGCGTCGCTCCACAGATGGGCCTGGAGATCTACCGCCCGCCCATGCCGATCGATCCCCCCTTGATCATCGCCGTCTGGCACCGACGTTCGGCTTCAAACCCGCTGCACCGTTGGATGAGGGAAAAGGTCATCGCGCTGATGCGCCTTCTCAACGAAGGCGAGCAGACGGCCATCTAGCAGATAGCCCGTTCCAGTTCACCTGTGAAGTTGCCAGCCCAACTTCGTGAGGCCGCGCTCGCGGAACAAGCCGAGGCATGCTAGCTTTCATGCGTGCCAAAGGCACCATGGACGCAGTTGCAGCGATAAGCCTCCGCATGCCGTTGCACGCGCGAGGCTTTGCTATGCGAGACCGAAATTCGCGGAGCCTCTGATGGAAGACTTCCTACTATTCGCGGCAGTGGGGTTTGTCGCCCAGGCTGTCGATGGTGCTCTCGGAATGGCCTATGGCGTGATCTCATCCACGGTACTCCTTGCGTTCGGTGTACCTCCGGCGCAAGCCTCAGCTTCGGCACATGCCGCGGAATTGTTCACCACCGCGGCTTCCGGATCGGCTCATCTTTATCATCGTAACATCGACTGGAAGCTGTTCCGGCGGCTCATTCCCTTCGGCGTAGGCGGCGGAATCTTGGGCGCCTACGTGCTCACTTCGTTCGACGGAGATCAGGTCAAACCATTCGTGACAACCTATCTCGCCGTCATTGGGATCTGGCTGCTCGTGCGGTCGTTTCGTCGCATCCCGACCAATCCCGTCAAGTTTAGGATTGTTGCCCCCTTGGGAGCGACTGCCGGCTTCCTGGATGCTGCAGGCGGAGGGGGCTGGGGGCCCGTTGCCACAACCGGCCTGCTCGGCGCGGGTGGCCAGCCGCGGTTCGTCATCGGCACGGTCAACGCCAGCGAGTTCCTGATTGCACTTTCGGTCTCGCTCAGCTTCCTAGCCACATTCGTAACCGGCCACTGGCAACCTGCGGGTGGACTCGGCAACCATTTCACGTCGATTGGGGGGCTGATCATTGGCGGCGTCTTGGCGGCGCCGCTAGCGGGATGGGTGGTGAAGGCATTGAATGAGTCGACACTTCTGCGGCTTGTTGGAACTCTGATCACGCTTTTGGCCGGCTACCAAACGCTCGAGCCGGTGCTGTGACGAACTTGCCCGTCCGATTGGATTGGGTCGAATTCTTCAGATGTCATCACATAACGTCGTTCGGCCGCACGCCCGCGCAGTAATGATCACGAAAGTCAAACGGTGAAGACCTCGCGCCGCAGCGCCTCCCAGCTTTCCTGGTCGGTCGCGAGGAGCAACCCGCCATTGTTGTGCGCCGGCAGGTAGCGGGACCCGTCGAAACGAGCCGCAAATGCCCCGGCCTCCTCCGCGATCAGCGTGCCTGCGAGGTGATCCCAGGGCATGAGCTTCCGGTACATCAGGAAGTGCAGGTGACCGGCGGCAAAGATGCGATATTCGTGCGCCGCACAACGATAGCTGGTGGCGATCCTGACCTTCGCCAAATTTCCCATGACGATGCGCCGGTCGTCTTCTTTGTAGAAACCGGTCGAGGCGCCGCCGACCATGTTTGCGAGCGGCACGCTGGCCGTTACCGTCAGCTTTTCCTGCGAGCCATTCGGCCGGCACATCCAGGCGCCGGAGCCCTTCTCAGCGATGACCCAATCATTGCCCAGCGGATCGTAGATGATGCCGGCGATGGTCTCGCCCTTCGCGACGACGCTTGCCATGACGCCGAAGAGTGGCAGGCCAGCCGCGAAATTGAACGTGCCGTCGATCGGATCGACGACGATGGCGAGATCGGCATCCGCCAGCTTATCGATGAGCCCCGGATCGGCGGCGACGGATTCTTCGCCGATGAAGACCGCGCCCGGCGCGACCGCGTCGATTCGCGCCTCGATCAGCCTTTCGGCCGCCTCGTCCGCTTCGGTGACGAGGTCGATCGCCTCCGTTTTCATTCGCACCTCGCCCGTCTGGAGGTTGCGGAACCGCGGCAGGATTTCCTTCACCGCCGCCTCCTGCAGAAGATTGGCAAGGGCGGCGATGTCGACGGAATGGCTCATTCTCGGGGCTCCGGGGAAAGGGATAGGAAATCGAACAGCTTCGGATCGAGCAGGTGCGACGGGTTCACGTGCCCGAGCGCGCGTAGCATCGTATCCTTACGGCCCGGCATGCGGCGCTCGATATCGGCAAGCATGGCCTTCATGGCATTGCGCTCGAGGCCGTCCTGGGAGCCGCAGAGATCGCAGGGGATGATGGGAAACGCCATGGCCGCGGCGAATTTGGCGAGATCGTCCTCCGCGGCATAGGCAAGCGGACGCAGCACCGTGAGATCGCCCTCGTCATTCACGAGCTTCGCCGGCATGGATGCAAGCCGCCCGCCGTGAAACAGGTTCATGAAGAAGGTCTCGAGGATATCCTCGCGATGATGGCCGAGCACCAACGCGTCGCAGCCCTCCTCCCGCGCGATGCGGTAGAGGTTGCCGCGGCGCAGGCGCGAACAGAGCGAGCAGTAGGTCGCCCCCGCCGGCACCTTTTCCTTCACGATCGAATAGGTGTCGCGATATTCGATCCGGTGCTTGACGCCGATCGAGGAAAGATAGTCCGGCAGAATGTGCTTCGGAAAGTTCGGCTGCCCCTGATCGAGATTGCAGGCGATGAGTTCGACCGGAAGCAGGCCGCGCCACTTAAGATCCATCAGCAGCGCCAGCAGGCTGTAGCTGTCCTTGCCGCCGGAAACACCGACAAGCCAGCGCTTCGCACCGTTGAGCATGGCAAAGTCGTCCAGCGCCTGGCGCACCTGCCTGAGCAGACGCTTCCGGAGCTTGTTGAAGGAAACGGCGGACGGCATACGCGAAAACAGCGGATGATCTCCGGCGTCGAAGCCGGCCCCGTCCTTGTCGACGGCGATGTTGATATCGCGCTCAGACGTTCGTGCGAGTTCCATGGCAGCGTCCCGGAGTGTGCAAGGCATAATACGGCTAAGGGCTGAAACAGCACTTGCCCGGTCCGCCCCGCAAGATCAAGGGGATTCGAGCTGCCGCGCCGGTGATTCGGCACGATAGCCTCTCCTCGGCTTTAAACCCGAGGACTAGCCCTCTCCTCGTTTTGACGGGTAGAGGTACTGAGGACCGCGCAGTCCCCCTTCACCCGCCTGCGGGGACAAGGTCGCGGCAGCGGGTTGAGGGGCGGTCACATAAATCACGATCAAGGCCCGAAAACAGACCATCCCGTGCGCGCCGCGAGCATCTCGAGCGCGAGCGAGCCCAGCAGCGAGTTGCCGTTCTCGTTAAGCCCCGGCGACCAGACGGCGATCGACGCCTTGCCCGGGGCAACCGCCAGGATGCCGCCCCCGACGCCGCTCTTGGCCGGCAACCCGACGCGATAGGCGAAGTCGCCGGAACCATCGTAATGGCCGCAGGTGAGCATCAGCGCGTTGATGCGCCGCGCCCGCTGGCGCGAGACAACGGAGTGCCCCGTCAGCGGATTGCTGCCGCCGGCGGCGAGAAACAGCCCCGCCTTGGCGAGCTGGCTGCAGGTCATCGCCAGGGCGCAATGATGGAAATAGACGCCGAGCACGTGCTCGGCCGGGTGATCGAGCCGCCCGAAGGAGCGCATGAAGTTGGCGAGCGCGAAGTTGCGGTAGCCGGTCGCCGTTTCCGACCGCGCAACCTCGTGATCGATCACGACCGTTTCGTCGTCGGCGAGATAGCGGACGAAGCGTACGATCTCGCCGATCAGTTCCCTTGGCGTATGGCCGGCGAGGATGAGATCGCTGATGGTGATCGCGCCCGCATTGATGAAGGGATTGCGCGGCTTTCCGCCCTCATGTTCGAGCTGGACGATCGAATTGAACGGCGAGCCCGAAGGCTCGCGCCCGACGCGGTGCCATATGTTCTCGCCGTGCTTGCCGAGCGCCAGGGTCAGGGTGAACACCTTGGATACGCTCTGGATCGAGAACGGGACCTCCGCGTCGCCGACGCGATGCAGTTCGCCGTCCGTCGTGACCATAGCCATGCCAAAATGCTTGGGGTCGACGCGAGCGAGCTGGGGAATGTAGTCGGCAACCTTCCCCTCGCCGAACCGCGGCGCCAGCTCGTGGTAGATGTCGTGGAGGATCGATTGCAGGTCCTGCTGCGCTTTCTGCTCCGGCATACGGCATTCCTCGGCACTGGAACGAAACAAGGGGCCGGATCAGTGGCCGCAACGTCGTTCCGACATTCCCTTACAGAAAAACCGCCCGTCTCCGGGCGGCTTCGAAGATCCTGACGCTACTGCATGTCTCCTTGAAATCGATGCCGACCAAAAGGAAAGACAGGCAAGACGCGCGGCGCTGCAGCGCCCGGTTTAGCGCGAATAGAATTCGACGACGAGGTGCGGTTCCATGACGACCGGATACGGAACGTCCGAGAGAACCGGAACGCGAGCATAGGTGGCGACCATCTTGTTGTGGTCGACCTCGATGTAATCCGGAACGTCGCGTTCGGCGAGCTGGACGGATTCGAGAACCGAAACGAGCTGCTTGGACTTTTCCTTGACCTCGATGACATCGCCCGGCTTGCAACGGTAAGAAGCGATGTTGACCCGAACGCCGTTCACCTTGACGTGACCATGGTTGACGAACTGACGGGCGGCAAAGACCGTCGGAACGAACTTGGCGCGATAGACGATCGCGTCCAGGCGCGACTCGAGCAGGCCGATCAGGTTTTCCGGAGTGTCGCCCTTGCGGCGGGAAGCTTCGTCGAAGATGGCGCGAAACTGCTTCTCACGAATGTCGCCATAGTAGCCCTTCAGCTTCTGCTTGGCGCGCAGCTGTACGCCGAAGTCGGAGAGCTTGGACTTGCGGCGCTGGCCGTGCTGGCCGGGGCCGTATTCGCGACGATTGACCGGGGACTTCGGACGGCCCCAGATGTTTTCGCCCATGCGGCGGTCGATTTTGTACTTGGACGATTCGCGCTTGCTCATCGCATTTCCTTTCAACGTGTTACGCCGGTCTGTTACCAAACCGGATCAAGGAAACACGCCCTCCTCTGAACCCATTTTCGGGGCTCTGACAGGCTTCTCACGATCACGCGGACGCGAAAAACCACGGGACATGTCAAATGAAACACCGGGCATCGCTGCCCGGCGTTGGGCGGGTCTTTACGCACTGTTTCCCGGCTTGTCAACGGAATCCGTCGGAACATAGGGCTATTTCCGCGTACCATCGTCGCGGGCCGGAACGTACAAGGCGTCATGCCAGCAAACAGCTTCTTCGCGCCTGCCGATGGGCTGGCGCCCGCGATCGAATTCTTCTATATAGTGGAGCCGCTGGGGTCGTAGCTCAGTTGGGAGAGCGCCGCAATCGCACTGCGGAGGTCGAGGGTTCGACTCCCTTCGACTCCACCAATGAAATCTGTGTCCAGCCCGGAGACATAGGTAACAGTTTGTCCCTAAGACATGGGTGACAACCTCGTGCCGAACGGGTTGTCGATGGTCTACAGGGTTCTCTGCTCCAGGTCGATATATCCCAGATCATAATGCATGAAGCTGACGAGCCAAATGCCGTCCTCCACCTCCTTGATTCCGAGCCTCTGACCGGCGAGCACGGTGGAGATGTTGATCTTC